>Ga0207799_100406_pt1 | contig 17676 bp, 11 predicted proteins | sample TtanPargueraPR_4_FD_187742 | JGI IMG/M metagenome (GOLD analysis project Ga0207799, IMG submission 187742) | Aerobic enrichment media microbial communities from Bioluminiscent Bay, La Parguera, Puerto Rico - Tt and M2 (SPAdes) | ecosystem: Environmental > Aquatic > Marine > Unclassified ...
CCGACATAGCCCAGCGCCCAGCCGGTGCCCGAGATCCGCCCCATCTCCTCGCGCGCGCCGAGGTCGGGCAGCATGGCATTGGTGAAGATGGTGGCGAATTCCATGCCGACCAGGCCCATCCCGAACAGCATCATGATAGGTGCGAGGCTGAAATCGCCCGGCACGGCGTACCACAGCCCCCACGCCCCGATTAGATAGAGCGCCGAGAACAGCCAGATAAACCGCATCCGCCCGCCGGCCCGGTCAGCGATGGCGCCCAGCACCGGCGCCAGAACCGCGATCAGCAGGCCCGCCGCCCCGACGCCATAACCCCAGGCCGCCTGCGCGGCCGAGCCGTCGCCCAGCAGGTCCTTGACGTACGGGGCAAAGACAAAGGTCAGCAGAAGGGTGTTGTAGGGCTGGCTGGCCCAGTCGAAAGCCCACCATCCCCAGATGCGCCTGCGCGCGCTCACCTCAGTCATGCCCTGTCCCTCTTTGTTACCCCGATATGACCGCCAAAGCGCGGCACGCGCAAGATGCGGCGCTCAGTCTTCGGGCGGCCAGGGGCGGGTGGCCTCGGCCTCGATCCAGTTGGCCACCCAGCCGGGCAGCACCGGCGGCTGGTCGTCGCGGCCCAGTTCAGCGATCACGCGCTCCGGCGCGACGATGCCGTTCCTGTCGGTCACCGCCGAGCGATAGAGCGCTTGGCTGGCGCAGGCCTCGCCCTTCCACATCGACTGAAGGATATAGATGAACCTGTCGTCCCAGCCCACGCAGCGCGAACGGACCTCGACCCGGTCGAACATCCGCACCCTCCGGCGATAGCGCACCGAGACCCCGGCCATGGTCAGCCCCCAGCGCCTGGCCCGCAGCACCGGGATCATCCCCATCCGCTGCGCCATCGGGATGCGGCCGAGATCATAGAGCGTCAGCGTGCGGCCGTTGTTCAGCTCCCACCAGATATCGAGGTCCCAGGGCCAGCAGACGTGGTGCGAGACATGGGTGCCGGTCAGCGGCAGGCGCGGCGCGCTGCGGTTCTTCCACAGCTCCTTGGTCATGCGGATAAAGGGGTACATCGGCGGGCTCCTTTCGCCCGCGACCCTGCGCGTCGGAAGCGCGCGGTCAACCGAAACGTCGCGTTAGACGGTTGCCAGAGGCGGCCCGCGCGCTTACCTCTTTGCCCCGACCGCCGCAGTGAAAGACGCAAAATGACATCGCTTCTCCAGATCCTCAACCTGATCCTCGACATCGTCTGGTTCATCATCATCGTGCAGATCATCATGAGCTGGCTGATCTCGTTCCAGGTGCTGAACCTGCGCCAGCCGCTGGTCGCCCAGGTCTGGGACGGGCTGAACCGGCTGTTGGAGCCGATCTATCGCCCGATCCGCAACCTGCTGCCCAATACCGGCGGCCTCGACCTGGCGCCGTTGATCGTTCTGGTGGGCCTCTACGCGCTGCGCATCGTGATCGCCAACAACATGTATGCGTTCTGAGGCTTGTTCACGGAATCTTAGTGTGGGATTGTCCATGAAAACCGAGCAGTTTTCATAAAATCCCGCACGCCCATGCCCTCAGCGCCCGAGCTTCTCTCCTCTGTATTCGGATTCGACGCCTTTCGTCCCGGGCAGGAAGAGATCGTGGACGCGGTGATCGCGGGCCGCAACACGCTGGCCATCATGCCCACGGGCGGGGGCAAATCCCTGTGCTATCAACTGCCTGCGCTGGTGCGCGAGGGCGTGACGGTGGTGATTTCGCCGCTGATCGCGCTGATGCGCGACCAGGTGCGGGGGCTGCGCGAGGCGGGCGTGGCCGCGGGCGCGCTGACCTCGGGCAATACCGAGGAAGAGACCGACGCGGTCTTCCGCGCGCTGGACGCGGGTGAGCTGAAACTGCTTTACATGGCGCCCGAGCGTCTGGCCTCGGGCGGCACATTGACGCTGCTGCGCCGCATCGGCGTGGGGCTGATCGCCGTGGACGAGGCGCATTGCGTCAGCCAGTGGGGCCATGACTTCCGCCCCGACTACCTGGAAATCGGCAAGCTGCGCCAGGCGCTGGGCGTGCCGCTGGCCGCCTTTACCGCCACGGCGGACGCCGAGACGCGGGTGGAGATCGTCAACCGCCTGTTCGACGGGCAGGCGCCCGAGACCTTCCTGCACGGTTTCGACCGGCCCAACATCCACCTCGCCTTCGCCGCCAAGAACAATCCGCGCAGCCAGATCCTGAGTTTCGCCGCCGCGCGCAAGGGGCAGTCGGGCATCGTCTATTGCGGCACGCGCGCCAAGACCGAGACGCTGGCCCGCGCGTTGTCCGAGGCCGGGCACACGGCCTGCCACTACCACGGCGGGATGGAGGCCGAGGCGCGCCGCGCGGTCGAGGCGCGGTTCCAGCAGGAGGACGGGCTGATCGTGGTCGCCACCGTGGCCTTCGGCATGGGGGTGGACAAGCCCGACATCCGCTGGGTGGCGCATGCCGACCTGCCGAAATCGATCGAGGCCTATTACCAGGAAATCGGCCGCGCCGGCCGCGACGGCGCCCCGGCCGAGACGCTGACCCTGTTCGGCGCCGACGACATCCGGTTGCGCCGCGCCCAGATCGACGAAAGCCTCGCGCCGCCCGAGCGCCGCATGGCCGATCACGCCCGTCTGAACGCCCTGCTGGGGCTGGCCGAGGCGCTGCATTGCCGCCGCCAGTCCCTGCTGGCCTATTTCGGCGAAGAGGCGGACCCTTGCGGCAATTGCGACCTCTGCGACAGCCCGCCGGAGCTGTTCGACGGCACCGAGGCCGTGCGCAAGGCGCTCTCGGCCATCCTGCGCACCGGTGAATATTTCGGCACCGGGCACCTGATCGATGTCCTGCTGGGCAACGAGACCGACAAGATCCGCGCCCGCGGCCATGACGCGCTGCCGACCTTCGGCGTGGGGCGCGAGTTCGACAAGCGGCAGTGGCAGGCGGTGTTCCGGCAGATGATGGGCCATGACCTCGTCCGCCCCGACCCGGAACGCCACGGCGCGCTGCGCATGACCGAGGCCGCCCGCCCCATCCTGCGCGGCGAGGACCGCATCACCCTGCGCCGCGACACCCTGCGCAAGCAGGCCTCGCGCCCGGTCGCCAAGGCGCTGGTGTCCGAGGAGGACGCGCCGCTCTTGTCGGCGCTGAAGGCCAAGCGCCGCGCCTATGCCGAGGCCGCCCGCGTGCCCGCCTATGTCGTGTTCAACGACCGCACCCTGATCGAGATGGCCGAGACCAAGCCGCGCACGCTGGACGAAATGGCCCGCATCTCGGGCGTCGGCGCGACCAAGCTGGAGCGTTACGGCGCGGGCTTTCTTGAGGTCATCACCGGCGCGGCCCCCGCCCCCGAGCACCCCGCCCGGCGCAAGCTGGCCGGGCGCGAGGGCGGCGCGCTCTACGACCGGCTGATGGCGGTGCAGGCGGACTTGGCGCGCGGTGAGACGGGTATCGAGAAACCGCTCAGCTGCTCGGCCTCGCAACTGGCGAAGCTGGCCGAGGTGCAGCCCCACGACATGGGCACCCTGACCCGCATCCTGGGCGAGCGCCGCGCCGACCGCTTCGGCAAGGCCTTCCTCGAAGTGCTGGCCGAGGCCTGAGGCTGGACCCGGCGCGCCGCTCTGCTAGATAAGGGGTTCAACCGAAAGGAGCCCCTTGCATGCTGGTCGTGATCTCGCCCGCCAAACGCCTCGACATGTCGCCCTATGACGGCCCCGCGCCGACCGAGCCCGCCTTTCAGGATGACGCGGTGGAACTGGCCGGCGTGGCGCGCGACCTGTCGGTGGGAGAGCTGCAGAAACTGATGGGCCTGTCGGACAAACTAGCCAAGCTGAACGCCGAGCGTTTCGCCGAATTCACGGCCGATCCGGCACCCGAGGCCACCCGCCCCGCGGCCTTCCTGTTCGACGGCGACACCTATGCGGGCCTCGAGGCGCGCACGCTGGACGAGGACGCGCTGCGCTGGGCGCAGGACCATCTGCGCATCCTGTCGGGGCTTTACGGGCTCTTGCGCCCGCTCGACGCGATCCAGCCCTACCGGCTGGAGATGGGCAGCAAGCTGGCCAATGCCCGGGGCAAGACCCTGTACGAATACTGGGGCGACCGGCTGGCCAAGGCCCTGAACGCGGCGGCCGAGGCCGCAGGCAGCGACGTGCTGGTGAACTGCGCCTCCAACGAATATTTCGGCGCGGTGGACGAGGCGGCGCTGAACCTGCGGGTCATCACGCCCGTGTTCATGGAAGAGCGCGGCGGACAGGCCAAGATCGTCAGCTTCTACGCCAAGAAGGCGCGCGGCGCGATGGCGCGGTTTATCTGCGAAAACCGCCTGACCGACCCGGAGGCGCTGAAGGCGTTCGACACCGGCGGCTACCGCTTCAGCGGCGAGATGTCGGAGGGCGACCGGATGGTCTTCCTGCGCACTCAGGCGGAGGCTGCAGCCTGATCCAGCAGCGCGGGGTCGTAGGCCACCAGCTCCACCGTGTTGCCCTCCGGGTCCTCGGTGAAGATCCCGCGCCAGCCGACCCAGCCGAAGATCTCGACGCGATAGGGCTGGCCGATCTTGTCGTACCAGTCCATCACCGCCTGTTGTTCGTCGTAAGGCAGCGACAGGGCGATGTGATGCAGCGATGAGCCTGCGCCGGTCGCGGGGGCGGTGTCGTGGCGGAACAGCGCCAATACCGTGGTATGCCCGCCGAAGCCGGCCGCGATGCGGAAAAACATGATGTCGTCGCTGCGGTTGCCGGACAGGCGTTCCAGTCCGATGACCTCTTCATAGAAGCGGGCCATGGCCTGCATGTCGGCGCAGCGGATGGCGATCTCGCCAAGGGCGCGCGGGCGGAAAGGGGGGGTGTCGCTCATGTCCGGCAGCCTGCACCCGAGTTGGAGCGGTGGCAAGAGGCGTCTCCGCGCCGCGCGATACCCGCGGGCCGGGAATCGTTGCCAATCCGCGCGCCCCTGTGCGAGCATCGGACCATTCTTGCCCCGGGAGGATTTCGATGCTGCGTATTTTGCCTGCCGCGCTGGCCGCCATTTGCGTTTTCTCCGGCCCCGCCCTGGCGCAGGACAGCCCCGTGCCCGACCGCCGCATCGCGATCTCGCGCAATGTCGATTTCCCAGGGGGCGACATCCGCTCCATCTTCGACACCACCTTCGAGGCTTGCACCCGCGCCTGCCTGAGCGACCCGGCCTGCAATGCCTTCACCTTCAACACCCGCTCGAACAGCTGCTTCCCCAAGACCGGCGCCAGTGAACGCAGCCCCTATGAGGGCGCGCTGTCGGCCATCGTCCTGCCCACCGGGGCGCAGGTGCTGGCCGATGCCGCCACCCGCCGGGAGGAGCTGGGCTTTCTCTCCGACTGGGACATCGAAACCGCCCGCAAACAGGCCGAAGAGCTGGCCCGGCGCCACTATGTCAACGACTGGACGGCCGAGGCGCTGCTGACCGGTGCGCGCGATGCCCGCGCGCAGGGCAATATCGTCAACGCCATGAAATTCCTGGGCTCGGCCCTAACCCTGACCGATGCGGCCGACCAATGGGCCGATTACGCCGACCTGCTGCTTTCGATCCGTACCGACAACCGGAATGAACGCCGCAGCTACCGCACCCGCGCCCTGCAGGCCGCCATCAACGGCTATCTGCGCGCCGAGGACGCCGCGCTGCGCGCCACCGCGCTGCAGGTCATGGCCCGCGCGCTGGAGATCAATGATCGCGGCCGCGACATGATCCCCGCCCTGCGCCTGGCGCAGGAGCTGTCCCCGCGCGACGACCTGGCCGCGATGCTGGACGACGCCATCGGCAAATACGGCTTCCGCATCACCGAGCACGAGGTCGACAGCGACGCCGCCACCCCCCGCATCTGCGCCGTGTTCAACGAGGAGCTGGTCAAGGCCGGCGTCGACTACGCCCCTTACGTCCGCCTGCCCGAGCCGGGGCTGAGCGTCACCCATGACGGTCGCCAACTCTGCGTCGAGGGCGTCGAGCACGGCCAGCGCTACCGCCTGACCTTCCGCGCCGGCCTGCCGGCGCAAAGCGGCGAGCAGCTTGCCCGCGACGTGACCCTCACCCAGTACGTGCGCGACCGCGCGCCCTCGGTCCGCTTCCCCGGCCGGGCCTACGTGCTGCCGAAAACCGATCAGGCCGCGCTGCCCGTGGTCACCGTGAACACCGACCAGGTGGAGCTGGTGCTGCGCCGGGTGTCCGAACGCAACCTGCTGCGCGCCTTCCAGGACAATTACTTCGGCCGGCCCCTGTCCTACTGGGACACCGAGAGTTTCGCGGGCTCGGTGGCCGAGGAGATCTGGACAGGCACCGGCGAAACGGGGATGGAGCTGAACAAGGACGTCACCACCCGCCTGCCGATGGGCGAGGTCATCGGCGACCTGCCCGCCGGCATCTACGCCCTGCAGGCCCGCGTCCCCGGCGCCGACCCCTACGAGGACGGCGCCGCGATGCAGTGGTTCGTGGTCAGCGACTTGGGGCTGGCCACGCTGTCGGGCACCGACGGGCTGCATGTCTTCGTCCGCTCGCTGGCCACGGCCGGGGTGAAAGAGGGCGTCACGGTCACGCTGCTCTCCACCGCCAACCGGGTGCTGGGTGAGGCGGTGACCGATGCCGACGGCTACGCCCATTTCCCCGCCGGGCTGACCCGCGGCACCGGTGGCGCGGCCCCGGCGCTGGTCACCGCGCAGCAGGGCGAGGGCGACATCGCCTTCCTGTCGCTGACCGACCCGGCCTTCGACCTGTCGGACCGCGGCGTCGAGGGGCGCGAGCCCGCGGGGCCGATCGACGTCTTCCTGGCCACCGACCGCGGCGCCTATCGCGCGGGCGAGACGGTGCATGTCACCGCCCTGACCCGCGACGCGCAGGCCGAGGCCATCGCGGACCTGCCGCTCACCGCGATCCTGACCCGCCCCGACGGGGTGGAATACAGCCGCCACCTGTCGCAGGGGGGCAGCGAGGGCGGGCATGTGTTCGACTTGGCCATCGGCGCGGCGGTGCCGCGCGGGACATGGACGCTGGCGCTGCATGCCGACCCCGACGCCGCGCCGCTGGCCAGCCGCAATGTCCTGGTCGAGGATTTCCTGCCCGAGCGGATCGATTTCGACCTCGCCCTGCCCGAGGGCCCGATCCGCCCCACCGACCGGCCCGAGCTGACGCTGGAGGCGCGCTACCTTTTCGGCGCGCCGGCGGGCAACCTGCCCGTGGAGGGCGAGGTCGCACTGGTGCCCACCGATACCATCGAGGCCTGGCCCGGCTACAGCTTCGGCCTGCATGACGAGGACGTCGGCTCGCGGATGCGCGTGCTGGACCAGGGCCTGCGCACCGATGCGGCGGGGCGGCTGACCACCCCCCTCGCCTTCCCCGAGGCCGCGGCCACGACCCGGCCGCTGGAGGCCCGGCTGAGCCTGCGCATCTCCGAAGGCTCCGGCCGCCCCGTGGAGCGCCGCCTGACCCACCGCCTGACACCCTCGGGCGCGCTGATCGGGCTAAAGCCGCGCTTCGACGGCGTGGTGCCCGAGGGCACCGAGGCCGGGTTCGACGTGATCGGGATCGGGGCCGACGAGGCGCTCACGCCGATGCGGGTGAAATGGGTGCTGAACCGCGTGAACACCCGCTACCAGTGGTATCAGCTTTACGGCAACTGGAACTGGGAGCCGGTGACCACCCGCTCGCGCATCGCCGAGGGCGAGGCGATGATGGAGGACGGGCGGCTGGCGCTCTCGGCCCCGGTGGACTGGGGCCAATACGAGCTGAAAGTGGAGCGGATCGACGGCGACTACGCCGCCGCCTCGATGGAATTCCACGCCGGCTGGTACGCGCCCGCCGACGCCACCGAGACGCCCGACACGCTGGAGCTGTCGCTGGACAAGCCCGCCTATCGCCCCGGCGACACCGCCACCCTGCGCATCGTGCCGCGCTATGCGGGCAAGGCGCTGGTCACGGTGATGTCGAACCACGTCATCGTTATGCTGCCCGTCGACCTGGCCGAGGGCGAGAACACGGTGGAATTGCCGGTGACAGACGACTGGGGCGCGGGGGCCTATGTCACCGCCACCCTGATCCGCCCCATGGACGCGCCCGCGGGCCGCAACCCGTCGCGCGCGCTGGGGCTGTCCTACGCGCAGGTCGATCCCGGCGCCCACCAACTGAGCGCCGCTTTCGAGGTGCCCGAGGAGGCCGCCCCGCGCGAGGCGCTGGAGGTGGCGTTGAAGGTCGAGGGCGTGAAGCCCGGCGAAACCGCCTATGCCACCATCGCGGCGGTGGACGTGGGCATCCTGAACCTCACCGGCTTCGACAGCCCCGATCCCTCGGGCCACTATTTCGGCCAGCGCAAGCTGGGCGTGGGGATGCGCGACCTTTACGGTCGCCTGATCGACGGGATGACCGGCGCCATGGGCGCGGTGCGCTCGGGCGGCGACGCCGGCGCGCAGATGCGAATGCAGGCCCCGCCGCCGACCGAGGAACTGGTCGCGTTTTTCTCCGGCCCCGTGACGGTCGGCGATGACGGCTATGCCCGCGCGTCCTTTGACCTGCCCTCCTTCAACGGAACGGTGCGGCTGATGGCCGTGGCCTGGTCCAAGACCGGCGTCGGGCAGGCCGAGGCCGAGGTGCTGGTCCGCGACCCGGTGGTGGTGACGGCCAGCCTGCCGCGCTTCATGGCGCCCGGCGACCGCTCGCGCCTGCTGCTGGAGATCGTGCATGCCACCGGACCGGCGGGCCGGATGGGGCTGGATGTCTCGGCCGATGGCGTGGCGCTGGACACCGACACCATCCCCTCGGGGCTGGACCTGGCGGCGCAGGGCAAGGCCACCCTGTCGATCCCCGTCACCGCGATCGAGACCGGCGTGCATAGCCTGCGCGTGGCACTGACCACCCCCGGGGGCAAGGTCCTGGCCAAGGAGCTGAACCTGCCGGTGCAGGTGAACGACCCCGAGACCACGCGCACCAGCCGCTTCACCGTCGCCGCGGGGCAGAGCTTTACCTTCAATTCCGACGTCTTCGCCGGGCTGCGCCGCGGCACCGGCCAGGCGACGCTCGCCATCGGCCCGCTGGCGCGTTTCGACACGCCGGGCCTGCTGCGCACGCTCGACCGCTACCCCTATGGCTGCACCGAGCAGATCACCTCGCAGGCGATGCCGCTGCTCTATCTGAGCTCGGTGGCCGAGGCGATGGGGCTGGCCAGCCGCGACACCACGCGCGAACGCATCGCGCAGGCCATCGACGCGGTGCTGGCCAACCAGTCGTCGGGCGGCGCCTTTGGCCTGTGGTACCCGGATTCGGGGGATTTCTGGCTGGATGCCTATGTCACCGATTTCCTCAGCCGGGCGCGGGCCGAAGGGTTCGAGGTGCCGCAGACGGCATTCCGGCTGGCGATGGACAACCTGCGCAACCGGGTGAACTACGCCCCCGACTTCGACGAGGGGGGCGAGGATATCGCCTATGCGCTGATGGTGCTGGCGCGCGAGGGCGCGGCGGCGATCAGCGACCTGCGCTATTACGCCGACGTCAAGGCCGAGGCCTTTGCGACGCCGCTGGCCAAGGCGCAGCTCGGCGCGGCGTTGGCCTCTTACGGCGACCAGACCCGCGCCGACGCGATGTTCGGCCGGACCGCCCGCCAGATGGCGGCGCAAATGGGCCGCGGCGAGACCGCGCTCTGGCGTGCCGACTACGGCACAGCCCGGCGCGACGCGGCCGCCGTGCTGACGCTGGCGGCCGAGGCCGGCAGCGCCGTGGTCGACCGCGAGCAGTTCGCCTCCTACATCGCGGGCGGGGCGCAGTCCCGCTCCACGCAGGAGGCGATGTGGACCCTGATGGCCGCCAACGCGCTGATCGACCGCGCGGGCGAGGCGGGCTTCACCATCGACGGCCAACCCGCAACGGGGCCGCTGGTGCGGATGCTGGAGGATGACGCCACCACGCCGGTCGAAATCCGCAACGGCAGCGGGCGCGACGCGCAGCTCACCCTGACCACCTTTGGCGTGCCGGCCCAGCCGGAGCCTGCGGGCGGGCGCGACTATGCGATCCGGCGCAGCTACTTCACGCTGGAAGGTGAACCGGCGGACCCCGCCATCGTGGCCGCCGGCACGCGGCTGGTCACGGTGCTGACGATCAAGCCCTTCACCGACACCCAGGCGCGGCTGATGATCAGCGATCCGCTGCCCGCCGGGTTCGAGATCGACAACCCGAGCCTTCTGCGCGGCGGCGACATCCGGGCGCTGGACTGGCTGGACCCCAATGACGACACCCGGCACACCGAGTTCCGGCAGGACCGCTTCCTCGCCGCGGTGGACTGGGGGCAGGCCATGTCCTTTACGCTGGCCTATATCGTGCGCGCCACCGCGCCGGGCAGCTATCACCACCCCGCGGCCAGCGTCGAGGACATGTACCGCCCCGACCGCCGCGCCTGGTCTGACCCGGGCCGGGTGACCGTCACCGAATGAGGGCGCGCGCCCTTTTCCTGGCGGTGGCGCTGCTTTACGCCGCCGCCGCGGCGCGCGACCGGTTCGACGTCTGGATCGACGCCACCGAGTTTCCGCCGCTGGTGGCCGACACCTCGACCGAGGTGCTGGCCCGCGACGGCACGCTGCTGCGCGCCTATACCGTGGCCGACGGGCGCTGGCGGCTGGCGGTCAGCCTGGATGCCGTCGATCCGCTCTACCTGGACATGCTGGTCGCCTATGAGGACAAGCGGTTCTACCGCCACCCGGGCGTGGACGGGCTGGCGCTGATGCGGGCGGCGGCGCAGGCGGCTTGGAACGGGCGGATCGTCTCGGGCGGCTCGACCCTGACCATGCAGGTGGCCCGCCTGCTGGAGGACAGCGGCACCGGCCGGTGGAAGGGCAAGATCAGGCAGGCCCGCCTGGCGCTGGCGCTGGAGCGGCGGCTGAGCAAGGATCAGATTCTGGCGCTCTACCTCAACCGCGCGCCCTTCGGCGGCAATCTCGAAGGCGTGCGGGCCGCCACCCGCGCCTATTTCGGCAAGGACCCCGCGCGCCTGAGCCCGGCCGAGGCCGCGCTGCTGGTGGCCCTGCCACAAGCCCCCACCTCGCGCCGGCCCGACCGCTTCCCCGACCGCGCCGCGGAGGGCCGTGGCCGGGTGCTGGACCGCGTGGTGCGCGCCGGCCTTCTGCCGTCCGATCAGGCACAGGCGGCCCGGCGCGTGCCGGTGCCCGACACGCGTCACCCCTTCCCCGCGCTGGCCCCGCACCTGGCCGACCGGGCACTGGCCGGCGACCCCACCGCGCCGCTGCACCGGTTGACGCTGGATGCGCAGCTGCAGGCCCGGCTTGAGGGTTTGGCCCGGCGCGCGGTGCAGGGGCGGGGTGCGGCGATTTCGGTGGCGATCCTGGTCGCCGATCACCGCAGCGGCGAAATCCTGGCCTCGGTCGGCTCGCCCGATTTCACCGACACCGCGCGGCGCGGCTTCGTCGACATGACGCAGGCGCTGCGCTCGCCCGGGTCCACGCTGAAACCGCTGGTCTACGGCCTGGCCTTCGACGAGGGGTTGGCCCATCCCGAGACCCTGATCGAGGACCGCCCCACCGCCTTCGGCCAGTACCGCCCCGTCAATTTCGACGGCCAGTACCGCGGCACGATCCGGCTGCGCGAGGCGCTGCAGCAGTCGCTGAACATCCCCGTTGTCGCGCTGACCGAGGCGCTGGGCCCGGCCCGGCTGATGACCCATCTGAGACGCGCAGGCATGCAGCCCGAACTGCCCGGCGACGACACGCCGGGCCTGGCCATCGCGTTGGGGGGCCTTGGCGTCACGCTGGAGGATCTCGCCCGCCTCTACGCCGCGCTGGCCAACGGGGGCCGGCCGGTGCCGCTGATCTGGCGCGCCGATGCCGAGCCGGGCGCGCCGGGGCCGCGCGTGCTGTCGCCCGAGGCCGCCTGGCAGGTCGCCGACATCCTGCGCGGCACGCCCGCGCCGCCCGCCGCACCGCAGGGCGTGCTGCCCTTCAAGACCGGCACCTCCTACGGGCATCGCGACGCCTGGGCGGTGGGGTTCGACGGCGAACATGTGGTCGCGGTCTGGATGGGGCGCGCGGATGGCACGCCGGTGCCCGGCGCCTTTGGCGGCGAACTGGCCGCGCCGGTACTGTTCGAGGCCTTCGCCCGGCTCAAGCCGCGCCTTGCGCCGCTGCCCCCGCCGCCGCCCGCGGTTCTGCTGGTGTCCAACGCGGAACTGCCGCAGCCCCTGCGCCGCTTCCGCCCGCGCGACGCGGTGTTTGCTCCCATGCCCGGGGGGCCGGTACTGGCCTACCCGCCCGACGGAGCCCTGCTGGAACTGGGGGATACCGGCCTGGTGGTGAAGCTCAGCGACGGCACGCCGCCCTTCACGCTGCTGTTGGACGGCGCCCCCGCGCTGACCGGCCTGCGCACGCGCGAGGTGGTGCTGCCCGCGCCCGGCCCGGGCTTTGTCACCCTGTCGGTGATCGACGCCAACGGGCTGGCGGCGCGGGCGCGGCTCCGGCTGCGGTGACGAAGCGGCAGGTCAACGCCTGGTCCGGCGGTCACGCCGGGCCCACCCGCGAACGCCTCAGATCCGCTCAATCGCCAGCGCGATGCCCTGCCCGCCGCCGATGCACATGGTGATCAGGCCGCGCTTGCCGCCGGTCCGCTCCAACTCATACAGCGCCTTGACGGTGAGGATCGCGCCGGTCGCCCCCACCGGGTGGCCCAGCGCGATGGCGCCGCCATTGGGGTTGACCCTGGCCGGGTCCAGCCCCAGCGCGCGGTTCACCGCGATGGCCTGGGCGGCGAAGGCCTCGTTCGATTCGATCACGTCGAAATCGTCGGCCTTCAGCCCGGTGCGCGCCAGCAGGGTCTCGATGGCGGGGATGGGGCCGATGCCCATCACCTCGGGCCGCACGCCGGCATGGGCGTAGCCGATGATCCGGGCGCGCGGGGTCAGCCCGGCGGCCTCGGCCGCCTCGGCCCGCGCCAGAACCAGCGCGGCGGCGCCATCATTGATGCCGCTGGAATTGCCCGCGGTCACCGTGCCGTCCTTCTGGAAAACCGTGCGCAGACCCGCCAGCGCCTCGGCCGAGGTGGCCTTGGGGTGCTCGTCGGTGTCGAAGGCCACCGTGTCGCGCTTCACCTTCACCTCGACCGGCACGATCTGGTCCTTGAAATACCCTTCGGCGATGGCCCTGGCCGCGCGGGTCTGGCTTTCCAGTGCAAAGGCGTCCTGATCCTCGCGGCTGATGCCGCGCTCGGCCGCCACGTTCTCGGCGGTGACGCCCATGTGGCCGGTGCCGAAGGGGCAGCTCAGCGCGCCCAGCATCATGTCCTGCGCGCCCGCGTCGCCCATCTTCTGGCCCCAGCGGGCGGCGGGCAGGATATAGGGCGAGCGGCTCATGCATTCCGCGCCGCCTGCCAGGCCGAAATCGGCATCGCCCAGCATCAGCGACTGCACCACCGACACGATCGCCTGCGCGCCCGAACCGCAGAGCCGGTTGACGTTCATCGCCGGGGCGCTTTCGGGCACGCCGGCCTGCATCGCCGCGACGCGGGACAGGTACATGTCGCGCGGCTCGGTGTTGATGATATGGCCAAAGGCCACATGGCCGATCTGCGCGCCCTCGACGCCCGCGCGCTCCAGCGCGGCGCGGGCGGCGACGGTGCCCAGCTCGATCGGCGGGGTGCCGGCCAGCGCACCGCCGAAGGTGCCGATGGCGGTGCGCGCGCCGGAAAGGATGACGATATCACTCATGGGGGGCCTCCCGGATGTCCCGTTGGATTTGCCACAGAGATTAATGGCGCGGCGCGCCGGCGCACAGGAAAACGTCGCGTCGCGGAGAGCCCGGAAAGCGGCTGTGCAAGCCCCCGCAACTGTGTATCCTGCCGTCGAAGGAGGCACGTATGCCGTATCAGTACCGCCCCTATCCCTACACCAAGCCGCCGGGGCTGAGCGCGCCGGAACCGGCCAAGCCGGTGATCATCGTGGGCGCGGGGCCGGTGGGGCTGGCGATGGCGATCGAGCTGGCAAATCACGGCGTGGCCTCGGTGGTGCTGGACGACAACAACGTGGTCTCGATGGGATCGCGCGCGATCTGCTGGTCGCGCCGTAGCCTTGAGATCTTCGACCGGCTGGGCATCGCCGGGCGGGTGATGGACAAGGCCGTGCCCTGGCGCCGCGGGCGCGTGTTCCACGGCGAGAAGGAGCTGTTCCAGACCGATCTCGAATCCACGGATGGCACCGCCCCGCCGCCCGATGCCTTCCCGGTCTTCGCCAACCTGCAGCAATACTATGTCGAGGAATTCCTGATCGGCCGCATCCAGGAGCTGGAGCTGGTCGACCTGCGCGTGCGCAACCGCGTTCTGGCCGTCGACCAGAGCGACGAGGCCGCCCATGTCACCGTGGAAACGCCCGACGGCGAATACGGGCTGCGCGCCGACTATGTGATCGCCTGCGACGGGGCGCGCTCGTCGATCCGGTCGCGGCTGAAGCTGGATTTCCAGGGCGTGCAATCCGAAGACCGCTTCGTCATCGCCGATATCGAGATGGAGACCGACCTGCCCGCCGAGCGGCAGTTCTGGTTCGAGCCGCCCTTCCACGACGGGCGCACCGCGCTTCTGCACAAGCAGCCGGACAACCTGTGGCGGCTGGACCTACAGCTGCCCCCCGAGGATGATGCCGAGGCCGCGGTGAAACCCGAGAAACTGCGCCCGCGCATCGCGGCCATGCTGGGGCACGAGCATTTCCGGCTGGACTGGGTCAGCCTCTACTCCTTTCAGTGCCGCCGGCTGGCCGACCTGCTGCACGGACGGCTGATCTTTGCCGGCGACGCGGCGCATGTGGTCGCGCCCTTCGGCGCGCGCGGGGCCAATGGCGGGCTGCAGGATGTCGACAACCTGGGCTGGAAGCTGGCCGCCGTGATTCAGGGCCGCACCACGCCCGACCTGCTGGAAGGCTATGACCGCGAGCGCGGCATCGCGGCCGACGACAACCTGCGCAGCACCGCCCGCACGCGGCGTTTCATGAGCCCCGCCCCGGGGGCCGAGCAGATGTTCCGCGACCAGGTTCTGGCGCTGGCCGCCAAGGCAGGTTTTGCCCGGCCGATGGTGGATTCGGGGCGCCTGTCCGCCTCCAGCCGCTTCCCCTGCTCCGGCGCCGACGATTCACGCCTGCCGCACGAGGCGCGCCCCGGGTCGGTGGCCCCCGACGCGCCGCAGGGCAATGGCTGGCTGCTGCCGAAACTTTCCGGCGAACCGAGCTTGCTGGCACTGGGCTGCGACGCGCCCGACCTTGGCCTGCGCGTGGTGGAGGCCGAGACGAACGACGCCACCCGCGCCCGCTATCTGGGCGAGGCCGAACAGGCGCTCTACCTGATCCGCCCCGACCAGGTGGTCGCCGCCCGTTGGGTCGCGGCCGAGCCCGCCGCCATCACCGCCGCCATCACCGCAATGTGGGAGGGACGCCCGTGAAACTGATCGACACCCCCAACCTGCCCGACCCCGACGGCTTCTACGAGGAGTTGCTGGAGGCGCATAAGGGCCTCAGCGCGACTGAGACGGCGGAGCTGAACGCGCAGCTGGTGCTGATCCTGGCCAACCATATCGGCGACCGCGAGGTGCTGAGCCAGGCCATCGCGCTGGCCAGGCAGGGCTAAGCGCGCACGCGACGGGATCGCCGCCATGAGGCTCGAGGATTTCGCACCCCTTTCCGAGGCCGAGCGCAAGCTGGTCGACGAATGCTCCGGCCCCGACCGGATCGTTTTCGGCGACGGCGAGCTGCCGGGCGAGGACGACGAGGCGCCGGCGCTGCGCGCCGATCTGGTGCGGCTGATCCTGCTGGGCGGGCCGGGCGCGCCGGTGCTGCACGACAAGGGGTTGCGCCTGCGCGGGGCGCGGCTGACCGGGATGCTCGATCTGCAGGGCTGCGACTGCGCGCGCGACATGACCTTCTCCGACTGCCGCATCGACGCGGCGCTGAACCTGGTCAATGCCCGGCTGCGGGGGCTGCATTTCAGCGGCACGGTTCTGGCCGGGCTGGCGGCTGACAACGCCACGTTCTCGGGCAGCCTGTTCCTGCGCGACGACAGCGTCAGCCTGGGCGAGATCAGCCTGGCGGGCGCGCGGCTGGGCGGCGACCTGCAGCTCTGCGGGGCCGAGATCCACAGCGCGGGGCAGGACGCGCTGTTCGCCCCTGCGCTGGAGGTCGGCGGCTCGGTCTTCCTTGGGAACTACCCCTATACCGACAGCGAAACCACGCTGGTCGCCCAGGGCATGCTGTTCCTGTCTTCGGCGCATGTGGAGCACGACCTCTTCGTCTCCAACACCTCGATCTCGCTGGCCGAGACAGAGCTGGGCAGTACCGTCTTCGGCGCGGTCGAGGAACACGGGCACGACATCGCCCTGTCGCTGGCACGCGCACGGATCGGCGGTATCCTCTATCTGCGCGGCAACGAAATCAGCCGCGGCACGGTCAGCCTCGCCGGGGCCGAGGCTGCCCGGCTGAGCGATGAGCCCACGGGCCCCTCCGCGACCTACCCGATCCGGCTGGACGGGTTCCTCTACCACGACTTTTCGCGCCACGCCGATCTCAGCGTTGAGGCCCGGCTGGACTGGCTCGCCCGCCGCCCCGAGGGCATGCGTTTCACCACCCAGCCCTATGTCCACCTGGCCAATGTGCTGACCCGCATCGGCCACCACGAAGAGGCGCGCACCGTGCTGATGCACAAGGAGCGCCTGCTGCATGCCGAGAACCGTCGCCGCCTGATGGCCGAGCAGGGCCAGGGCCTTGACTGGGGGTTGGCCTGGGCCGGCGATGCGCTGCTGCGGCTGAGCATCGGCTACGGCTACCGGCCCGTGCGCGCGCTGGTGATGGCCGCGGTGCTGATCGGCGCGCTCGGCTGGTTCTACGGCCAGTGTTGGGAGGCCGGGGACATGACCCCCAATTCCGCCCCCATCCAGACCTCGGCCCCCTGGGTCGCGGCCACCCAGAGCCATCCGGGGAACCCCGGCGCCCACTGGTCCGCACCCGGGCAGGCCGGGCAGGACTGGGAAAGCTTCAACGCCTATGCCTATGCCGCCGATCTGTTCATCCCCCTGGTGCAGCTGGGGCAGGAGGCCGCCTGGGCCCCCTCGACCGCGCGCTCGGGCTGGGGCCGGGCGGGCTGGTGGCTGCGCTGGGTCGCCAAGGCCGTGGGCTGGGTGGTCACCGCGCTGGGGGCCGCCGCCATCACCGGCGTGATCCGACGGGAGTGAAGCGCAACAGTCCTCCGAGGGCTTTTGCCGAGGGTCGTCAGGAAATCGCTGGCATCGGGCGGATGGGCCGACGGCCCCGCGCGGTCAGCTGAAACACCTCCGCCCCCTCGATCACCACCGCCGACAGCGGCCCGCCATAGGCCGCGCCGGTATCGAGGTTCAGGCGGTTGCCGTAATGGGTGACATGTTCCACCGGGGTATGGCCGTGGACGATGAGTGCGCCGTGGTCGCGCATGTCGTCGTGGAACTCGCCCCGGATCCAGACCAGGTCATCCTCGACCTGCTGGTCCAGCGCCAGGCCGGGGCGGATGCCGGCATGGCAAAAGAACACCCCGCCCCTGCAATAGCTCAGCCGCAATCCCTCAAGCAGGGCGAGATGTTCGGGCGGCACCATGCCGCGGGCCTCGGTGTGGATCTCCTCTACGGGCCGGGCCGGGCTGACATCCACGCCATAGGAAGCCAGCGTCGCGCGCCCGCCGA
>Ga0207799_100407_pt1 | contig 17614 bp, 18 predicted proteins | sample TtanPargueraPR_4_FD_187742 | JGI IMG/M metagenome (GOLD analysis project Ga0207799, IMG submission 187742) | Aerobic enrichment media microbial communities from Bioluminiscent Bay, La Parguera, Puerto Rico - Tt and M2 (SPAdes) | ecosystem: Environmental > Aquatic > Marine > Unclassified ...
GGTGCGGCTGCCCTCGGGCGAGGGGCTCTACCGTATCGACCGGGTGGAGCAGGGCGAGGCCCGGCTGATCGAGGCGGTGCGGGTGGAGCCCAATGTCTACGTGCCTTCGGACGCCGTGGGCGGGCGGGTCAGCCTGGCGCCCTTCGTGCCGCCGGTGCCGGTCTATCCGGTGTTCCTGGACCTGCCGCTCATGACCGGCGAGGAGGTGCCTCATGCACCCCATATCGCGGTGACGGCGACGCCCTGGCCGGGTTCGGTCGCGGTCTACAGTTCGGCCGCCGACAGCGGCTATCAGCTGAACCGGACGGTTACCGGGTCGTCGGTGATCGGGATCACGCAGGGGACCTTGGCATCGGCGCCGCCGGGGCTGTGGGACAGGGGGCCGGCGCTGCGGGTGAAGCTCTATTCCGGGGCGCTGTCCTCGGCCGATACGCTCGACGTGCTGAACGGCGCGAACGCGGCGGCGATCGGGGACGGGTCGTCGGACGGCTGGGAGGTCTTCCAGTTCGCCGAGGCCACGCTGGTGGGGCCGGACACCTATGATCTCAGCCTCCGCTTGCGCGGGCAGCTGGGCAGCGACGCGGTGACGCCCGGTGCCTGGCCCGCCGGGAGCCTTTTCGTGCTGCTCGACGGGGCGCCGCAGCAGATCACGCTGGCGGCCTCGGCCCGGGATCTGGCGCGGCATTACCGGGTGGGGCCCGCGGGGCGCGGCTATGACGATCCCTCCTTCGTGCACCTGACCGAGGCGTTCAAGGGCATCGGGCTGAGGCCCTATTCGCCCTGCCATCTGCGCGCGGAGCGCGTGGGGGGCGATCTGGCACTGAGCTGGGTGCGGCGGACGCGGGTCGACGGCGACAGCTGGTCCTCGGCCGAGGTGCCGCTGGGCGAGGAAAGCGAGAGCTATCTGCTGCGGGTGCGCGGAGGCGGCGAGGCGCTGCTGCGCGAGGAGAGCGTGAGCACGCCGGGCTGGAGTTACGACGCGGCGGCGCAGGCTGCGGACGGGGTGGCGCTGCCCTTTGCCGTGGAGGTGGCGCAGATGTCAGACCGGTTCGGGCCGGGGCCGTTTGCCCGGATCGAAATCGCGGAGTAGGCAACGTGCGGCCGGTCCTGCAGGGCGACGTGATCGCGGCGGCGCAGGCGGTTCTGCGCCTGCCCGAGGCCGAGCGGCCGCGGGCGTTGCGGGTGATGATGACCCGCGCCGCGGCGGCGGATGCCTATCGCAAGCGGCTTGGCCGGGCGCATCCGCTGTGGGGCAATGGCAGCCTGATGGCGGTGGCGCGGCGGGGGCCTTTGCCGCCGGCGCCGGCGTTGTCGGACCGGGAGTTCTGCCGCTGCCTGGCGCTGGTCTACGAGACGCTGATCGGCTGGCGGGCGGAGCGCGCGGCGCTCAGCCGGCGGCGCAGTTGACGCAGGTGGGCGTGGCGGGGTCGAGCTCCAGCCGTTTCCCGGCGATCTCCTCGCCGCATTCGGAGCAATAGCCGAACTCGCCTTCCTCGATCCGGCGGAGGGCGGCCAGGATGCGGGCGCGGGACTGGCTGCGGCGGGCCTGGGTGGCCCTGGCCATGGCCTGCTGCTGCAGCGCGTCCATCCGGCTGAGCCGCCCCACCGATTGCTGGTCCAGCGCCACGGTCCGCTGCCCCTCGCGGCCGAGGGCGTCCTCGTCTTCCAGCGCGGCGAGGGCGGCCTGAAGCTGCTGTTTGAAGGCGGCGATAAGCTGCGGGGTCATGAACACGTTCCTGTGCGCACGGAGAGGTTGCAATTGGCCATCTCTGCCTATCTGGTGTAGAACACGTGCCAGACGGAGGGAAGCATCATGGCCGAAACGCGCGCAAAACTGGCGGATCTGGACCCGGTCTGGACCCGAATCTGCGAGGAAGCCGCACAGGCGGTGGCCGACGAGCCGCTGCTGGGCGGGCTGGTGCATATCTCGATCCTGCACCACCCGACGCTGGAGCGTGCGCTGGCGCACCGCACGGCGATGAAGCTGGCCTCGGGCGAGATGTCGGAGCAGATCCTGCGCGAGATCGCGGATGAGGCCTATGCCAGGGACAGCGCGCTGGGGCAGGCGGCGCGGGCCGACCTGGTGGCGGTCTATGAGCGCGACCCGGCCTGCCACCGCTATCTGCAGCCGCTGATGTATTTCAAGGGCTACCAGGCGATCCAGGCCTACCGCGTCGGCCACTGGCTGTGGAAGCAGGGGCGCGAGGACATGGCCTATTTCCTGCAGATGCGGATCTCCGAGCAGTTCGGCGTGGATATCCACCCCGCGGCCCGGATCGGCAAGGGAATCATGCTGGACCACGCACATTCGGTGGTGATCGGCGAGACGGCCGTGGTGGGCGACAACGTGTCGATGCTGCATTCGGTGACGCTGGGCGGCACCGGCAAGGAAGAAGAGGACCGCCACCCCAAGATCGGCGAGGGCGTGCTTATCGGGGCCGGGGCGAAGGTGCTGGGCAATATCAAGATCGGCCACTGCTCGCGCATCGCGGCGGGCTCGGTCGTGCTGCATGACGTGCCGCCGAAATCCACCGTGGCCGGGGTGCCGGCCAAGGTGGTGGGCGAGGCGGGCTGCGCCACGCCCTCGATCAGCATGGACCAGATCCTGGGTTCCCAGGCCTGACCGGACCCGCCCGCGCGGTGAACGAAAAAGCCCCGGCAGGTCGCGCTGCCGGGGCTTTCGTTTTGGCTGGACGGCGGGCTCAGGCCAGCATGGCCATCGGGTTTTCCAGGTTCTCGACGATCGCCTGCAGAAGCTGCGCCCCCAGCGCCCCGTCGATCACCCGGTGATCGACCGACAGCGTGACGGACATCACGGTCGCGACCGAGACCTGGCCCTCGGCATCGACCACCGGCTTCTTGACGCCCGCGCCGACGGCCAGGATCGCGCCGTGCGGCGGGTTGATCACCGCGTCGAAACTGTCGATCCCGAACATCCCGAGGTTGGAGATGGCAAAGCTGCCGCCCTGGTATTCATGCGGCGCGAGCTTGCGGTCGCGGGCGCGGGCGGCGAGGTCCTTCATCTCGGTCGAAAGGGCCGACAGGGTCTTGGCCTCGGCATCCTTCAGCACCGGCGTGAAGAGGCCGCCATCGATGGCCACGGCCACGGCCACGTCCGAGGGCTTCAGCCGCAGCATCCGGTCGCCGGCCCAGACGGCATTGGCCTCGGGCACCTGCTGCAGCGCCAGCGCGCAGGCCTTGATGATGAAATCGTTGACCGACAGTTTCACGCCGCGGGCCTCCAGCTGCTTGTTGAGCTGGCCGCGGAAGGCGAGCAGCGCGTCGAGCCGGATGTCGCGGCGCAGGTAGAAATGCGGGATGCTCTGCTTGGCCTCGGTCAGGCGCGCGGCGATGGTTTTGCGCATGCCGTCGAGGGTGACCTCCTCGAACTCGCGGTCCTGGTACATCTTGAGCACGGCGTCAGTCGAGGGGCCGGCAGGCGCAGGCGCAGCGGCGGGCGCGGCGGCCGGGGCCGCAGCGGGGGCGGCGGCCGGTTTCGGCGCGGCGCTGACCCCTTCGAGATCGGCCTTCACGATGCGGCCGCGCGGGCCGGAGCCCTGCACCTGCGACAGGTCGATCCCCTTTTCGGCGGCGATCCGGCGCGCCAGCGGCGAGGCGAAGATGCGGTCGCCGCCGGCGGTTTGCGGGGCCGCCGGGGCAGCCGCTGCGGGGGCTTCGGCGGCAGCCGCTTCGGCTTTGGCCGGGGCAGGGGGCGCTTCGGCGGCGGGGGCGGCGGCCGCCTCGCCGATATCCGCGGCGCTTTCGCCCTCTTCCAGCAGCACGGCGATGGGGGTGTTGACCTTCACCCCCTCGGTGCCCTCGGCCACCAGCAGCTTGCCGACGATGCCTTCATCGACGGCCTCGAACTCCATGGTGGCCTTGTCGGTTTCGATCTCGGCCAAGAGGTCGCCCGAGCTGACCTCGTCGCCCTCCTTGACCAGCCATTTCGCCAGCGTGCCCTCCTCCATCGTGGGGGAAAGGGCGGGCATCAGGATTTCCGTGGGCATCGCGTCTCTCCCTTACCGATAGGTCACTTGCTTGACCGCCTCGATCACCTCGGCGGTGGTGATCAGCGCGTGGCGTTCGAGGTTGGCGGCGTAGGGCATGGGCACGTCCTTGCCCGTGCAGTTCAGGACCGGCGCGTCGAGGTAGTCGAAGGCGTGGGTCATGATGTAGGCCGACAGGTGGTTGCCGATCGAGGCGACCGGGAAGCCCTCTTCGACCGTCACGCAGCGGTTGGTCTTTTTCACCGAGTTCAGCACCGTGTCATAGTCGATCGGGCGCAGCGAGCGCAGGTCGACCACCTCGGCGCTGATGCCTTCCTCGGCCAGCTTGTCGGCGGCCTCCAGCGCGTATTGCATGCCGATGCCGAAGCTGACGAGGGTCACGTCCGTGCCCTCGCGCCAGATGCGGGCCTTGCCGATGGGCACAGTGAAATCCTCGAGCACCGGCACCTCGAAGGTGCGGCCGTAGAGGATCTCGTTTTCCAGGAAGATCACCGGGTTGGGGTCGCGGATGGCCGATTTCAGCAGGCCCTTGGCATCGGCCGCCGAATAGGGCTGCACCACCTTCAGGCCGGGGATATGCGCGTACCACGCGGCGTAGTCCTGGCTGTGCTGGGCGGCGACGCGGGCGGCCGCACCGTTGGGGCCGCGGAACACCATCGGCGCGCCCATCTGGCCGCCGGACATGTACAGCGTCTTGGCCGCCGAGTTGATGATCTGGTCGATCGCCTGCATGGCGAAGTTGAAGGTCATGAACTCCACGATGGGCTTGAGCCCGGCGAAGGAGGCGCCGACCGCGATGCCGGCGAACCCATGCTCGGTGATCGGGGTGTCGATCACGCGCTTGGCACCGAACTCGTCCAGCAGGCTCTGGCTGACCTTGTAGGCGCCCTGGTATTCGGCCACCTCTTCGCCCATCAGGTAGACGGTTTCATCCCGGCGCATCTCTTCGGCCATGGCGTCGCGCAGGGCCTCGCGCACGGTGGTCGTGCGCATCTCGGTGCCCTCGGGATAGTCGGGCTCTACGGGCGTCACGGCGACGGGGGCCGCGGGCGCGGCGGGGGCGGCCGGGGCAGGGGCCTCGGCGGCCGGCTCGGGCGCGGCGGCGGGGGCGGCGCTGGCCACGTCCTCGGCGCTTTCGCCTTCCTCGATCAGCACGGCGATGGGGGTGTTCACCTTCACCCCTTCGGTGCCCTCGGCCACCAGGATCTTGCCGACGATGCCTTCATCGACGGCCTCGAATTCCATGGTGGCCTTGTCGGTCTCGATCTCGGCCAGGATGTCGCCCGACGACACGGTGTCGCCCTCCTTGACCAGCCATTTCGCGAGCGTGCCTTCCTCCATGGTGGGGGAAAGGGCGGGCATCAGTACTTCGGTTGCCATATCCTGTGTCTCCCCTCAGGCGTAGATGTCGGTGTAGAGCTCTTCGAGCGCGGGCTCGGGGCTGTCCTTGGCGAAATCGGCGGCCTCGTTGACGATGGCCTTGATCTCCTTGTCGATCGCCTTGAGGTCGTCCTCGGAGGCATGCTTGCCGGTCAGCAGCAGCTCGCGCACATGTTCGATGGCGTCGCGCTCTTCTCGGACCTTCTGCACCTCTTCGCGGGTGCGGTACTTGGCCGGGTCGGACATCGAGTGGCCGCGGTAGCGGTAGGTCTTTATCTCGAGGATGTAGGGGCCCTTGCCCGCGCGGCAGTGGGCGACGGCCTTCTGGCCGGCCTCCTTGACCGCCAGCACGTCCATGCCGTCCACCTCTTCGCCCGGGATGCCGAAGCTTTCGCCGCGGGTGTGGATGTCGGGCGTCGAGGTCGAGCGCTGCATCGCGGTGCCCATGGCGTACTGGTTGTTCTCGATGACGAAGATCACCGGCAGGTCCCAGAGCGCGGCCATGTTGAAGGTCTCATAGACCTGGCCCTGGTTGGCCGCGCCGTCGCCGAAATAGGTGAAGGTCACCCGGTCGTTCTCAAGATACTTGTCGGCAAAGGCCAGCCCCGCGCCGATCGGCACCTGCGCGCCCACGATGCCGTGGCCGCCATAGAAATGCTTCTCTTTCGAGAACATGTGCATCGAGCCGCCCTTGCCCTTGGAATAGCCGCCCTCGCGGCCCGTGAGTTCGGCCATCACGCCCTTTGGGTCCATGCCGCAGGCCAGCATGTGGCCGTGGTCGCGGTAAGAGGTGACGCGCTTGTCGCCCTCTTCGGCCGCGGCCTCCAGCCCGACCACCACGGCCTCCTGGCCGATGTAGAGGTGGCAGAAGCCGCCGATCAGACCCATGCCGTACAGCTGGCCAGCCTTCTCCTCGAATCGCCGGATCAGCAGCATCTCGCGGTAATACCCGAGGAGTTCTTCGGCGGATGCGTTTGGTTTCTTTGAGGTTTTTCGCGTGGCCATTTGGCAGCTCCCCCCTGGTCACGAAAAATGGTTTAACGTTAAACAAAATGATAGCAAGCCAGCCCCGGGATTTCGAGCGGCAATTTTGCGACAGGGAAAGGCGGTCAGCGGATCACGATCTCGTCGGCGCGGATCATGCCCAGCACGCTGCGCGCCTGTTCGTCCAGCAGGTCGAGATCGAGGTAATCGTCGGACAGGCGCCGGGTCTTGTTGCGCATCTCGGTCAGCTCCGCGGCCAGCGCCGCATGCTCGGCGCGCAGCACGTCGGTTTCGGCCTCGATCTGGATGCGGCGGAACAGCCCCTGGTCGCCCTGCACGGCGGCAAAGGTGAAATAGGTGGCCAGCGTGAAGGCCAGCGTGAAGTACAGGACGCCGCCCCAGCCGGGGCGCTTGCGGGAACTGCTCATGGTCTGCCTCTGTTCCGCCTCTTGGAGTGGGCGAATACCCGAATCATGACAGAAACGAATCGCAAAGGGAATCCCCTAAGCACATAAAAAAGGGGCAGGAATTCCTGCCCCTTTGTTCGCGCGGGATATCCGGGCCGGGGCGGCCGGTCTCAGGCCTTGCCCTTGTAGATCTCGACCAGCTTGGCCAGCATCGCCAGCGCGTCCTCGCGCGAGCGCTGAAAGCTGTTGCGCCCGATGATCGAGCCGTTGCCGCCACCGTCGCGGATGGCGCGGGCGTCGTCAAAGACGCCGTCGGCGCCCTTCTTGGCCCCGCCCGAGAACACCATGATCCGCCGGCCGGCGAAGGCGGAGTCCATGCAATGCTTCACCCGCGCGGCCTGGGTGGCGATGTCGATCTGCTGCTCTTCGTAGACGGATTTGGCCGCGGGCAGCTCCAGGTGGTCGGTCGACAGCTTGATCTTGATGACATGCGCGCCCAGCAGCGCCGCGATCTGCGCGGCATAGGCGGCGATGTCGATCGCCGTCTCGCCGTCCTTGGAGATCGCCTCGCCCCGCGGGTAGGACCAGATCACCGTGGCGACGCCCTTGGCCGCGGCCTCTTTCCGCATCTCGCGGATTTCCTCGAACATCTCCAGCGCCATGTCCGAGCCGGGATAGATGGTGAATCCGATGGCCGCGCAGCCCAGCCGCAGCGCGTCGTCGACCGAGGCGGTGACCGCCTGGTTTTTGCCCGCCGTGGGCGACATCAGCGAGTTGGCCGAGTTCGCCTTGAGGATGGTCGGGATCTGGCCCGCGAAGGTGTCGGCGCCGGCCTCGAGCATGCCCAGGGGGGCCGCGTAGGCGTTCAGGCCCGCGTCGATGGCCAGCTGATAGTGGTAATGCGGGTCATAGCCCGCCGGGTTGGGGGCAAAGCTGCGCGCGGGGCCGTGCTCGAACCCCTGGTCGACGGGCAGGATGATCATCTTGCCGGTGCCGCCCAGCTTGCCGTGCATCAGCATCTGGCACAGCTTGGCCTTCACGCCGGGGGTTTCGCCCTCGTAGTTGGAAAGGATCTTCTGAACCGTCCTCGTCGCCTTCATCTGCCGCGCTCCCTGTCTGAAATCTCGTTCACGGCAGGGCTTAAAAGCCCCGCCGTGAGGGTGCAACACGGTTGCGCTAACAGTGCGTCAGTTCCCGCCCGACAGTTGCGCGGGCAGGTCCCGGGCCAGCCAGGCCTGCATCGCGGCGGCGCTGGCGGCGCGCTCGGCCGCCTGCCAGGCGGTTTGGCCGTCGGGGGCGGCGTGGCGGGCGCGTTCGTCGATCTCGGCCAGGATGTCGGCGCATTCGGCGTCGCCCGCCGCCGCGCCCAGCATGGCATAGGCGGCGGCCAGCGCGTAGGCGCGGGTCTCGCCGCGGCCGGTGAACCGGGCCACGGCGGCGGCGCGGATATCGGTCAGCGAGGCCAGCCGTTCCGGCGCGGGCGCGGGGGCGCCGGCGCGGGCCGATTGCAGGGCCAGAACCGCGTCGAAGGGCAGGGTGCGCTCCAGCCGGTCGAGCAGGGCGCCGGCGCCGGCCTCGCCCGCCGCGCCGGCCAGCAGCGCCCAGCCATAGGCGGCCCCGGGGTCGGCCTGTTCCTGCGCGCGGGCCAGCGCCAGCGCGGCGCCGGCCTCGCCGGTCTCGGCCAGCGGCGTCAGCAGCGCCATGCCGGCCGCGCGGTCGCGCGGCGCGCCCTCGCCTTTCAGCAGCGCGCGTCCCAGGGCCAGGCGCGCGTCGGCGGGCAGGGCGTCGGCATCCTCGCCCAGCCCCTGGCGCAGCAGGGCGGCGGGCAGGATCGCGCGCTGGCGCGCCGCGCTGCGGCCAAGCCGGGGCAGCAGGTCGTCGAACAGCGCGGTCAGGTCGCCCTCGTAATAGGCGAAGTCAAGATAGACGTCCTCGTCGTAGGAATAGCCGGTTTCCAGCACCAGCCGCGTCGGGTCCTGCAGGAAGGCGGGCCAGGCGCTGGCCGCACTGGCGACAAAGGCCTGCTGTGCGGCGTTCAGGGGCACCGGCTGTTCGGCGTCGGCGGCGTCGCGGTTGGCCTCGGCCAGCAGGCCGGACAGCATCTCTTCGACGGCCGCGGGGGCGGTGGCCGGGTCGGTCAGCGGCGGCGGCAGCATCGGCTGCAGCGCCTGCCAGCCGCCGAGGTTCTCGACGCTCAGCGCCGCGCCCGAGAGGAAGGCCACCGGCATCGGGTCCTCGCCGTCGCGGGCCTCGAACCACAGGTAGCTGAAATCGGCGGTCAGATCGACGGCGGCCAGCTGCGCGACCTCGCCATAGACATGCAGGTCGGCCTCGGCGCTGCTGATCTGGTAATCGATGTCCACGGTCAGGCGGGGCAGGTCGATGGCGTTCAGCCGGACCGCCTGCAGCATGGGGCGCATGTCGGGGGGCAGGCAGGAGGCGGGCGCGCTGCCGCCCGAGATCTGCAGCCGCAGCCGCATCCGGTCGGGGTTCTCGATCCCGCCCGAGCGGATCGACATCCGTTCAGCGGCGATCCGGCAATCGGCGTCCTCGTCCCAGTCGAACAGCGGCCAGAGCTCGATATCGGTGAGCGAGACATAGCCGGTGACCGGGTTGATCGAGATGCCGCCATAGCGCAGGTCGACCTGCGAGCGCAGCGCCATCACGCCCGTCTGCAGCAGGTACTGGATCAGCCGGTCCGGGCGCAGCATGTCGAGATAGCTGGGCCAGTCCTGGGCGCGGGCGGCGGCGGGCGACAGGCACAGCGCCGCGCTGAGCGCGAGGCCGGTCCTCTGCAAAAGGCGGGGCATTGGAAAATCTCCTTGGGGGCAATGACGCGGAACGCTTGCCGCGATCAGACCCCCAAGCCCGCGTCGGATCAACCCTTTTGCAGGGCGGCCACGCCGGGCAGTTCCTTGCCCTCCATCCATTCCAGGAAGGCACCGCCGGCCGTCGAGATGTAGCTGAAGCTGTCCGCCGCGCCCGAGCCGTTCAGCGCGGCCACGGTGTCGCCGCCACCCGCCACGCTCACCAGCTTGCCCGCGCGGGTCAGCTCTGCCGCCTTGGCCGCGGCGGCGTTGGTGGCGGCGTCGAAGGGTTCGATCTCGAAGGCGCCGAGCGGGCCGTTCCAGATCAGCGTGCGGCATTTCCCGAATACCTCGGTGATCCGGGCCACGGTCTCGGGCCCGGCGTCGAGGATCATGGCGTCGGCCGGGCAGGCGTCGGCGGCGACCGTCTCGTTCTCGGCATGGGCCTTGAACTCGCGCGCGACGACCACGTCGGTGGGCAGCAGGATGGCGCAGCCGGCCTCTTCGGCCTTGGCCATGATGTCCCTGGCGGTGTCGGCCATGTCATGCTCGGCCAGCGACTTGCCCACGTCGATGCCCTGCGCGGCGAGGAAGGTGTTGGCCATGCCGCCGCCGATCACCAGGTGATTGACCTTCGCCACCAGGTTGCCCAGCAGGTCCAGCTTGGTCGACACCTTGGCGCCGCCCACCACGGCCACCACCGGGCGCTCGGGCGCGCCCAGAGCGGCCTCCAGCGCCTCCAGCTCGGCCTGCATCAGCCGGCCGGCGGCCGAGGGCAGCAGGCGGGCGATGCCCTCGGTCGAGGCATGCGCGCGGTGCGCGGCCGAGAAGGCGTCGTTGACATAGACATCCCCCAGCGCGGCCAGAGCGGCGGCCATCATCGGGTCGTTCTTTTCCTCGCCCGCGTGGAAGCGGGTGTTTTCCAGCAGCAGCACGTCGCCCTCGCTGAGCGCGGCCACCGCCTGCTTGGCGGGCAGGCCGATGCAGTCCTCGGCGAAGAGCACGCCGCGCCCCAGCGCCTGTTCCAACGCCGGGATCACCACCTTGAGGCTCATCTCCGGCACCACCTGGCCCTTGGGCCGGCCGAAATGGGCCAGCAGCACCGGCTTGCCGCCCTTTTCGAGGATGTCGTTGACGGTGGGGACGATGCGCTCGATGCGCGTGGCGTCGGTGACGTGGCCGTCCTCGACCGGCACGTTGATGTCCACGCGCACCAGCACGACCTTTCCGGCCAGATCCATGTCGTCGAGGGTTTTCCAGGCCATGCGTTTCATCCCTTTGCCAAGCGTGTGGCCAACTTGTCGCCCATTCCCGACGCGGGCGTCAACTGCCGCGGCATCAATGTGGCTTTTCTTCGCGGTCGGCTCGGACTAGGGTCCGGCGAAACCGGAAGAGGAGAACGGCATGGCCGAGATCAAGGATCCCGAGAACACCATCATCATGGAACTCAAGGACGGCCGCGTGGTGATCGAGTTGCTGCCCGACATCGCGCCCAAGCATTGCGAGCGGATGAAGGAGCTGGCCCGCGCCGGCGCCTATGACAACGTGGTCTTCCACCGCGTCATCGACGGCTTCATGGCGCAGACCGGCGACGTCAAGAACGGCAACGCCGAGAAGGATTTCGACCTGCGCCGTGCGGGCACCGGCGGTTCGGACCTGCCCGACCTGCCGGCCGAGTTTTCCGGCATCCCGCATGACCGCGGCACGCTGGGCGCGGCGCGCTCGCAGAACCCGAACTCGGCCAACAGCCAGTTCTTCATCAACTTTAGCGACAACCATTTCCTGAACCGCCAGTACACGGTCTATGGCCGGGTGATCGAGGGCATGGAATTCGTCGACAACATCACCCGCGGCGAGCCGCCCGCGTCGCCCGACCGCATGATCAGCGTCAAGGTGGCCGCCGATGCGTAAGCTCGCCCTGATCCTGGCGCTGGCCGCCAGCCCTGCCGCCGCCACCGGCATCGAGATCCAGGTCGAGGGCGAGGCCCAGGGGACCATCACCATCGACCTCTACGAGGATATCGCGCCGCAGCATGCCGCGCGGATCTCGACCCTGGCCGCCCAGGGCGCTTATGACGGCGTGGTCTTTCACCGGGTGATCGACGGCTTCATGGCGCAGACCGGCGACGTGCAGTTCGGCAAGATGGGCATGGACATGCGGATGGCGGGCCGGGGCGGCTCGGACCTGCCCGACCTGCCGGCCGAGTTCTCGGACAAGCCGTTCGAGCGCGGCGTGGTGGGCATGGCCCGCTCGCAGGACCCGAACTCGGCCAATTCGCAGTTCTTCATCATGTTCGCGCCGGGCCGGTTTCTGGACGGTCAGTACACCGTGGTGGGCGAGGTCACCGAGGGCATGGACGTGGTCGATGCCATCAAGCGCGGCGAGGGCCGCAACGGCGAGGTGCTGGGCCGGCCCGACGTGATGGTCAAGGTCACGGCGGTCGAGTAACCGGCGGTCAAACCCGCGTGAGACGCTATAGGTCCGGGGGCTTTTCGCTGTCATCCTTCTAACGGAGGGAGACAGGGAGGAGCCCCCGATGCGTTTCATCCTGCTGGCCTGCGCGCTGATCTGGGCGGGGATGGCGGCCGCCGACCCCGCGTTCTGGCGCCACGAATGGCCCAAGACCGATTTCGGCACCACCAGCGTGGAAAGCTGGGGCGAGATCCGCTCGGGCGGGCCGCCGCGCGACGGCATCCCGGCGCTGAGCGATCCCTCTTTCATCGCCGTGGGCGCGGAGACCCGGCTTGCCGACCGCGAGCCGGTGATCGCGCTGGAGATCGAGGGCGCCGCCCCGCGCGCCTATCCGCTGCGCTATCTCATGTGGCACGAGATCGTGAACGACGCGGTGGCGGGCGTGCCGGTGGCGGTCACCTACTGCCCGCTGTGCAACTCCGGCATGGTCTTCGACCGGCGGGTGGCGGAAGGCACGCTGAGCTTTGGCGTCACCGGCAAGCTGCGCAATTCCGACATGGTGATGTATGACCGCGAGACCGAAAGCTGGTGGCAGCAGGCCATCGGCGCCGGCATCGTGGGCCATTTCACCGGCCGGGAGCTGGTCCAGCTGCCCGCCTGGATGGAAAGCTGGGCCGAGTTTCGCGCCCGCAACCCGGAGGGGCTGGTGATGGACGAGCCCGCCTGGCGCCGTGCCTACGGCCGCAACCCCTACGTCGGCTATGACGGGGCGCCGCGGCCCTTTCTCTATTCCGGCGAAAACCCGCCCCACGGCATCGCGCCGCTGGCCCGCGTGGTCCGCGTGGGCGAGCGTGCCTGGCCGCTGGAGCGGCTGCGCGCGGAGGGCGAGATCCGCGAGGCGGGCGTGGTGATCACCTGGACGTCCGGCCAGGCCTCGGCGCTGGATACGGCGGCGATCGGGCAGGGGCGCGAGGTGGGCACGGTGCGGGTGCGCGACACGGCGGGGCGCGATCTGCCCCATGACGTGCTGTTCGCCTTTGCCTTCCATGCCTTCTGGCCCGGGGGGGAATGGATGCTGGCAGACTGAGCGGCCTTGCGGCCGCACGCCCTGATGCGGAAACGCGGGCCGATGGCCCGCGTTTCGGATTGGGGCTGTCTGCCCCAAACCCCGAGGATATTTGGGAACAGAAGAAGAGGGCTTCTTCTGTCTCCGGGTCAGCCGGCCAGGACGACGAGGGCGTGGCGCTTTTTCCCGGCGCTGAGCTTGATCGGCTGGGAGAGCGCGGCCGTGTCGATCATCAGGCCGGCATCGGTCAGCGGCGCGTCGTTCAGCCGGGCGCCGTGATCGGCGATCAGGCGCTTGGCCTCCTTGCCCGACTTGGTGAGGCCCGAGCGGGTGATGAGCTGCACCACCGAGATGCCGTCGCCGATCTCGTCCGCCGTCAGTTCCAGCGTCGGCAGGTCCTCGCCCGTGCCGCCCTTTTCGAACACCTCGCGCGCGGTGGCCTCGGCGGCCTGCGCCGCCTCGCGGCCGTGGCAGAGCGCGGTGACCTCGTTCGCCAGCACGATCTTGGCCTCGTTGATCTCGGAGCCCTCTAGCGCGCCCAGGCGGTCGCATTCCTCGACGGCCAACTCGGTGTAGAGCTTGAGGAAGCGGCCGACATCGGCGTCGGTGGTGTTGCGCCAGAACTGCCAGAACTCATAGGGGCTCAGCATGTCCTCGTTGAGCCAGATCGCGCCGTTCTGCGACTTGCCCATCTTCTTGCCGTCCGAGGTGGTCAGCAGCGGCGAGGTCAGGCCAAAGACCTCGTGGTCGATCACCCGGCGCGTCAGGTCGATGCCGTTGACGATGTTGCCCCACTGGTCCGAGCCGCCCATCTGCAACCGGCAGCCGTAGCGCCGGTTGAGCTCGAGGAAGTCGTAGGCCTGCAGGATCATGTAGTTGAATTCGAGGAAGGACAGCGACTGCTCGCGGTCCAGACGCGATTTCACCGATTCGAAGCTGAGCATCCGGTTGACCGAGAAATGCCGCCCGATATCGCGCAGGAATTCGAGGTAGTTCAGATCATCCAGCCACTCGGCGTTGTTCAGCATCAGCGCGTCGCTCGCCTCGCCGCCAAAGGTCAGGTACTTGTCAAAGACCTGCCGGATGCCGGTGATGTTGCCCTCGATCTGCTCGGGCGTCAGCAGCGGGCGCTCGTCGGCGCGGAACGAGGGGTCGCCGACCTTGGTGGTGCCCCCGCCCATCAGCACGAGCGGCTTGTGCCCGGTCTTCTGCAGCCAGCGCAGCATCATGATCTGGATGAGCGACCCCACGTGCAGCGATTTCGCCGTGGCGTCGAAGCCGATATAGGCCGGAACCACGCCTTGGATCAGGGCCTCGTCCAGCCCCTGATAATCGGTGCAGTCGGCCAGGAAGCCGCGCTCGATCATCACGCGCATGAAGTCTGATTTCGGGTGGTAGGTCATCGGTTCTCTTGTCCATCGGGTTGGTTTCGGTCACTCCTATACCGGTGGGGGCTGACGAGGGGAAGACCATGTTGAAAACGGGCGCTGCGCGCGCGTTGGGGGCGATGTCGGGGACGTCGCTCGATGGGGTGGATGCGGCGGTGGTGGAGACCGACGGCGTGGCGATCCTGTCCTTCGGGGAAAGTGCCTACCGGCCCTACAGCGGCGAAGAGCGCGCGGTGATCGCCGCGGCGCTGGGCGCCTGGCCCGGCGAGGCCGGGGTGGAGGAGGCCGCCGAGGTGGTGGAGACCGCCCATGCGGCGCTGCTGTCGGGGTTCGAAGAGGTCGACCTGGTGGGCTTTCACGGCCAGACGCTGGCGCATGAGCCGCGCGGGCGGGGCACGCATCAGGCGGGCGACGGGCGGGTGCTGGCCGAGGTTCTGGGCCTGCCGGTGGTGTGGGATTTCCGCAGCTCCGACGTGGAGTTGGGCGGCGAGGGCGCGCCGCTGGCACCGTTCTTCCACTTCGCCTGCGCGAAATGGATCGGGGCCGGGGCGCCGGTGGCCTTTCTCAACCTCGGCGGGGTGGGCAACCTGACCTGGGTGGACCCGTCGAGGCCCGCGCCCGAGGCCGAGGGGGCGCTGCTGGCCTTTGACACCGGCCCGGCGAATGCGCCGCTGAACGACCTGATGCAGGCGCGCCTGGGCCGCGAGTGCGACCGCGACGCCGAGCTGGCCGCGCAGGGTACCCCCGACGAGGTGGTGATCGAGGCGGTCCTTGCCGATCCCTACTTCCTGCGCATGCCGCCGAAATCTCTGGACCGCGACGCATTCGGCGACCTGACGAGGCGGGTGGCGCATCTGGGGGACGCCGATGCGGCCGCCACGCTGACCGCGCTGCCCGCCGCCTGCGTCGCGCGCGGGCTGGAGCATTGCCCGGAGCCGCCCGAGCGCCTGCTGGTCACCGGCGGCGGGCGCAAGAACCCGCTGATGATGGAAATGCTGATCGAACGCTGCAACCTGCCCGCCGTGCAGGTCGAGGAGGTCGGCCTCGACGGCGATATGCTGGAGGCGCAGGCCTTTGCCTATCTCGCGGTGCGGGTGGCGCGGGGGTTGCCGACCTCCTGCGCGTCGACGACCGGGGTGGCGGCGGCGGTGGGCGGGGGGCAGATCAGCCGGCCCGCGCGCTGAGTCCCCCCTTCTTCTTGGAAAAAATACTCAAATTCCGACTGCGCCAGGCAGACCGGCGCCGGGCGGGATGCGCTGCCTCAGCCCCGGGGAACGTCGAATCCGGGCGGGGCCATCTCGAACCCCTCGAACAGAAAGCCCGGGCTGACCGTGCAGCCGACCAGCGTGAAGGCGCCCAGGGGGCGGGCCGATTGCCAGTGATGCGCGGGCACGATGTGCTGGGGCAGGGCGCCCGCGGCCAGATCGGGGCCGAGCAGCAGGTCGCGCGCCGGGCCGGCGTCGGTCTCGGCCACCGACAGGACCAGCGGCTCGCCCGCGTAGAAATGCCAGATCTCGGCGGCGTCGACCCGGTGCCAGTGGCTGCGCTGGCCCGCCTCGAGCAGGTAGTAGATCGCCGTGCCCGCGGGCCGGCCGGGGCCGGAGTCGCGCCAGGTCTCGGCGTACCAGCCGCCCTCGGGGTGGGGCTGGAGGTTCAGCCTCGCGATGATGTCCTGCGCCTGCATGGGGCCTCCTGTTCGCGGGCGCTAGAGCGCGTGAAACAGGCGCCGTTCCAGCGCCGCGAAATCGCCCTCCACCACGTCCCAGTCGCCCTCGGCGGCCAGGTCGGTGGTTTGGTCTGGGCCGTGTTCGGCGGGGCGGGGGACGAAGCCGGTCTTCAGCCCCGCGGCCTGCGCCGCGGCGAGGTCGTCGTTATGGGCGGCGACCATCATCACCTGATCGGGCGCCAGCCGCAGCGCCGCGCAGGCGGCGAGATAGACGTCGGGCTTCGGCTTGTAGTCGCGCGCGATGTCGGCGCCGAGGATGCAGTCCCAGGGCAGGCCCGCGTGCCGCGCCAGATGCGTCATCAGCGCGATCGAGCCGTTGGAGCAGGGGGCGATGACGGCGCGTTTCTTCAGCGCGGCCAGCCCCGGCACCACGTCGGGCCACGGGTCCAGCCTTTCCCAGGCGTGGTTGAGGTGCTCGGGGTCCGGGCAAGTCACGCCGAAAGCGGCGCAGACCCTGTGCAGGTTCTCCAGGTGCAGGTCGTCCAGCGCCACGTAGCCGCGGTTGCCCGACCGGACACGCTCCATCGCCGGCTGGTACTCGGCCCGCCAGGCATCGGCGAAGGCCAGCGCGTCGACCTGGGGCAATTCGGCCGCCACCTCGCGTGCGATGGAGCCGCGCCAGTCCACGCAGGTGCCGAAGACGTCGAAGATCAGGGCCTGGATCATGTCCGCAGGGTGCCAAATGGCGGGGCGGGCGGCAAGTCCGCAGCGCGACGCTGCCGGATCGGGGGCGCGATTAGGGCGACGCGCATATTCATGGTATAGTTAATTTTTTCTTAATTTGGGGGGCTGACATGGCGACACACAAGGGCACTTGTTTTTGCGGCGCCGTGGAGATCGAAGTCACGGGCGATCCCGAAGCGATGGGCTATTGCCACTGCGAGTCCTGCCGGTCCTGGTCGGCGGGGCCGGTGAACGCCTTCACGCTGTGGAAGCCCGAGGCGGTCTCCGTGACCAAGGGCGCGGAGCGGATCGGACGGTTCATGAAGACCCCGAACAGCGGGCGGCAGTTCTGCACCGAGTGCGGCGGCCATATCATGACCGACCATCCCACGATGCAGCTGATCGACGTCTATGCCGCGACCATCCCGTCGCTGGATTTCCGGCCGGCGCTGCATGTGAACTATGCCGAGACGGTCCTGCCGATGAAGGACGGGCTGCCGAAGTTCCGGGACATGCCGGCCGAGGCCGGGGGCAGCGGCGAGACGCTGGCAGAGTGACCGCCCGGCACGAAAAAGGCCCCGCCTTGGGCGGGGCCTGATCTGTCCGGTTGAGCGGCGCTTATTTCAGGATCGAGCGGCCGGCGTATTCGGCGGTCTCGCCCAGCATTTCCTCGATGCGGATCAGCTGGTTGTATTTCGCCAGGCGGTCCGAGCGCGACAGCGAGCCGGTCTTGATCTGGCCGCAGTTGGTGGCCACGGCGAGGTCGGCGATGG
>Ga0207799_100408_pt1 | contig 17584 bp, 14 predicted proteins | sample TtanPargueraPR_4_FD_187742 | JGI IMG/M metagenome (GOLD analysis project Ga0207799, IMG submission 187742) | Aerobic enrichment media microbial communities from Bioluminiscent Bay, La Parguera, Puerto Rico - Tt and M2 (SPAdes) | ecosystem: Environmental > Aquatic > Marine > Unclassified ...
CGGGCGGCGAGCGCAACCGCGTGCACATGGCCAAGCTGCTGCGCTCGGGCGGCAACGTTCTGCTGCTCGACGAACCGACCAACGACCTCGACGTCGAGACCCTGCAGGCGCTGGAGGCCGCGCTCGAGGATTTCGCCGGCTGCGCCGTGATCATCTCGCACGACCGCTTCTTCCTCGACCGTCTGTGTACCCACATCCTGGCCTTCGAGGGCGAGGCCCATGTGGAATGGTTCGAGGGCAACTTCGAGGCCTACGAGCAGGACAAAATCCGCCGCCTCGGCCCCGACAGCGTCGAGCCGACGCGGGTGAAGTACAAGAAATTCACGAGGTAGCGGCCCAACGACCTTTGCTGTGTGTTCTATTTTGGTTTAAGAGCACAACGGCGGTGCCCTTGTGGAAGGGGCACCGCCGCGTTCTGAAACCTCTTGTGGAAGGAGGCCAGGATTGCTTCTCACGAAGCCCCCGCGCGCTACTGGGTAGAGGACCGGAGCGCGCGGTATTCTCTAATTCTGGCGTGCCAGAAATTGGACAAGGGTCCATACCGCACGCTGCTCTTCGTCTCCGACGTCAGGATTGCTCAGCAGGTCGATCAACTGATAATTCAGCGGCTTTTGCTCACCCCTTGGCACCTCCGCTGCATCCCCTCCCGGACCGCTTTTTTCATCATCACTACCATTCTCGGACCTTTCCGCACCACTTGACTTGTACCTAATTTTTCGAACGGTCCGTTTCGCGGCAGGCTTACGCTTTTCAAGGTGCGTGCCAATAGCAAGATTGGTGTCCTTTGCGAGAGCCAAGAAGAAGTTGGCCGCCTTGTCCAATGTGCTAGATGACAGGCCATATTCATTTCGCAACAGGTCATTGAACTGCCCGGGGGTCATTCTCGAAAGGTCGTTCGGCTCATCAAAAAGAACCGAAAACGCCTGCTCTGCAGATTCCCTCAAGATATTGAGCCGCTCAGCCTCGTCCTCTCCAACATATTGGAGAAATCGCTCCGTCGGAGTTCCATTCTTCTTGGTGAAGCCCATCGAATGCAAAGCATTCGTAAGCGTCGATTGAATCGTTCCTGAGTAGTTACTCATCAAGGTTCGATCAATAATCGCAGGTACGCCTCCCTGCTCAAACCCATCAACAAAGGACTTGAAGGTCTGGTAGGGAACATAAGGCGGCTTGGTTTTCTTTTCCTGCTCGACCATTTCTTGGCTCCGACTCGGTAACTTGTGGAGCGCAAAGTGCCAGAAACGCCGTCAGCGCGCAAGGAGTTTTTGCGCCAATTTTCTTGGCTGCGAGTTTGCGCGAAAACCGATGCAAATTGGCGATGACTTATGACAGGCGCGCGCCCGGGCGGGACTTCACCCCGAACTCAGCGCAAGATAAGCTCCACCGCCTCCGCGATCCCCTCCACCACCGCCGTGGGCGCAGGCGAGACCCGTTCCTCGTCCCCCTCGCGGTATTTCCCCGTCCTCACCAGCAGGCCCGCCCCGGCCCCGGCCGCCAAGGCGCCGGCCACATCGGCCTCGGCGTCATCCCCGATCATCGCCACCTGCGGCAGGTCCAGCCCCATGCTCGCCGCCGCCGCGGCGAAAAACGCGGGCGCGGGCTTGCCCAGCAATTCCGCCTTCACCCCGCTGGCATATTCCAGCGCCGCGACGAAGGCGCCGGCGTCCATGCTCAGCCCGCCATCGGCATCCTTGAACACCCGGTTCGCTGCCAGCGCCAGGAACGGCGCCCCGCCCGCGATCGCCCGAAACGCCGCGTTCAGCCGGGCATAGTCGAACGACTCCCCCGCATCGCCCAGCACCACCGCCTTCGGTCCCTCCGCCGCGCAATCCGCGAAATCCGGCTCCAGCCCGGGATGCACCAGCAGATGCGGGGCGCAGCCATGCGCCGCCAGCCAGTCGCAGGCCGCCTGCGCCGGGGTGAACACGTCCTCGGCCGCCACGGGCAGGCCAAGCCCCCGCAGCTGCGCCAGCAGCGCCGCCTTGGTCTTGCGCGTGGTGTTGGTCACGAAGCGCACCGGCAGCCCGGCCGCCGCCAGCCGCTCCAGCGCCTCCGCCGCGCCGGGCAGCACCGCGTCGCCCACATAGAGCACGCCGGAAAGATCGATCAGAACGCCCTTGATCATGAGATCACTGTGAAAACCGCAACCTCGCTCGTCAACACGCATGCCCTGCAAAAATAGGGCGGCGCCCGACCCGAGGGTGGGCGCAATCGCGCCCGCCCTGGGGGGCGGGTCGGGCGCGGCCCGGATCGCGAGCGATCCGGGCGGGAAAATCCCCTCCCGTTGCCGCTTTACAGCCGCCGCCGCACGGGTAGGCTCAGCCCGGCCCGAACCGCAGGAAAGGCACGCCATGCTCGTCTGGATTCTCCTCGCCCTGACCCTCGCCGGGGCCGCCTTCATGGTGCTCTTTAAAAGCGAAGGCCGCTGGCGCCGGTTCACGATCTTCGTTCTGGTGGTGCTGGGGCTGGCCCTGCTCGGCTTTCTCGTCGCGATGGTTCTCATGAGCATCGGGATGCAAACCGCCAGCGCGTGAGGCTCACACCGCCTCCTGCGCCAGCTTCAGATGCCGCAGCTCGGTTTTGCCCAGCTTGCGGTCCTCCTTGGGGCGGATCGGGTTGGGGTCGGCGATATGCTTGGGGTCGATCATCGGCGGGGCTCCTTTCCCCGCCAGCGTGAGGCGCAAAAGTTAACGCCGCGCGAGGGCATCGCGCGGCGTCATATGGGACTCATATCCGAGTCATATCCAATTCATACGCCCCACAGGGGGCGTTAACCCTCACTCGAAGGCGCAGCCGGATTTCACGCCCAGCTTTTTGAAGATGTTCGCCGCCGGGCAGAACCCGGTGAAGGCCGATTGCAGCAGGTTGGCGCCGACGAACACGGTCAGCCAGACGAAATAGCCCGAGACGAACTCGGTCAGCAGAACGCTGATGAGGATCATGGAGCCGGCAAGGGCCAGGACGGCGCGGTCGATGGTCATGGCAAGGTTTCCCAAACTAGGTCCGGGCGCCCCGCGCGCCCGTTTCCCGCTGAAAATAAGCCAAAACAAAGTTACATTCAAGATATTGAATGCCACATGCCCCGCGTCATTCGGCCCATTCCCAGGGACGGGTGTATTCGCCCAGCAGATGCGTGACCGCCTCTTCGTCAACCTCGCCGGTCTTGACCAGCCGGGCCACCAGCCCGCGCTTCTTGTCCTCGACCACCTCGCCCACGCGCACCGCGTGGCCCGCCTCGGCGAAGGCTTCGTCATAGACCCGGGCGATGGCCAGCTTGCGCAGCGCCGGCTTGAACACCTTGCCCACGGCGGTCTTGGGCAGTTCGTCAAGGATTTCAATATGTTTCGGGATGGCGGCGCGTTCGTGGACATGCACCTTGGCATAGTCCATCAGCTCCTCGGCGGTGACCGTGGCGCCGTCCACCAGCTCGACATAGACGCAGGGCAGTTCGCCCGCGAAACTGTCGGGCTGGCCGATCGCACCGGCAAAGGCGACCTCCTCGTGGCCGGCCAGCGCCTCCTCGATCTCGGCGGGGTCGATGTTGTGGCCCCCGCGGATGATCAGGTCCTTGGCCCGGCCGGTGATGTAGAGATACCCGTCGGCGTCCAGCCGCCCCAGGTCGCCGGTGCGCAGGTATTTCCCCTCGACGAAGAGGCCCAGGTTCTTGGCCTCCTCGGTATAGGTCGAGCCGTCGAAGACCCCGGGGTTGGAGATGCAGATCTCGCCCACCTCGTCGACGTCGCACTCCTTGCCGATATTGCCCTCGGCGTCGCAATGCAGGATGCGCACATCCGTGTACGGGAAGGGAATGCCGACCGAGCCGATCTTCTTGCTGCCATCCGGCGGGTTGCAGGAGACGAGGCAGGTCGCCTCGGTCAGCCCGTAGCCCTCGACCAGGGTGACGTCGGTGGCCTTCTCGAACCGGTTGTAGAGCTCCACCGGCAGCGGGGCCGAGCCCGAAAACGCGGTCTTCAGCGTCGAGACATCGGCGTCGACCGGGCGCTGCATCAAGGCGGAAATGGCAGTGGGCACGGTGATGACGAAGGTCACCTTCCAGCGCTCCACTAGCTTCCAGAAATTGTCAAAGACGCCCTCGCCGCGATAGCCCGCGGGCGTGGGGAAGATCACATGCGCGCCCGAGGTGACCATCGCCATCAGGATCACGTGGCAGGCGAAGACGTGGAACAGCGGCAGCGGGCAGATCACGTTGTGATCGGGCTGGAACAGCAGCCGCGCCCCCAGCCAGCCGTTATAGATCATGCCCGAGTGCTTGTGCTGCGCCACCTTCGGCATGCCGGTGGTGCCGCCGGTGTGGAAATAGGCGGCGACGCGGTCTTCCTGCACCTCGTCGAATTCCAGCCTGTCAGAGCGGTGCTTGGCCGCCTCAGCATGGAAATCGAACACATCGGCATGGTGGATGTTGTCGTTCCTCGGCCGGATCAGCGGCACGATCCAGCTTTTCGGCGGGCTGAGATAGCGCAGCAGGTCGACCTCCAGAACGGTGGCCACATGCGGGGCGTGGTTCACGGCCTCGGCCACCTTCTGCGCGATGTCGGTCTTGGGGAAGCTTTTCAGCGTGACCACCACCTTGGCGTTGGTCTCGCGCAGGATGGCGCCGATCTGCTCGGGCTCCAGCAGCGGGTTGATCGGGTTGACGATGCCCGCGGTGGCGCCGGCCAGCATGGCGATGGCGGTCTCGTTGCAGTTGGGCATGACATAGGCGATCACGTCGCCCTCATGCACGCCGTGGGCGCGGAACATGTTGGCCGCCTGGGTCACCCTTGCGTGGACCTCGCGCCAAGTCAGGGTCTCGGCGCGGTCTTTCGGTCCCGAGGTGATCTGGAACGAGACCCCGTTGCGGTCCCCGTGCTGCTCGGCCGTGCGGCTGAGCACGCCGTAGACCGTGGCGGGCAGGCCCCTCTCCTCCCACGGCATTTCCTGTTCGATGGCATCGCGGTCCGAGACCGATGCGAAACGGCCCATGTTCTTTCCTCCCCTCCCGGTACCCTTGCCGGGCATCCTCTTGGCATGAAGATGAAAAGAAACCGCCCCTGCCGCAAGGCGCAAGCCCCGCCGATACGCAACGTCAGAGCGCACGCGCCGCCACGTCAGGCGGCGTCGACGGCCCCGTCGGTGAATTGCAGCCGCGCCAGGCGGGCATAAAGGCCACCGCCCTTGACCAGCTCGTCATGGGTGCCCTCGGCCACGATGCGGCCCTCGTCGAAAACGACGATGCGGTCGGCCTTCTTCACCGTGGCCAGGCGGTGGGCGACGATGATCGTGGTGCGGTCGGCCGACATCGCCTCGACCGCCTGCTGCACGGCGCGCTCGCTTTCGGCGTCGAGCGCCGAGGTGGCCTCGTCCAGCAGCAGCACCGGTGCGTCGCGCAGGATGGCGCGGGCGATGGCGATGCGCTGCTTCTGGCCGCCCGACAGCATCACGCCGCGCTCGCCCACATAGCTGTCGTAGCCCTCGGGCAGTTTCGACAGAAAGTCATGCGCGGCGGCGGCCTTGGCGGCGGCCTCGACCTCTGCGTCGGTGGCGTCGGGGCGGCCGAAACGGATGTTCTCGCGCGCGGTATCGGCGAAGATCACCGGGTCCTGCGGCACCAGCGCGATGGCATGGCGGAAGGTATCGCGGGCCATCGCGTTCAGCGCTACGCCGTCCAGCGTGACCTGCCCCTTGGCCGGATCGTAGAAGCGCAGCAGAAGCTGCACGATGGTCGACTTGCCCGCCCCCGAGGGGCCCACCAGCGCCACCGTCTCGCCGGGCTTGACCTTCAGGTCGATGCCGTCCAGCGCCGCCGCGTCGGGCCGCGCGGGATAGTGAAAGGTGACGCCCTCGAACGCGATCGCGCCCTTGACCGGCGCGGGCAGCGGCAGCGGATCGGCCGGGTCGGTCACGCTGTCCTCGGCGCCCAGCAGTTCCACCAGCCGTTCGGTGGCGCCCGCGGCGCGCTGCAACTCGCCCCAGATTTCCGAAAGCGCCCCCACGGCGCCGGCCACCATGACCGAGTAGATCACGAACTGCACCAGCTCGCCCACGCTCATGGCGTCGGCGCGGACGTCGCGCGCCCCGATCCACAGCACCCCCACCACGCCGGCGAAGACCAGGAAGATTACGATCACCGTCATCACCGCGCGGGTGCCGATGCGTTTCTTGGCCGAGGTGAAGCTTTTCTCGGTCACGTCGTGGAAGCTGGCCTTGGTCGGCGCCTCGGCGGTGAAGGCCTGCACCGTCTGCACCGACAACAGCGCCTCGGACGCGCTGCCCGAGGAGGCGGCGATCCAGTCCTGGTTCTCACGCGAAAGCTGCCGCAGGCGGCGGCCCAGCACGATGATCGGCACCACCACGGCGGGCACCAGCAGCAGCACCAGCGCCGTCAGCTTGGGCGAGGTCAGCAGCATCAGCCCCAGCCCGCCCAGGAAGATCAGCATGTTGCGCAGCGCGATGGAGACGGACGAACCGATCACGCTGAGGATCAGCGTGGTGTCGGTGGTGATCCGGCTGAGCACCTCGCCGGTCATGATCTTTTCGTAAAACGCCGGGCTCATCCCGATCATGCGATCGAAGACGGCCTTGCGGATATCGGCCACCACGCGCTCGCCCAGACGGGTGACAAGGTAATAACGCAGCCCGGTGCCCAGCGCGAGCAGCCCGGCGATTCCGAGCGCGGCGAGGAAATACTGGTCCAGCAGGGCGGCGGCCTCGGTTTCGAACCCGTCGACCACGCGGCGCACGGCCAGCGGCAGGACCAGCGAAACGGTCGCGGTCAGCACCAGCGCGATCAGCGCGCCGGCGACCAGCGGCCCGTAGGGGGCCAGAAACGGCGCCAGCCCGCGCAGCGCGCCCATTCGTTTGGATTTTTCCCGCTCTTCCCCGGCCTGCCCGTTGCGTCGCGCCATATATGTTCTCCCCTTTGGCCCCTGTCTTACGGCGTCAGGGGCAGGACAACAAGGCGGGCGTTCGGTCGCGGGGGAAGGTCTGGAGCGGGTAGCGGGAATCGAACCCGCACCAAGAGCTTGGAAGGCTCGTGTGATACCATTTCACCATACCCGCTCGACGACACCGACGCATATTTCAGGCTGTGTCCGCGGTCAAGCAGAACGTCCATGCCGGCGGGCTGCGATGCGGCACCGGGATCAACGGACATGCCGCTCCGGCATATCGCCCCGCCGGGGACGGTTACCGGTCGCGGGCCAGCATCCCGGCGACGTCCTCGGCGATGGACAGGGCGGAGGTGAGGCCTGGCGACTCGAGCCCGTATAGGAAAACATGAGGGCCGAGCCCATGCGCCTCTGGCCCCTCGATGCAGAAGTCGGGATACATCGCGCCGCTGATCTTGGGGCGAATGCCGGCATATCCGGGGTCGAGGTCGCTTTCCCGCACCTCCGGCCAGTAGCGGCGGATGGCCTCGGCGAATGCGCCGCGCCGGGCCTCATCGACGGAATAGTCGATGCAGGCGGGGTCGTTCTCGGCGAGCCATTCCGTGTCGGGGCCGAACTTGGCCCGCCCGGCGAGATCGAGCGTCAGGTGCACGCCCAGCCCGCCGTCTCGGGGCACGGGATAGACCAGCCGGGAAAACGGCGCCTTGCCGGACAGCAGGAAATAGTTCCCCTTCACCAGGGCCATGTCCGGTGCCGGCGGCGCCCCCTCGATCCGCCGCGCCAGGGCCGGCGCCCAAAGGCCGGCCGCGTTCACGAAGGACTGCGCGCGCAGGCGCATGGGGTCATCGCCGCCGATGTCGAGGAGGATGGTCCCGCCGTCCTCCACCCCGCCGCCAAGGACCGGGGCGCGCGTCACGGTCTGCGCGCCATGCGCCTCGGCCTCGCCGAGAAGGGCGAGCATCAGGGCATGGCCGTCCACGATCCCGGTGGAGGGCGAGCGCAGCGCAGCCACCGCGCTGAGCGCCGGCTCCAACGCGCTCACCTCGGTTCCGTCGATCGGTTCCAGGTCGTCGACGCCGTTGGCCTGGGCCCTTGCGGAAATGCCGGGAAGCTTCCGCGCCTCATTATCGTCCGTCGCCACGATCAGCTTGCCGCAGCGGCGGTGGGGAACGCCGCGCGCCTCGCAAAAGGAATAGAGCAGGTCCCGGCCCCGCACGCAGTGGCGCGCCTTCAGCGACCCCGGCTCGTAGTAGATGCCGGCATGGATGACCTCGGAATTCCGCGCGCTCGTCTCCTCGCCCACGCGGCCGTTCTTTTCCAGCAGCAGCACCTCGCGGCCCGCCAGCGCCAGCGCGCGGGCGATCGCAATGCCGATGACCCCGGCACCTGCGATCACCGTGTCGACGTCGTAAGTTTCCATGCGTTCGGCCCCTTCCCCGGTTCACCATGTCCTTCCGGCAATCCGATGGCAATTGCAGAGGCCCCATCCGAAGCCGCGTGTCAGATGCGCACGAGGTGATTGTCCCAGCTCCAGCCACCCGAGACGGGGACGAGTTGCGAATGCCCTCCGCTGCGGTAGGCCACGCCGCCCTGGGTGGTGATGGCAAAGCCCTCGGGCGCCTGCGCCACGCCGCTGGCCGCGGCCAGCGCCTCGTCCCCGGCGGGCGCGCCGTCGGCGCCGAAGAAAAGCACATGCCCGCCCTTTGGGCCGGTCACGGCGATCTGCGTGCCGTCGCCCGACATGGCGATGGAGCCCGCGTATTGCTTCAGCCGCGCCGTCGCGGGGTGGTCGTGCAACTCGATCGCCCCGCCCCGGCGGTGGGTGGCCATCAGCGGCACCCTCTGCAGCGGGTTGCCCTGCCATTGCAGCGCGATCGCCACCCGGCCCCCGGCATCGGCGTCGATATGGCGGATGGAGTTCTTGTGCAGATCGTCCGGCATGCCGGCCTGTTCCAGCATCTCTCCCTCCTCGGAGAGATAGCTGAGATTGGGCCGCATGGTGGGGATGTTCAGCTTGGCGCGCTCATAGTCGGGATGGGTCTGCATCCCGCCATTGGCCACGGCGAAGCCTCCACCGGGCAGCCGGATCATCTCATGCGGGCCGATCCCGCCCGAGGGCACCTCGCCCACGCGGGCATAGCCCTTCCCGGCGTCCCAGATGCCCAGCCGCCCGTCGGGAATGTCATAGGCGTTCTCGGTGGTGAACAGGTAGCGCCCGTCGGCGGTAAAGGCACCGTGGCCGTAGAAATGCCGCCCCTCGGGGCTGGCAAGCCGGGCGATCTCCTGTCCCGTGGCGCAGTTGAGCACCACGGCAAAGCGCCCCGGGCGGCGGGCGAAGGCCACCGCCTCGGCCCGTTCGGGGTGGGTCGCTGCGGCATGGCCGCGGCTGGGGATCGGCAGGCGGAAGCGGATCTCGCCATCCAGTGTGAGGCCCAGCAGCCAGGTGGCGTTGTCGGGCGTGTTGGCGGCGGTCACATAGGCGGGCGCGCCCAGATCGGCCCAGACAGGGGGCGCGGCAAAGGTGGCGGCCCCGGCCGTGGCGGAGAGCAGGAAACGGCGTCGGTCCATCGGTCAATCTCCATCCGCGGCGCTGAACCCGGTCTCCACCTCAAGGATGGGGCCAATGTCCTGCGCCAGTTTCGTTTTCAGGTGCTGCACCTGGGTCTGCAGCCCCTCGACCCGGATGCGCGTCATCGGGTCCTCGACCGCCTCGGCCAGCGGCACGCCAATGGCGTCCAGCCGTGCCTGCGTCTGGTCCATCACCGCCAGCAACTCGTCGATCTCGTCGGGGGGCACGGCCCCTTCGAAGCCGTGCCGGGCCATCTCGGCAATGCCCGAGAGCTGGGCACCGACGATCTGGTTGGTCAGCCCCGACCGCCAAGCCTCGGCCCGGGTGGGGAAGCTGCGTTCATAGGTGCCCAGGGGCCGGCCGAGGCGGGCGTCGGCGATGCGGGTCAGGCCGAAATCGAGCGCGGTGTAGACGGTCTTGGTGAATTCATCGGGGGACAGGTAGACGGGGTTGTCCGGCCCGGCCGTGCGGGCGATCCCGGCCCAGCCGGCCTCGCCGAACCAGCCGTCGTAAAGGCCCGCGGCGAGGGCCGAGAGGTTGCCCGAGATGCCGATCACCGCCGGGCATTCCGGGGCCTCGGTGAAAAGCAGCATCTCGATCGCGGGCAGGCCCTGCGCCGCGGCCGAGCCCGCCGCCACCGTGGCCGGGTCGCGCTGCGCCGCCTCCGGCTGGGACAGCAGGTCGCGCAGGGCGCGGCCGACGAAATTCTTCTTGTCCGGCCAGAAATTGACGGTCAGCGCCGCGCCGCTCTGCTCGATCGGGCCGAACTGATAGCTGTCGAGCGGCGCCCAGGCCAGCCAGGCGTCGCGAAAGGCGGCCTCGTATTCTGCGCGGGGGGCGTCGCCCCCGCAGTAGCGCTCAGCGGCGGCGGAGAGGGCGGCCGTGGCCGCGCGGAAGCCGCCGAACTGGCGTTCGAGCACGGACAGGATGTCTTCGCGCAGGGCGTCGTGGTCGATGGCCCGGGCCGGCGCGGCGGTGGCGGCCAGCCCGATCAGCAAGGCCGCGAGCGTGGTGCGGAGGGACTTGGTCATAGAGACTCCAGGAATTTGATCAGGGCGTTGCGGTCTTTGGCGGGCATGCGGCTGACGGCCTGGCGGGCCGCTTCGGCCTCGCCGCCGTGCCAGAGGATCGCCTCCAGCAGCGAGCGCGCGCGCCCGTCATGCAGGAACGTCGCCTGCCCGCCGACGGTTTCGGTCAGGCCGATCCCCCAGAGCGGCGCGGTGCGCCATTCGCGGCCCGTCGCCTGCCATTCGGGGCGGCCGTCGGCCAGCCCCTCCCCCATATCATGGAGCAGGAGATCGGTGTAGGGCCAGATCAACTGGAAGCTCTGCGCGGGGCGGTCGGCGAGGCGGTGGGTCACGTGTTTCGGTGTGTGGCAGGCGGTGCAGCCAGCGGCATGGAACATCTCTTTGCCGCGCAGGACATCCGGATCATCGAGGCCCCGCCGGGCGGGCACGGCGAGGTTGCGGCTGTAAAACGTGATCAGCTCCATCACCTGCGGGCCGGCCTCCAGCCCCGCCTGCGCGGGCGATCCGCCATCGGGGGCCCCCGTGCAGGCGGCCTGCGCGTCGGTACAGTCGCCCGCGTGGGCGGGATAGAGTGGGGTCGACAGGCCCATGTCGCCCGCCATGGCCAGCATGGATTGCGCCTGCACGGTGGGGCTGCCTGCCTTGTGGCCGAACCGGCCCAGCATCCATTGGCCGAATTCCTTGGACCAGACGCGGTTGGGCCGGCCCGAGATGCCATCGCCATCGGCATCCTCGGGGTCGGCACGGGCCAGCAGGTCGGCCTCGGGGATCGCCTCCAGCAGGCCCAGCCCGATCATCGGCGGCGCGACCCGCGGCGAAAGCTGGGCCTGCGGGTGCAGGGGGCCATAGCCGGGATCGGCGATGCCGTAATGCGGCTGGCGCAGCTCGACCACCGTGCCGTCACCCAGGGTGACGGGCACGGGCGTGTAGGTGACCTGCACCCGCCCCTCGATGGGCAGCCCGGCGAGGGCCCGGTCCTGGACCTGCCGGCCATAGGTGGGCTCGGGCGCGCTGGCCAGATAGGCCAGCGTTTCCGCATCGAGGTCCGAGGCGGATTTGGGGATGGAGACATGCAGCACCATGGAGACGCCGGTGTCTTCCGGCCCCGCCGGCGGGTGGCCGCGGCCGTTGCCGATGTGGCAGCTCAGGCAGGCCCGCGCGTTGAAAAGCGGCCCCAGACCGTCGCTGGATGTGGTCGAGGCCGGCGCCGCGACCCAGAGCTTTTCGAAGAAACCGCGCCCCAACTGAAAGTCCATCTCCCGCGCCTCGGGCAGATTCGCCGAAGGGGCCGAAAAGGCCTGCGCCCCGGTCGCGCCAAAGTCGGTGGCCGCCCCGCCCGGATGGGTCTCGAACCGCTCTGGCGCCGAGAAATCCGTCGCGGGGCGGATCACGGCGGCCACGCGCCCGGCGTCTTCGGCGCTGCGGGGCAGAACGTCCAGATGCGGCTCGCCCCAGCCGCCGGCGAAACCGGCGCCGGCCCCAAGCGCCAGCACGGCGCTCAGGGCCGCGCTGGCCAACGTTTTCCGTCCCGTTGGCATGGGGTCGCCTTACTTGAACACCGCCGCAGGGCCGTCCGAGCCCTCGGCCGGCGCGCCCGCGCCGCCGACCAGGGCCACGGCACGCTCGATATCGCGCGTCTGGGCCACCAGCCCGTCGATGGCGGCCTGGATCAGCGCGTTGCCGGGGGCATTCCCGGCGCCGATCATCTGGTCATAGCTCATCCCCGCCTCGGCCAGGTTGCGGATATCGCCGAACCTGTCCAGCGTGTGGTTGATGGCGCCCATCAGGGCCTCGGCCAGTTCCGGGTCGCGCCCGGCCACCAGATCCTGCAGCGAGGGGCCGGAGACGATAGATCCGTCGAGACGCAGGTAGCGGCCGGTATAGACGTTGCGGATGCCGAGCGCGTCGAAATAGTGCGAGTTGTGGGTGTTGTCGGAGAAGCAGTCATGCTCTTCCTCGGGGTCGTGCAGCAGCAGGCCCAGTTTCATCCGGTCGCCCGCCATTTCACTGTAGGACAGCGCGCCCAGCCCGTTGAAGGCCATCACCAGCCCCTGGTTGGGGTCGGCGGTGACGTCGGCGCGGCCCTGCCCGCCCTCGGACCAGTTGGCCACGGCCTCCTCAAGGTCGGAAACCAGCAGATCGGTGGCCGCCAGCAGGTATTGCCCGCGGCGGTCGCAGTTGCCGCCGGTGCAGTTGGCGGTGCCGTAGTCGCTGGCCGGGCGGGCCCCCGCCCCGTGATCGGTGCCGTTCAGGTCCTGCCCCCAGAGCAGGAACTCGATGGCGTGGTAGCCGGTGGCGACGTTTTCCTCGATCCCGTCGGCCTCGTGCAGGCTTTGCAGCACCTCGGGGGTGATCTCGGTGGCGTCGATGGTGGCGCCCGACAATTCCAGCACCGGGTCGGCGATGATGTTGGCGGTAGAATAGGGGTTCTCGTCATTGCCGCCCGCCAGCGGGTCGACATAGTCTATCAGCCCCTCGTCCAGCGGCCAGGCGTTCACCTTGCCCTCCCACGCGTCCACCGTGGGGTTGCCGAAGCGGAAGGCCTCGGTCTGCTGATAGGGGATGCGGGCGGCGCGCCAGGCCTCTTTCGCGGCCTCCAGGTTGGCGTCGGTCGGCGCGGCGATCAGCGCCTCGACCGCCGTTTTCAGCACCTGCGCGCGGATCAGGCTGTCCTCGTAGCCCGCCTGCGCGATGTCGGCGTAATTCGCGACGATCTCGGCCGGCTCCGCGGCCCAGGCGAAGGCCGGCGCGGCCAGGGCCAACGCCGATGTCAGAAGCGTGCTGCGAAACGTCATGTCATGTCCCTTTTCCTTGCCGCCAAGCGCGGTCTTGCCCCTCATTAACCGAGGCAATTAGTCAGGTAAAGGGAGTCCGAGTAATTTAGTCGGCTTTAGCCTGCCCCTCCCCGCGCTTCACCCGGAACACGGCCAGGTAGAGCGCGGGCACGAACACCAGGGTGATGACGGTCCCGGCGATGATCCCGCCCATCATGGCATAGGCCATCGGCCCCCAGAAGATCTGCCGCGAGATCGGGATCAGCGCCAGGCTGGCCGCCGCTGCCGTCAGCAGGATCGGGCGGGCGCGGCTGTCGGAGGCCTGGAACACCGCGTCCCAGGCCGCGACGCCCTTGGCGCGCAGCACCTCGATCTCGCTGACCAGGATGATCGAGTTGCGGATCAGGATACCCACCAGCGCCAGCACGCCGAGGATCGCGACAAAACCCAGCGGCGCGCCCGAGGGCACCAGCGCCGCCACCACGCCGATCAGGCCCAGCGGCGCGGCGCAGAGCACGACGAAGGTCAGCCGGAAGCCCTGCATCTGGATCATGATCAGGGTCAGCATGATCAGCACCATCAGCGGCACGACCTGGGCGATCGGCGCCTGGCTCTGGCCGCTTTCCTCGACCGTGCCGCCAAGCGCGACGCGGTAGCCCAGCGGCAACCCGGCGTCGAAGGCGGCGATCTTGTCGGCCAGGTCCGCCACCACCGTGGCCGGCTGGTCGTCGGTCGCCAGCGCCGCCTTGACGGTGATGGTCGGCATGCGGTTGCGCTGGTGGATCACCGGCTGCTCGGTCTCGTAGCGGAAGCTCGCCACCGAGCGCAGCGGGATCGTCTCGCCACCCGCGGTGCTGAGCTGGAGGTTCTCCAGCCCCTCGACCGAGCTCCGCGCCACGTCGTTGCCGCGCGCGACGATGTCGACCAGATAGGCCGCGTCGCGCAGCTCGGTCACCTTGGTGCCGTCATGGATGGCGTAGAGGGCCGAGGCGATGTCGCGCGGGGTGATGCCGAGCTGCCGGGCCTTGTCCTGCAGGATGTCGACACGCACCACGCGGGTGGGCTCATTCCAGTCCATCACGACGCCGCTCAGGCGGGGATCGGTGGCCACCACGGCGGCGAGGTCGCGCGCACGGTCGCGCAGCGTCTCGATATCCGGACCGCTGAGGCGGTATTGCACCGGGCGGCCCACCGGCGGGCCGATGGCCAGCAGCCGCACGAAGCCGTCGACGCCCGGGAAGCGGGTGGCGAGAACCTCTTCCAGCTCGGACCGCAGCGCGTCGCGCGCCGCGACCGAGGGGGTCTGGATGACGATCTGCCCGGTATTGGGCCCCGGCGTCTCCACGTCATGCGACAGCAGGAAGCGCGGTGCGCCCCGGCCCACATAAGAGGACCAGAACAGCACGTTCTCGTTGTCCTTCAAGTGGCTTTCCAGCCGGTCCATCTGCGCCGTTGTCTCGGCGATGGAGGCGTTCTGCGGCAGGGTCACGTCCACAATCAGTTCGGGCCGGTCGGAATTGGGGAAGAACTGCTGCTCGACGAAGCGCATGCCCCAGATCGAGCCGCCAAAGACGGCCACGGTCAGGATGATGGTCAGCCAGCGGAACCGCATCGCGCCGCGCAGGACCACGTGGAAGATGCGCCGGATCCGGCCCGGCCCCTCGTGATGCGCCTTCATGGCCTTGGGCAGGAAGGTCACCCCGATCAGCGGCGCGAACAGCACCGCCACGATCCACGACACCAGCAGTGACACCGCGATCACCACGAAAAGCGAAAAGGTGAACTCGCCCGCCGCGGACGAGTTCAGCCCGATCGGGATGAACCCCGCCACCGTCACCAGCGTGCCCGACAGCATCGGGAAGGCGATGGAGCTCCAGGCGTAGGAGGCGGCCTTGGCCAGGCTCTCGCCCTTTTCCAGCCGCGAGATCATGGTCTCGATGGCGATCATCGCGTCGTCGACCAGCAGACCCAGCGCGATGATCAGCGCCCCCAGCGAGATCCGCTGCAGGGCGATCCCGGCCTGCTCCATCACCACGAAGGTCACGGCCAGCACCAGCGGGATGGTCAGCGTCACCACGAAACCCGCACGCAGCCCGAGGCTGACGAAGCTGACGGCCAGCACGATCAGCACCGCCTCGATCAGCGCCTTGATGAAATGGCCCACGGCCTCTTCGACCACATGCGGCTGGTCGGCCACCTGGTGGATGTCGATGCCGATGGGCAGCTCGGCCTGGGCCTGGGCCATCACCTTGCCCAGCGCTTCGCCGAATTCCAGGATATTGGCGTCGGCACGCATGCCCACGGCCAGCCCGATCGCCTCGTGCCCGTTGTAGCGGAAGATCTGGGAGGGCGGGTCGGCATAGCCGCGGCGGATCTCGGCCACGTCAGTCAGGCGGAAGAAACGGTCATCGACCCGCAGGTTGATATCCTCGAGGCTGCCGGCGCCGGTAAACTGGCCGCCGACGCGCACCAGAACCCGCTCGGGCCCGGCGTCGATCACGCCCGAGGGCAGGATGGCGTTCTGCGCGGCCAGCGTCGCCATCACCGCCCCCTGGTTCAGCCCCAGCGCGGCCAGCCGCTCGACATCGAACTCCAGGTAGATCACCTCGTCGCGGGTGCCAAACAACTCCACCTTCCCGGCGTCGTCCATCTGCTGCACGGCGCGGCGCACCTGCTCGGCATAGTCGCGCACCTCACGTCGCGAGAAGCCGTCCGAGGTGAAGGCGTAGAGAGTGCCGAACACGTCGCCGAAATTGTCGTTGAACTGGAAGCCGGCGAATTCCTGCGGGAACTCGCCCCTTATGTCGCCCATCATGTTGCGCACGGTCTGCCAGATGCGCGGCAGCTCCCCGGCGTCGGTTGTGGGCAGCAGCTCGACATAGACCAGGGTCTGGCCGGGCCAGGTGACGGAGCGGGTGTAATCGAGCTCGGGCAGTTCGCTAAGCTTTTTCTCGATGCGCTCGGTCACCTGGGTCAGCGTCTGCTGCACATCCGCGCCGGGCAGCGCGGCGGCGACGATCATGGTCTTGATCGAGAAATCCGGATCCTCGCGGCGGCCGATGTTGGAATAGGACAGCGCGCCTGCCAGCAGCGACACGATCATCAGGAACCACACGAAAGAGCGGTGCCGGAGCGCCCAGTCGGACAGGTTGAACCCTTTCATCGCGTCACCCTCGGGCCGACCTTCTGCCCGTCCGTTATCGAATGGATGCCCTTCACCACGACCTCGTCGCCGGGCCTCACCCCGTCCGCGATCCGCACGTAATCGCCAAAGCGCTCGCCCAGCGTGACCGCGCGGCGGTGCACGGTGTCGGTGGCGCGATCGACCACCCAGACGGCCGGCGCGCCTGACGCGTCCAGAACCGCCGAAAGCGGCACGGCCACCCCGGCCTCGGCGCTGTCCTGCGGGCGCACGCGCACCAGCGCGCCAAGGCGGAAGCTGTCGGGCGGGGTGTCGAGCGCCAGGTAGAGGCGCCGGGTGCGCGTGGCGCGCTCGGCCACCGGGTCGATGCGGGTCAGCTTGGCGCTGGCGGTGACCGCCGGGCGGGCGGCGAGCACCGCGTCGAAGCGGCTGCCAATCTGCAGCCGGGCGACCTCCTGCTCGGGCAGGTCGATGACCACCTCGCGCAGGTCGGTCCCCGCCAGCCGCACCACGGGCTGCCCGGCCGAAAGCGTCGCGCCGGGTTCGGCGAAGACCTCGGTCACCACGCCGTCGCGCGGCGCGCGCAGGGTGGCGAGCGCGCGCATGTCCTCGGCCCGGGCGCGGGCGGCCTGCGCCTGTTCGAGCTGCGCCTGCGCCGCGGTCAGGGCGCGCTGCGCATCCTCGACCCGGGTGGCGCTGTCCACCCCTCGGGCGGCCAGTTCGCGCGCGCGGGCCTCGGCATCGGTGGCGGCGCGCAGCCGGGCGCCGGCCACGATCACCCCGGCCTCGGCGGCGCGCAGGTCGGCCTCCAGATCCTCGGGATCAAGGCGCGCCAGCACCGCGCCCTGCGCCACCGCGTCGCCGATGTCGACCAGCCGCTCGGCCACGGTGCCGATCATGGGAAAGCCCAGATCGGCCTCGTTTCGCGCGGCGACGGTGCCCACGAAAGCGGGCGTCTCGCCGGCCTGCAGGCTGGCGATCTCGGAGACCACGGGGCGCGGAGGCGCCTCGGGGGCCGGGGCCTCTTGGGAATGCAGCGGCAGGGCCAGCAACGGAAACAGCAGAAGCAGTCTCATTCCGATCCCTCCGCCTTGCGCACCACGCGGCCGGGATAAAGCAGATGCGCCCCGCGCGTGACCACCAGCGTGCCCTCGGGCAGCCCGTCCTGCACCACGATGCGCCCG
>Ga0207799_100409_pt1 | contig 17568 bp, 13 predicted proteins | sample TtanPargueraPR_4_FD_187742 | JGI IMG/M metagenome (GOLD analysis project Ga0207799, IMG submission 187742) | Aerobic enrichment media microbial communities from Bioluminiscent Bay, La Parguera, Puerto Rico - Tt and M2 (SPAdes) | ecosystem: Environmental > Aquatic > Marine > Unclassified ...
AGGTGGAACTCGCGCAGGATGACATGGCCCATGGCCATGGCCAGCGCGGCGTCGGTGCCCTGCTGCGGGGCGAGCCACACATCGCCGAATTTGGCCGCCTCGGAATAGTCCGGGCAGATCACCGCCGACTTGGTGCCGCGATAGCGCGCCTCGGTGTAGAAATGCGCGTCCGGCGTCCGGGTTTGGGGCACGTTGGAGCCCCAGATCAGCAGGAAGCCCGCGTTGTACCAGTCGGCCGATTCCGGCACGTCGGTCTGTTCACCCCAGGTCATCGGGCTGGCCGGAGGCAGGTCGCAATACCAGTCATAGAAGGACATGCAGACACCGCCCAGCAGGCTGAGGTAGCGCGAACCGGCTGCGTAGCTGACCATCGACATGGCCGGGATCGGCGAGAATCCGAAGACCCGGTCGGGGCCGTAGGTCTTGGTGGTATAGGCGTTGGCCGCCGCCGTGATCTCCGTCGCCTCGTCCCAGCTTGCGCGGACGAAACCGCCCTTGCCGCGGCTTTGCACATAAGAGGCCCGCAGCACCGGGTCTTCCTGCAGCTTGGTCCAGGCCTCGATCGGGTCCATCGTCTTGCGCATCTTGCGCCAGGCCTTCATCAGCTTGCCGCGCACCAGCGGGTTCTTCACCCGGTTGGCCGAATAAAGGTACCAGCTGTAGCTCGCCCCCCGCGCGCAGCCGCGCGGTTCGTGGTTGGGAAGGTCAGCGCGGGTGCGGGGGTAGTCGGTCTGCTGGGTCTCCCAGGTGACGATCCCGGATTTGACGTAGACCTTCCAGCTGCACGACCCGGTGCAGTTCACCCCGTGGGTGGAACGCACAATCTTGTCGTGGCGCCAGCGGTTTCTGTAGGTGTCTTCCCAGTCCCGGCTTTCTCGGGTGACCTGTCCGTGACCGTCCGAAAACCGTTCCAGCTCCTTGGACTGGAGGAAGTTCAGTCTGTCGAGCAAATGGCTCATCGTTCTCTCCTTGGAATGTCGGGCTGCCCCGGCCGGTCCTGGCCGGGGCAGGCGTTCGGCCGGTCTCAGGGGTTCCGGATGTAGGCGTTGGGGCGCAGGTAGAACCACCAGTTGATCAGGATGCAGAGCGCGTAGAAGATCGCGAACCCGTAGAGCGCGTATTCGGGTGTGCCGGCGCTCATCTGTTCGCCAAAGACCTGCGGGATGATGAAGGCGCCATAGGCGGCCACCGCCGAGGTCCAGCCCAGGACCGGGCCGGCCTGTTCCTTGTCGAACGCCACCGCGATGGTCCGGAAGGTGGAGCCGTTGCCGATGCCGGTGGCGGCGAAGAGGATCAGAAAGAGGCCGAGGAAGGGCCAGAAATACTGTTCCGGCGAGGCCGAGTTATAGGCGGCCTGGATGAAATAGGCGACGCCCAGCGCCGAGACGACCATGATGATCGAGATCCACTGCGTCACCCGCGCGCCGCCCAGCTTGTCGGCCATCATGCCGCCGACCGGCCGGATCAGGGCGCCGATGAAGGGCCCCATCCAGGCATAGGTCAGGGCCGAGGGGCCGTTGGGGTTGACCGTCTCGTGGGTCATCGCGCCATCCACCAGCAGGTGCTGGAAGCCGAACACCACCTTGATCGTCAGCGCCAGCGCGGCCGAGTAGCCGATGAAGCTGCCGAAGGTCATCGTGTAGATGATGGTCATCGCCCAGGTGTGCTTGTTGCCGAAGATCCTGTATTGCCGGGTGAGGTTCCGGCCGACCTGACCGGGGATCATCTTCAGCAGCCCCACCGTGAGCGCGATCACGATGGGCAGAACGATCCATTTCGAGACGCCGAACCCCGAGCCGCCAACCTCGGCGGGCAGCATCAGCCACAGGCCGAAAGCGGCGCAGACAAGGCCGATGACCAGCATGAAGGTGATGATGCCGAAGGCGCCCAGCGGTCCGGGAATGTCGGGCGACACATGCTCGTCGCGGATGTTGTTCATGCCGAACCACCCGGCAAAGGCCAGCGGCACCAGGAACAGCAGCCAGACGAAGCCGGCGTTGTGGATATATGTCTCGGACCCGGCGGGGATCTTGCCGATCAGCGTGCCCGAGGTGTTCTCCAGGATCATCGGCTCGCCGCCGAACAGGCCGAAGGTCATCACCAGCGGGATCAGGATCTGCATCGTGGTGACGCCGAAATTGCCCAAACCCGCGTTCATGCCCAGCGCATAGCCCTGGATCTTCTTGGGGAAGAAGAAGCTGATATTGGACATCGAGCTGGCAAAGTTGCCGCCGCCGATGCCGCTGAGGAAGGCCAGCGCCTGGAACTGCCACAGGGGGGTCTCGGGGTCCTGCAGGGCAAATCCGGTGCCGATGGCCGGGATCATCAGCAGGGCGGTGGTGAAAAAGATCGTGTTCCGCCCGCCCGCGATGCGGATAAAGAAGGTCGACGGAATGCGCAGCGTGGCCCCCGTCAGGCCCGCGATCGCGGCCAGGGTGAACAGCTGCGATTTCTCGAAGGGAAAGCCGAGGTTCAGCATCTGAACCGTGATGATCCCCCAGTAAAGCCAGACCGCGAAGCCACAGAGCAGCGACGGGATGGATATCCAGAGATTGCGGTTCGCGATCCCCTTCCCGGTCGAGGCCCAGAACGCCTCGTCATCCGGTGCATAGTTGGTCAGGTCTTGTGCCACGGGTGTTCTCCGTCCGTTTCTTGGGGTGAAGGCGCGGGCCGCTCCTCGGGCCCGCGCCGAACGTGTCAGCTTGCAGGGCGGGGCTGGGCCGGTTCCGCCACGGAAGCGGCCTGGTCGCGCGCGGGCCGTTCAAGCGGCGAGTCGGGAACATCGGAGAGGTATTTCTCCGCCTTCAGGCCGGGGTGGCGGCGGTGCTCCATCCGGCGGATGGCGATGTGCATCCAGACGGCCATGATCGCGACGAGAACGAAGAGCAGCATGAAGGGCGCGGTCCAGACGCCGGTGAGGTCGAGCAGCATCCCGAAGGCGATGGGCAGGAAGAAGCCGCCCAAGCCCCCGATCATGCCCACGAGGCCGCCAACCGCGCCCACGTGGTGCGGGTAATAAACAGGGATGTGTTTGTAGACGGCGGCCTTTCCCAGGCTCATCACGAAGCCCAGCAGCACGGTCAGGGCGACGAAGACACCGACGCTGAGACCGAATTCGAATGCAATGTCGCCCTTGATGCCGGAAACCACGTAGCTGGTCTGGGGGTAGCTCATGAAAAAGAGGATCACGAGCGACACGATGAAGGTCAGGTACATGACCGAACGCGCGCCCCACTTGTCCGACATCCACCCGCCCAGCGCGCGGAACACCGAGCCGGGCAGCGAATAGAGGCCGGCAAAGACGCCTGCCGTGGTCAGCTCCAGCCCGTAGGCCCCGACATAGTAGCGCGGCAGAAAACTCGCGAGCGCGACGAAGCCGCCGAAGACGAAGAAATAATAGGTCGCGAAGCGCCAGACCTGCATGTTCTTCAGCGGCGCCAGCTGTTCGCCGGCCGAGATGGCCCTGGCGCCGGTGCGCTTGCGTTCCTCCTGCACCGGGTCGGTCTTGGCCAGCAGGTAGAACAGGACAGCGGTCGCCGCCAGCACCACCGCGTAGACGCGCGCCGTGCCTTCCCAGCCGACCGCAACCACAAGGAACGGCGCGGCGAAGTTGGTCACGGCCGCCCCTACGTTGCCCGCCCCGAAAATGCCGAGCGCGGTGCCTTGGTGTTCCTTGTCGAACCAGCGCGAGGTATAGGCCACGCCGACGATGAACGAGCCGCCCGCCAGGCCCAGCCCAAGTGCGGCCAGCAGGAAGACGGGGTAGCTATGGACCGATGTCAGCAGCCAGACGGCGACCGCCGTGATCAGCATCTGCAGCGGGAACATGACGCGCCCGCCGAATTGCTCGGTCCAGACGCCGAGGAAAATTCGGCTGACCGACCCGGTCAGAACCGGGGTCGCGACCAGAAGGCCGAATTGCGTATCGGACAGACCAAGCTCGCCTTTGATCTTCACGCCGATGATCGAAAAGATCGTCCAAACGGCAAAGCAGACGGTAAAGGCGAAGGTGCTCAATCCAAGGGCACGGTATTGGTCCGTGCGGGTCACGCCTTGAAGCGTTTTCATCGGTTGTCCCTCCTGAGTGTCGGCGAGGCGCGCCTCGCGTATCGGGAACCAACCAACGTGTTACGGCCCGGAACCGGCTTGATTCAGATCAACAAACGGGCGCGTCAGGGATGAAATAAGCGCCAGAAAGAAAAGGGTGGGTGCTGCGGGAAACCGATGTCGTGCGCGACGGAAAAGCCAGTCAATCCGGCGCTTGACATTTATCAAACGAGAAAACTACGATTTTTGCACTGGCGAGAGGAGACCGCGTGAGACCCGACGACATCCCCGCGATTCGTGCCCTCGAACTCTTCCGTGACATGTCGGAAGAGAGTTTTCGGGACCTTATCCAGGGCGCGTACGTGCAGACCTTTCCGCCACAGGTGGAACTGATCACCGAGGGCGACCCTTCCGATTTCCTGCACATCGTGATTTCGGGCAGTGTCGAGCTTTTCGCCAGATGGAACGGGCGGGAAACATCCATGGAAATCGTGCGCCCTATTTCCACTTTCATCCTGGCCGCGACGATCAAGGACGCCCCTTACCTGATGTCCGCGCGGACGACAGAGAAATCACGGATCATTCTTTTACCATCGATGGATGTGCGCGGCATTTTCGAACGCGACAACGCCTTTGCGCGAGCGGTCGTAACCGAATTGGCGCAATGCTACCGGTCCGTCGTGAAGAACTCCAAGAACCTCAAGTTGCGAAGCTCGCTGGAAAGACTGGCCAACTACCTCCTCCGCAGCCATCTCGCTGCCGATGGCGCCCTCGAATTCGAGCTGCAAATGGAGAAGCGCCGCCTCGCATCCTTTCTGGGAATGACCCCGGAAAACCTGTCGCGCGCGATCAGGGCACTGCGCCCCTATGGAGTTGAGGTCGATGGGGCACAGGTTCGGATCACGGACATGGACGGTCTCAAGACGCTGGCCAAGCCAAGCCCTCTTATCGATGACTATTCTACGTAGGCGTGCCGAGCGCTGCGATCCGCGACATCTCTGTTGCCACGACTTAGCTCGCCACCGTTTAGCTCAGCGAGGTCGCACATCACCTGAAATGCGCGATGATTGTCGCCAAAGTCGAACATTGGTGCAGGACACAGAGAGCGTCCGTTCCCCGTTCTTTCCGGGTTTGTCCGCTTACGGCCCATTCCCGCCATTCGTTCGTGCCGCAGCGAAGGCCGGTTTGTTGCGAGCCCGTCGTGGCACATCAACGCCGTCGGAGGTGGTTACATCATCAAAGCCGATGCAGCGGTTCCAGAGAAACGAAAACCTGCAGAAATCTGCAATGTCTTGCGGCTCGCCGACGTATGGCGCCTAATCCGGCCTGAACTGGGCCATGCCCACATCATGACAGGAGGCCCACAATGACCGGAGTCACGGGAAAAACCGCATTGGTCACCGGCGCCGGGAGCGCTGACGGGATCGGCTTTGCCACTGCACGGCTGTTGCTGGCGGCTGGCGCAAAGGTGGCGATCACCTCGACCACAGACCGGATTTTCGACCGGCTGGCCGAACTTGGTGCTGACGAGGCCGCGGCCTTCGCACAGCCCGCCGATCTGACCAAGGCCGATGAGGTGGCCGGTTTGGTTGCGGCAGTGACCGCCCGTCTGGGCGGTATAGATATTCTGGTCAACAACGCCGGCATGATGCAGGTCGGCGGCGATGTCCCCGAGGAAGAGATGCAGCAAATGACCGAGGAAGACTGGGACTATGGCATTGATATAAATCTGAAAACGGCCTTTCTCATGACGCGTGCGGTATTGCCCGACATGGTTGCGCGGCGCTATGGGCGGATCGTGCATATGTCGTCCGTCACCGGGCCCGTTGTGGGGATTGCGGGCAGCTCGGTCTATGCCGCTGCGAAGGCCGGTATGCTGGGCATGACCCGCGCGCTGGCAATCGAGGCGGGCCCTTTTGGAGTTACGGTCAATTGCATCGGGCCAGGTTGGATACGGACGGGATCAAGCTCTGAGGCCGAGATTGTCGCTGGACATCATACCCCCATCGGTCGCCCCGGCACGCCGGAGGAAGTTGGCCATGTCGCGGTGTTTCTGGCCAGTGAAGAAGCGAGTTACCTCACCGGCCAGATGATCGTCGTTGATGGAGGGAATACGGTGCAGGAGTATAAAGTGGAGCAGTAACCGGCATTGTCGCAGGAAGCCTGCGTGGGGAAGGGCGTCTGCCAAGCCTCGCGGAATGAGAAAAAGCGATCCATTCCGGGGCAACGTCCCAAGAAACCAACGGCAGATGAACTGTGGCTCGGATGGCGCCAATGATCTTGGCATCGCAGCGAATGTCTGCCCTCCGCCCTTATGACCTGGTCGGCTTACAGCCCAAAGCCGCCGTTCGGAAACCGATGTTAGCGCAGCAATGCGGCGAGAATAGCGGCCATTCGTTGTGGCAAGAGTGAGATAAGCGCCCATATCGATCGCGAATATAGCCGTTGAAGAATTGGCCTTTGGAGAACGATCTCAAGAGCCAATGATACAGATCGTCGGCGATTTCATGGCCAACGTATCTGCCGCGGTTATGAAACCGGGTGGACAGCGTGGCCTCTTCCCACTCAATCCGCGAAGTTTCCGGAGATCGGACAAAAGGCATGCGGGCCCCTCTTACGAACACTGGGAAGTGTTTGCCTTGAGGCCAGATGCCTTCAAGTGAGAACATTGATGCTGTCGCTCGCCACGGCCGGGATCAAGAGGCCGGGACGAGCCAAAGGCCCGTGTTTTTCGGGCGGACCGTTTTTATTCCTGGTCCTCCCTCAGCCTTCGGTCGGCCTTTTCAAAGAAATCCTCGGCGCCGAAGTTGCCCGATTTCAGGGCCAGCACCAAGCCGTCATGGGCGCGCATCACCGGCACGCCGGGGTCGATCTCGGGGCCGATGCGCAGCTCGTTCAGCGCCAGCCCCTCGACCACCGCGCCCGAGGTCTCGCCGCCGGCGGTGATCAGACGGGTCACGCCGCCCGCCACCAGGTGCCGCGCGGCCTCGGCGAAGAGCGCCTCCAGCTTGTGCGCGATGGCCTCGGTCCCGTAGCGCTGCTGCGCGCGGGCCACGACCTGCGGGTCGGCCGAGGAATAGGCCAGCGGCAGGCCCTCCTGCGCCAGCAGCCATCGGGCCACGTCCTCGCCGGTCATCTCGCCCGCCATCACCGCCTCGGCGGTGATCTCCAGCGCCGGGTTGTTCTGCCTGTGCCGCGCCACCTGCGCCCGCGTGGCGTTGGAGCAGGAGCCGGACAGCGCCACCGCCCGCCCGTCCTGCCCGCGCCAGGCCGAGGCGCCGCCCGCCAGCAGGCCCTGGGCGCGGAAATTATTCGGCAGGCCCATGGCGATGCCCGAGCCGCCGGTCAGCAGCGGCAGGCCAGCCGCGGCCCGGCCCAGCGTCATCAGGTCCTCGTCGCGGATGGCGTCGGCCACGACCAGGCCATGCCCGGCGGCCTCCTCGGCCGTCAGCCGGTCCGACACCGCCTGCGCCCCGGCGAAGACGTCGGCCGCGGGCACATGGCCCACGCTGCCCCTTGTCTGCAGCGCCAGCCAGCGCCGGATGTCGGCGTCGCGCATCGGCGTCAGCGGGTGGTTTTCCATCCCGCTTTCGTTCAGCAGCCTGTCGCCCACGAACAGGTGACCCTGGTAGATCGTCCGCCCCGCGCCGGGAAAGGCCGGGCAGACCAGCACCTTGCGCGCGTCCAAGGCGTCGGCCAGCGCCTCGGCCACGGGGCCGATATTGCCCTGGGGCGTGGAATCGAAGGTGGAGCAGTATTTGAACAGGACCTGCCGGCAGCCCTGCGCGCGCAGCCAGTCCAGCGCCTCAAGCGACAGGCGCACGGCCTCCTCCACCGGGATGGAGCGCGACTTCAGCGCCACGATCCCGGCCTCGACATCCGCTGCCGCGGGGCCGTCGGGCACGCCGACATACTGCACGGTCCGCATGCCCGCCCTGGTCAGGGTGTTGCCCAGGTCGCTGGAGCCGGTGAAATCGTCGCCGATGCAGCCCAGCAGCATCATGCCTCTCCCGGCAGCTTCAGCCCGGCGGCGCGGGTGTAGACCCGCGTCACCGCGGCGTCGTCGACCTCGCCATCGCCGGCCTCGGCCGCGGCGCGGAACTGCGCCAGCGCGGTCTCGGCCATCGGTACCGGCAGTCCGGCGGCGGCGGCGATTTCCTGCACGATCCCCAGGTCCTTGGGCCAGATGTTGACCATCGAGCGGGGGGCGTAGTCGTTTTCCACCACATGCGGGGCGCGGTTCTCGAACATCCAGGAATTGCCCGCCGACGAGGTGATCACCCTGACCACCTGTTCCAGGTCCAGCCCCTGCGAGACCGCGAAGGCCAGCGCCTCGCCCATCGCCGCGATATGCACCCCGGCCAGCAGCTGGTTGACGGATTTCATGGCCGAGCCCGCGCCGGGCGCCTCGCCCAGCCGGTGCACCACCTCGGCCATGGCGTCGAGCGCGGGCGCGGCGGCGTCGAAGGCCGCGTCGCCGCCCGAGGCCATGATCGACAGCTTGCCCTGCGCGGCCTTGGCCGCCCCGCCCGAGATCGGCGCGTCGAGATAGAGCAGCCCCAGCACCGCGGCCTCCGCCGCCATCTCGCGGGCGAATTCGGGCGGCACGGTGGCGCAGGAGACGATCACCGCGCCCTGCCGCAGGTGGCGCGCGCAGCCCTCGGGGCCGAACAGCACCGCGCGGGTCTGGGCGGCGTTCAGCACCACGCAGACCAGGATGTCGCTGGCCGCCGCGGCCTCGGGCAGCGGCGCGCTTTCGCCGCCCTCCGCCACCAGCTCCTGCACGCGGCCCGCGTCCAGATCGGCGCCGAAAACGCGGTGACCGGCCGCCACCAGCGACTTGGCCATGCCAAGCCCCATCGAGCCGAGGCCGATCACCGTAACCGTTTTCGCCGTCATCGCGTCTCTCCAGCGGTGGCCTTGCGGGGGCTCATTTATCCTCGTCCAGATAGTAACGCACGTTTTCCTCGAAGTCCGCATCGGCCTCCAGCCCCAGCGCCAGCGCCTTCTCGGGGCGGTAGTCGTAGCGCCAGGTCGAGACGATCTTCTGGATCTCGGGCTGTTCCTCCCAGCGGATCAGCTTGGCCGGTTCGGGGCCGGCGACGGCGGTCATGGCGTCGATCATCTGGCCGATGGTCAGGGTCTGGCCGGGCATGGTCATGCAGACATTCTGACCCAGCTCTTCCTGCTCCAGCTCGGTGCCGCGGATCAGGTTTTCCACGCAGCGCTTGGGCGAGAGGTAGTAGTGCAGGAAATCGCGTGAGACGGGGCAGATCGCCTCTTCGCCGTTCAGCGGCTCGCGGATGATCGAGGACATGAAGGACGAGGCGGCGCGGTTCGGCCGGCCCGGGCGCACGGCGATGGTGGGCAGACGGAAGCCGCGGCCGCGGATCAGCCCGCGGCGGGAATAGTCGTTGACCAGCAGCTCGCCCATCGCCTTCTGCGCGCCGTAGGAGCTTTGCGGGGTGGGCGCGGTCCAGTCCTCGATCGGGTCGGGCACGTCGCCGCCGAAGACCGCCAGCGATGAGGTGAAGACCAGCACCGGGTTGCTTTCCAGGGCGCGGCAGCGTTCGAGCACGTTGAGCACGCCGAAGAGGTTGGCCTGCAGGCCCGCATCCAGATCGGCCTCGGCATGGGCCGAGACGACGGCGGCGAGGTGGTAGATCACCTCGTCCTCGGCGGTGATGGCGGCGTCGACGCTGGCACGGTCGCTGATGTCGCAGGCCAGACTTTCGACCGGAAAGGGGGCATCGATCGCGGGCGGTGCGCTGAGGTCGGCCAGGCGCAGCCGGGTGATGGGCTTGCCGCGCAGCGTGCCCTTCTCGGCCAGCCTCCGGGCCAGTTTCTGGCCGATGAACCCGCCGCCGCCGATGATCAGAACATTCATGATGCCGTTTCCTTGTTTTTCTGTTCGTGCCGGGGCCGCGCCCCGGGGAAGGGCAGGGGCGGCGCGGGGCCGCCCCTGCCAATGGGGTCAGCCGCCCAGGCCGATCCGATTGATGAAGGCCTTGTGGCTCTCGACCATGGACTTGGTCTCGGGGGTGCGCGTTGCCCAGTCGTCCCAGGCCTTCTGCGCGGCCGCGCGGAAGGTGGCGCGGTCCTCTTCCGACCAGTTGTAGATGGTCACGCCCTTCTCGGGCAGCTTGGCCTTGGCCTCGCCGTTCTCGACGATGGTGCGCATCATCAGTTGCAGGGCCAGCTTCTGCATGGCGGTCTCGATGATCGCCTTATGCGCGTCCGGCACGCTCTCCCACTTGGTGCTGTTGCAGGCCAGCTGGTCCGAGGACATCGAGTGGAAGCCCGGGAAGGTGGTGTGCTTGGCGATGTCGTAGATGCCGAGGCCCACGTTGTTGGCCAGCGTCGAGGCGTCGGCGCCGTCGATGATGCCGGTTTCCAGCGCGGTGAAGATCTCGGTGAAATCCATCACCACGGGCTTGGCGCCCAGCTCGGCGAAGATTTCCGATTCCATGCCCGGGGGCGAGCGGAACTTGAAGTTCTTCAGGTCCTCCACGCCGCGCAGCGGGCGGGTGGAGTTCAGCGATTCCTGGCCGCCCAGGTAGGCGCCGATGAAATGCATGCCGTAGGGTGCGTAGAGCTCGTTGATCTTCTCTTTCCCGCCGCCGAAGTTAATCCAGGTCAGGTATTGCAGCGGGGTGTCGTAGCCGCCCATCGTGTCGGCCACGAACTGGAAGGCCGGGTTCTTGCCGGTCTGGTAGCTGCCGTTGGTCATGTCGCAGTCGAGAATGCCGTTGGCCGCAGCGTCGAAGGTCTCGGCCGATTTCACAACCGCCGACGAATAGAACATCTCGATGTCGATATCGCCGCCGGACATGCGCTCCACGTCCTCGACGAACTGGGTCACCATCTTGCCCGAGGTCGATTCCGGCGATTGGTGGGTCTGGATGCGCAGCGTCGTGGTCTCGGCGCTGGCGGCACTCGTCAACAGGGCCGCCGCCGTGGCGGCAGCAGCGAACGTCTTGATAGGCGTCATGTGGTTTTCCTCCTCTGAAACCGGGGTCGAGCGACTCGTCCTCCGGTGCGGAGGGTTGCAGAAAGCGCGGGCGGCGAGCAAGGGAAATTTGGTATACCAATTTGAAAGAGACGCGCAAACCATTGATTTCAAGTTTATTTTTCTTGAGGTCTGGGCGCCGTATCAGCGCAGGAGCGCGGCGTCGTAGGCCGAGACGATGTGCTGTGCCGCCGCGGCGACCTCCGCTGCCGCTTGTCCCGGGCGGTAGAGCGCGGTGCCGATTCCAAAGCCCGCGGCCCCGGCCGTCAGCCAGCCCGCGAAATCGTCCGGGCCGACGCCGCCGACGGCATAGACCTGCGCCTCGGGCGGCAGGACCGCACGCAGGGCCTTCAGCCCGGCCGGGCCCATCAGGAAGGCCGGGAAAACCTTCAGCCCGGTCGCGCCGGCCTTGAGCGCGGTGAAGCATTCGGTGGGGGTGAAGACGCCCGGGTAACTCTCCATCCCGCGGGCGCGGGCGGCGGCGATGACCTCGACGTCGGTGTTGGGGGCGACGACGATCCGGCCGCCGGCATCGGCCACGCGGGCGACGTCGGCCGTGTCCAGCACCGTGCCCGCGCCGATCAGCGCGCCGCTGTCCATCCGCGCCATGCGCCCGATGCTGTCGAAGGGACGGGGCGAGTTCAGCGGCACCTCGATGGTGGTGATCCCGGCCTCGACGAGGGCGGCGGTGACCGGCTCAGCCTCTTCGGGGGTGATGCCGCGCAGGATGGCGATCAGGGGGCGGGTCATGGCGATGTCTCCTTGAGCGCGGCGCGGGCGGCGGTCAGCCCGGCCAGGGTGGCAGTCTCGGTGTCCAGCACCAGCGGGTCGTGCCCGCAATGGCGCAGGGCGTCCAGGTAGGGGGCGGCGCCCTCGGTGGCGCCGATGATGGCCAGCGCGTGGCCCGGGGTCCCGGGTGTCGCGGCGGCGGCCCCGGCCAACTCGGCCCCGATCAGCAGGCCCGACAGCCGGGCGCGCGCCTGCGCGGGCGACAGCCCCGCCAGCAGCGCCTCCGCACGGACCGAGAACAGCGCCGCCGTCAGGTCGGCGGGCTGCGCGCGGGCCTCGTCCAGCGCGGCGTGGAAGGCCTCGGCGTCCCATCCCGCGCCGCCCAGCGAGTGGCGCAGCACCGATTGCGTCGACAGCAGCGCGAACAGCTCGCCCGTCATCACGGTGCGAAAGCCCGTCACGCGGCCGTCCGAGACCGTCACCCACTTGGTATGGGTGCCGGGCAGGCAGACCTGCCCGGCGAAGCCGGGGTTTTGGGCCAGCAGCCCCGCGATCTGGGTCTCCTCGCCCCGCATCACGTCGGCCGGACCGTTCTGGCAGAGGCCGGGCAGGATCCGCACCTCAAGCCGTGGGTCGCGGGTGGGGGCGGTGACCGCGCCGCCCGGGTCGGCGGGCGGGCAGGGGACGGATTGATAGGGCGCCTCGATCCAGCCCTGTTTCGCCCCGACCATGCCGCAGGCGAGGACCGGCATGCGCCGGTCCGGCGCCAGCCAGGGCGCGACAAGTTCCAGCAGGGCAGGCTCGAACGCCTCGGGCGCCAGCCCGTTCATGCCCTTGTCCGAGGCGGCCTGGGCCAGCGGGCCCTCCGGTCCCATCGCCCAGGCGCGCAGCCGCGAGGTGCCCCAGTCGACCGCGATCCAGTCGGGCTGCATCGCGGGCCTCAGCGCAGGTCGTCGGGCAGCACGGCCTCGGGCATGTTCTGATAGCAGACCGGCCGCAGGAAGCGGCGGATGGCCAGCGTGCCGACCGAGGTCGCGCCGAAATTGGTCGAGGCCGGGTAGGGGCCGCCATGCACCATCGCATCGCAGACCTCGACCCCGGTGGGGAAGCCGTTGGCCAGCACCCGGCCGGCCTTGCGCTCCAGCACCGGCAGCAGCTTGCGCGCGGTCTCGGCATCGGCGTCGTCCATGTGCATGGTGCAGGTCAGCTGGCCCTGCAGCGAATGCGCCAGCGCCAGCATCTCGTCCATGTCCTTGACCACCACGACCAGGCCGAGGGGGCCGAAGACCTCCTCTCCCAGGGCCTCGTTGGCCAGCCATTCCGCGCCGGTGGTCAGGAACAGGTAGGGGGTGGCGTTGCGCAGGTCGCAGACGCTGGTCAGAACCTCCTGCACGCCCTTGGCGCCCGCGATCCGGTCGCGGCCCTTGCGGTAGGCATCGGCGATACCGTCGGTCAGCATGGTCTGCGCCCCCATCGGCTCCAGCGCGTCCGAGGCGGCCTTGGTGAAGGCCTCGGCCTCGGGCCCCTCGATCACCACCGAGATGCCGGGGTTGGTGCAGAACTGCCCCGCGCCCATGGTCAGCGACCCGGCCCAGCCCTGCGCGATCTCGGCGCCGCGATTGGCCAGCGCGTGCGGCAGGAAGAACATCGGGTTGACCGAGCCCAGCTCGCCGAAGAAGGGGATCGGCTCGGGCCGCGCGGCGCAGAGGTCGAACAGGGCGCGCCCGCCGCCAAGCGAGCCGGTGAAGCCCACGGCCTTGATCAGCGGGTGCTGGACCAGCGCCTGGCCCACGTCGCGCTTGCCGCCCTGGATCAGGCTGAATACGCCCGGATGCAGGTTGCATTTCTGGATGGCGGCATGGATGGCCTCGGCCACGATCTCGCCGGTGCCGGGATGGGCGGAATGGCCCTTGACCACCACCGGGCAGCCCGCCGCCAGCGCCGAGGCGGTGTCGCCGCCCGCGGTCGAGAAGGCCAGCGGGAAGTTCGAGGCGCCGAACACGGCCACCGGGCCGATCGGGCGCTGCATCATCTTCAGGTCGGGACGCGGCAGCGGCTGGCGGTCGGGCAGCGCCTGGTCATGCCGGCGGTCGAGGTAGTCGCCCTTCAGGATGTGCTCGGCGAACAGGCGCAGCTGGCCGGTGGTGCGCCCGCGCTCGCCCTGCAGGCGGGCCTCGGGCAGGCCGGTTTCCTCGGTGCCGATCTGGGTGATGGCGTCGGCGCGCGCCTCGATCTCGTCGGCGATGGCGTTGAGGAAGGCGGCGCGCTCGGCGCGGGTGGAATAGCCGTAGCTCCAGAATGCCTCTTCGGCGGCCGCGCAGGCGGTATCGACATGGGCCGGGCTGCCGACCGAGAAGTCATGCGCCGCGCCGTGGGCGGGGGCGGATTTGAAGGTGGCCTCGCCGGCGACCCAGTCGCCCGCGATCAGATGCTTGCCATGGGGGGTGAATGTCATCGGTAGCGTCCTCGGTTCCTTGTCCCCGGCTCCGGCCCTTGCGGGGGCGGCGCCGATTCCTTTCCAGTCGTCAGTCTTTCGTGGCGCAGGCCACGCGCGCGGCACAGTGCTCCCCGGGGCGGAGAATGCATGTCCACGGATCAGTATGTGTTTTCAATGTCTTGCGTGCGGTGATCCGCGCGCTTGACAAAATGGTATACCATAATTCACCCTACATCCATATCGTAGGGGCGTTCAACCGCAAAACGCCCGCGCAAGACAGGGCGCACCGCGGTTGGTCTTCGGAGAAAGCAGATGCACGCAGGCACAGGGCGGGCAGGGGCGAGCAGGGGGTGACCTCGGGTCATTCGCGCGCGGTCCGCGCCCGTTACAGAAGCGGATAAACACGCTAGCGGACCGGAGAGGAGGCCGGCCCGCGGCGATTGCACCACATGAAACGGAGGAGAACCATGTTGCAGAAATCGCTTTTCGGGGCCGCCGCGATGGCCTTGGCCCTTACCGCCGGGACGGCGCAGGCCGATACTTCGGACAAGCGCATCGCGCTGTCCAACAACTATGCCGGCAACTCGTGGCGCCAGGCCATGCTGAAGAGCTGGGAAAAGGTGACCGGCCAGGCCGTGTCCGACGGTGTCGTGGCGGAGGCCCCGGCCTTCACCACCGCCGAGAACCAGGTGACCGAGCAGGCCGCGCAGATCCAGAACCTGATCCTGCAGGGCTATGACGCCATCGTCATCAACGCCGCCTCGCCCGACGCGCTGAACGGCGCGGTCGAGCAGGCCTGCGACGCGGGCATCACGGTCGTGTCCTTCGACGGCATCGTGACCGCGCCCTGCGCGTGGCGCATCGCGGTGGACTTCAAGCAGATGGGCGCGATCCAGGTCGACTACCTGGCCGAGCGCATGCCCGAGGGCGGAAACCTGCTGGAAATCCGGGGCCTTGCGGGCGTCTTCGTCGATGACGAGATCAGCGCCGGCATCCATTCGGGCGTGGAAAAGCACCCGCAGTTCAAGATCGTGGGCTCGGTCCACGGCGACTGGGCGCAGGACGTGGCGCAGAAGGCCGTGGCGGGCATCCTGCCCTCGCTGCCCGAGGTGCAGGGCGTTGTGACCCAGGGCGGCGACGGCTACGGCGCGGCGCAGGCGTTCAAGGCCGCGGGCCGTCCGACGCCGCTGATCGTGCTGGGCAACCGCCATGACGAGCTGACCTGGTGGGCCGAGCAGCGCGACGCCAACGGCTATGAGACGATGTCTGTCTCGATCGCGCCCGGTGTTTCGACCCTGGCATTCTGGGTGGCGCAGATGATCCTCGACGGCAAGGAGGTGCCCAAGGATCTGACCGTGCCCTTCCTGCAGATCAACCAGGACACGCTGGACGAGTCGCTGGCCAATACCGAGGCGGGCGGCGTGGCCAATGTCGAGTATTCGCTCGACGACGCCGTCGCGGTCGTGGATTCGGCCCAGTAATCACGGCAGGAGGGCCGATCGATGACTGAAGCGCCGCGGAGCATCGTGGAATTCACGGATGTGGCGAAAAGCTTCGGCGCGGTCCGGGCGCTGGCCGGGGTGGACCTGACGGTCCGCCCCGGCGAATGCCTCGGGCTGGTCGGCCATAACGGCGCCGGCAAGTCGACACTGATGAACGTGCTTGCCGGCACGCTTGCCCCCGATTCCGGCCGGATGACCATCCTCGGCCGGGACCGGGTCGACGAATACAGCGTGGCCACCGCCCATCAACTGGGCGTGCGCTGCGTCTTTCAGGAACTCTCGCTCTGCCCGAACCTGACGGTGGCCGAAAACACCCGCGTGGTGCAGCCGTCGCTGAAGGGGTGGGGCTGGCGCGCCCGCGCGGGCGCGCTGATCATGGACAAGCTGGACGAGATTTTCCCGGGCCACGGGATCACGGCGAACGAGCTGGTGGGCGACCTGTCGATCGGCCGGCGCCAGATGGTCGAGATTGCCCGCGCCTTCACCGTGACCGAAGAGCCGCTGCACCTGGTCATCCTCGACGAGCCGACCTCGTCGCTGGACGCGGTGACCTCGGGGCAGCTGATGGACTACATGCGCAAGGACGTCGAGGGCGGGGTGAGCTGCATCCTGATCTCCCACGTGCTGGGCGAGATCCTCGACTATTCCGACCGCATCGTGGTGATGAAGGACGGCGGCGTGGTGGCCGGGAAGCCGGCCGCGGAGTTCGACCGCGACTCGCTGGTGGCCGCGATGGGCACCGTGGCGCGCGAGGAGAGCGGCGAGATCAAGGCCCGCGAGGCGCGCATCCGCAGCGAAGAGCCGGTGGTCGTGCACGTGGTCCCCAAGGGGCAGAAGAACGGCGCCGCGCTCGAGGCGCGGCGGGGCGAGGTGATCGGCCTGGCCGGGCTGGCCGGCCACGGCCAGACCGCGACGCTGCTACAGGTGTTCCGCGGCGCGCGCCGGCGCGACCCCGCGACCCGCGTCGGCGAGGCGGTGGCGCTGGTGGCGGGCGACCGGCAGACCGACGGGGTTTTCCCGCTGTGGTCGATCGCACGCAATATCGGCATCCGCTCGCTGGAACGTTTCCGGCAGGGCGGGCTGATCGACCCGGCGGCCGAGGCGCTGATGGCCGAGGAATGGAAACGCAAGATCGGGATCAAGACACCGGACATGAACGACAACATCCTGTCGCTGTCGGGCGGCAACCAGCAAAAGGCGCTGTTCGCCCGCGCGCTGGGCTCTGACGCCGGGCTGGTGCTGATGGACGACCCCATGCGCGGCGTCGACGTGGGCACCAAGCTGGAGGTCTATGACCTCGTCCGCGCCGAGGCCGACAAGGGCCGCACCTTCCTTTGGTACACGACCGAGATGGACGAGTTGCAGAACTGCGACCGCGTCTTCGTGTTCCGCAACGGGGTGATCGTGGCCGATCTCTCGCATGACGAGCTGACCGAGGAAAAGGTCCTGCATTCGTCCTTCTCGGAGGCCGTGTGAGCATGGTGAAGCAGTTTCTGACCCCACGGGCCCTGCGCAGCGCGCTGCCGGCGGCTTCGTTCATCGTGTTGCTGGTGGCGATCTTCCAGATCCAGCCCCGCGCGATGAGCTATTTCGGCATGAACCTGATGCTGCAATACGCTGTGCCGATCGCGCTGGCGACCATCGCGCAGATGTTCGTGATCGCCATCAACGACCTCGACCTGTCGATCGGCCCCTTCGTGGGGCTGACCGCCAGCATCGGCGCGACCATGCTGACCGACACGCCCCTGCTGGGGCTGCTGGCGCTGGCGGGCTGCGTGGCGGCCTACGCGGCGCTGGGCGCGCTGATCCACTGGCGCAACCTGCCCTCGATCGTGGTGACGCTG
>Ga0207799_100411_pt1 | contig 17518 bp, 15 predicted proteins | sample TtanPargueraPR_4_FD_187742 | JGI IMG/M metagenome (GOLD analysis project Ga0207799, IMG submission 187742) | Aerobic enrichment media microbial communities from Bioluminiscent Bay, La Parguera, Puerto Rico - Tt and M2 (SPAdes) | ecosystem: Environmental > Aquatic > Marine > Unclassified ...
GAGACCCAGAGGCTGCAGCGCGAGATCGGCCAGATGCGCGAGTCCCTGGGCGTGCTGCGCGCCGAATGGGCCTATCTCAACCGCCCCGACCGGCTGCGCGAACTGGCGGATCTGAACTATGACCGGCTGGGCCTGTTGCCGCTGCGTCCCGACCAGTTCGGCGAGACCAGCAAGGTCGCCTATCCCGCACCCGAACTGCCGGCGATCCTGAATTCCGTCGAGGTCATAGGCGAACGCGAGGAGGCCATGCCATGATCCGCACCCCGCTGCGCCCGCTGGCACGCATCCTCGAGGCCCGGGCCCGCGGCGAGAACCCCGACGCCATCGAGCGCGAGAACCTGCGCCTGCGGCACGAGCAGATGCGCGACCAGTCCCGCCTGCGCGCCGAGGGGCGGCTGCTGGTGCTGGGCGCGGCCTTCTTCTGCGCCTTCGTGGTCGTGGGCGCGCGCATGGGCCTGCTGGCCGCGGCCGAACCGCATGAGCCGCGCGCCGCCGCCTCCACCGCGCCGATCGTGGCGCAGCGCGCCGACATCGTCGACCGCGAGGGGCGGATCCTGGCCACCAACATGGCCACCCATTCGCTCTATGCCCAGCCGCCGCAGATGATCGACAGGGAGCGCGCCGCGCGCGAGCTGGCCCGCATCTTCCCCGATCTCGACGAGGAAAAGCTGCTCAAGGATTTCACCGGCAAGCGCAAGTTCCTGTGGATCCGCAAGAAAATCAGCCCCGAACAAAAGCAGCTGGTGCATGATATCGGCGAGCCCGGCCTGCTGTTCGGCCCGCGCGAGATGCGGCTTTACCCCAACGGCAAGCTCGCCGCGCATATCCTGGGCGGCGCCAGCTTTGGCCGCGAGGGCGTGCATTCGGCCGAGGTGATCGGCGTCGCGGGCGTGGAAAAGGCCTTTGACAACTTCCTGCGCGACCCCGCCAATGGCGGTCAGCCGCTGCGCCTGTCGCTGGACCTGAGCATCCAGGCGGCGGTGGAGCGCGTGCTGTTTGGCGGCATGAAGCTGATGAACGCCAAGGGCGCGGCCGCCGTGCTGATGAAGGCCGACACCGGCGAGGTGGTGGCCATGGCCTCGCTGCCCGATTTCGACCCCAACGACCGCCCCGCGCCGCGCCCCGGCACCCAGGCCGAGGACAGCCCGCTGTTCAACCGCGCGGTGCAGGGGGTCTATGAGCTGGGCTCGACCTTCAAGATATTCACCGCCGCGCAGGCGATGGAACTGGGGCTGGTGGGGCCGGACACGATGGTCGACGCCCAGGCACCCCTGCGCTGGGGCAAGCACACCATCCACGAGTTCCGCCGCAAGAACTACGGCCCCAAGCTGTCGGTCACCGACGTGATCGTCAAATCCTCCAACGTCGGCACGGCGCATATGGCGCTGGAGATCGGCAAGGAGCGCCAGCAGGATTTCTTCCGCTCCCTCGGCCTGTTCGAACCCACCCCGGTGGAACTGGTCGAGGCGCCGACGGGCAAGCCCATCGTCCCCGCCCGCTGGGGCGACATCCACACAATCACCGCCTCTTACGGCCACGGCATCTCGGCCAGCCCGCTGCACCTGGCGGCGGCCTATGCCTCGGTCCTGAACGGCGGCCACCGGGTCGAGCCGACGCTACTGGCCGGCGGCCGGCCCCGTAGCGGCGAGCGCGTGGTCTCGGCGGAAACCTCGGCCGCGGCGCGCGCCATGCTGCGCCAGGTCGTGCTGCGCGGCACCGCCACTTTCGGCGAGGTCGAGGGCTACCGCGTGGGCGGCAAGACCGGCACCGCCGACAAGCCTAACCCGCAGGGCGGCTATTACAAGGACAAGGTGATCACCACCTTCGCCAGCGTCTTCCCCGCCGACGACCCCGAATATGTGCTGGTCGTCACCCTCGACGAGCCAGAGGACCGCTCGGGCCCCGATCCGCGCCGCACCGCCGGCTGGACCGCCGTGCCGGTCGCCGCCGAGATCATTCGCCGCACCGCGCCCCTGCTGGGCCTGCGGCCCGAGATTGCACCCAACCCTGACTTCGCGGTAACACTCGCCTCGCAGTAAACGCCACGGGGGCAGCAATGACGGGTCCGGCACGCACGAAATCACTGGCAGAGCTGGGCCTGACCGCCCAGGGCGGGCGCGAAGCGCGCGTCACCGGCCTGTCGGTGGACAGCCGCCAGGTCAAGCCGGGCCACCTGTTCGCGGCCCTGCCGGGCACCAAGGTGCATGGCGGTGAGTTCATCCAGTTTGCGCTGCGCATGGGCGCGGCGGCCATCCTGACCGATGCCGAGGGTGCCCGCATCGCGCGCGCCGATCTGACCGCCTCGGACGTCGCTCTGATCGTGGCCGAGGACCCGCGCCAGACGCTGGCCTTTGCCGCCGCGCTGTGGTTCGGCGCGCAGCCCGGGGTGGTCGTGGCGGTGACGGGCACCAACGGCAAGACCTCGGTCGCCACCTTCACCCGCCAGATCTGGGAACTGCTGGGCCGCAAGGCCGCCAACATGGGCACCACCGGCGTCGAGGGCGCCTATACCGCGCCCATGACCCACACCACGCCCGAGCCGATCACGCTGCACCGCCTGCTGGCCGAGATGGCCGATGCGGGCGTGACCCATGCCGCGATGGAGGCCTCCAGCCACGGGCTGGCGCAGCGGCGGCTGGACGGGGTGCAGCTGACCGCGGCGGCGTTCACCAATTTCACCCAGGATCACCTCGACTACCACGCGAGCTTTGACGAGTATTTCGCCGCAAAGGCCGGGCTTTTCGCCCGCGTCCTGCCCGAGGACGGCACCGCGGTAATCAATCTCGACGACCCGCGCGGGCCCGAGATGGCCGAGATCGCCCAGACCCGCGGCCAGACGCTGATCACCGTGGGCCGTTCGGACGCGGCCGAGTTGCGCCTGCTGGGGCAGCGCTTTGACGCCACCGGGCAGGAAATCCGCTTTGACTGGCAGGGCAAGGCGCATCATGCGCGGTTGTCGCTGATCGGCGGCTTCCAGGCCGAGAACGTGCTGGCCGCGGCTGGCCTCGCCATCGCCGGCGGCGAGGAACCGGCCCATGTCTTCGACGCACTGCCCGACCTGACCACCGTGCGCGGCCGGATGCAGCTGGCCGCGACCCGCGACAACGGCGCGGCGGTCTTCGTCGATTACGCCCACACGCCCGACGCGCTGGCCACCGCGCTGAGGGCGCTGCGCCCGCATGTGATGGGCCGGCTGGTGGTGGTCTTCGGCGCGGGCGGCGACCGCGACCGGGGCAAGCGCCCGCTGATGGGCCAGGCCGCGGCAGACTATGCCGACGTGGCCTTCGTCACCGACGACAACCCGCGCAGCGAGGACCCCGCCGCCATCCGCGCCGAAGTGATGGTCGGCTGCCCCGAGGCGACCGAGGTCGCCGACCGGGCCGAGGCGATCCTGCGCGGCGTCGATGCGCTGGGGCCGGGCGACGCGCTGCTGGTCGCGGGCAAGGGGCACGAGACCGGGCAGGTCGTGGGCGACGACGTTTTCCCCTTCGACGACGCCGAACAGGCCAGCGTCGCCGTGGCCGCGCTGGACGGGAGGGTGTCATGACCGTGCTCTGGACCTCTGCCGACGCCGTCGCGGCCACCGGCGGGCGCGCGACGCGCGACTGGCAGGCGACGGGCGTCTCCATCGACACCCGCACCCTGCGGCCGGGCGACCTGTTCGTGGCGCTGAAGGACGTGCGCGACGGCCATGACTTCGTGGCCCAGGCGCTGGAAAAGGGCGCCGCCGCCGCGCTGGTCTCGCGCATTCCCGAGGGCGTGACCGGGGACGCCCCGCTGCTGATCGTGGACGACGTGCTGACGGCGCTGGGGGCGCTTGGCGCGGCGGCGCGGGCGCGCACGCAGGCCAGGGTGGTGGGCGTGACCGGCTCGGTCGGCAAGACCTCGACCAAGGAGATGCTGCGCGCGGTGCTGTCGGGGCAGGGCAAAACCCATGCTGCCGAGGCCAGCTACAACAACCAGTGGGGCGTGCCGCTGACGCTGGCCCGCATGCCCGCCGACACCGAGTTCGCGGTGATCGAGATCGGCATGAACCACCCCGGCGAGATCGCCCCGCTGGCGCGCCTTGCCCGCCCGCATGTGGCGATGATCACCACCGTCGCCGCCGCGCATCTGGCGGCCTTTGACGACCTCGCCGGCATCGCCCGCGAAAAGGCCGACATCCTCGACGGGCTGGAGCCCGGCGGCGTGGCGGTGCTGCCCGGCGATCTGGAGGTCAGCCCCATCCTGACCGGAAAGGCCCGCGACCTGGGCGCGAAGACCACCCTGTTCGGCGCCGAAAAGGGTTGTGATTTCAGGCTGCTGTCTGCCGATCTTAAGGGCGACGCCACGGTGGTGCATGCCCAGGCCGCAGGCGCGCCGATCCTGTTCAAGATCCGCGCCGCCGGCCGGCATTTCGCGATGAACGCGCTGGGCGTGCTGGCGGTGGCCGAGGCGCTGGGGCTGGACGCGGCGGTCGCGGCCTGCGACCTCGGCGAATGGCACCCGCCGGCCGGGCGAGGCCAGCGCGAGAGGCTGGCGCTGGACATCGTGGACGAGCGCCTGTTCATCGACCTGATCGACGACGCCTTCAACGCCAACCCGACCTCGATGGCCGCGGCGCTCGAGGTGTTGGCCGCCGCCGAACCTTCCGATGACGTGGGCCGGATCGCCCGTGGCCGGCGCATCGCCGTGCTCGGCGACATGCTGGAGCTGGGCAGGGACGAGGTCGCCCTGCACCGGGCGCTGGCCGACGACCCCTCGATGCCCAGGGTCGAGGTGGTGCATTGCGTCGGCCCGCTGATGCGCGCCGCCTATGACGCCCTGCCGCCGCGCCAGCGCGGCCAGTGGCACGAAACCGCCGAGGCGCTGGTCCAGCGGGTCGGCTCGCTTGTGGATGCGGGCGATGTGGTGCTTGTGAAGGGCTCCAAGGGCAGCCGGGTCTCGCTTGTGGTTGACGCGCTGCGCAAATTGGGCCAATCCGCGCCCACCGAAGACTGAGGATGAAAAGCGAATGCTCTACTGGTTGACCGAGTTTTCCGATGGCGGCGACGTGTTCAACCTGTTTCGCTACATCACCTTCCGGGCTGGCGGCGCCTTTTTCACGGCGCTGATCTTTGGCTTCATCTTTGGCCGCCCGCTGATCAACCTGTTGCGGCGCAAGCAGAAAAACGGCCAGCCCATCCGCGACGACGGCCCGCAGGGCCATGTCACCAAGGCCGGCACGCCCACCATGGGGGGGCTGCTGATCCTGTCGGCGCTGCTGTTCTCGACCGTGCTCTGGGCGCGGACGGACAATCCTTACGTCTGGATCGTGCTGTTCGTGACGGTCTGTTTCGGGCTGATCGGCTTTGCCGACGATTATGCCAAGGTGTCCAAGAACAATACCGCCGGGGTGTCGGGCAAGCTGCGCATGGGGCTGGGGCTGATCGTGGCGGGGGTCGCGGGCTTTGCCGCGACGCAGGTGCATGCGCCCGAGTTGGCGGGGCAACTTGCGCTGCCGGTGTTCAAGGACGTGCTGATCAACATGGGGGTGTTCTTCGTCCCCTTCGCCATGATCGTGATCGTGGGCGCGGCCAACGCGGTGAACCTGACCGACGGGCTGGACGGGCTGGCGATCATGCCGGTGATGATCGCGGCCGGCACGCTGGGCGTGATCGCCTATGTGGTCGGCAACTCCAACTTCTCCGAATATCTCGACGTGCACTACGTGGCCGGGACGGGTGAGATCCTGATCTTTTCCGCTGCGCTGATCGGGGGCGGCCTGGGCTTTCTGTGGTACAACGCGCCGCCGGCGGCGGTGTTCATGGGCGATACCGGCAGCCTTGCGTTGGGCGGCGCGCTGGGGGCGATCGCGGTGGTCACCAAGCACGAGATCGTGCTGGCCATCGTCGGCGGGCTCTTCGTGGTCGAGGCGCTGAGCGTGATCATCCAGGTGCTCTATTTCAAGCGCACCGGCAAGCGGGTCTTCCTGATGGCGCCGATCCACCATCACTTCGAGAAGAAGGGCTGGGCCGAGCCGCAGATCGTGATCCGGTTCTGGATCATCAGCCTGATCTTGGCGCTGATCGGTCTGGCCACGCTGAAGGTGCGCTGAGGCCGCAGGCGGCGCATATAAATTCCATATGAACCGCATGTGACTCCCATATGCGTTTTCCGCGACATATGAACAATTCCGCCCGGGGCGCTTGCGGCCCGGGCAGCGCCCGACCCGCCCCCCAGGGGCGGGCGCTTCTCGCCCACCCCTCGGGCCGGGCGCTGCCCTCTGTCAGGCGATCGACGCCGCTTGCAATTGGCCGGAATCCCGGTGCATCTTCGCGCGGAGTTTCAGGAGAGGGCAGGCAATGATCCCCGTGCGTGGATACAAGGGCGCGAAAGTCGCCGTTCTGGGGCTGGGCCGGTCGGGCCTGTCGGCGGCGCGCAGCTTGCGCGCGGGCGGGGCCGAGCCGGTGGTCTGGGACGACAACGAAGAGGCCCGCGCCCGGGCCGAGGCCGAGGGCTTTGCCGCCCGTGACCTGACCCGCGAGGGCGCCTTCGACGGCGTGGCTACGCTGATCGTCAGCCCCGGCATCCCGCATCTCTATCCCGCGCCCAACCGGGTGGTGGCGGCGGCCTGGGCGGCCGGCGTGCCGGTGGACAACGACATCGGCCTGTTCTTCCGTTCGCTGGCGGTGGACGCCTGGGAAAACTACGACGTGCCGCCCAAGGTCATCGCGGTGACCGGATCGAACGGCAAATCCACCACCTCGGCGCTGATCCACCATGTGCTCAGCGAGGCCGGGCGCGACAGCCAGCTGGCAGGCAATATCGGCCGCGGGGTGCTGGATATCGACCCGCCGGGCGATGGCGGCGCGGTGGTGTTGGAGCTGTCGAGCTATCAGACCGAACTGGCGCGCGCGCTGACCCCGGACGTGGCGGTCTTCACCAACCTGTCGCCCGATCACCTGGACCGGCATGGCGGGATCGGCGGCTATTTCGCGGCCAAGCGGCGGCTCTTTGCCGAGGGTGGGCCGGACCGCGCGGTCATCGGGGTGGATGAGGACGAGGGCCGGTTCCTGGCCAACCAGATGTCCGAGGGGCCGGGCGACGACCGGGTGATCCGGGTTTCGGCGGCGGCCAAGCTGTCGGGGCCGGGCTGGGTGGTCTTTGCCCGCAAGGGGTTCCTGGCCGAGTTCCGCAAGGGCCGGCAGGTGGGCTCGATCGATCTGCGCGGCATCCCCGGGTTGCCCGGCGCGCACAACCACCAAAACGCCTGCGCCGCCTACGCGGTGGCGCGCACGCTGGGGGTGGCGCCGAAGGTGATCGAGAAGGCCTTTCACAGCTTCGAGGGCCTGCCGCATCGCAGCCAGCTGGTGGCCGAGAAGGACGGGGTGGCTTACGTCAACGACTCCAAGGCCACCAATGCCGACAGCGCGGCCAAGGCGCTGGCCGCCTTTCCGCGCGTCCGCTGGATCTGCGGCGGGCTGGAGAAGGATGGCGGGCTGGGCGCGCTGGGGCCGCACCTGGGCCATGTGGTCAAGGCCTATGTCATTGGGCGCGAGGCGCGCGGCTTTGCGCTGCACCTGAAGGACACGCCGCACGAGGTCAGCGAGACCATGGCCCGGGCGGTTCAGGCGGCGGTGGCCGAGGCCGAGCCGGGCGAGACCGTGCTGCTGGCCCCCGCCGCGGCGAGTTTCGACCAGTACGACAATTTCGAGCAGCGCGGCGAGGACTTCATCGCCGAGGTGCGGCGCGCGCTGGGGCTGTGAGCGGGGCCGGCCTTGGCGGCGTGGGGCCCGGCATGGCGGGGCCCGGCGCCCGTGGCGCGGTCGGATGCCTCCGGCGGGGATATTTTTGAACAGAAGAAGGGGGCGGGGCTCCGTTCCCCCGGCGTGGGTCAGAGGGGCAGGGCCTCGGCCGTGTCTTTCAGAAGGCGCGCGCTGCGGGCCAGGGCGGCGGATTCCTCGGGGGCGAGCTCGGGCATCAGGGTGGCGCTGACGCCGGCGGCGCCGATCACCCGGGGCAGGGAGAGGGCGACGTCGGTGACGCCTTCGACCTCGGGGGTGAGGGTGGAGGCCGAGAGCACCGCCTGTTGATCCTGCGCGATGGCCAGCACGATGCGCGCCAGCCCCGCGCCGATGCCGTACCAGGTGGCGCCCTTGCCCGCGATGATCGTGTAGGCGGCATTGCGCACGCCGGTGTCGATTTCGGCGCGCACATGGGCGGTGATGGGCGCGTTGACCTGCGCCGCGAAAGAGGCCAGCGGCACCGAGCCCGCCCTTGCCGAGGACCAGGCCAGCACCTCGCTGTCGCCATGTTCGCCCAGCACATAGGCATGGACCGAATGCGGCGAGATCCCGAGGTGCCGGCCCAGCAGGCTGCGGAAGCGGGCGGTGTCGAGGATGGTGCCCGAGCCGATCACCCGGGCCGGCAGCAGGCCGGAGAGACGCGTGGTGACCTGGGTCATCACGTCGACGGGGTTGGTGGCGATCAGCAGGATGGCGTCGGGGGCGTGGCGCATCACCGCGCCGACCACGTCGCGGAAGACCTCGGCGTTGCGGGAGAGGAGTTGGAGCCGGGTCTCGCCGGGTTTCTGCGCGACGCCCGCGGCGAGGATCACCACGCCCGCGCCCGCAAGCGCGTCGTAGCCGCCCGCGCGCAGGGTGACGGGGGCGGCGAAGGGCACGGCGTGGGCGATATCCTCGGCCTGGGCACGGGCGAGCGCGGCGTTGCGGTCGACCAGCACGATCTCGCTGGCGGTGCCGGCCAGCGCCAGGGCGTTGGCCGCGGCGCTGCCGACCATGCCCGCGCCGACGATTCCGACTTTCATGTCCTGCTCTCCTCGTCTCGATCCGGCGTCAGTATAGCGGCAAACCGCCGCCTCCGGGCCGCTGCGCGAGGGAATTTTCGCATGGTGAAAAATACCCTCTTGCAACGACTCGGGCTTGGCCCTATCTGCCCGCGCACAGACGCCAACGCACGCGCCTCTGGCCGGGCCCTCGGGCCCCGCGTTTATGTAGCGACGGTAACGTCTCCCTTGGAAGTGAGCGGCCATAGATGGCCGGGTCTATTGGAGATGACCATGAACGCTACGATCACCGACTTTGTCGGCCATTCCGCTGTCGCGCCTGCCGCACGCATCGAGACCTTTATCCGCAACACGGCCTTTGACCGTCCGACGCTGGTTCTGGACCGCGCGGCGGTGGCCGCGCAGTACCGCGCGCTGAAGGCCGGGCTGGGGCGGGCGGCGATCCACTATGCCGTCAAGGCCAACCCGGCGCGCGAGGTCGTCGAGACGCTGATCGGCGAGGGCGCGCATTTCGACGCCGCCTCGCGCGGCGAGATCGAGCTGTGCCTGGGGCTGGGCGCGGCGCCCGAGACCATTTCCTTCGGCAACACCGTGAAACGCGCGGGCGACATCGCCTTTGCGCATCAGGCGGGGATCACGCTGTTTGCCGCGGATGCCGAGGAAGAGCTGGAGAAGATCGCCGCGCATGCGCCGGGGGCCGAGGTCTATATCCGCCTGATCGTGGACGCCTCGGAAGCCGACTGGCCGCTGACCCGCAAGTTCGGCTGCGCCCGCGACAAGGCCATCGCGCTGCTGGGGCTGGCCTGCGACCTGGGGCTGCGCCCGGTGGGCTTTTCCTTCCACGTGGGGAGCCAGACCCGGCGGGCCGAGATGTGGACCGCCACGCTGGACCAGGTGGCGGCGATCTGGCGCGAGGCGCGCGATGCGGGCTTCGGGCTGGAGCTGCTGAATATCGGCGGCGGCTTCCCGGCCTTCTACGGCGAGGCGGTCGAGGCCCCCACGGCCTATGCCGCGCGGGTGATGGAGCTGGTTTCCGAGCGCTTCGGCGACGTGCCGCGGGTCATGGCCGAGCCGGGCCGCGGGCTGGTGGCCGAGGCCGGCATGATCGCCGCCGAAGTGCTGCTGGTGTCCAAGAAATCCGGCGATGACACCCATCGCTGGGTCTATCTGGATATCGGCAAGTTCTCGGGCCTGGCCGAGACCATGGACGAGGCGATCCGCTATCAGTTCGTGACCGACCGCGACCACGAGCCGACGGGCGCCTGCATCCTGGCCGGCCCGTCCTGCGACAGCGCCGATGTGCTGTATGAAAAGCGGCCGGTGCAGCTGCCGCTGGGGCTGCGGGCGGGCGACCGGGTGATCATCCGCGCCTGCGGGGCCTACACGTCGAGCTATTCGAGCGTCGGCTTCAACGGTTTCCCGCCGCTCGACGTGGTGGTGATCTGAGCGGGCGGCTTGCCCCGGCGTCACGCGGGCCGTAGCCTGCGCGCCGGGGAGGGCCGCGGATGGGCACGGACAGCACGGAACGGCAGGCGCATTGGGACGCGGCCTACGAGGGCCGCGCCGAACAGGCGCTGACCTGGTTCCAGGAACGCCCCGAGCCCTCGCTCAGCCTGATCATGGAACACGCCGCGCCCGGCGCGGCGGTGCTGGACGTGGGCGGCGGGGCCTCGCGGCTGCCGGATGCGCTGCTGCAGGCGGGCTATGCGGATGTGACGGTGCTGGACCTGTCGCAGGTGGCGCTGTCGGCCGCGCGTGCCCGGCTGGGGGCGCGGGCCGATGCGGTGCGGTGGATCTGCACCGATGTCACCGAATGGGAACCGGCGCGGACATATGACCTCTGGCACGACCGGGCGGTGTTCCATTTCCTGACCGGCGAGGCCGGGCGCGCGGCCTATGTCGCCACGCTGCTGCGCGCGCTCAGGCCCGGCGGCGTGGCCATCCTCTCGACCTTCGCGCTGGATGGGCCCGAGAAATGCTCGGGCCTGCCGGTGCAGCGCTATTCGCCCGAGACGCTGGCCGAAACGCTGGAGGCGCTGGCCCCCGGCGCGTTCCGCCCGATCGGGGCGCTGGCGCATGCGCATCAAACCCCCTCGGGCCGCAGCCAGAGCTTTCAGGTCAGCCTGTTCCGCCGGACGGGCCGCGGCTAAATCGCTGGAAACGCGGCCTCATCCGCGGTACAGTTAATTTCAGACCCGGCAAACGGGCGAAACAGAGGCATATCGAGGCGGTTACTCATGACCGAGATGGTGTATGGCACCGTGCCCGTGCGGGCGGGTGAGCCGATTCTTCCCCGTTGGTGGCGCACGGTCGACAAGCTGACCATGTCCTGCATCCTGATCCTGTTCGGCATCGGGCTGCTGCTGGGTCTGGCCGCTTCGCCGCCGCTGGCCTCCAAGAACGGGTTCCAGCCCTTCCACTATGTCGAGCGGCAGGCGATCTTTGGCGGCCTGGCGCTGAGCGTGATGCTGCTGACCTCGATGATGTCGCCGCAGCTGGTGCGGCGGCTGGGGGTGCTGGGCTTTTTCGGCGCCTTCGTCGCGCTGGCGCTGCTGCCCGCGCTGGGCACCGATTTCGGCAAGGGCGCGGTGCGGTGGTATTCGCTGGGCTTTGCCTCGGTCCAGCCGTCCGAGTTCCTGAAACCCGGTTTCGTGATCCTCGCCGCCTGGCTGATGGCCGCGAGCCAGGAAATCAACGGCCCGCCGGGCAAGATGTTCTCTTTCGGGATCGCCATCGTGATCGTGGGCTTCCTGGCCATGCAGCCCGATTTCGGGCAGGCGGCGCTGATCCTGTTCGCCTGGGGCGTGATGTATTTCGTGGCCGGCGCGCCGATCCTGCTGCTTGTCGGCATGGCGGGGATGGTGGTGATGGGCGGCACCTTCGCCTATCACAATTCCGAGCATTTCGCCCGCCGCATCGACGGCTTCCTGTCGCCCGATCTCGATCCGCGCACCCAGCTTGGCTATGCCACCAACGCGATTTCCGAGGGTGGGTTCTTTGGCGTGGGCGTGGGCGAGGGGCAGGTGAAATGGTCGCTGCCCGACGCGCATACCGATTTCATCATCGCCGTCGCGGCCGAGGAATACGGGCTGATCCTGGTGCTGGCCATCATCGCGCTTTACGCCGTGATCGTGGTGCGCTCGCTGTTCCGGCTGATGCGCGAGCGGGACCCGTTCATCCGGCTGGCGGGCACGGGGCTGGCCTGCATTTTCGGCGTGCAGGCGCTGATCAATATGGGCGTCGCGGTGCGGCTGCTGCCGGCCAAGGGCATGACGCTGCCCTTCGTCTCCTACGGCGGCTCGTCGCTGATCGCGGGGGGCATCCTGGCCGGCATGCTGCTGGCGATGAGCCGGACCCGCCCGCAGGGCGAGATCGGCGACATCCTGATGCGCAGGACGGGACGATGAGCGCGCCGCTTCTGGTCATCGCGGCGGGCGGCACGGGCGGGCACATGTTCCCCGCGCAGGCCCTGGCCGAGGCGATGCTGGCGCGCGGCTGGCGGGTCAAGCTGTCGACCGACGCGCGCGGCGCGCGCTACACCGGCGGCTTCCCGAAGGCGGTAGAGATCGAGGAGGTGGCGGCGGCCACCTTCGCCCGCGGCGGTGTGGCGGCCAAGGCGCTGGTGCCCTTCAAGCTGACGGCCGGGGTGCTCTCGGCCGTGTTCAAGATGCGGCGCGACCGCCCGGCGGCGGTGGTGGGCTTCGGCGGTTACCCGTCGATCCCGGCGCTGGCGGCGGCGCGGCTGCTGCGCCTGCCGCGGATGATCCATGAACAGAACGGCGTGCTGGGCCGGGTGAACCAGATCTTCGCCAAGCATGTCGACGCCATCGCCTGCGGCACATGGCCCACGACCCTGCCCGAGGGGGTGGAGGCGGTGCACACCGGCAACCCGGTCCGCGCCGCGGTGCTGGAGCGCGCGGCCGCGCCCTATGCACCGCCGGGCGACTACCCGATGTCGGTCCTGGTGATCGGCGGCAGCCAGGGCGCGCGGGCGCTGTCCGACACAGTGCCCGCCGCCATCGCCGCGCTGCCCGATGAGATCAGGCGCCACCTGCGCGTCAGCCACCAGGCCCGCGACGAGGATCACGACCGCGTCACCGATTTCTACGCCGGGCACGGCATCCGCGCCGAGGTGCAGCCCTTTTTCACCGACGTGCCCGCCCGCATGGCCGAGGCGCAGCTTGTCATCTCGCGCGCCGGCGCCTCGTCGCTGGCCGACATCACCGTGATCGGCCGCCCGGCGATCCTGATCCCCTATCCGCATGCCGCCGCCGACCACCAGACGGCCAATGCCCGTGGGCTGGTTGCCGCCGACGCGGCGATCATGATCCCCGAATCCGCCCTTGACGCCGCGACGCTGGCAGAGCACATCGCCGCGATCCTCTCCAACCCGGAGGCGGCGGTGAAGATGGCCCATGGCGCGCTGGCCCACGGCCGTCCCGACGCCACCGAGCGGTTGGTGGAGATGGTCGAGACGCTGGCAGGCAAGGAAGAATGAGATGAACGCAGCAGCAGCCACCAAGCTTCCCACCGATGTGGGCCCGATCCATTTCGTCGGCATCGGCGGCATCGGCATGTCGGGGATCGCCGAGGTGCTGCTGAATCTCGGCTACACGGTGCAGGGCTCTGACCTGAAGGCCACCAAGATCACCGACCGGCTGAAAAAGCTGGGCGCGACGATCTACGAGGGCCAGCGCGCCGCGAACCTGGAGGGCGCCGAGGTGGTGGTGATCTCCTCGGCCATCAAGCCGGGCAACCCCGAGCTCGACGCCGCGCGCGCCCGCGGCTTGCCGGTGGTGCGCCGGGCCGAGATGCTGGCCGAGCTGATGCGCCTGAAATCGAACATCGCGGTGGCCGGCACCCACGGCAAGACCACCACCACCACGCTGGTGGCCACGCTGATGGACAAGGGCGGCTTTGACGCGACGGTCATCAACGGCGGGATCATCCACGCCTACGGCTCCAACGCCCGGATGGGCGAGGGTGAGTGGATGGTGGTCGAGGCCGACGAAAGCGACGGCACCTTCAACCGCCTGCCCGCGACCATCGCCATCGTCACCAATATCGACCCCGAGCACATGGAACACTGGGGCAGCTTCGACAACCTGCGCAAGGGCTTCCTCGATTTCGTCTCCAACATCCCGTTCTACGGGCTGGCGGTGTGCTGCACCGACCATGCCGAGGTGCAGGCGCTGGTGGGCAAGATCACCGACCGCCGGGTGGTGACCTTCGGCTTCAACGCGCAGGCGGATGTCCGCGCGGTGAACCTGCGCTACGAGGGCGGCATCGCGCATTTCGACATCGCGCTGCAGGCCGAGGACAAGGTGATCGAGGGCTGCACCCTGCCCATGCCGGGCGACCATAACGTGTCGAACGCGCTGGCCGCGGTGGCGGTGGCCCGCCACCTGGGCATGAAGGGCGCCGAGATCCGCGAGGCGCTGGCGGGCTTTGGCGGCGTCAACCGCCGCTTTACCCGCGTGGGCGAGGTGAACGGGGTCACCATCATCGACGATTACGGCCACCATCCCGTCGAGATCGCCGCGGTGCTCAGGGCCGCGCGGCAGGCCTGTTCGGGCCGGGTGATCGCCGTGCACCAGCCGCACCGCTATTCGCGGCTGCATGCGCTGTTCGACGATTTCTGTTCCTGCTTCAACGACGCCGACGTGGTGGGCATCGCCGAGGTCTATGCCGCGGGCGAGGCCCCGATCGAGGGCGCGACGCGCGACGACCTTGTCGCCGGGCTGATCCGCCACGGCCACCGCGACGCCCGCGCCATCGGCACCGAGGACGATCTGGAGCGGATGGTGCGTGAAGAGACGCAGCCGGGCGACATGGTGGTCTGCCTGGGCGCCGGCACGATCTCGGCCTGGGCGAACCGGCTGCCCGAGCGGCTGAAAGGGTAGGGCGGCCATGGCGGAGGAGCTCAAACGGCAACTGGGTCTTGGGCTTCTGATCGCGTATGGCGTGGGCATCATGGTGGGCGCCGGCATCTATGTGCTGGTGGGCGCGGCGGCGGGCGCCGCCGGGGTCTGGGCGCCGCTGGCCTTCCTGCTGGCCGGGCTGGTCTCTGTCCCCACGGCGCTGAGCTTTGCCGAACTCTCATCGCGCATCCCCGAGGCGGCGGGGGACAGCTCTTATGTCGAATTCGGGCTGCATCGCCACGGGCTGGCGGTCTTCGTGGGCTGGATCAACGTGGTGGCGGGCACCGTGGCCTCGGCCGCGGTGCTGCGCGGCGGCGTGGGATACCTGGTCTCGGTGGTGCCGATCGGTTTCGAGGTGGCGGTGATCGGGCTGGGCGTGGGCCTGACCCTGATCGCGCTGGTCGGCGCGCTGGAAAGCCTGGTCTTCGCCGCCCTGATGACCGTGGCCGAGGTGCTGGGCCTGCTGATGGTCAGCTGGGTGGGCTTCGCGGCCGAGCCGGTGGCGGGCTGGACCGCCCCCGCCGCGCCGGAATGGAGCGGCGTCGCCGTCGCCTCGCTGTTCGCCTTCTTCGCCTTCATCGGGTTCGACGACCTTGTGAACATGGCCGAGGAGACGCGCCGCCCCGAACGCAACATGCCGCGCGCCATCCTGATCGCGCTGGCGATCACCGCGGTGCTTTACATGACCGTCTCCACCGCCGCCGTGCGCAGCGTGGACCGCGAGCTGCTGGGTGCCAGCGAACGCCCCCTGGCGCTGGTCTGGGAGACCGCGACCGGGCGCAGCGCGGCCTTCCTGTCGATGATCGCGGTGGCCGCCGCGCTGAACGGGGTGCTGGCGCAGATCGTGATGGCGGCGCGGGTGCTTTTCGGCCTGGGCAAGCGCTCGCCCGGGTTCCGGCTGTTCCGCCATGCCCATCCGCGCTTTGGCACGCCGGTGCTGGCGACGGTGATCATCGGCGTCGTGGTGATCGCCTCGGCGCTGACCATGCCGGTGGCGGCGCTGGCCGAGATCACGTCGCTGGCGCTGCTGATCGTCTTTGCCATCGTCAACAGCGCCCTGATCGGGCTGAAGCGGCAGGTGCCCGAGGCGCCCTTCCGCGCGCCGGCCTATGTGCCCTGGCTGGGCCTGTTCGGCTGCATCGCCGCCTTTGCCGCCGCGCTGGCAGGAGGTGGGGCATGAGCCTGTCGCTGATCCTGGCCTGTCTCTGGGCGGTCACGGCGAGCGCGGCGGCGGCGCTGCCGTCGCGGCTGCACTGGCCCGCCGCCTACGGGCTGATCCTGCTGGGCATCCCGCTGCTGGGCTTCGTCACCTATGAGAACGGCCCGGTCTGGGGGCTTCTGGGGCTGGCGGGCGGCGTCTCGGTGCTGCGCTGGCCGGTGATCTACCTGGCCCGCTGGTGCATGGGCAAATTGCGCGTTAAACGTCCCTGAGCGCAACGCGAAGGGGGCCGCATGGGCATCACGATCATTCTGGTTTACGCCACCTGGGGCATCGCGCCCGTGGTGGCCTATCAGGCGCTGATGGCGGGGCTGAAGGGCGAGGGGCGCGGTTTCGCGATCCTCTTCGCGATCTACGCCGCCGCCGTTGCGGTGACCTGGGCCAGCCTGACGGCGGATCTGGCGCGCACCGGCTTTGGCCCGGTCAGCCCGCCCGCGGTGATCGCTCCCGCCGTTGTAACGGCGGTGCTGTCGGCGGCGCTGTATGTCCTGGGACGCAAGGCGGGGACTGAGAAATGAGCCAGCTTCCGCGAGTGCGCGGCACCCTGACCCCGAACCGCCCCCTGAACGAGCTGACCTGGCTGCGCGTGGGCGGGCCTGCCGACTGGCTGTTCCAGCCCGCCGATCTGGAGGACCTGCAGGCCTTCCTCGCGGCGCTGGACCCCGAGATTGCGGTGTTCCCCATGGGGGTGGGGTCGAACCTGATCGTGCGCGATGGCGGCCTTCGGGCGGTGGTGATCCGGCTGGGGCGCGGCTTCAACGGGATCGAGATCGAGGGCACGCGGGTGACGGCGGGCGCGGCGGCGCTGGATGCCCATGTGGCGCGCCGGGCGGCGGCGGCGGGCGTCGACCTGACCTTCCTGCGCACCATCCCCGGTGCGGTCGGGGGCGCGGTGCGGATGAACGCGGGCTGCTACGGCACCTATGTCGCCGATGTCTTCGTCGAGGCCAGGGCGGTGACGCGCGAAGGCGAGTTGGTGACGCTGAGCGCCGATGACCTGAACTTCCGCTACCGCCAGACCGACCTGCCCGAGGGCTGGGTGCTGGTCGAGGCGACGTTCGAGGGCGCGACGGGCGACCCTGCGGAGCTGGAGGCGCGGATGGCCGATCAACTGGCCAGGCGCGACGCCACCCAGCCCACCAAGGAGCGCAGCGCCGGCTCGACCTTCCGCAACCCGGCGGGGTTCAGCTCCACCGGGCGGGCCGATGACGTGCATGACCTGAAGGCGTGGAAGGTGATCGACGATGCGGGCCTCAGGGGCTTTTCCATCGGCGGCGCGCAAATGTCTGAAAAGCATTCCAATTTCATGATCAACACCGGCAACGCCACGGCCGCGGACCTGGAGGAATTGGGCGAAGAGGTCAGAAAAAGGGTTTTCCAGAACAGCGGAATAGAGCTAGTATGGGAAATCATGCGGGTCGGCGAACCGGCCCCGAAATAACCAACGAATTCAAAGGGCCGGCAATAAGGCTCGAAAACGAGGCACAAGTGGCGGGTATGTCGAGCAGGGCAACCCCCAAAGTGGCGGTACTGATGGGCGGACCCTCGGCCGAGCGCGAGGTGTCGCTGTCCACGGGGCGTGAATGCGCCGCCGCGCTGGGGCAGGCGAAT
>Ga0207799_100412_pt1 | contig 17403 bp, 20 predicted proteins | sample TtanPargueraPR_4_FD_187742 | JGI IMG/M metagenome (GOLD analysis project Ga0207799, IMG submission 187742) | Aerobic enrichment media microbial communities from Bioluminiscent Bay, La Parguera, Puerto Rico - Tt and M2 (SPAdes) | ecosystem: Environmental > Aquatic > Marine > Unclassified ...
ACGAAGCGCTTGCCGCCCTCCAGCTTGGGGCGGGTCTTCACGTCGGGGGCAGGGGCGTGCAGGGCCGGGTGTTCCTGGGCGTAGGGCATGGGGGGATTCCTTTCGCGCCCGATTTTGATCTGTTTTTGTTCCGGTGCAAGGGGGCAGGCCCCCGACGCGCGAAACTGTCATCGGGGCGCGGGGGCGGCCCCGGTGTTCGTCAGCTTGGCTAGCAGCGTGGCGAGGGTCTGCGCCTCTTCGGGCGAAAGCCTGGCGCCGACCGCCTGCTCGATGGCCGGGGCATAGACCGCCCACATCCGGCGCCGCATCTCGGCCCCTTCGGGTGTCAGGACCAGGAGCTGGCCCCGCCCGTCCCCGTCGTAGGCCTGACGGCGCAGATAGCCCGCCTTGGCCAGTCGCTGGACCAGGCGCGATACGCGGTATTGCGGCAGCAACAGCCGGTTCTGCACCTCGTAGGGGCGCAGGCCTGGCGGGATGCCGTCATGGACCGCGCCTCGATCCGCACCGCCCCGCCCGAGGGCTATCCCGACCGCCTGATGGCGTTCCTCAGGGCGCGGAACTCGCATCTGGGCGCCTTGGCGCGTGGCGCGCGCGTCTAGCGCCCGCTGCCGCCCGGCCGGTTTTTTGCGCGGTTCGCGTCTTGCCTCGCTGCGGCATTTTTCCCATAAGGGGACAGTCGATCAGGGAGTCCGAACATGCTTGCCCGTATCTACCAGCCCGCCAAGACCGCGATGCAGTCCGGCACGGCCAAGACCCACCAATGGGTTCTGGAATTCGCACCCGCCAGCGCGCGTGAGGTCGATCCGCTGATGGGCTGGACCTCGTCCGCCGATACCCAGGCCCAGGTGCGCCTGCGTTTCGACACCAAGGAAGAGGCGCTGGACTATGCCAAGGCGCACGGGATCGAGGCCATCGTGATGGAGCCGCACAAGCGCAAGCCGGTGATCCGCAAGGGCGGCTATGGCGAGAATTTCGCCACCAACCGCCGCACCGTCTGGACACACTGAGCCGCGGATCGCCCGCCATCGGCGCGATTTACCTTGATCGGTGGCGCCAAACCCCGCAAATAGCGGCGCAAGCGGCCCCTTAGCTCAACTGGATAGAGCAGCTGACTTCTAATCAGCAGGTTCGGGGTTCGAGTCCTCGAGGGGTCGCCAGCACTACGCGTCGTGGACCGACGGCCGTTGCTGGACGTGGTGCACGTTGGCGTTGTGGTCCCAGTATTCCTCGTCCAGGACATAGACGACTTCGGGCCTGTCGAATTCCAGCGTGTAGCAGGTTCCACCGTAGGTATAGAGGCGCTTCAGCGGACTGCCGCCCGAGCGGGTGACCACCCGGTCGCCGCGCCGGACATATTGCACCGGGATGGCCCCACGCAATGTCAGAACGATCGCCCCGACCGGCAGCGTGACCGAAGGGTTCTTTGGTTCACGTACGCCGCAAGGCACCATTTTTTCTGGGTATTTCACGTGATGGGGGGTGATTTGCCCCGCCCCGATTTCGGTGTCGATAATACTCATGTTCAATGGGCCTCATCCTGGGGTTACCCCGAAACGCGCTCAATTTTAGCGGGAAAATGTGGCGGGAATGTGGTCGCGGGCCCGGGCCTATTCCTCCCGCGGCGCGCCGCCCTGGAAGGCATTTCCGTTGGCATATTCGCAGGGCCCTTCCTGCATCTCAAGGTGCAGCGCGTCCCCCGTATAGGGGTGGGCGCGGGCGAGGTCTTCGTCAAAGGCGATGCCCAGTCCGGGGGCGTCGGGCACGGGGACGAACCCCTCTTCCACCGTGATCGCGCCGCCGATCAGCGCGGCGTGGAACGGGGTATCGATGGTCTCGGCCATCAGCAGGTTGGGGATCGCGGCCGAGAGGTGGATATTGGCCGCCCATTCCACCGGCCCGGCATAGAGATGCGGCGCGATCTGCGCGCCATGCGCCTCGGCCAGCGCGGCGATCTTGCGGCCCTGCCACAGCCCGCCCGCACGCCCCAGCGCCGGCTGCAGGATCGCCGCCGCGCCCGCGCGCAGCACGGCGGCGAATTCCGACAGGGTGGTCAGCCGCTCGCCCGTGGCCACGGGGATGCTTACCGCCCGCGCGACCTCGGCCATGCCGGGGATGTCGTCGGGCGGCACGGGTTCCTCGAACCACAGCGGCGCATAGGGCTCCAGCGCCCGGCCCAGCCGGATGGCCCCCGCGGGCGTGAACTGGCCATGCGTGCCGAACAGCAGGTCGGCCCGGTCGCCCACGACCTCGCGGATCGCCCTGCAGAACGCGACCGAGCGGGTGATGTCGGACAGGGCCGGCTGATGCCCGCCGCGGATCGTGTAGGGGCCGGCGGGGTCGAATTTCACCGCCGTGTAACCCTCGGCCAGCCGCGCGGCGGCGCTTTCGGTGGCCATATCGGGCGAGACCCAGAATTGCCGGTGGTCGTGATGGGGCAGGGGGTAGAGATAGGTATAGGCGCGGATGCGCTCGTTCAGCTTGCCGCCCAGCAGCGCCCAGACCGGGCGGTCGCGGTCCTTGCCCAGGATGTCCCAGCAGGCGATCTCCAGCCCCGAAAACGCGCCCATCACCGTCAGGTCGGGCCGCTGGGTGAAGCCCGCCGAATAGGCGCGGCGGAACATCAGCTCGACGTTCTCGGGGCTTTCGCCCTGCATGTGGCGGGTGAAGACATCCTCGATCACCGCGCGCATGGCCCGGGGGCCGATCGAGGTGGCGTAGCATTCGCCGTAGCCCTCGATCCCCGTGTCCGTGGTCAGCTTGACCACGATCCAATAGCGCCCGCCCCACCCCGGGGCCGGGGGCGCGATGGTGAAGATCTCGAGCCCCTCCAGCCGCATCTCAGAACAGGATCACGTTGCGCCGGGCCGCGCCCGACTTGGTGTCCGCGATGGCCTCGTTGATCTGGTCCAACCGCCAGCGGCCCGAGATCAGCTCGTCCAGCTTCAGCCGGCCCTGTTGGTAGAGGTCCACCATCCAGGGAATGTCGCGCGCCAGCACCGTGTCGCCCATCAGCGAGCCGACCAGCGCCTGGCCGGTGGCGGCGACGATCACCGGCTCATAGCTGGATTTCTGGCCCGAATGGGGCATGCCCACCATCACCATCCTGCCGCCCATACCCAGGTAGCGCGTCGCCACGTCATAGGCCGGGATCGCGCCCACGGTGACAAAGACCGCATCGGCCCCGCGTCCGCCGGTCATCTTGCGGGCGATGGACCAAGGCTTGGCCTCGGAGGCGAGGATGCCGTCGGTGGCGCCGAATTCGCGCGCCGCCTGCAGCTTTTCCTCGGTCATGTCCACGGCGATGATACGGGCGGCCCCGGCCAGCCGCGCGCCCTGGATCGCGTTCAGCCCCACGCCGCCCGCGCCGATCACCACCACGTTCTGGCCGGGCCGCACGCCGCCGGTATTCACCACCGCGCCGACCCCGGTGATCACCCCGCAGGACAGCAGGCAGGCGGCCTCCATCGGCATGTCGGCGGGGATGGGGGCGATCTGGCTGCGGTCGACCACGACCCGTTCGGCGAAGGCGCCGCAATCGAGGCCCTGCGCCAGCGCCCCGCCGCCCGGCAGGCTGAGCGGCCCCTCGGCGCCGGACGAGGTGGCGCAGATGGCGGGATGGCCGGTCACGCAGGGCGCGCACTGGCCGCAGGCGCGCAGCAGCGTGACCAGAACGGTGTCGCCAAGTTGATAGCCGGTGACGCCCTCGCCAAGCGCGCTGATCCGCCCCGCCGCCTCGTGGCCATAGACCGCGGGCAGGGCGCCGCCCCAGGCGCCCTCGGCATAGGAGATGTCGGAATGGCAGATCGCGCAGGCCTCGATCGTGACCTCGACCTCGCCGGCGGCGGGCGCGCGCAGCTCCACCTCTTCGATCACCAGCGGCGCGTTGAACTCATGGGCCACGGCGGCGCGGATTCGTGTCATTCTGTCCTCCCTGTTTTGCGGCAGTCTGGGGGCGGGGGCGGGGACGGGCAAGCCCCTTTGCGGCATTCGAACAGGCCGCCGCGCCCCGCCCCGAGCCGCAGGCTTCAGGCCTCGGGGCGCCGGCGCGGCTCGGCGGCGAAAACCAGCGCGCAGACGACCATCAGCAGAGCGGCCAGCACAAAGGCCGCGCCCGGCACGTAAAGGGCGGCGTCCGGGGCGGTGAAGGCGCTGAAGGTCGCGGTCATCACCATCGGCGACAGGATCGCCGCCAGCGCCTTGGTCGAGGTCAGCGCCCCCTGCAGCGCGCCCTGCAGGTCGTCGCCCACCCGCTGCGACATCATCCCCTGCAGGGCCGGGCTGGTCATGAAGCCGAGCGCGGCCAGCGGGATCAGGACCAGCGCCAGCGTCCCGTTGCCGATACCCGAAAGCAGCGCGAAGGCCAGCAGGCTGAACCCCAGGCCCGTCAGCACCGTGTGCCGCTCTCCCAGCGCGCGCAGGGCGGGGCGGATCAGCCAGCCCTGCACCGCGGCGCTGGACAGGCCGAACCCGGCCAGCGACAGTCCCACCATGGCCGGGGCCCAGCCAAACCGGGCCTGCGAAAAGAACGCCCAGGTCGCCGGGTAGACGATGAAGGCGAAGTCATAGAGGAAGACCAGAACGAACAGCCGCCCCAGCCCCGGCAGCGCGCGCATCTGGCGGAACGCGCCCAGCGGGTTGGCGCGGGACAGGCTGAAGGGGCGGCGGGTGCGGTCGGTGACGGTCTCGGGCAGCACGACCAGGCCGAGCGCGAAATTCAGCCCCGCCAGCATGGCTGCGGCGTAAAACGGCGCGCGCGGCCCGAGCTGCCCCAGCAATCCCCCCAGCGCCGGGCCCAGCACAAAGCCCACGCCGAAGGCCGCGCCGACGAGGCCGAAGCGCGCGGCCTTGTCCTCGGGCGCCGAGATGTCGGCCACGAAGGCCGCGGCGGTCGATTGCGTGGCCGCGGTGATGCCGCCCACCACGCGCCCGGCCAGCAGCCACCAGATGGAGCCGGCCAGCGCCATCACCAGGTAGTCGACGGCCATCGCGCCCATCGAGACCAACAGCACCGGCCGCCGCCCGATCCGGTCCGACAGGTTGCCGGTCAGCGGCCCGAACAGGAACTGCATCACGGCGAAGGTGGTGGAGAGCACCCCGCCCCACAGCGCCGCATCGGCCAGCGTGCCGCCGCTGACATCGCGGATCAGGTCGGGCAGGACGGGCACGATCAGGCCGATCCCCATGGCGTCGATCACCAGGGTCAGCAGGATGAACCCCATCGCGCCGGGGCCGGGGGCGGTGCTCACAGCGCGTCCAGCAGCTCGGCCACCGCTATCGGTGCGGTGATCTGCGGCAGGTGCCCGGTGGGCAGGCTGAGCACCTGTGCGCAGGGCGTCTCGGTTGCCATGGCGCGCTGCAGCGCAGGCGTGATCGTGCGGTCGTCCTCGCAGACGATATAGACGCGGGGGACGGTGCCGAAACGCGCCTCGGTCAGGTGCACGGGGTCGGTCTGCGCCTTGTTCGACTGCGGCCCCAGCCCCTCCTGCACCTGGCGCTTGGCCGCGTCGCTGGCGTCGTGGCAGAGGAACCCCACCGCCAGCGCGGGGTCGAGCACGGTGGTGCCCTTTGCCGGGCCGGGGCGCACCGCGTCGCCGATGGTCGGGGTCTCGCGCTTTTTCAGCGACAGCAGGCTGTCGCCGTCGCGCGGCAGGAAGGCGCAGAGATAGACCAGCTTGCGGATGTGCCCAGGCGCCAGTTCGGCCGCGGCCGAGATCGCCATGCCGCCCATGGAATGGCCCACCAGCAGGGCGGGCGGGCCCTTTTCCAGCTCTTCGACGATTCGGGCGGCGTAATCGGCCAAGCCCACCGTCTCGGGCGGGGTGGGGTCGTCGCCGTGGCCCGGCAGGTTGAGCGCGGTGACGTCGTGGCCCTTGCGCGAGAGCAGCCGGGCGACGCCGCGCCAGCTGTCGGCCCGGCCCCAGGCGCCGTGCACGAGGAGGATGCGCGAAGGCTCAGACATGGCCGGTCTCCTTGAGGAAAGTGGTGAGCGCCGTGGCGAATTCCTGCGGTTTGTCCACGCAGGGCAGGTGGCCCGCGCCGCGGATCAGGTGAAAGCGCGACCCGGGAACGAGGTCGGCCGTTTCGCGCACCATGTCGGGCGGCGTGAGCCCGTCTTCGGAGCCCGCAATGGCCAGCGTCGGCAGGCGCAGCCGGGCGGTGCTTTCGTAGAGGTCGGTCTCGGCGATGGCCGCGCCGCAGCCGAGGATGCCCGCCAGCGGGGTGGACAACAGCCACTCACGGGCCGCGTCGAAGGCCGGATCGTCGTGGAAGCGCTGGGGAAACCAGGCTGCGAGCGTCGGCTCGGCCAGGATGGCGACGCCGCCCTCGCGCACCTGTTCCATCCGCTCGCGCCAGGCCTGGGGGGTGCCGATCTTGACCGCGGTGTTGCACAGCACCAGCGCGCGCACCTGATCCAGCCGTTCGGCCGCCAGCCCCTGCGCGATCATGCCACCCATCGACATGCCCACGACCACCGCGTCGCGCAGCTTCAGCCGGTCGAGGACGGCAGCCACGTCGGCCACCAGGTCGCCCATGAAATAGTCGCCCTCGGGGCAGGGGGATTGCCCGTGGCCGCGCAGATCGACCCGGATCAGGCGCAGCCCTGCTGGCAGCAGCGGCAGAACCCTGTCCCAAAGGTGCAGATCGGTGCCCATCGCGTGCAGGAAGACCACCGGCGCGCCCTTTGGATCGCCCTCGTCCAGGTAATGCAGCGCGACATCGCCGGGCATGCGCATGCTCAGTCCCTCATCCGGATATGCGCCATCACCTGGCCGTGGTCCGAGGCCAGCTTGTTATAGGGCGCCTCGGGATGGGCGCCGTCGGTCAGGTGGTCGTTGAAGGCGCTGAAATATTCCATGTCCCCGATGCGCTTGTCGTAATCGGGGTGGAAGTGCCGCGACAAAAGGATCTGGTCGAAGCTTTCGTAAACCCCCCCATAGGCCGTGGTGTAGACCATGTCGCGCAGGCTCTTGCGGGCGAACAGCTGCTCGGCCGAGTGCAGGCGTACGCGCTCTACGCTTTCGCGGATCTGCTCGGCCTCTTTCTCGGTATAGCGGTCGTCGGGGGTGGTGGCGTCGTGGCGATCCATCCAGGCGTAGTTGATGAAGGGCGCCTCGCCGGTGATTATTTCGCTCGTCACCGCGCTGTCGCCGTCGTTGATGTCGCCCAGAACGATCACCGGTCGGCCCTTGTCCAACTCTTCGAGGACCAGCTTGCGCAGCACCCAGGCCTCGGCCATGCGGCGCAGCCCGGCGCGCAGGGCGCCCAGCATGCGGGCCGCGGAATCGTAGCGCAGCAGGTCGATCTCGCGGGCAAAGGGTTCGCCCTCGGGGCGGATGAACTCGCCCATTTTCGATTTCAGGTGGCAGTTGAACACGGTGATCAGCCGCTTGCCCGCGGGCACCCGCACCTTGAGGATGGGGCGCGACAGGCGCGTCAGGGTGAAATGCCCCGCGTCGCCGCCGCCCAGTTCCGGGAAGGGGATGCGCAGCGGCGGGTCGAGCACCTGCACCACCTCCGGGTCCTCGGCAAAGCCCTTGCGCGACAGGATGGCAAGGCCCGGGCGGCGCTGGCCCGGCGGGCCGTCGGCGATGTTGGGGGCGAAGGCGAGGTCGGCCTCGGAATAGGGCTCATAGGCGAGTTTTCGGAAAATCACCTTCTTGCGGTAGGCCTTGCCGCGCGGGGGCTGGCTGGCCTTGTTCGAGGCCATGCCGCGCGCGTCGGCCTCCTTGATCACCTCCAGCAGCGGTTTTTCCTCGAACACCTCCTGGAAGCCGACGATATCGGCATCCATCGTCACCAGTTGCTCGGCCAGCCAGTCCTCTTTCCAGGCGTATTCCTCGGGCGTGTATTGCTCGAAGCGGTAATATTCCTGCTCGGGGCCGATCAGGTTCTTGGCGTTGAAGGTGGCGATGGTGAAGACGGTCATGGCGCGTCCCCGAAACGCTCCAGCGCCTCGCGGTAGACGCCGGCATCGACATTGCCGCCCGAGGCGATGACCACCACGGCGTCGCCGCTGACCTGCTCGGGCCGGTAGAGGGCGGCGGCCAGCGCCACCGCGCCGCCCGGTTCGAGCACGATCTTCAGTCGGTTGAAGGCCGCGGCCATGGCGCGCTGCACCTCTTCGTCGCTGACCACGAGGCCGGGGCCGCAGAGGCGCGACATGATCGGAAAAGTGATATTGCCCGGCGCCGGTGTAAGGATCGCATCGCAGATCGAGCCCGAGGTTTGTTCGTTTCGTACAATTTCTCCCTTGGCCAGCGAACGCGCCGTGTCGTCGAAACCTTCGGGTTCCACCGGGCGCGGGCGCAGGCCCGGCGCCCTGGCCTCCAGCGCCAGCGCGATGCCCGAGGTCATCCCGCCGCCGCCGCAGCAGACCAGGACGTCACCCTCGGTCACGCCCTCCTCGGCGGCCTGTTCGGCGATCTCCAGGCCCATCGTGCCCTGGCCCGCGATCACCAGCGGCTCGTCATAGGGCCGGATCTGGGTCAGGCCCCGCTCGGCCGACAGTTTGTCGCCGATCGCCTCGCGGCTCTCGCCGCCCACGCGGTCGTAAAGCACCACCTCGGCCCCCATGGCGCGGGTGTTGGCGATCTTCAGATGCGGCGCGTCGGCGGGCATGATGATCACCGCCGGAATGCCGTGGCGCTGCGCGGCGAGGGCCACGCCCTGCGCGTGGTTGCCCGAGGAAAAGGCGATCACGCCGTTGGCGCGCTGCGCCTCGGGCAGGGCCGAGATCGCCGACCACGCGCCGCGGAACTTGAACGAGCCGGTGTGCTGCAGGCATTCGGGCTTTACCAGCACGCGCCGCCCGGCGATCTCGTCCAGGAAGGGCGAGGACAACAGCGGCGTGCGCCGGGCCTCGCCCGCCAGCCGTTCGGCGGCGGCCTCGATCATCTCGATATTCACGGCTTCGGTCATGGCAATCTCTCCAGGAAGGCGCGGATGGCGGCGAGGCTTTCAGGCTCGTCGAGGAAGGGGATATGCGCGCGGTCGGGGACCTCGGCGAAGATCATGTCGGGGCGGCGGCGCTGCATCTCGGCGGCGGTCTCGGGCGACAGCAGGTCGGAATTGGCGCCGCGGATCAGGGCCACGGGCTTGCCCGCCAGCGCGTCGAAACAGGGCCAGAGATCGGGCGCCTCGGCCTCATAGGCGGCGAGGAAGGCCGCGCGCAGCGCCGGGTCGTAGGTGATCTGCAGCCCGTCGCCGTTTTCGACGTAGTGCTTATCGGCCTCTGCGCGCCAGCGGCCGGTGGGGACGTTGGCGAAGCCCTCCATCGCGCGGGGCATGGCCGCGGCGGCCTCCTCCAGCGTTTTGGCGCGGGGGTGGCGGCCGACATAGTCGAAGATGCGCTCCAGCCCCGCACGTTCGACCACCGGACCGACATCGTTCAGGCACAGCCCGGTCAGCCGGTCGGGCACGGTGGCGGCGATCACCAGCCCGATCAGCCCCCCGCGCGAGGTGCCCAGGATCGGCGCCGCCCCGATCCCGAGATGGTCGAGCAGCTCCAGCGCATCCCGTGCCTCCTGCGGCACGGTGTAGGTCTCCGCCCCCGTCCACTGGCTCGCGCCGCGGCCCCGGCTGTCCAGGCAGATCATCTGCACATCCCGAAGATGCGGCGCGAGATAATCGAAATCGGACATGCTGCGGGTCAGGCCCGCCAGGCAGAGCAGGGCGGGGCCCTCGCCCTGCACCCGGTAGGCCAGTCGTGCGCCGTCGGAGGTGGTGAAGTGGTCCATCACAATCGTCCAGCCAGCTCCGGGATGCCGGTGAGGTCGTTCAGCACGTGGTCGGGCCGCCAGGGCAGCCGGTCCACCGGCTGGCCCGCCCGGTTGACCCAGGCGGTGGTGAACCCGTAGCCCGCCGCGCAGCCCGCGTCCCATCCGTTCGACGACACGAACAGCACCTCGGGCTTGTCGCAACCGAAGCGCCCGCCCACCAAGTCGTAGACCGAGGAATGCGGCTTGAACACGCCCACGCTTTCCACCGACAGCACGTCGTCCAGCAGATCGCCGATCCCGGCGGACCGCACCGCGCCCTGCAGCATGTCGGGCGAGCCGTTGGACAGGATCGCGGTGTTCTTGCCCGCCTCCTTCAGCCGGGACAGCATCGCCGGCACCTCGGGGTAGGCGGCCAGTTCCCAGTAGAGCGCCAGCAGACGCTCGCGCAGGGCCGGGTCGCTCAGGCCCACGGCCTCCATTGCCCAGTCCAGCCCATCCTGCGTGACCTGCCAGAAATCGGTGTGCGCGCCGGTCACCGCGCGCATCCAGCTGTATTCGAGCTGTTTCGTGCGCCAGTCGGCGGCGAGCTTTGGCCAGACCTCGGCCAGCGTTTCCATTCCGGGCTCGCCGGCGGCCTGGCGCGCCGCCGCGCTGACGTCGAAAAGCGTTCCGTAGGCGTCGAAGATGCAGGTTGTAATTGGCATGGCGTCCTCCCTCGCGGCGCAGAGTGGCACAGGCCCCGCGCGCGCGAAAGGGGGGCAGGCGGGTCGGTTGTGCATTCCGTGGCGTGCCGATAGACTGGCGCCACGCCCAGAGCACCTGCGCCTGCCGCGCGGCCTCTGCAAATCCATCCCCCCGCACATGAAAGAGAGAGAGACGCGATGACCGAGGTAAAATCGGGCGACACCGTTCGCATTCATTACAAAGGCACCCTGGCGGACGGCACGGTGTTCGACAGTTCCGAAGGCCGCGAGCCGCTGGAATTCACCGTGGGTTCCGGCCAGATCATCCCCGGCCTCGACAAGGCCCTGCCCGGCATGAAAGCGGGCGAGAAGAAGACCGTGGTTGCCGTCGCCGACGAGGCCTATGGCCAGCCCGACCCGAACGCCCGCCAGGCCGTCCCGCGCGACCAGATCCCGGCGGATATCCCGCTCGAGGTCGGCCTGATGCTGGAAATGCGCACGCCGCAGGGCCAGTCGGTGCCCGTCACCGTGGCCGAGCTGACCGACGACACCGTGACGCTGGACGCCAACCACCGCCTGGCCGGCCACGACCTGACCTTCGAAATCGAACTGGTCGAGATCGCCTGATCATTCCGCATGGCCCTCTGCCGCGCGATGTGCTGAAATGCGCCGACGCCAGGGAGGGCCATGCCATGCCGACACGGCTGGAAAGCCTGCAGAAACGCCTCCGCGAAATGCAGGAGGCCGTGCAGGCCGAGATCGAGGAACGCCGCGCCGAGTTCCGCTACCACCTGGAGCGCGGGCGGGTCGTCTTCGAAGAGGACATGCGCCACCGCCACCGCGAGCTGCGCGAGGGCTGGCTGAGCTTCCTGTCGCGCACCCGGCCGATGGTGGTCCTCACCGCGCCGGTGATCTATTCGCTGATCCTGCCGCTGGTCGTGCTGGACCTGTTCGTGACGCTCTACCAGGCGATCTGTTTCCCGGTCTACGGAGTCGAGAAGGTCCGCCGCGCCGATTACATCGCCATCGACCGCCATCAGCTTGCCTATCTGAACTGGCTGCAAAAGCTGAACTGCGTCTATTGCGGCTATGCCAACGGCCTGATCGGCTATGCCCGCGAGGTCGCCTCGCGCACCGAGGAATACTGGTGCCCGATCAAGCATGCCCGCCGGATCGAAGAGCCGCATGCCCGCTATGGCCGCTTCGTCGAGTTCGGCGATGGCGAGGGGTTCCGTGAGAACCTGGCGGATCGTCTGCGCGAGCAGGCCCGGAAAAGGGAAGGGCGACACTGACACGCCGCTTGCCGTCCCGCGTGGCGCGGGCGACCAGCCCGGGCCGCGCCCGACCCTCCCCCGGGAGGGCGCCTTTGCGGTGATAGTCGCCGTTCAGCCGTTGTCCGGGGCTTTGGGATAAAGCGCCGACCACAAGCGCAGCGTAACGCCCGCCCAGGGTCGGGCGCGGCCCTCTTCTCGTCGATCAGAAGTCGCGAAAAGCTTGGAAGCTGTCGCCCGGCCCTACAGGTTCTCCGGCTGCGGCATGCCCAGCACGTGGAAGCCGCCATCGACGGTGATGATCTCGCCGGTGGTGCAGTTGCCGTGATCCGAGGCCAGGTAGACCGCGGTGCCGCCGATCGCCTCCAGCGTCGCGTTGTGGCGCAGCGGCGCGTTCATCTCGGTCATGCGGAAGGTCTTGCGCGCGCCGCCGATGGCCGCGCCCGCCAGTGTCTTCATCGGCCCGGGCGAGATCGCGTTCACGCGAATGCCCTCGGGGCCGAGATCGTTGGCCAGATAGCGCACGGTCGATTCCAGCGCCGCCTTGGCCACGCCCATCACGTTGTAGAACGGCGTCACCCGGTTCGACCCCTGGTAGGTCAGGGTGATGATCGAGCCGCCTTCCGCCATCAGCGGCGCGGCGCGGCGGGCCACGTCGATCAGCGAATAGCACGAGATGGTCAGCGAGTTCTTGAAGTTGTCGCGCGTGGTGTTGATGAAACGGCCGGCCAATTCGTTCTTGTCCGAATAGGCGATGGCGTGGACCACGAAGTCCAGTGTGCCCCATTCGTTCTTCAGCTTGCCAAAGGCCGCGTCCAGCGACTCGTCATCGGTGACGTCGACATCGACCATGATATCGGAGCCCAGCGACTCGGCCAGCGGCAGAACGCGCTTGCCAAAGGCCTCGCCCTGGTAGCTGAAGGCCAGTTCCGCCCCTTCGGCATGCAATGCCTTTGCGATCCCCCATGCGATGGACCTGTCATTGGCGACGCCCATGACCAGGCCGCGCTTCCCCTTCATGAGTTCAGGCATCATGTCCTATCCGTGATATTTGCTCAGAACGATCGAACCGTTGGTGCCGCCGAAACCGAAGGAGTTGGACATCACCGTGTCCAGCCCGGCATTTTCGACCAGCGACGTTGCAATCTCGCCCGGTTGGATCTCCGGGTCCAGCGTTTCGACGTTGATCGAGGGGGCGATAAAGTCGCGGTCCAGCATCAGCAGGCTGAACACCGCCTCCAGCGCGCCGGCGGCGCCCTGCGCATGGCCGGTCAGCGACTTGGTGGAGCTGATCGGCGGCACGTTGCCCTCGCCGAAGACGCGGCGCACGGCCAGAACCTCGCCCGCGTCGCCCACCGGCGTCGAGGTGCCGTGCGCGTTGATATAGCCGACCTTGCGGTCCTCGGGCAGGGTCTGCAGCGCCAGCCGCATCGCCCGCTCGCCGCCCTCGCCCGAGGGGGCGACCATGTCATGGCCGTCCGAGGTGGCGGCAAAGCCGGTGACCTCGGCATAGATCTTGGCGCCGCGCGCCTTGGCGTGTTCCAGCTCTTCCAGCACCAGCATGCCGCCGCCGCCCGAGATCACGAACCCGTCGCGGCCGGCGTCGAAGGCGCGCGAGGCCTGGTCCGGCGTGTCGTTATACTTGCTGGACATCGCGCCCATGGCGTCGAACAGGCAGGACAGGGTCCAGTCGAGTTCCTCGCCGCCGCCGGCGAACATCACGTCCTGCTTGCCCATCATGATCTGCTCGGCCGCATTGCCGATGCAATGCAGCGAGGTCGAGCAGGCCGAGGTGATGGAATAGTTGATGCCCTTGATCTTGTAGGCCGTCGCCAGGTTGGCCGAGATCGTCGAAGACATGCATTTCGGCACCGCGAAGGGGCCGATGCGCTTGGTCGCGCCGGTCTTGAGCACGGTCTGGTGCGCGGTGAACATGGCGCTGGTCGAGGGCCCGCCGGAGCCGGCCACCAGGCCGGTGCGCGGGTTGACGATATCGCCTTCCTCAAGCCCGGCATCGGCGATCGCCTGGCGCATGGCGATATAGGCATAGGCCGCACCCGGCCCCATGAAGCGCAGGGTGCGCTTGTCGATATGCTCGCTCGGGTCGATGTCGATCGCCCCGGCCACCTGGCTGCGGAAGCCGTGCTCGACCATCGCCTCGTTGGCGGTGATGCCCGACCGGCCGGCCTTCAGCGCGGCGGTCACCTCTTCGGCATCGTTCCCGATCGACGAGACGATGCCCAACCCTGTTACGACCACGCGGCGCATGGCGTACTCCTTTTCGTTTCGGTCAGCTTTCGGACAGAGCGACTTTCATGTCCTTGACCTGGTAGATCAGCTCGCCGTCGGCTTCGACCCGGCCATCGGCCACGCCCATGGTCAGGCGGCGGGTCTGAACGGCCTTGGTGAAATCGACGTAGTAGGTCAGCATCTTGCGGTCGGGGCGCACCATGCCGGTGAGCTTCACCTCGCCCACGCCCAGAGCATAGCCGCGACCCTGCCATCCGCGCCAGCCCAGGTTGAAGCCGGTGAGCTGCCACAGACCGTCGAGGCCCAGGCAGCCGGGCATGATCGGGTTGCCGGGGAAATGGCATTCGAAGAACCACAGGTCGGGGTGGATGTCGAACTCGGCCACCACATGGCCCTTGCCATGCGCGCCGCCATCGGCGCTGATGTCGGTAATCCGGTCCATCATCAGCATCGGCGGTTCCGGAAGTTGCGCGTTGCCGGGGCCGAACAGTTCGCCCCGCGCGCATTTCAGAAGATCTTCCTTGTCGAAACTCGTCGGATAGTCGGCCATTCAGCCCCGCCCCTTTGCGCTCTGCTTGTTTGTCAGCCCTCCTGTAGCACCGGGCCGGAAGGGCTTGCAATAGTGGCTCGGCCGGAGGGCGTCGATTGGTTGCGAGCGAAAATCATTTGAAACAGGGGGGCGTTGCCCTTTATATGCAGGGATATGAGCATGAATGACGCGATCCCCACCGGCCCCGAGGCGGCCGAACGCGGCACGGTCTGGCTGGCCGGTGCCGGGCTGCGGCCCACGCGCCAGCGCGTGGCGCTGGCCGCGCTGCTGGTAGGCGACGGCAAGGACCGTCACGTCACCGCCGAAAGCCTGTTCGCCGCGGTCTCGGCCGCGGGCGAGAAAGTTTCGCTGGCCACCGTCTACAACACCCTGCGCGCCTTCTGCGATGCCGGCCTGATGCAGGAAGTCATGGTCGACGGCACCAAGAGCTATTTCGACACCTGCACCGAGGATCACCCGCATTTCTTCTGGGAGGACGAGGGCAAGCTCAGCGATGCCCCCGCCGACGAGCTGGAGATCACCCGGCTGCCGGAGGCGCCGGAGGGCGCCAGGATTTCCAAGGTGGACGTGGTGATCCGGCTGCGCCGCAGCTAACCGTCCCGCGCCGCGTCCTCTCGCCGCGCCTCTCCTGATTTCAGCAGCACCATCCGGGTCAGCACCGGCCCGGCCAGCTCGAACACGACCGTGGTCGCGACCGTGACGGTCAGCAGGGTGGCGGCGTGCTGGGGCAGGACGTGCGCGGCCACCAGCGCCATGCCCAGCGCCACGCCCGCCTGCGGCGTCAGCGCCAGGCCGATCAGCCGGGAGTCCTGCGCCCCCATGCCGCCCAGACGCGCCCCGATCCAGCCCCCGGCCATGCGGCCCAGGATGCGCAGCGCCAAGAAGGCCAGCGCCAGCACGCCCGTGCCGCCCACCGCCGTGAGGTCCACCGCCGCGCCGGCCAGCACGAAGAAAACGATGACGAAGGGCCAGCTCGCCTGTTCGATGGCATGGAACGGGCGTTCGTGGTGGCGGGCGAGGTTCACGATCACCGCGCCGGTGGTCATCCCCACCAGCAGCAGCGACACCTCCAGCCACAGGGATATCCCGGCGCAGAGCAGCACCAGCCCCATCGCCTCGGCCAGCGTCGGCTCGCCGGGGCGGATGCGCCCGGTCAGATAGGCCGCTGGCAGGCCGATCGCCAGCCCGGCCATGACCGCCACGCCGACCTCGGCCACGCCGTCCACCAGCCCGCCCATCGCGCCGCCGTCGCCCGCGGCGACCAGCCCCAGCAGCACCGAGAAGACGATCACGCCCCAGGCGTCGTCGATGGCGACCACGCCCAGCAGCGTCTTGCTCAGCGGGCCATCGGCGCGGGTTTCCAGGATCACCTCGCGGGTGGCGGCGGGATCGGTGGCCAGCCCCACGCCCCCCAGCAGCAGCGCCAGGCCCACCGGCACGCCCAGCAGCCACATCCCGCCCGCGATCACCGCCAGCGAGGCCAGCGTCACCGCGATGGACACGCTCAGGATCGCCCGGCCCCGCGCGGCCAGCGCCGCCCTGGACAGCTCGCCGCCCAGCAGGAACGCGATCATGGTCAGCGTCAGTTGCGCGGTGATCTCCTGCCATTCCACGGCGTCGATGGGCAGCAGATCGGCCCCCGACGGCCCGATCCCCAGCCCGAACAGCACCAGCAGCGTGATGCGCGGCAGCTTGGTCAGCCGCCCCAGGCCGTCCAGCCCAAGGCTGATCAGCAGCAGCGCGCCAAAGGTGATCAGCAGAAGGCTCAGCTCCATATCCGGGTCACACCCATTGGCCCGGCTCCATCAGGCCGAGTTCCAGCAATTGCTGCGAGGTCCATTCGAACGGGACGGAGTTGTGCCACTTGAAGGTGGGGATGTCGAAGGTCGAGCCGGGGTTCTGCTTCAGCGCCTTGGCGGTGCGGAACGAGCAGACCGCCGCCGTCAGGTTGTGGTGCCAGGGGCAGGAATAGGTGTTGTATTCCTCGTCGCTGAAGGTGTGGTTGGGGCGCAGCCGCAGGCCGGGTTTGGCCCGGAACAGCGCGATGCGGTCGATCTTGCGCCGGTCCTCGGGGACATGTTCCTCAAACCGCCAGCGCAGCCCGCCGAAGAAATCGAGCTGCCGTTCGCGGGGGTGGTTGTGGCTGTCCGGGTCGGGCCGGGCCAGCGCGTAATAGCCCGACTTGTCCAGCAGCGCGGTTTCCAGCGACACCGCGTTGGGGAAGGCCCCCAGGTCGCCGGCATAGAGGTCGATGACATAGGTCAGCATCGCGTCGCGCCGTTCCTCGGCGTGGAAGGCCAGCATCTCGCCCACCGTGCGGCTCTCGCAGAAGGGGTAGAACAGGTATTCGGCGTTGTAGCAGTAATAGAGCCACTGGCCCGGTGCGGCCTCGATCACCCGGTTGACGGCGTCGATCAGCGCGCCCGGGCGGTGCACGTCGGTATTGACCCGCTGTACCTTGGCGGCGAGGTCGTCGGGCAGTTCCAGTTCCCGCGGGGCCAGCAGGATGAGCGTCTTGAAGCCGATGTTGAGGTGATGGCGGATGGTGGTGTCGACCTCGACCAGGTCCTCGACCATGATCACGGCGACCGGGCCCTTGGCCAGGGCGGCCTTGCCCTCGCTCAGAAACTGCTCCAGCCCCTCATAGGTCATGATCTGTCCCGCCGCTCCGGCCGTTTTCCGGCAAAACTCCGCCATATCGGGGTGTATTGCAAGCGTTGCGGGCGGGCCGCGCTTTGTGTAGACGGGCGCCTTGAGATCGGGAAGGCATGTCATGACCCAAGCGAAGAAGCTCTACATCAAGACCTATGGCTGTCAGATGAACGTCTATGACAGCGAACGCATGGCCGAGGCGCTGGGCGGGCAGGGCTATGTCGAGACGTCCTCGCCCGAGGACGCGGACATGATCCTGCTCAACACCTGCCATATCC
>Ga0207799_100413_pt1 | contig 17390 bp, 14 predicted proteins | sample TtanPargueraPR_4_FD_187742 | JGI IMG/M metagenome (GOLD analysis project Ga0207799, IMG submission 187742) | Aerobic enrichment media microbial communities from Bioluminiscent Bay, La Parguera, Puerto Rico - Tt and M2 (SPAdes) | ecosystem: Environmental > Aquatic > Marine > Unclassified ...
CTGCTTGCAGCCGGTCCAGCACAGGCCGGGGTCGAGGTAATCGGCCCGGTTGAGGAAGACGGTGCCGGTCTCGATCCGGTCGCCCACCCGCTCGGCCCGTTCCAGATCGCGGGTCCAGAGGCTGGCGGTCAGGCCGAAGTCGCTGTCATTCATCAACGCGATCGCCTCTTCGTCGTCCTTCACCGGCATGATGCCCACGACCGGGCCAAAGCTTTCCTCGCGCATCACGCGCATGTCGTGGGTGACACCCGTCAGGATCTGCGGCGTCAGGTAGGCGCCGCCGTCATCCTCGGCGAAGGTGTCGATATGCGCCACCGCGCCGGCGGCCAGCGCCTCGTCGATCTGGGCGCGCACCTCGCGGGCAAAGCGGATATTGGCCATCGGCCCGATCGAGGTTTCCGGGTCCAGCGGGTTGCCCAGCTTGTAGCCCCTCACGATCTTGACCGCCTTTTCGATGAAGGCGTCGAACAGGCCTTCGTGGACATAGATCCGTTCCATCCCGCAGCAGCACTGGCCGGAGTTGAACATCGCCGCGTCGATCAGCGTGTCGACCGCGGCGTCGAGATCGGCGTCCTCCATCACGTAGCCCGGGTCCTTGCCGCCCAGCTCCAGCCCGACGCCGGTGAAGGTGCCCGCCGCGGCGCGTTCCATCGCGCGGCCGCCGCCGACCGAGCCGGTGAAGTTCACGAAATCGAACGCATTCCCCGCGATCAGCGCGGAGGTGGTGTCGTGATCGAGGAAGACGTTCTGGAACACGTCCTCGGGCACGCCGGCGGAATGGAAGGCCCGCGCCATGCGCTCGCCCACCAGCAGGGTCTGGGTGGCGTGTTTCAGCATCACCGTGTTGCCCGCGATCAGCGCCGGCGCCACGGTATTGATCGCGGTCATGTAGGGATAGTTCCAAGGCGCCACCACCAGCACCACGCCCAGCGGCACGCGCTTGATGTAGCGCTTGAAACTCTCGTCCTCGCCCACCTCGATATTGGCCAGCCCCTCGCGGGCGATCCCGGCCATGTAGGAGGCGCGCTCGTTGAAGCCGCCGAATTCGCCGCCATAGCGGATGGGGCGTCCCATCATGTGGGCCAGTTCCGGCACCACCTCGTCATTCATGGCGCCGACGGCGGCGACGCCGGCCATCACCAGGTCGATCCGCTCCTGCAGGGGGCGGGCCGCCCAGGCGGCCTGCGCCGCGCGCGACCGCCCGGCCGCGTCGCGCGCGGCCTGCGCGCTCAGCGTTTCGCGTGTCGCATAGACCGATCCGTCGATCGGCGAGATGCATTTCAGTGTCTGGGTCATGGTGTCCTCAAGCCAGTTCGAACCCGCGCGCCACCTCGTAATCGGTGACCACGCGGTTGAATTCCTCGATTTCCCACTCCGCGGCCCGCGCGTAATGCGCGATCACGTCGTCGCCCAGCGCCTCGCGCAGCATGGTTGAGCCCAGCAGGGCCTCGCGCGCATCGCGCAGGGTGTGGGGGATATGGGCGCTTTCGCCCTCGTACGCGTCGCCCTTGAAGGGCGGCTCCAGCTCCAGCCCTTCCTCGATGCCCTTGATCCCGGCGGCCAACATCGCGGTCATCGCCAGATAAGGGTTGATATCCGAGCCGCCCACCCGGCACTCGATGCGCACCGCCTTGGTGCCGTCGCCGCAGAGGCGAAAGCCGGCGGTGCGGTTGTCGATCGACCAGATGATGCGCGTGGGCGCGAAACTGCCCTTCTGGAAGCGCTTGTAGCTGTTGATGTAGGGCGCCAGGAAATAGGTGTAGTCGGCGGCGTATTTCAGCAGACCGGCGACGTAGTTCTTCATCAGCGCCGACATGCCCAGATCGTCCTCCGGGTCGTAGAAGGCGGGCTTGCCGTCCTTCCACAGCGACTGGTGCACGTGGCTCGACGAGCCCACCTTGTCGTGATGCCATTTCGGCAGGAAGGTCACCGCGCGGCCCTGCTGCCAGGCGATCTCCTTGGTCGCGTGCTTGGCGATGGAGTGGTAGTCGGCGGTGTCCAGCGCGGGGGCGTATTTGATGTTCAGCTCTTCCTGGCCGGTCTCGGCCTCGCCCTTGGAGTTTTCCACCGGGATGCCCGCGTCCCACAGGTGATTGCGCAGCGGGCGCATCACGTGTTCTTCCTTGGTGGTCTGCAGGATGTGGTAATCCTCGTTGATGCCCGACAGCGGGGCGAGGTCGCGGTAGCCCTCCTTGCGCAACTCGTCGAAGCTCTTCTCGAAGAGGAAGAATTCCAGCTCGGAGGCCATCATGGCCTCAAAGCCCAGCGCCTCCAGCCGCTTGACCTGCTTTTTCAGCATCGCGCGGGGCGAATGGGGGATCTCTTGGTGGGTGTGGTGATCGAGGATGTCGCACAGCACCATCACCGTGCCCTCGAGCCAGGGCATCGGGCGCAGGGTGCCCAGGTCGGGTTTCATCACGTAGTCGCCGTAGCCCGCGCTCCACGAGGTCGAGGCATAGCCCTCGGGGGTGGCCATCGCCAGGTCGGTGGCCAGCAGGTAGTTGCAGCAATGGGTCTCTTCCCAGGCGCTGGCAACGAAATGCTTGGCATGGAAACGCTTGCCCATCAGGCGCCCCTGCATATCCACCAGGCAAGCCAGGACGGTATCCACGGTGCCGTCGGCAACCTGCTTTTCCAAATCTTCAAAACTAAGCGTGGCGGGCATGGGGGCGATCCTGTTCGATTGTCAGTTGGAAACGGGAGGCCCCGGCACGAGCGATGCGCGCCGGGGCGGTTGGTTTAGCCGAAGGTGTACGGAGGACCAGCCTTGCTGATCACTTCGTTGTAGTCGCGGAAGATCTGGACGATCTTGGCATGCACTTCGCCCTCTTCGGCGATCTCATCCCAGAACTTCACAGCGGCGTCCTCGACGGCCTTCCACTCTTCCTGCGGGATGGACCGCAGCTTCAGCTTGTCGCCCTGCGCACGCAGCCGGGCCTCGCCGCCCCAGTACCACTGGTTGCGGTAGGTGTGCCCGGCCTCGATGCCGGCCATGACGATCGCCTTGAGGTGCTCGGGCAGGTCGGTCCACTGACGCTGGTTGACGAAGAACGAGCCGATCCAGGCCCCCGAGATGTTGTTGGTCAGGAAGTAGTCGGTCACGTTGGCCCAGCCCACCGTGTAGTCCTCGGTGATGCCCGACCAGGCCATGCCGTCCAGTTCGCCGGTCTGCACGGCCACTTCGGCGTCTTCGTAGGGGATGGTCACCGGCACGACGCCGAACTGCGACAGGAACCGCCCGGCGGTCGGGAAGGTATAGAGCTTCAGACCGTCGAGATCGGCCAGCGAGGTGACCTCTTTCTTGGTGTTGAAGTTGCAGGGGTCCTGCCCGGCAGCGGACAGCCAGGTCACGCCGACCTTTTCGTATTCCGAGCGCCAGATGTCAGCCAGGCCGTACTGCTCGAACAGCACCGGCACGTCGAGCGAGTGCTTGGTGGCCAGCGGGAAATAACCGCCGAACACCTGCAGCGGCGTCGGCGATGCCATCGAGTCATCGTCCGAATGCACGGCGTCGATGGTGCCGCGCTGAAGCGCCTGGAACAGCTCGCCGGTGGGCACGATCTGGTCGGCGAAATACAGCTCGATTTCCATCTCGCCGTTGGCGGCGGTGTTGATGTAGTCGATCACGGGCTTGGTCACGTGCTCGCCCAGGGCTGCGCCGGCATAGGTCTGGAAACGCCACTTGATCGGCGCCTGGGCCTTGACGATGGCCGGGGAGGCCAGTGTCGCTGCGCCGCCAAGGGCCGCAACGCTTAGAAAGGAACGTCTGGAAGTCATGTCTTTCTCTCCTGTTGGGTTTCTGTTGATGCTCCGTTGACGGAGTTCTTTGGGTTAATTGTCGTAAACGAGATTTGGCAGCCACAGGGCGATCTCGGGGAAGATCATGACGATCGCCAGGGCAAAGGCCATCACCACCACGAAGGGGACAATCGAGCGGTAGATATCGGTGATCGAAATGTCCGGCGGCGCCATGGCGCGCATCAGGAACAGGTTATACCCGAAGGGCGGCGTCATATAGGCGATCTGGCAGGTGATCGTGTAAAGCACGCCGTACCACACCAGGTCGAAACCCAGTTCGCCCACCAGCGGCACGTAGAGCGGCGCCACGATCACCAGCATCGCGGTGTCGTCCAGGAAGGTGCCCATCACGACGAAGCTCAGTTGCATCAGCACCAGGATCATCCACGGGCTGAGGCCCAGTTGCTCGGTGAACAGGTTCTCGATCGCCTTGACCGCGCCCAGCCCGTCGAACACCGCGCCGAACCCCAGCGCCGCCAGGATGATCCACATGAACATGCAGGAGACCGACAGCGTGTGGCGCACCGAGACCTCGAACACCTCCTTAGTCATCCGCCCCTTCAGGATCGCCGCCACGAAGGCCGCCATCGCCCCGATGGCCGAGCTTTCGACCAGCGAGGTCCAGCCCTTCACGAAGGGCACCATCATCACCGCGAAGATCACCAGCGGCAGCAGGCCAGCGCGCAGCAGGCGCAGCTTTTCCGACATCGGCACGTCGCGCTCTTCCTCGGGCAGGGCCGGGCCGAGGTCCGGCTGCAGGCGGCAACGGACGTAGATGTAGATGATGAACAGGGTCGCCATCATCAGGCCGGGGATCACACCGGCAAGCCAGAGCTGCCCCACCGGCTGGCGCGCGATCATCGCGTAGAGCACCAGAACCACCGAGGGCGGCACCAGGATGCCCAGGCTCGACCCGGCCTGGATCACGCCGGTCACCATGATCTTGTCGTAGCGCCGCTTCAGCAGCTCCGGCAGCGCGATGGTGGCGCCGATGGCCATGCCCGCCACGCTCAGCCCGTTCATCGCCGAGATCAGCACCATCAGCCCGATCGTGCCGATGGCGAGCCCCCCCTTCACCGGCCCCATCCAGACATGGAACATCTTGTACAGGTCGTCGGCGATCTTCGATTCCGACAGCACGTAGCCCATGAAGATGAACATCGGCAGCGTCAGCAGCGGGTACCATTTCATCAGCTTCATCGCCGCCGAGAACGGCAGATCCGCACCGCCCGTTCCCCACAACAGCACCGCCGCCGCCGCGCCCACGAAGCCGATCGCACCGAACACACGCTGTCCGGTAAACAGCATCAGCATCATCGAGCTGAACATCAGCAGGCCGATCATTTCATAGGACATCAGATTTCTTCCCCGCGAATTCGTCCGATATCCCGGAACAGTTCAGCAAGCGTCTGCAACAGCATCAGGAACACGCCGATGCACAAAAGGGTCTTCACCGGCCAGAGCCAGGGCCGCCAGGCCGTGGGGCTGCGCTCCAGATAGCCCAGCTTCTCGCCCGCGGCGTCGAAACCGCCGGTCACCAGCGTCTTCAGCAGGTCCCAGAAAAAGGCGAAGGGCTCGGTTCCGAAATAGCCCAGCGAATAGGCGGTGGAACCGACCGCGCCATAGAGCAGGATGCCCAGATAGGCCATCAGGAACAGCACGGTGAAGGAATCGAACCAGGCCTTGGTCTTGGCCGACCAGCCGCCATAGAACAGGTCCATCCGCACGTTCGAGCCGAGCTGGATCGAATAGGGCCCGCCCAGCACGTAATAGGCGACCATCACGAATTGCGCGGTCTCCAGCGTCCAGATCGACGGCGAGAAAAAGGTCTTCGATACCGAAGACCACAACAGCACCCCCACCAGCGCGAAGATCATGTACATCGCGATCCGCCCGATAAAGCGGTTCATCGCGTCGATGGCGTGGACATAGCCGCGAACGATCCTAGGCATCCTCCGCCCCCTTGCTCTCAACGCCCAGCGCCGCCAGCGCCGGGCCGATCATTGTCATCAGGTCCCGCGCCATGGCCTCGACGCCCGCGTCATCGGCCACCAGGTCGTTGCGGAACTCGATCATCACGTTGGGCAGGCCCTGCGCGATACCGTGGATTTTCAGCGAATGGGTCACCCCGTCCTCGGGCCCGTAGGGCTTGTTGCGCTCGATCCGGCGACCCGGCAGGCGGCCGGCCTCGGCCAGCATGGCGTCGGCCATGCGGCTGTCCGCGTCATGCAGGATGCCGATCTCGGTCGCGCGCGTCTTGCCGTAGAACACCGGCGTGAAGCTGTGGATGGTGATCAGGACGGTGGACAGGCCGCGCGCACGCCGCGCCTCGATCAGCGCAGCGACGGTGTCGCAGAACGGGCGGTAGACGGTGGCGATCCGCTCCTCGCGCTGCGCGGGGGTGAGGTCGCGGTTGCCCGGCACCTCCACCACCTCGGAGAACACCGGCATGGAGCTTTCCGCCTCGGGCGGGCGGTTGCAGTCATAGACCAGGCGCGAGACCCGGCTGGCCACCAGCGGCGATTTCAGCGCCTCCGACAGCCGCAGCGCCACCGCGCGCGCGCCGGGGTCCCAGGCGGCATGGCTTTCGCGCCATTCCTCGCGCAGGCCCAAGTCGCCATAGCGGTCCGGCACGTGGCTGGAGGCGTGCTCGCACAGCAGCAGGACCACCCCGGTCCCGTCCGGGTTGATCACCTCGACAGCCGGCGAACTGCTTATGGAATTGCCTTGGCTCATGCACATCTCCCAGCGGCTGTAAAAATCTTTCCACGCCGACCATATTTGTGTCAATATATCTTCAGAAGGAATGTGCGGGGAATTCGCCGCCCTGCCCCAGGGCGATCGTTTCGCCCAAATTTGCAGCAGAATGAACAGGAAGAACCATTGAAGAAACCGTCCGCGACCGTGCGCGAACTGATCCGCGAGAACTATGCCGCCCTGACCCAGTCGGAGCGCAAGTTCGCGCATTCGCTGCTGGAAAATTACCCGGCGGCGGGGCTGGCCTCGATCACCATCGTCGCGGCGAATGCGGGCGTTTCGACGCCAACGGTGGCGCGGATGGTGCAGAAACTGGGCTTCAAGGGCTATCCGCAGTTCCACCAGGCACTGCTGAAAGAGCTGGAGGCCAAGGTCTCGGGCCCCACCCAGCGCCGCGCCAACTGGGCCACCGAGGCGCCCGAATCGCATCTGCTGAACCGATTCGCCCAGGCGGTGAACCGCAATATCGAGCAGACCTTCTCGAACGTGGACACCGGCACCTTCGATGCGGCGGTCAAGCAGCTCGCCGATACCGACCACCAGCTTTACGTGGTGGGCGGGCGCATCACGCGGTCGCTGGCCGACTATGCCTTTACCCATTTCCAGGCGGTCCGGCCGCGGGTGACGCATCTGACCTCCTCTTCCGCCACCTGGCCGCATTACCTGCTGGACATGGAAAAGGGCGACACGCTGCTGATGTTCGATGTGCGGCGCTACGAGACCAACCTGGAACGGCTGGCCGAACTGGCCTCGGAGCGCGGGGTCACCGTGATCCTGATCACCGACCAATGGGCCAGCCCGATCAGCAACATCGCCGCCCACAGCTTCAATTGCTGGGTGGAGATCCCCTCGGCCTGGGACTCCAACATCTCGACCATGATGCTGCTGGAGGCGCTGGTCGCCGCCACGCAGGAGGAATGCTGGCCGGAGACCCGGGACCGCTACGAACGCCTCGACGCGCTGTTCGACATGACCCGGCTGTTCCGCAAGCCAAGCTGACATGCCGTTCCCCTGCGGCAAGGTGGCTCAGGTCATTCATATTTCTGTTTCATGCCGGTCACACGCCTGTGACGTTCGGCAGCCAAAAGCCCGACGCGCGAACACGAAATTCCAGATATCGGGGAATCGATCATGAAATCGACGAAACTCTGGGCTGCCTTCGCAGCCTCGACCTGCCTGGCCGGCGCCGCATTCGCGGCCGACCTGACGCGGGTCGTCACCGTGCCGCTGGGCGGCGAAATCACCGGCATGTACCTGCAGGACGGCGACCTGTTCTTCAACGTGCAGCACCCGGCCGACGACCTGCCGACCGCGTTTTCCAAGGCCACCGTGGGCGTGGTCGCCAACGCCCAGTTCGGCGCCGGCCCCTGGGCCGCCCCGGAAGGCGACGAAAAGCAGGTGGTGAAGACCTCGCTCGGCGCGTACCAGATCCTCATCCAGGAAGGTGACTTCGGCAAGATGGGCGTCATCGCGGGGGCGAACGGCATCGTCAAATCGTCCAACGACCCTGACTTCAACGGCTTCATCCCGACCGCCGAGAACGAAGGCTACCTGTTCACCAACTGGGAAGACCGCCCCGGCGGCATGTCCCGCGTCAAGCTGAACCGCGCCGCCGACGGCACCTGGGCGGCCGACGCGGGCGACGCGACGATGGTCGACTTCTCGGGCGTCGGCGGCACCTGGGTCAACTGCTTCGGCACCGTGAGCCCCTGGAACACCCCGCTGAGCTCGGAAGAGCTTTATTTCGACGATACCGCGGACTGGAACAACCCCGAGGCCAAGGAGGCCGGCGGCGTCGAGGCGCTGGCCGCCTACAAGGGCGCCTTCCCGAACCCCTATGACTACGGCTACATCGTCGAGATCACCGACCCGGCCGGCCGCGCGACCCCGGTCAAGCATATGGCGCTCGGCCGCTTTAGCCACGAGAACGCCGTGGTCATGCCCGACCAGAGGACGGTCTACATGTCCGACGACGGCACCAATGTGGTGTTCTACAAATTCGTGGCCGACCGCGCCGGCGACCTGAGTTCGGGCACGCTCTATGCCGCCAAGGTCACCCAACTGACCGAGCCGGGCTCGGCCGCCGCCGACACCCCGTTCCAGATCTCCTGGATCGAGCTGGCCCACGGCACCGATGCCGCGATCGCCACCTGGGTTGCCGAGTACGACGGCCTCTCGCGGGACGACTACGCCGAAGGCGCGACCTCCTACATCTCGGATGAGGAAGTGGCGGCCTGGGCGCGTGGCGAGGCCGCGGACAACCGCGTCGCCTTCCTCGAGGCCCGCAAGGCGGCCAAAGCCAAGGGCGCCAGCGCCGAATTCCGCAAGATGGAAGGCGTGAACATCAACCTCGCCGGCGCGGCCGACGGGTCGGTTCCGTTCATGTACATGGCGATGTCCGAGATCTCCAAGGGCATGTCGGACGACGCGGGCGACATCCAGGTGGCCACCAACAAGTGCGGCGTGGTCTACCAGATGAAGCTCGACGCCAACTACAACACCCACATGATGGTTCCGGCCGTGGCCGGCGGCCCCTACGATGAGAACAACGAGGCCAACGCCTGTTCCATCGACAACATCTCGAACCCGGACAACATCGTTGTTCTGGACAACGGCGACGTGCTGATCGGCGAAGACACCGGCAAGCACGAGAACAACGCCATGTGGCTGTGGCGCGCCTCGGCGATGTAATCGCCGCGCGTCTGTGAAACGACCTTCGGGGGGCGGCAAGGGCTGCCCCCCGTGCCTTATCCGCCCACCAGCCGACCGGGTTCCCGATGAAACGCCCGCTCGGCCCAGGTGGCCGCGATCGGCGACGACGAAATCCTCGCCTATTTCGGCCAGGACAATTACAGCCCCCTGCCCGCGCGGCTGGCGGCGCAGGGCTGGCAAGGCTGGGTGCCCGACCTCGCCGATTACGCCCGTGGCGCGGCGGCCTTCGACGACCGCGGCCATGCCCGCGACGGCTCGGGCTGGGTGGCGTTCAACTACAAGCCGCAGCCCTCGACCTTCTGGCCCACCAACGGATCGACCGACGACGTGCTGATCCGCCTTCCGCAGGCCTTCCGCAGCAAGGCTGACGGCACGCCTTCGGCCGATGTCTACACCGCCAATCTCGCGCTGCTGGAAATCGCCTTTCAGGACCTCGACGCCGTGACCCTGCCCGAGGTGGACGAGGCGGAGACCGGCGCCGACCTCGACGGGAACGGCCGGATCACCCGCACCGGCACCCTCCTGCGCCGCGACGCTTACCTCGGCGCGGCGGCCGGCGTGCCGCTGACCCGCATGCTCTATCCCGAGGGGACGGAGTTCCTGCATTCGGTACGCTACGTGGGCGTCGCCGGCGACGAGATCGTGGTGCCCCGGCGCATGAAAGAGCTGCGCTACATGGTCAAGACGCGGATGCTGGACCTGTCGCAGATCCGCTCGCGCTACGGCAACGAGCGCCAGGAAAAGACCGACGAAAACCTGCCCCGCTATATCGACCTCGGCGACCGGGGCATGGACAGCGGCTTTGGCTGGACGCTGCTGGGTTTCATCGAAGACGCGGACGGCGAATTGCGCCCGCAGACCAACGAGGAACAGTTCTTCTGCCGCGGCTGCCACGCCACCACGGGGGCGAACATCGACCAGACCTGGGCCTTCCCGCGCAAGCTGCGCGGGGCCGAGGGCTGGGGTTATATCGACTATCACGCCATGCCGGACGCGCCCAATCTGGGCGAGGCCGAGGGCGAAATCCTGACCTATATCAAGCGTGTGGGCGGCGGTGACGAGTTCCGCTCCAACACCGAGATGCTGAACCGCTGGTTCAACCCGGACGGCACGGTGAACGCGGCCGCAGTGCGCGGCAAGACGGTCTACGACCTGATCGCCCCCAGCCGCGAACGCGCGCTGACGTTGAACAAGGCCTACCGGGTGATCGTGGATGAGCAGAGCTTCGTCTTCGGCCGCGACGCCACCGTGACCCCGCCCGCCAACGTCCATGCCACGATTGCGGCGCGCCGCCCGGTCACCTAGATTGGGAATACACGGGGTCGCCCGGCCATTTGCCGCCGGAGCGTCTGGTTAGATTATTGCGAATAACGGTTGTTTCCGGGTTCTTTTTTGTTTTATTGACGGCTTCTGGATCGGCCTGCGGTCGGTCCGAGGGAGCGCGCGCCGTTGAAAACCGCCGATTTGGAGGCATATCGAGGAATGCCCGGCGGACCCGGTTGAGGAGGCCGTCCGGCGCGTCGCAGAACTGCTGAGCAAGGAGCTGAAGGTGCTCGACCTTTCCAATATGAGAACCTCGCTGAAGGATCACTACGATCTGGACCCGTCTGTCGACCTGGCAGAGGCGACGCGCGACATCTATGACCGGATGGACCGCGTGGTCTCGCCGCCGGACTGGGCGATCTTCGCCCCCTATGTCGTGGCCATCAACCAGCTCAAGAAAGAGCTGGGCGCGGTGATCCTCGCGCATAACTACATGACGCCCGAGATCTATCACGGCATCGCCGATTTCGTCGGCGACAGCCTGCAGCTGGCGATCAAGGCCACCGAGGTCGAGAACGACATCATCGTGCAATGCGGCGTGCATTTCATGGCCGAGACCTCGAAGATCCTGAACCCGTCCAAGACGGTGCTGATCCCCGATCTGACCGCCGGCTGCTCGCTGGCCGAGTCGATCACCGCCGAGGGCGTGGCCCAGCTGCGCGCGAAATACCCCGGCGCGCCGGTGGTGTCCTACGTCAACACCACCGCCGAGGTGAAGGCCGCCTCGGACATCTGCTGCACCTCCGCCAACGCGCTGCAGATCGTCGAGGCGATGGAGGGCGACACCGTCATCATGACGCCCGACCAGTACCTGGCGCAGAACGTGGCCAACCAATCCACGAAAAAGGTCGTCTACTGGCCCGGCTCCTGCATGGTGCATGAACTCTACACCGCCGAGGACATCCGCGCCTATCGCGAAGGCCATCCCGGCGTGGCCGTGATCGCCCACCCCGAATGCACCCCCGACGTGGTGGCCGAGGCCGATTACACCGGCTCGACCAGCGGCATCGTGGGCTGGGTGCAAGAGCATCACCCCAAGGAGGCCATGCTGGTCACCGAGTGCTCGATGGCCTCGAACATCGCGGACGAGCTGCCGGACGTGACCTTCTCCAAGCCGTGCAACATCTGCCCGCACATGAAGAAGATCACCCTGGAAAAGGTGCTGTGGTCGCTGCACACCATGTCGGCGCAGGTCGAGGTCGAGGAAGAGACCGCCACCAAGGCCCGCGTGGCGATCGAGCGGATGATCGACCTCTCGCGCAAGCTGGGGGTGTAAGGGCGACCGGGGATGGATGAGCTCGCGACGCGCCGCGTCATCATCGTGGGCGCCGGGCTGGGGGCGCTTTATGCCGCGCTGACCCTGGCCCCGCGCCCGGTGCTGATGATCTCGCCCGAACGCCTGGGCGAAGGCGCGAGCTCGGCCTGGGCGCAGGGCGGCGTGGCCGCCGCGATGGGCGCCGGCGACACCCCCGAAAGCCATGCCTCCGACACGCTGCGCGCGGGCGCCGGAACCGTCGATGCCGAGGTCGCGACGCGCGCGGTGCGCGAGGCGCGCGATCACATCCTGGCCCTGACCGACCTGGGCACACCCTTCGACCGCACGCCCGAAGGCGGCTACGTGCTGTCGCGCGAGGCCGCGCACAGCTTCGCCCGCGTGGTCCGGGTCAGGGGCGACCAGGCCGGGGCCGAGATCATGAAGGCCCTGATCGCGCAGGTCCGCGCCGCGCCCTCGGTGCAGGTGCTGGAAGGCGTGAAGGCCATCGCGCTCGACACCGAGGCCGGCCGCGTGACCGGCGTCGCGGTGCAGCGCTCGGGACCCGAGGGCTCCGCCCCCGTGATGCTGCGCGGCGCGGCCTACCTGCTGGCCGGCGGCGGTTCGGCCGGGCTTTACGCCGTGACCACCAACCCGCCCCGCATCCGCGGGCAGGTGATCGGCATGGCCGCGCGCGCGGGCGCCGTGATCGCCGACCCCGAATTCGTCCAGTTCCACCCCACCGCCATCGACGTGGGCGAAGACCCCGCGCCGCTGGCGACCGAGGCGCTGCGCGGCGAGGGCGCGGTGCTGGTCAACAAGAACGGCGAGCGCTTCATGCAGGCCATCCACCCCGATGCCGAGCTTGCCCCGCGCGACATCGTGGCCCGCGCGATCTTTGCCCAGGCGCAGGCCGGCCTGCGCCCGGCGCTCGACACCCGCGCAGCCCTGGGCGACCGGGTGAAAACCCAATTCCCCGCCGTGGCCGAGGCCTGCCTGCGCAACGGTCTCGACCCATCCGAACAGCCGATCCCGGTCGCCGCCGCCGCCCATTTCCACATGGGCGGCATCGACGTCGATGCCGGGGGCCGCGCCAGCCTCGACAATCTCTGGGTCTGCGGCGAGGCGTCATCGACCGGGTTTCACGGGGCCAACCGGCTGGCCTCCAACGGGCTGCTGGAGGCGCTGGTCTATGCCCGTGCCTGCGCGGCGGGCATAGACCAAGCGCTCGGCCCGGAGATGCCGCAGGCCGAAACGGTCAGCCCCGCCTTCCATTCCGACGGCTCGGCGCCCGACCCGGATGCCGTCGCCGCGCTGCGCCGGGTGATGACCGCGCATGTGGGCGTGGTCCGCAACGCCGCCGGCCTGAAGACGGCGCTGGCCGAAATCGCCCGGCTGGAGGCCGCGCAGGCCGGCTGCCCCGCCTTCCTGAACATGACGGCGACCGCGACGCTGATCGCCGCCGCCGCCCTGATGCGCGAAGAAAGCCGCGGCGCGCATTACCGCGAAGACTTCCCCGCGCCGCGGGAAAAATACGCCCGCCGCACGCGCCTCACCCTCGACGAAGCTCTGGCCCTGCGGGCCCAGGTGGAAAAGGAATTGTCATGAGCCACGCAACCGTTCCCGACCTGATCCTCGAACCGATGGTGCGCGGCGCGCTGATGGAAGACCTCGGCGCCTACGGCGACCTGACCAGCCGCGCGGTGATCGCGCCGGGCACCACCTATCGCGCGCAGCTGAACGCGCGCGAGGCGGGCGTCGTGTCGGGCATGCAGATCGCCGAAATGGCCTTTCGCCTGGTCGACCCCGCCCTGCGCGTCACCACCCATGTCACCGATGGCAGCCCCTGCCAGCCGGGTGATCTGCTGATGGAGATCGAGGGCGACGCCGCCGCGATCCTGTCGGGCGAGCGGGTGGCGCTGAACTTCGCCGGGCGGCTGTCGGGCATCGCCACGCTGACCGCGCGTTTCGTGGCCCAGACCGCGGGCACCGAAACCCGCATCACCTGCACCCGCAAGACCACGCCGGGCCTGCGCATCGCCGAAAAGCTGGCCGTGCTGCACGGCGGCGGGTTCAACCACCGCTTCTCGCTGTCGGACGCGATCCTGATCAAGGACAACCACATCGCGGCGGCGGGCGGCGTCCGCGAAGTGCTGGAAGCGGTGAAGAAATCGGCCTCGCACATGATGCGGGTGGAGATCGAGGTCGACCGGCTGGACCAGCTTTCCGAGGCGCTGGCGGTCGGCGGCGCGGATGTGGTGCTGCTGGACAACATGGACACCCCCACCCTGCGCCAGGCGGTGGAGATGGTCGCAGGCCGGATGGTGACCGAGGCCTCCGGCAACATGAAGCTGGAGCGCATCGCCGAGGTCGCCGCGACCGGCGTCGACTACATCTCTTCCGGTGCGCTGACCCATTCGGCCCGGACGCTCGACCTGGGGCTGGATTTCGGCGCCTAGGCGCGCTGCCCGCCCCGGCCGGACAGCGCCTCGGCCAGCAGGTCGAAGACCAGGCGGATCCGGCGGCTGCTGTGCAGCTCGCGATGCGCGGTCAGCCAGACCGGAAAGCGGATCGGCGGCAGGTCCGGCAGCACCCGGCGCACCGCCGGTTCGGCATCGCCGATGGCCGCGGGCATCAGGCCGATGCCCATGCCCTGCTTGACGCATTCCCACTGCACCAGGTGGCTGCCGCTGAGCACCATGAAATTCTCGCGCGTCAGGCGCAGCCCCACCGTGACCAGCGCCTCGCGCAGCGCGCCGCCCTCGTCGAAGCCGATGAAATCGGCACCCGACAGGTCCTCGGGGCCGCTGACCGGCCCGATCCGGTCGAGGCAGGCGGGCGCGGCGTAGAGGCAGGCCTCGTCGTCGCGGATCTTGCGCGCGATCAGCTCAGGGTCGGCGGGCCGGGCGTTGCGGATGGCGATATCCGCCTCGCGCCGGCGCAGGTCGCTGACGGCGTTGGTGGCCACGATCTCGACCCGGATGCCGGGATGCTGCCGGCGCAGCCGGGCCAGGATGGGGGGCAGCAGGAAGGCGGCATAGGCCTCGCCCGCGCTTAGGGTGACGGTGCCCGCGATCTCCTGCGCGCGGCCGGTGGCGGCCAGCGAGACGCGGCCGGCGGCCTCGCCCATGCTGCGCACATGTTCCAGCAGGTCCAGCCCGGTGGGCGTCAGGCTCAGCCCGCGGCCGGCGCGTTCGAACAGGGCGACGCCCAGTTCCTCCTCCAGCGCGGTGACCTGCCGGCCCAGCGTGGGCTGGGCCAGCCCCAAGGCGCGGGCCGCCGCCGACAGCGAGCCCTCCTCGGCGGTGACGAGGAAGGCCCGGGCCCGGTTCCAGTCGAAATTCACGGCACGCCAATCCATGCATTCACGCATAGCACAGGCGCCGATCCGATCAATTCATTTCGTTTTCGCAGAATTGCTCAGGCCCCGAGCAGCAGCAGCGCCGCCAGCCAGCCCGCGCAGTCCGAGACCTGCTGCACCGCGCCCAGCACGTCGCCGGTCTGCCCGCCGATCTGCCGTTTCGCCAGCGCGGCCATCGCCACGGCCGCCAGCGCCATCGCCGCCACCAGTCCCAGCGCCGCGCCGCCCAGCGGCAGCAGGACGGCCAGCGCCACCGCCAGCCCGGCCCAGGGCCGCCAGCCCCCCGCCTGCCCCGCGGCGTGACCCAGCCCGTCGGCGCGGGCGGGCGGCAGGACCTCCAAAACCGCCAGCATGGCAAAGCGGCTGCCCGCCGCCAGCGCCACGAAGGGCCAGAGCGGCGGGGCGGAGCCTGCCACGCCCGCCATCGCCTGCACCTTCAGCCCCAGAACGATCGCCAGCGCCAGCACACCGTAGCTGCCGATGCGGCTGTCGCGCATGATCTCCAGCTTGCGTTCCCGCTCGCGCCCGCCGCCGAAGCCATCGGCCAGATCGGCCAGCCCGTCCTCGTGCAGCCCACCCGTCACCAGAACGCCCGCCGCCACGGCCAGCAGCGCCGAAACCCCGGACGGCAGGCCCAGCGCCGCAGCGCCCGCGCAGGCGGCCCACATCAGCGCCCCGATCCCGGCCCCCACCAGCGGCCAGGCCCAGCGCGCCTCGGCCAGCGTCGGCACATGGCCCGACAGCCGCCCCGCCGGCAGCCGCGTCAGCAGCATCGCCGCGACGCGCAGCTCGGCCAGGCGGCGGGCCGGCGCGCTCATCCGCCCGATACCCCGGCCTCGGCGAAGGTGGCCATGCCGTTGTGGCAGGCCAGCGCGCTGCGCAGGATGCCCAGCGCCAGCGCCGCGCCCGAGCCCTCGCCCAGCCGCATGTCGAACTCCAGCACCGCGCGCTTGCCCATCGCGTCGAGCAGGTGCCGGTGGCCCGGCTCGGCGCTCTGGTGGCCGACGAGGCAGTGATCCAGCAGCCCCGGCTCCACGTCGTAAAGCGGCGCGGCGGCGGCAGTGCAGATGAACCCGTCCAGCAGCACCGGGATGCGCGCCGCCCGCGCCGCCAGAACCGCGCCGCAGATCGCCGCCTGCTCGCGCCCGCCGAGGGCGGCGAGGATCCCCAACCCCCGCGCTGCACAATGCCGCGCCAGCCCCGCCGCCACCGCGTCACGCTTGCGCGCCAGCCCGGCGTCGTCCGAGCCGGTGCCGCGGCCCACCCAGTCGGCGGGCGCGCCGCCGAACACGGCGCAGGCCAGCGCCGCGGCGACGGTCGAATTGCCGATCCCCATCTCGCCCAGCACCAGCACGTCGGCGGATGTGTCCACCGCCGCGGCACCCCGGTTCAGCGCGTCGAGGCAGTCCACCTCGGTCATCGCGGGGCCTTCGGTGAAATCCGCCGTGGGCCGGTCGAGGTCGAGCGCGATCACCGACAACTCGGCCCCGTTGGCCCGGCAGAGCTGGTTGATCGCGGCGCCCCCGGCCTCGAAATTCGCCACCATCTGCGCGGTCACCGCCTGCGGGAAGGGGTTCACGCCCCGCGCGCAGATGCCGTGGTTGCCGGCAAAGACCAGCGCCTGCGCGCGGTCGATCACCGGGCGGTCGGTGCCGCGCCAGCCGGCCAGGAAGATCGCCAGCTCCTCCAGCCGGCCCAGCGCGCCGGGCGGCTTGGTCAGGCTGTCCTGGCGGGCGCGGGCGGCCTCGGCGGAGGCGGCGTCGGTTTGCGGAAGGCGCGCGGCCAGGCCGGCGGCATCGGCCAAGGCGGCCAGTTCAAAACGTGATGTCATTGGGTTTCACTTTCAGGGGATAGCCCGCAACGGAGAGATAGACCTCGTCGCAGGCGGCGGCGACGGTCTGGTTGAGATGTCCCGCGGCATCGCGGAACCGGCGGGCCAGCGCGTTTTCGGGCACGATGCCCGCGCCGACCTCGTTGGTGACGAAGACCACGGGTGCGGCCTGTTCGGCGATGGTATCGGCCAGCGCCTGCGCCTCGGCCTGCCAATCGCGCCCGGCATGCATCAGGTTGCTCAGCCACAGGGTCAGGCAGTCGACCAGCCGGGGCGCGGCGCCATCGGTCTCGCGCAAGGCCTGCACCAGTTCCAGCGGCTCGGCATGGGTGGTCCAGACCGGGCCGCGGCGGGCC
>Ga0207799_100414_pt1 | contig 17322 bp, 22 predicted proteins | sample TtanPargueraPR_4_FD_187742 | JGI IMG/M metagenome (GOLD analysis project Ga0207799, IMG submission 187742) | Aerobic enrichment media microbial communities from Bioluminiscent Bay, La Parguera, Puerto Rico - Tt and M2 (SPAdes) | ecosystem: Environmental > Aquatic > Marine > Unclassified ...
CACCTCGATTTCGGGCTGTCCGTGGTGACCGGCATGCCGGTCGCCGGGGAACTGCTCTTGCGCCTGGGGCCGACGCTGATTCTCGCCTTCGCGGCGACGCTGGTGTCGTTGGCGATCACCGGGCTGATGGTCGCCGGTTGCCGCTGGCTGCCGCGCGCCGGAGGCCGGGCGGCGGATATGGCCTCGGTGGTCTCGGTCTCCATCCCGAACTTCTATCTCGGGCTCATGCTGGTCCTGGTGTTCTCCGTCGGCCTCGACCTTCTGCCGGTAAGCGGGGCGGGGGGCTGGCGCCACTATATCCTGCCGGTCGCCGTCCTGGCCCTCGGGCAGTTCGGCTATCTGACCGCGCTGACACGGGGCAGCCTCAACGAGGCGTCCCGCCAGCTCTACGTCGATACGGCGCGCGGCAAAGGGCTGTCGGAGCGGCTGGTGTTCCGCGATCATGTCTTGCGCAACGCCATCGTTCCGGTCGTTCCCTACGCGGCCTTGCAGCTCGGATTTCTGTTGGGCGGCGTGGTCGTCGTCGAGCGGCTGTTCTCGCTGCCGGGCCTCGGCGGTTACCTGATCGATTCCCTGGACGTGCGCGACGTCCCGGCGTTCCTTGCTACGGTCGGGGTCATTGCGGCTTTCGTATCCTTGGTCAATCTGGCGGGCGATCTGCTGCTGTACGGGCTCGATCCCCGGATCCGCTTTTCGGCCCGGCGGGCCTAGGTGTCATGATCAAACCTCGACTTTCCGGTTTTATCGTCCTTTCCCTGCTTCTCGTCGTGCCCGTCGGCATCGGCCTGATGCGGGATCCGGTGGCCATGTCCCTGGCCGATTCCCTGACCGCGCCGTCGATGGCGTTCCCGTTCGGCACCGACCATATGGGCCGGGATGTCCTGGCCCGGATCGCCTACGGCTTCTTCTGGGATTTCGGGCTGTCGGTCTCCATCGTCGCCCTGTCCGTGGTTCTGGGGATCGTCCTCGGCATGGTGGCCGGCTACTGGGGCGGCGCCCTGGATGCCGGGCTGACCGTCGTCATGGACCTGCTGGTCGCCCTGCCGCACCTGGTCTTCGCCATCGTGTTGATGGCCTATTTCGAACAGGGCGCCCTGGCGCTGGTCCTGGCCTTGGGGCTGACCGGTTGGGTCAAATACGCCCGTCTGGCCCGGGCCCGCGCGGCGCAACTGCGCGAAGCCGACTTCGTCCTGATGGAACGGGTGGTCGGGGCCGGAGCGGCGCGCATCCTGCTGTGCCATCTGGTCCCCAATATCCTGCCGCCGATGGTCGGCCTGGCCGTCCTGCATCTCGGCCATACGGTCCTGCACGTTTCCGCCCTGGGGTTCCTCGGGCTGGGATTGCAGCCGCCGACCCCGGAATGGGGCGCGATGATCCTGGAATCCCGCCCCTACCTCTACAAGGCGCCGTGGCTGGCGGTCGTCCCCGGTTTCTTCGTCTTTCTGTTCATGATGCTGTTCACGCTCGTCGCCAACCGGCTGACCGGCCGGGAAGAGGCGGTGGAGCATAGGGGGGCCGATGCCACCGCTTGATATGGGCGTTCCCGACGAACCGCTGCTCGACCTGGAGAACCTGAAGGTCTCCATCGAGGGCGAGGGGCCGACCGTCTGGCCGGTGCGGGGCGCGGCCCTGAGCCTGCGCCGCGGCGAGACGCTGGCGCTGATCGGCGAGTCCGGATCGGGGAAATCCATGCTCGGCCTGGCGCTGGCCCGCCTGCTGCCCGAGGGCGCCCGGATCGAGGGCGAGGCGCGGTTCGAGGGCGAGAACCTTCTGGCGATGGACGACCAACGGATGTCCGCCCTACGGGGACGCGGGATCGCCTTCGTGCCGCAAAGCGCCGGGCTGGCGCTCAACCCCTGCCGGCGGGTCGCATCGCAAGTCGGGGAAGTCTTCCGCCGCGTCCGGGGCATGGATAAAAGCGGGGCCCGGGAAGAAGCCGGGCGGCTACTGGCGCGACTCGGTCTGGACCGGTCCGTCCAGCGGTACTACCCGCATCAACTTTCCGGGGGAATGCGCCAGCGTGTCCTGATCGCCATCGGCTTGGCCTGCCGGCCGCGCCTGCTGATCGTCGACGAACCGACGAAGGGAATCGACCTCGGAATGATCGGGGAAGTGGAAGACTGTTTTCGTCAGGTCCGCGCCGACCTTCCCGACCTGGCGATGATCGTGATCACCCATGACTTGCGGTTTGCCGCCCGGATCGCCGACCGGATCGCCGTGATGTATGCCGGACGGGTCCTGGAGGAGGCGCCGGCGCCGGCGTTCTTCGAGGAACAGAAGCATCCCTATGCCCGAGCGTTGCTGCGCGCCGCGCCGGAACACGGGATGATACCGATTCCCGGCACGCCGCCATCCATGACCCGGCTTTCCGAGGGGTGCCCTTTCTCCCCGCGCTGTCCCGACGCCGAGACCTGTTGCGCTTCGGAGCCCGCCCCGCCAATCCGCATTGGAGACACCCGCGTTGCCTGCCGCCGCTATGATCGAATTTAGGGACGTTCGCCTTTCCTTCAGGGAGGGTCTGTTCGGTCGCCGGCCGGTTCTCGAGGGTCTCGATTTGACCGTGCCGGAAGGCCGCGTGATCGGCATCCTCGGGCCCTCGGGATCGGGCAAATCCTCCCTGGCCCGGATACTTTTGGGCCTGCTGCCGGCCGACAGCGGTACGGTGACCGTCGACGGGCAGGCCGCGCCCTGCCGCGCGGTTCAGTACGTGCCGCAGCATCCGGACGCCGCGTTCAATCCGCGGCTGCGGATCAGGGCCGCCTTCCGGGAACTGTTCCGGCTTCACCCAATCTGCCCCGAGGACCGGCGTAAACAGACCCTGGCGGCCGTTCTGGACCGGGTCGGGATCGACGCCGGGCTGTTGGATCGCTACCCCCGCCAGGTTTCGGGCGGCGAGATCCAGCGGCTGTCCCTGGCCCGCGCCCTGTTGCTCAACCCCCGCTATCTCGTCCTCGACGAGGCGACGGCGATGCTCGACGTGTCGATCCAGGCGCACATCATGCGTCTGGTGCTGGAGATCAAGGCGGAACGCGGCATGGGCGTCCTGGTGATTACCCACGACGCCCTTCTCGCCGGCGCGGTCTGCGAAACCGTGTATACCCTGGCTGGCGGGAAACTGTTTCAAGGAGTGCAGGGTCGGGCCGGATAAGGATTTCTCGCGGAAAACTGCGGGTTCCACCCTGTCACCTGACCGTCATTTGACAAACCCGATCAAATCGGTAGGCTATGCCGCGATGTTCGAGAGCGACACCATGGTCGCCGATGCGGTGGAACAGATCTCCGAGGATCACATCCCGGAGGACGAGGATACCACCCTGCGGCAAAACGCCCCTGCGGCGCACGACTTTCCCCACGAGACGTCCGGCGATAAGAGCTGGATCTTCTTCGGGAAGCACAGCATGCCGCATGCCGAACATCTGATTCCCCTGCGTTATTGATATCCGTTCCCGCCGGTAACCCCGGCGCTCGGACCCGCCGTGTTCAAATGAATTGAACGCGGGACTTTTTGCGCATCTGGACTCCAATCCAATGAAGGAAGAATGAGGACCATGCCAGAACAGACCGTTACCACGACCGAAACCGTAGAGCCTCTCACTACCACCGGCGGACCTTCGCTTGAAGCCTCCGCCACAGAAGCCGTTCTCGACCCCGATGGGGTCGGAATCCGCGCGCCCTCGTTCGACGAAGGCGCGGTCATGTGGGAAATCGCCCGCGACGCCGGGACCCTGGACCTGAATTCCCCCTACGCCTACCTGATGCAGAGCAGGAACTTCCAGGACACCTGCGCCATCGCCGAAATCTACGGCCGCCCGGCCGGATTCGTCGCCGCCCATCGCTTGCCCGGCAAGCCGGACGTCCTGTTCGTCTGGCAGATCGGGGTGCTCCCCGAATTCCGGGGATTCGGCATCGGCCGGCGGTTGCTCGAAGATCTCCTGGCGCGCGAGGCGAACGCCGGCGTGCGCACCATCGAGACGACGATCACCCCTTCCAACAAGGCCTCCATCGGCCTGTTCAGCGGGTTCGCCAAGGCATGCAACGCCGAGGTGGAGGTATTGTCCGGCTTCACCGCCGACACCTTTCCCGACGATGCCGGGCACGAACCCGAACAGCTTTACGTGATCAGCCCCGTTGCCGCCGTTTCCTGACGCCTCCGGGTCGGACGCACGGCAGCCCTAACGGACTCGAGAAAGGATTTCTCAGATGACGACGACCTCCCCTACTAAAACTTTCGACACCCATGAATCCAACGTGCGCGGCTATATCCGCAGCTTCCCGACGGTGTTCGCCCGGGCGCGCGGCGCGCGGCTCTTCGACAAGACCGGCAAGGAATACGTCGACTTCTTCGCCGGGGCCGGCGTGCTCAACTACGGGCACAACAACCCCTACCTGAAGCAGGCGGTGATGGACTACATGGAAGAGGACGGCATCCTGCACGGCCTCGACATGGGCACCGAGGCCAAGGAGACCTTCCTGGAAACCTTCCACGAGGTGATCCTCGAGCCGCGCGGCCTGGACTACAAGGTCCAGTTCCCGGGGCCGACCGGCACCAACGCGGTGGAAAGCGCGCTCAAGCTGGCCCGCAAGGTCACCGGACGGCACAACATCGTTTCCTTCACCAACGGCTTCCACGGCATGACGACCGGCTCGCTGGCGGTCACCGGCAACGCGGGCAAGCGCGCCAGCGCCGGGGTGCCGCTGCAGAATGCCACCGCCATGCCCTATGACGGTTATCTCGGCGCCGATGTCGATACCCTCAACTACTTCGAGAAGGCCCTGAACGACGGCGGCAGCGGGCTCGACAAGCCGGCCGCGGTGATCGTCGAGACGGTGCAGGGCGAGGGCGGCGTCAACGTCGCCGGCTGGAAGTGGCTGCGCCGTCTACGCGCCATCTGCACCCGTCACGACATCCTGCTGATCGTCGACGACATCCAGATGGGCTGCGGCCGAACCGGCACCTTCTTCAGCTTCGAGCCCGCCGCCATCAAGCCGGACATGGTCTGCCTGTCCAAGGCGATCGGCGGCCTCGGCCTGCCGATGGCGCTGGTGCTGATCCGGCCCGACCTCGATATCTGGAAACCGGGCGAGCACAACGGCACCTTCCGCGGCAACAACCTGGCCTTCGTTTCGGCGACCAAGGCGCTGGACTACTGGCGCAACGAGGACTTCGAGGAAGGCACCATCATGAAGGGCCGCCGCATCCGCGAACGCCTGAACGAGATGGCCGACCTGCATCCGAAGGGCGGCCTCAAGGTGCGCGGCCGGGGCATGATCCAGGGCCTCGTCGCCGCCGACGACGGGCTGGCTTCCGATATCTGCGCCGCCGCCTTCGAGCGCGGGCTGGTGATGGAGACCGCCGGGGTCGACGACCAGGTCGCCAAGGTCATGCCGCCGCTGACCATCGACGAGGAGCTTCTGGAAAACGGCCTCGACATCATGGAGGAGGCCGTGGCCACCGCCGTCGCCGAGCGCTTCCCGGAAAGCAAAACCAAGGTCGCTTAAGGAGAAGATTTCCATGATTGTGAAGACACTCGAAGATGTCCAGGGCACCGAACACGACGTGGACGGCGGTACCTGGACCAGCCGCCGGCTGATCGTGCGCGACGCCGGGGTCGGCTTCTCGATGAACGACACCCTGATCCACGAGGGCACCGAGACCCTCATCTGGTACAAGAACCATTTCGAGGCGGTGTACTGCATCGAGGGCGAGGGTGAGATCGAGGTCCTGCCCGACGGTCCGACCTATCCGATCCGCCCGGGCACCCTGTATGTGCTCGACGGCCACGAGAAGCATCTGCTGCGGGCGACCAAGACCATGCGCGTGGTCTGCGTCTTCAACCCGCCGCTGACTGGCCGCGAGGTCCATGACAAGGACGGCGTCTACCCGGCTGCCGAGGCCGCCGAATAGCCGCCTCTCATTGAGTTTAGGGGAGGGTGGGCGGCTGCCCCGCCGGGGCGCCGTCCATCTCCCGACTCTGTCTTTGTCCGGGGAGTTCCGGGGAATTCATGTAATGATAAAATATATGAATGGAGCCGATTGAGAACATCGATCGGATTCCCGAATGTTCTTCCAGGAAAGCCGCCTTTTTGGGCGGCTTTTTTCTTTTTGCGCACGCCCGGTTTGCGATGGAACACATGCCAAACTATTGCCTTTTTTGGCCCCAACTGCTGCCACGATCGAGAACGATATTCATCATCAGCAAACGAGTTCGAAACAGCCGAAAGGGACAAACCATGCTGACTTGGGCACTGATCTTCTTCGTGGTGGCGATCATCGCCGCGTTGTTCGGATTTGGCGGCATCGCCGCGGCCTCCGCGTCCGTCGCCAAGGTCCTGTTCTTCGTGTTCCTCGTGTTGTTCCTCATCAGCCTGGTGACGCACATGGTGCGCGGCCGGCGGAGCCCGCCGATCGTTTGATCGGAGCGGTTCGAGTCACGGATTTGCAACGAGTCACTGAACAAGGAAACCGACCCATGAAACGCATGCCCGGTTTGAACATGCCAAGTCTGAAGATGCCGCTGATGGCTCTGGTCCTGGCCGCCCCGCTGGCGCTGGCCGCCTGCTGGGGCGAGGACGGGCCGGCCGAGAACTTCGGCGAGAAGGTCGACGACGCCGCCAATCAGATCAGCGAACAGGCGGACGACGCCATGGACGCCGCGGGCGACGCGGCGGAGGACGCCGGCGACAAGATCGAGGACGCCGCGCAGTAAGCGGGTGGATTGGGCCGGCCCCGGCGGGTTTCCCCGCCGGGCCGCGCCCGTCCGCCTGACCGGTCCGGGATTGGGGGAGACCACGATGGACAACATCCTGAATTTCGATTTCGACGTCGTCCCGTTCTGGGATGCGGTCCTGCGGGTGTGTGCGTCCGTCGCGCTGGCCATGGTCATCGGACTGGAGCGCAACATCAAGCGCAAGCCGGTCGACTTCCGGGCCTACATGATCGTCGCCGCCATTTCCTGCGTCATCGCGATCATGGCCCAGGAGATCTACGCCGACTACCAGACGGCCGAGACCTCCATCCGGCTCGACTTCATGCGGATCATCGAGGGCGTCCTGACCGGGATCGGCTTCCTCGGCGCCGGGGTCATCATCAAGGGCTCGTCCGACCAGGCCAATCCCGTGGTCGGCACCGCCACCGCCGCCAGCATCTGGGCCTCCGGCGGGCTCGGCCTCACCCTGGGCTTCGGCTTCTACGGCCTCGCCCTCCTGGCCTTCGCCGCCATCGCCGGCACCCTGTTCGTCTTCGGCCTCCTGATGCCGGTGATCGTCGACCGGGAAGACGGCCGCGAGCCGGAGCAGGGGAATGGAAAGTGAGCCCCGGAAGTCAATGGAACGGGGATGTTTAACCTGTGTAAAGGCGGTCGGGGGCGGGTTTCCATATATTGCGGTCAATACTTTTCCCCGGGTTTGAGAAAATTATTGGTTTTTGAATTTAAAGATTGCGAACCGAGTCAACATTTATCTGTAACAGCAGAAAGGAAACTCGATGTTACGTTGGGCTCTGATCTTCTTCATTGTGGCGATCATTGCCGGAGTCTTTGGATTTGGCGGCATCGCCGCGGCTTCCGCGTCGATCGCGCAGATCCTCTTCTTCGTCTTTGTCGCCCTGTTCCTCATCTCGCTGATCGCGCATCTGGTCGGCGGCCGCCGTCCGCCGCTTTGACCGCGGATCGCAGAGGAGCACCGGAAAGATGAAACGCATGCAGACAATTCTCGCGCTGATCTCGGTCGCCGCCCTGACGCTGCCTTTGGCGCTCGCCGCCTGCAGCGGCAACGAGGGGCCGGCCGAGAACGCCGGAGAGAAGATCGACAACGGCGTCGAATGGACCGGCGAGAAGATCGAGGACGCGGGCGAGGCGGTTCAAGACGCCGCCAATTGACCGGTCCCCGATTTTCCGCCGCCCAAATTGGGTTACGAGCCCCGAAAGGGGAAAGGACAAGGAGACAAAGGAGTAACATGATGAAAACGATGACTTCCGTGATCGCCCTGAGCGCTTGCATGGCCGGACTCGGCGCTTGTTCCGGGCTGCCGGGCACCGAACTGGAAGACACCACCGGCATGGCGCCCACCGGCTCCGAATTCCAGAACGCGCTCTATACCGACTACGTGAAACTGTCGAAGGCGGAGTATGGCGAGGGCGACTATCAGGCGTCCGACTTCTTCGCCCAGCGCGCCCAGGTCTCGGCCCGCGGCAACCGCGTCGTGCAGCCGGTCACCCCGGCCTATGCGGCGGACGAATGGGAGATGACCCCGGCCCGGGCCGACTACATGCGCGGCGAGCGCGAGAAGCTGATGACCCTGCTGGACCACGGCATGCGCGAGGGCTACCCGACCCTGGCCGCGACGGCGCAGACCAACTTCGACTGCTGGGTCCAGGAAGTCGCCGAGAACCGCCAGCCGGAGGACATTTCGGCCTGCCGCGACCTCTATCTGAGCGCGACCGAGAACATGGGTCAGATCGTCGCGGCGAACGAGAAGCCGAAGGCGGCGATGGTCGTCATGAAGACCGAGCCCGAGACCCCCGAACCCGCGCCGACGCTCGCCCCGGCCGCCGGGACCGAACCGGCCCGCGCCGACGTCCTGGTCTTCTTCGATTGGGACAGCGCCCAGGTGAGCGCCCAGACCCGCGAGATCCTCGACAAGGTGGCCGAGAACGCCCGCGCCACGCAGGCCAACGGCATCCGGCTGGTCGGTCATGCCGACACCTCCGGCTCCGCGGCCTACAACGACCGGCTTTCCCTGCGCCGCGCCGAGGCGGTCGAGGACGTGCTGAAAGCCGAGGGCCTGGGCACCACGACCTACGAGATCGAGGCCCTTGGCGAGGAAGACCCCTTGGTGCAGACCGGCGACGGCGTGCGCAACCCGCAGAACCGCCGCGTCCGCATCGTTCTCGAATAACAAAAACCCCCCTCGTTTACCCCGACGAGTTCCAAGAAGACCTTTTCCACCTCTATCCGGTGGGGGCTCCGGCCCCCGCCGTTTTTTTGCGTGGGGAAGTTCAACCTTTGAGAGATGATTCGTTTGCGGCATTATGGGCGCAAAGGTGTTTAGAACATGGGGCCGCCTCGGCGTGCCCGTTGTGGGGGAATATCTTATGACGCCATTTCGTTTGTGTGTTTTGGCCTCTTGTCTGCTGACGGTCGTTGGCTGCCAATCCGTCGGCGAGCATCGCAATGCGGTGCGTTCCGACGCGGACGATCGGATTTCGGTGGGAACGGTCCAGCGGGAAATCCGTGTCGGCATGTCGAATGCCGATGTCGTTCAGGTGCTTGGGTCTCCGAACATGGTGACCACCGACGACCAGCGGCGGGAAGTCTGGGTCTATGACAAGATTTCCACGGAAACAGCGGTTTCCACGAGCAGCGGCGGCGTTTCCGCGCTGATTCTCGGGGGCGGCCTTGTCGGCGGAGCGGGGGCTCTCGGCGGCGGTGTCGGGCCGAGCTATTCCAAGACGACCGGGGCGAAGAGTACGTCCCAGCGGACCCTGACCATCATCATCAAATTCGACGAAAACCAGAAAGTCAGGGATTTCGCCTATAGAACGTCATCGTTCTAGTCGGCGCATCGGGACAAAAGGGGGAAGTTATGCGCGCGATGAAATCGTTACGGGGGAGGAGGTGGCTTGCGTCCGCCGTTATCGGCCTGTCGGTCCTATCCCTTGGTGCGTGCCAGCAGACCATTCCGAAGGAAGCTTTGCAACTCTCGGAGGTTTCCTTAAGCATTCGCCAGCGGCAGAGCCGTTATTTCGAAACCGTCGATGAGAAGATGCTGTTGGCCTCCTCGGCTGCGGTCCTCCAGGACCTTGGGTTCAACATCGACGAATCTGAAACCGAATTGGGCGTGGTCGTCGGATCCAAGGATCGCGACGCGACGGAAGCCGGCCAGGTGGTCGGCGCCCTCGTGATGGCCGCCCTATTCGGGGTGGCCGTGCCGTGGGACGACGAGCAGAAGATCAGGGTTTCCTTGGTTACCCGGCCGATTTCCGAAACGCCGCCGAAGATGGCCGTCCGGGTCACCTTCCAGCGGATCGTCTGGAACACCCAGAAGCAGGTCAGCAAGATCGAGGGGCTCGACGATCCGGAACTCTACCAGGAATTCTTCGATAAATTGTCCCAATCCGTTTTTCTTGAGGCGTACGAGATATGATGAAAAACCGTTTTCCCGTGGCCGCCGCGCTGTGCGCCGGCCTTCTCGTCTTGGGGGGCTGTCAGACGGACTCGCGTGATCAGGCGCTGGCGACAAGCCAGTCCCAGGTCGCCCTCCGGTCCATCCAGACGCGCGCTTTCGATACGACGGATCGCGACAAGACGTTGCGCACGGTGATCGCGACGCTTCAGGATTTGGGCTTCGTGATCGACAAGGCCGACGACACGCTGGGCACGGTGAGCGCCACCAAGCTCGACGGCTACCAGTTGCGGATGACCGTTTCCGCGCGGCCGCGCGGCGAGACGCAGACCCTGGTGCGGGCCAACGCTCAGTACAACATCACCGCCGTCGAGGATCCGCTGCCCTATCAGCAGTTCTTCGAGGCGTTGTCGAAGTCGATGTTCCTGGAGGCGCAGCAGGTGGAGTGATCCTGCGGTTCGTCGTTCAGGCTAAGGCTGATTGGCGTTCCAGCGGCAAGGGGCGACCCAGGCTTTTGGGGAGCCCTTTTCCTTTCCGGGGTCGATAGACAATCCCCATATGGTTGAGTCACGAGGCGGCTTGGGGGATTGGCCGATGTGTACGGGGTTCGCAAAACCATTGGTTCTTGCCGCGCTCGCCGGCGGGATCCAGGGGCTGTCGGCCGGGGCCGCCCCGGCGCATGATTTCCATTGGACCATCGACAACTGCGCCTGCGACGCCTCGTGCTACACCGACGAGGTCCGCCGGGTCGATTGCGACGGCCATGAGGTGCGCTTCCGCTCCAAGGGCCTGCCGAGCAAGGACCACACCCTGATGACCGGGATCGAGGCCTCCAACCAGCAGTTCCCGCGGGCCCATGATTTCACCTTCACCATCACCCTGCTGCCGCGCCGGGACGGCGGGCCGGCGCCGACCGAGGCCGGACCGATCGGCGTCGCGGTCAACGGCGTGCCGTTGTTCGATCCCAGCACCCAGGGGCCGGTCGATCCGCGCACGGGCAAACGGCCGAGCGCCTACCGGGAGGGCGAGCTGGACGAATGCGGCGGGCATGCCGGGCGGGGCGACGACTACCACTATCACATCGCCCCGAAATGCCTGATCGACGATCTCGGCCGGAAACGGGTCGAGGAGACGCGCCAGCCCATCGGTTTCGCCATGGACGGCCATCCCATCCTGGCGCTCGGCTGGTTCGACCCGGCCAACGATATCGAAAAGTACCTCGACGACTGCCGGGGCGCCTCCGACGCCGGCGGGCGCTACTTCTACAACGTCAAGCACGAGCCCGACTGGGACATCCTGAACTGCTTCGCCGGCAAGGTGCGGCGCAACTTCGCCCACGATGATTGGACCGCCCGCAAGGACGCCTTCGGCGCCGACATCACCGGCATTCCCATCAAGTTCGCCATCGACCGTTTTGATCTGCGCGTCGGCGACGGCGCGGCCTGCCAGGTGATGACCGGAACCCTGGCCGACGAGCAGCTCCTGCGCACCGATGGGGATGTCGACCGGGTGCGGGACAGGCAGGGCTCCCTGTTCTACTGCAACCCGCATTGCTACGGGCAGTTCCTGGAGGCCGACCGCAAGCCGCGGTTCCGCGGCCGCGTGCTCTATTTCGAGCGTTACACCGACGACTGCCCCGCCGCCCTCGGCCTCGCCAGCCTTCCCATGTTCGAGGCCTACGAGGGCCCGCCCCAGACCCGCAAGGGCCCGCCCGGCACCGGCAAGGAAGGCCCGCGCCGCGGCCCGCCGCCGCCCCGTCCGGGCGGAGAGAGGCCGTAGGGGCGGGGGGTGCGCTAGACTCTGCACTCCCCTTTTTCCGTCATGCGCGGACTCGATCCGCTCATCAACTGGGAAACACCGTACGGGCGGAGAGTGTGGGCCCTCGGGTCAAGCCCGAGGGTGACGGGTTTGGTCCCCGTGCCCTCTACGCCCGCTTCGTCTTTAAACCCTGCGGCCGTCCAACGTTGAATGACCCGCCCAATCGGTGGCGTTTGTGATTGTGTTTTGGCCGGTTATCAACAAATATCGGCCATCCTTTTCCGCACGAAAGTTAGGACGCATGTTTACAAACAACGAAAAAATAATGGGCCGGATCCGTGATCGTTTCGCCCACGTCGATTCCTGCCCGCAGGTAGGCTCCCGCATCTTTTTCGAGAACGCCGGTGGCGCACTGACCCTGAAGTCGGTCGTCGAGACCTCGACCAAGGTCGCGGCCATTCCGGACAACCAGGGCCGCGACAACGAGATGTCGCACGAACTGGTGCGGATCATCACCAAATCGAAGGACGACATGCGCCTGTTCTTCAACGCCCCGGAAGGCGACATCTTCGTCGGTGAAAGCGGCACGGAACTGTTGTTCCGGCTGATCATGAACGCGATTCTCGGCGCGGCGCCGGGCGGCGTGGTCCTGGGCTCGACGCTCGAACACCCGGCAACGCGCAGCGCCTGCACCCGCTGGGCGCAGGTCGCGGGCAAGCCCTACATTCAGGTCCCGCATCAGAACGACACAGGGCTTGTCACGGCGGCGGACTACGAGCCCCACCTGCGGCCCGATATCCGGGTGGCGACCATCCTCCACACCTCTCCGGTGACCGGTATGGGGGTCGATGTCGCCGCCGTCGCCAAGGCGATCCGCAAGGTCGCGCCGGACGCCTTCATCATCGTCGATGGAATCCAGCACGCCAGCCATGGCCGGATCGACATCAAGGGCTACGGCATCGACGGTTATGTCATTTCGCCCTACAAGGTGTTCTCGCGTCACGGCTACGGCGTTGCCTGGACATCGCCCCGGCTGAACGCCGTTCCCCACGATGCCCTGCTGAACGGGCCCGAGGGGAACTGGGAACTCGGCACCCGGGATACGGGCGCTTACGCCACCATGTCGGATGTCGTGAGCTACTTCGAATGGCTGGGCGAACAGGTTTCCGACAAGACGGACCGGCGCGAGAGGATCGAGGCGGCGGGCGCGGCGATCCATGCGCACGAGAAGGCCCTGACCGACGCGATGATCCATGGCGTCGGCAATCTGGCGGGCCTGAACGACCTGCCGGGCGTGACGATCATCGGCGGCGCGGACAACCCGGCCCGTGAAGGCCTTGTCTGCATGACCCTAGACGGCATGGACGCGCCGGATGTGGTGACGGCGCTCCGTGAACGGGGGATCCGCACCCACACCCGCAAGGCGGATCACTATTCGGGCAACATCCTGACGCCGCTCGGCCTCCCCGGCGCGGTGCGGATCTCGCTCTGCCACTACAACTCGATGGACGAGGTCAAGGCCCTCCTGGCGGCGATGCGCGAGATCGTCGACGACTGAAAGCCGGTAATCCCGCCTCTTCCGGGCCGGTTTCTCCGACTGCGTTCATAAGTTCGGTAAAGGTGGTCGCCTGGGCACGACGCCGCCTTTACCGGACAAGGCGATTAGTTGAACTCGGTCCGAGAAAGCGGACATGAATTGCCCGTCGTCGAAATGACCGCCAATGGCATTTTTGCGACATGGTATTTGAATGCCCTATGTCTGGTCTGGGGCCCAAAGCAGAAAGATTGAGTTCTCTCTACTTCTCTCTCCGACAGATCCCTCGGCAAGAAACTTGGTGGGATGGAATTCGCCGCCCGTTCTTATCCCGGCGGGATCACCGCGCGGAAACGTCCCGGTCCGCCGCGACGATCGCCGCCAGCGATTTCTCGATATCCGCGTCCGTCGTCGCCCAGGAGCTGACGCTGATCCGCATGGCGGGGCGGCCTTGCCAGACGGTGCCGCCGCACCAGCAGGTGCCGTCGGTCTGGATTTTCGCGACGACCTCTTTCGTCCGGGCCTCGTCGCCGAAAGCGGCCACGACCTGGTTCAGCACCACGTCGTTCAGCACCTCGATGCCCGCCGCGCGCAGCCTGTCGGCGAGGGTTCGCGCCTGCCGGCAGTTGCGTTCCACCATCCCGGCCAGGCCCTGGCGGCCGAGGGACTTGAGGGCGGCCCAGATGCCGAACGCGCCGTCGGCATGGACCCAGGCGCCGCCCCTGTGCGCCCAGCCGATCAGCAACTGTCGGGTGTCGTCTCTCTCCATGGCGTTTTGGAAGGTATCGGCAAAGCCCCCGGCTTTCAATTCCCCCCATCGCCGCGATGCGCGCCCATTGACCGGTTCATAATCACGTAATATATAAAGTTACATGAGACGGGACAGCCGATTGTCGGACGCGCTCCACGTGCTGCTGCATATGGCCGAGCACGACGGCCCCGTGACGTCCGAAGTGCTGGGGAAAGCCATGATGGGCACCAATCCGGTCGTGGTCCGGCGGATGATGGCCGGATTGCGCGAACAGGGGTATGTGCGCTCCGAAAAAGGCCATGGTGGCGGCTGGACCCTGGCCGTGGATCTGCGGCGGATGACCCTGCGCGACATCTACGACGCGCTCGGCCGCCCCTCGCTTCTGGCGGTCGGGCATCGGACGGAAGCGCCGGATTGCCTGGTCGAGCAGGCGGTGAATGCCGCCCTCGACACCGCGTTCCTTGAGGCCGAGGCCCTGCTGCTCGCCCGTCTCGGCGACGTCACGCTCGCCGCGTTGAGCGCCGACTTCCACGCCCGCCTGACGGGGTGTCCGAAAACCAGCCGGGGAGAAACCGGTCATGTCCGCTGAACACGGCGCCGACTACTTTCTGAAAGCCTTCGATGACCCCGAGAAGGCCTCGCGTTACGCCGACGGGCCGCGCCGCTTCACGCCGGGATTCGCCGATCTGCATCGGATGACGGGCATCCTGCTGGCGGAGCGCGCGCCGGACAACGCAAGGGTTTTGGTGCTCGGCGCGGGAGGCGGGCTGGAACTTAAGGCCCTGGCCGAGGCCTACCCGGGATGGACCTTCGTCGGCGTCGATCCGGCCTTGGAGATGCTGCGCCAGGCCGGGCGGACGCTGGGGACGCTGTCCGCCCGTGTCGAGTTCGTGCACGGCTATATCGAGGATGCGCCGGCGGGGCCGTTCGACGCGGCGACCTGCCTGCTGACGCTGCATTTCCTCGACGCGGCGGCGCGCGAACGCACGGCCCGCGGCATCCGGCGCCGGCTCCGGCCGGGCGCGCCTTTCGTCGCCGCTCACGGCAGCTTCCCGCAAGGGGAGGGCGAAAGGGGAGTTTGGCTGTCGCGTTACATGGCCTTCGCGGTCGCCTCCGGGGTCGATCGCGAGCAGGCGGAGCAGGGCCGGGCGGCGGTCGAGGCCAGCGTGAACATGTTCACCCCCGAGCAGGACGAGGCGATCCTGCGCGATGCCGGTTTTACGGATGTGAGCCTGTTCTACGCCGCCTTTACCTGGCGGGGCTGGATCGCCCACGCCTGACGGCAGGACGTTCGGCGAACAGGGCGCTCGCCGGATTTCTCTTGCATTTTTCGCAAATATGATTTATATCCTATAACAGAATTTTTTGTCCTGACCCGAAGAAAATCGCCGTTTTGGGGCGGCGGCGGAAGGCGGGAAAGGGCCACAAAAGACGACAAAAGACGACATCCGGGCCCGGTTTCGGAAGCTGTTTTCTTTATTTTCAAGGAGTTGGCGAAATTGACCCGGCCCCTATCCGGCCCGGACCCGGACCCGAGGAGACCCCAAGGCGGCCCTGAACCGGTCCCAGTGCGGCCCCGAAACGGCCCGGAAGGATCGAAACGGGGGCGGGCCGGACGGAAGCTGCGCCGGGCCGCTTGACGCGGGGGAAATTTTCTTCCAAACAACAGGTTAGCGAAGGAAAACCGGGCCCCGGTGCGTCGCGATGGAGCGGCACCCAGGCGACCCGGCCGGGAGAGTGGTGGAATGAGCGAAAGCGACAAGGCGACCGCGAACGGCGGCGCCGGCGAAGAGGGCGTGCGGGATTTCATCCGCGACATCGTGCGGGCCGATCTGGATACGGGCAAGCACAAGACGGTGGTCACGCGGTTCCCGCCGGAGCCCAACGGATATCTGCACATCGGGCACGCCAAGTCCATCTGCCTGAACTTCTCGATCGCACAGGAGTTCGGCGGGCGTTGCCATCTGCGCTTCGACGATACCAACCCGACCAAGGAAGAGCAGGAATACATCGACAGCATCCAGGAGGATGTGCGCTGGCTCGGCTTCGATTGGGGCGAGCATCTGTATTTCGCGTCCGACTACTTCGAGCAGCTCTACGACTGGGCCGAATACCTGATCGACAAGGGGCTCGCCTATGTCGACGACCTGTCGGCCGAGCAGATCCGCGAATACCGCGGCACGCTGACCGAGCCGGGCAGGAACAGCCCCTACCGCGACCGCTCCGCCGACGAGAACATGGACCTGTTCCGCCGCATGCGGGCGGGCGAGTTCAAGGACGGCGAGCGGGTGCTGCGGGCCAAGATCGACATGGCGTCGGGCAACATGAACCTGCGCGATCCGGTGCTTTACCGCATCCTCCACGCGACGCATCCGCGCACCGGCGACAAGTGGTGCATCTATCCGACCTATGACTTCACGCACGGCCAGTCGGACGCCATCGAGGGGATCACCCATTCCATCTGCACGCTGGAGTTCGAGGATCACCGGCCGCTCTACGACTGGTTCATCCAGAATCTCCCCGTACCCTCGGAACCGCATCAGTACGAGTTCTCGCGGCTCAACCTGTCGCACACCGTGGTCTCCAAGCGGCGGCTGATCCAGTTGGTCAAGGAAGGCCATGTGCGCGGCTGGGACGATCCGCGCATGTCGACCATCTCGGCCTTCCGCCGGCGCGGCTTCCCGCCCGAGGCGATGCGCGACTTCGCCCGGCGCATCGGCGTGACCAAGGCCGACAACGTCATCGAGGTGGCGCTGATCGAGCATTGCGCCCGCGACGTGCTGAACAAGACGGCGCTGCGCCGCATGGCGGTGCTCGACCCGCTCAAGGTGGTGATCGAGAACTACCCCGAGGGCCAGGTCGAGGAGATGGACGCGGTCAACAATCCCGAGGACCCGGCGGCGGGCACCCGCAAGGTGCCGTTCTCGCGCGAGCTCTACATCGAGCGCGGCGACTTCATGGAGGATCCGCCGAAGAAGTTCTTCCGCCTCGGTCCGGGCCGCGAGGTGAGACTCCGCTACGCCTATTTCGTCACCTGCACCGAGGTGATCAAGGACGAGACCGGCGAGATCGTGGAGTTGCGCTGCACCTACGACCCGGAAACGCGCGGCGGCGACGCGCCGGACGGGCGCAAGGTCAAGGCGACCCTGCACTGGG
>Ga0207799_100415_pt1 | contig 17275 bp, 16 predicted proteins | sample TtanPargueraPR_4_FD_187742 | JGI IMG/M metagenome (GOLD analysis project Ga0207799, IMG submission 187742) | Aerobic enrichment media microbial communities from Bioluminiscent Bay, La Parguera, Puerto Rico - Tt and M2 (SPAdes) | ecosystem: Environmental > Aquatic > Marine > Unclassified ...
GGAGTTACAGTCCGCTGCCGCACCTTGCAGCACGTCGCCCGACGTGGGGCGCTGGATACCGCCCCCCATCGGGGCCGTCAACAGGAAAATCCCTTGCGCGGGATCCGCGTGTGACGCATGGTCCGCGCTCGACAAAACAGGGGCGCGGACGCGATGAAAAAGCCGGACTGGGTGATCGAAAAGGAACGGGCGAAACGGGCCGCGGCGGCGGAAACGCTGTGGCTGTTCGGCCTGCACGCCGTGCGCGACGCGCTGATGAATCCCGCGCGCGAAAAGCTGCGCCTGGTGCTGACCAAGAACGCCGCCGACAAGCTGGCCGAGGCGATCGCGGCCTCGGGCATGACGCCCGAGATCAGCGACCCGCGCAAATTCGCAGCGCCGATCGAGGCCGGCTCGGTGCACCAGGGCGCCGCGCTGGAGGTCAGGCCGCTGAACTGGGGCAGCCTGCACGAGCTGTGCGAGCCGGGGCAGGGGGCGCCGCGGCTGCTGCTGCTCGACCGGGTGACAGACCCGCATAACGTGGGGGCGATTCTGCGCTCGGCCGAGGTGTTCGGCGCCCGAGCGGTGCTTGCGCCTCAGCGCCATTCGGCGCCCGAAACCGGGGCGCTGGCGAAAACCGCCTCGGGCGCGCTGGAACGCCAGCCCTACCTGCGGGTCAAGAACCTGGGCGATTCCATGCAGGAGTTGCGCAAGATGGGCTATGTCCTGCTGGGGCTGGACGGGGCGGCCGAGGTGACGCTGGAGGCCGCGCTGGAGGAGGCACGCGATCTGCCCCTGGCGCTGGTGCTGGGGGCCGAGGGGCCGGGGCTGCGCGAACGCACGCGCGACCTGTGCGACAAGCTGGTGAAAATCCCCTTCGCCCGCGACTTCGGGTCGCTCAACGTCTCCAACGCGGCGGCGGTTGCCCTATATGCTGCCGGGAAGGACCCGACGGAGTAGACCATGCCGCGCCGCGCAAGGCGAAACCGGCCCATACGCCGGAAAAGCCGCGCAAGCCGAAGAAGGCGAAGAAGCGGAAATCCCGCGTGCACTGGCTGCTCGGCGAGGTGGCGGATTTCGTCGAGGACGTGTTCGACTAGGGCACCTTTCCGGTCGTTCATCCTTCGTTCACATAATTATTACAGGCTCTGGTAAATGGCGCGGCCAATCCTATCTGGTATGTATGAAGCGCGAAAACGGAACTCTCGCGTTTCACTACACTGTCCCTCGTTCCGTGACTGGCGCCCGGCCTCTTGGCCCGGGCGCTTCTTTTTGGATAGGGTGCCGGCATGAGCAGCTATTCCGACGATTTCCTGCGCAAGATTCTCAACCGCACCAAGGTGGTGGCCGTGGTCGGCCTGTCGCCGAATCCGGTGCGCCCAAGCTATTACGTGGCGCGCTATCTGCAGCTCAAGGGGATGCGGGTGATCCCGGTCAACCCGGGCCATGCGGGCAAGCGCGTGCTGGGCGAAGAGATCTATCCCGACCTGACCTCGATCCCGGCGCATGTGCCGGTGGACATGGTGGATATCTTCCGCCGCTCCGAGCATGTGCCGCCCATCGTGAACGAGGCGCTGGCCTGCCTGCCCCGGCTGCGCACGGTATGGATGCAGATCGGCGTGCATAACGAAGAGGCGGCCGAGACGGCGCAGGCGGCGGGGATGGACGTGATCATGGACCGCTGCCCGAAGATCGAATATCAGCGCTTGTTCGGTGAGCTGCGCATGGGCGGGTTCGCCACCGGGGTAATCTCGTCGAAGCTGTAAATTGGGGGGCAGCCCCCAAACCCCCGGAGTATTTCGGCCAAGAAGAAGGGGATCAGCCCTTGCGCGACGCCTTTTCGGCGATGCCCGAGGTGCCTTCGCGCCGTTCCAGTTCGGACAGCACGTCGGCGAGCGTCACGTCACGCGCCGCCAGCATCACCAGCAGGTGATAGAGCACGTCCGCGGCCTCGGCGGTCAGCTTCTCGCGGTCGTTCTTCACCGCCTCGATGATCGCCTCGACCGCCTCTTCGCCGAATTTCTCGGCGCATTTCTCGGGGCCCTTGGCCAGCAGCTTTGCCGTCCAGGAACTGTCGGGATCGGCGCCCTTGCGGGCCTCGATCGTGGCGGCCAGCCGCTCCAGCGCGCTCATGCCAGCCTCACCGGGATGCCGGCGGCGGCCATGTGTTCCTTGGCCTGCTGCACGGTGTATTCGCCGAAATGGAAGATCGAGGCGGCCAGCACCGCGCTTGCGCCGCCCTTGGTCACGCCCTCGACCAGGTGGTCGAGATTGCCCACCCCGCCGGAGGCGATCACGGGGATGTCCACGGCGTCGGAAATCGCCTTGGTCAGTTCCAGGTTGAAGCCTTCGCGCGTGCCGTCGCGGTCCATCGAGGTCAGCAGGATCTCGCCCGCGCCCTTGGCGGCCACGATCTTGGCGTATTCCACTGCGTCGATGCCGGTGGGGCGCCGCCCGCCATGGGTGAAGATCTCCCATTTGCCCGGCGCCACGGTCTTGGCGTCGATGGCGACCACGATGCACTGGCTGCCGAAATGCTCGGCCGCCTCGCGCACGATGTCGGGGTTGGCCACCGCCGCCGAGTTGAAGCTGACCTTGTCGGCCCCGGCCAGCAGCAGGTTGCGCACATCCTCGACCGTGCGCACGCCTCCGCCCACGGTCAGCGGCATGAAGCACTGCTCGGCGGTGCGGCGCACCAGGTCGAACATGGTGCCGCGGTTTTCATGGGTGGCGTGGATGTCGAGGAAGCACAGCTCGTCGGCGCCGGCCGCGTCATAGGCCTTGGCGGCCTCCACCGGGTCGCCGGCATCGACCAGATCGACGAAGTTGACACCCTTGACCACGCGGCCGTCGGCCACGTCGAGGCAGGGGATGATGCGGACTTTCAGCATTTGTGCGCTCCTTTGGCGCTTACATAGCGTCGAGAGGGCAGCGGGGGAAGGGGGCGCTGCCCAGCCGTTGGTTGCATTGCGACCAATCGTTTTTCGAGACTTGAACGGTCGGAACGCGGTCGTTCGCTGCGGGCGGGTTCAGTTTCAGCTTAGCGAATAAGACGGCCCTCGCCAGATATTGGCTTCCATGGGCACTCCCGTTGTCGGCAATGGTTGTCGCCTCGCCCTTCCCGTGATTTTCCGGCGGCAAACCAAGTGCTTTGCCTGCGTGGGGCAGGCAGGGATGACTGTCTTTGCCTCGTTCACGCGGGGCAATACAAAAGCGCCGGGTCCGATTTCACGAAGATTGCACATGGAGCCGGGATTAAATTAGCATTCAGCAACGAAATCCTTGCATTAACAGTTTTTTTCATAGGCATCCTGTCCGCGGGCCCTTGAGTTGAGAGCAGCGCAGTTCGGCAAAAGGATCGAAACCAATTGGGAAACCCTCCAGACAGGCCGAATAATGCGCCCCCATTCCCGCGTCCGTTGACCCGGGCGCGCAGCGCCGAGAACGTGGTTATCCTTTTCTGGACAATCGCGTTTGTTGCGCTGGTTGCCGGCGTCTTGGTCCATTTGGCCTATCGAGTGGCCGCGCCCGGAGAAGTTGGGCTGGAAGTATCCTTGTACGAATTCGCAACCCAGGATGTCCTCTGGCTTGCTGGGATGGTGGCGTTGTTGCCAGTCTTGTGGGCCATTTCGCGGCGCAGCCACCCGCCTGTGGCTCCGGCGACAGGGCCGTATCTGTCGGCGGGACGCTTGGCCCTTGCCTGTACGCTGGTCTTCCTTGTCACCTTTGCCGGACGCTATGCGATCTACCACGATTTCGCCGTCTCGATGGACGAGTTCATGTATCGGTTCCAGGTCGCGGCCTTGGAGCGGGGAGTCCTGCTGACGCCGGTTTCTGATCGGTGGTTCCCGCTGTCACATGCCCTCAGGCCGGGCTTCCTGATCGTGAATCAGGAATATCAATTCTGGGTGCCCGGTTATCGACCCGGCGCGGCTCTGGTCGGTGCCCTGTTCGGGTTGGTTCGGGCGGAGCCATTAATGAATCCGCTGCTTTGCGCGGCAAGTGTCTGGCTGGTGGCGCGATTGGCGAAGCGCGAAATGCCCCAAGCTCCGGGCGCGGCGGCATGGGGCGTCGCATTGTTCATGCTGTCGCCGCAGTTCCTAATCACGGGGATGAGCCCCTACACGATGACAGCGCATCTCTTCGCGTCGCTGCTCTGGATCCATCTCTTTACGCTCGACCGCCCCGCGGCGCACGTGGCGGCCATCGCGCTGGGATGCCTGGCGCTGGGGCTGCATCATGTACATGTCCACAGCTTTCTCGCCCTTCCTTTCCTGCTGAACCTGTTCTTCGTGCAAAGGCGCTTTGCCCTGTCTCTGGCCTACGGAGGGTTCTATGCCATCGCCTGTCTCGGATGGATTTTCTGGATGGATGTCGCGATCTGGCTTCAGGGGCTGGAGCGGGCGCCGCCTGTGCCTGGGCCCGCGAGCACGAACGGTGACATCGGATTCGTGCTGGCTGCCGTGACCGGCGGCTTCGAAAGGCACAGTCTCAAGGATATTGTCTACTGGGCCGTGAATGTCTCGCGGCTGCTGGCCTGGCAGAACCTCGCCCTGCTGCCGCTTGTCGTAATCGGCCTGTCGAGATGGAGGGAGATGCCCCGCAATCTGCGCCTGATGGCCTGGGCAGTTCTGACGTCGCTGATCCCCTATGTCCTGCTGATGCCGTCGCAGGGGCACGGTTGGGGCTATCGCTACCTGCATCACATCGCGGGAAATCTCGCGCTCATCGGGGCCTTTGGCTGGCTCGCAATCGCACAGCCGAAACCCGCTGCGGCCGCGCAGAGGATGCGCGGTTTCGTCCGAGCTTTGTGCCTGATCACGATCGTTGCGGGCCTGCCGCTGCGGTTCTACCAGGCCGAAGCCTTCGTGCGCCCGTGGGCCAAGGCCTCGGAATATCTGGTTTCCCTTCCGGTGGATCTCGTCTTCGTGGACAGTTCCGATATCTGGTACGGCTACGACCTCGTGCGCAACGACCCCCTCTTGCGCAATAGCCCGAAACTCCTGGCCATTGACCGGCTGGCGAAACCCGAGCTCGCGCGGCTGTGCGCCGAAAACACTTTCGAGTTGGTCGATGCCGAGCGCCTGCAATACTTCGGCATGAGACGCCTCATGCGGGACGAGGGGGAGCGCACCGCGCATCGGCAGGCGATGCTGGCCAAACTGGAGGCGGCGGGTTGCATTTGAAAGACCGCGCTGCAACGATGCCCGGTGGGCGGCATGGGCCGCGGCCAGGCCGCTGTGAAATTGCAGAGTGCGTGTGACGTGTCGACAGCCAAGACGGATATTCTCCTCGCGACCTATAACGGCGCGCGCCACCTGCCAGAGCTTCTTGCCTCTCTGGACGCGCAGACGAACCAGGCGTGGCGACTGATCGTCCGGGATGACGGATCGACCGACGACTCGGTGGCCCTGGTGAAAGCTTGGGGCGCGGCGAAGCCGGGCAGGTTGACGATCCTCGAGGACGGTCGCGGGAACCTCGGCGCGAGCGGCAATTTCGGTGCGCTTCTGGAAGCGAGCGATGGCAGCTATTTCCTGCCCTGCGACCAGGACGATGTATGGCTGCCCGACAAGGTTGAACGTTTTATCAAGCGGATCGCGGAGGTCGAAGCGGAGAGCGGCGCGGACCGGCCGGCGATCGTCCATTCCGACCTCATCGTCGCGGATGAAAACATGCGGCCGATTGCGCAGAGCTTCTGGCGGTATCAGGGCATAAGATTGCCTGAAACCGAACGTCCCTGGAAATTGATAACCCTGCAGAACACCGTCACGGGGTGCGCGATGATCGGCAATGCCGCACTGCGCGACCTGGCGGTCCCCGTTCCGCCGGAGGCAGTCATGCATGACTGGTGGCTGGCTTCGGTCGCTGCCTTTACCGGAAGGATTGTCCGCGACCCTCGGCCGAGTGTCATGTACCGCCAGCATGGCGGGAACGCGCTAGGGGCACAGAAATGGTCATTTCCCAACTTGGCTCGAAGGATCATGATTTCGCCGCGAAGTGTCTTGAAACGCCCCGCAGAAGTGCTCTCGGAGAGTCGAGTAATGGCTAATGGAGTTGCTTCGGGTCTAAGCGAAAAACTGAGTGAAGAGCAGAAATTATTCCTTCAACAATATCTCGACATACAACAAGCGCCCTTTCTGCCGAAGAAACTCTTTCAATTCAGGCACGGTCTCTGGTGCGATGGTCTTGCGCGGAACTTAGCGCTGTTTTTTTGCTACTGATCGATCCTTTGTGCGCGTTGTACCAGTTTCAACCAAGCTCTGTGGTCCTTTGCCTGATGCGCTTTAGGTGATTTGCCGCGATGGTCGCGTCATAGTCTGTCTTGTTCTCAAGGAAGGATTTCCAGTTCCTGATGTCCGAGGCGTAACTCGGCAAATCCCGCACGATTCCGACCTTGAGGAAGGGGCACCCGTATTCCTCGATCAGAAGTTGCCAGATCACATGGCTTGTGTTGAGCCGACCGGTTGTTGTCTTGGCCTCTTCCTTCAGGAAAAGGTCCTCGTTTTCGCGGCGCATGGCCTTGTAGTCGCATAGCGCCCCCATGGTCAGGCCATGGCTCGTCAGCAGTCTGGATAGCCCGATTTCCCCTCTCCAGATGACGCTCCACTTGTATTTGAACAGCGGCAGGCGCGCCCAGAAATCCTTGAAAGCATCGCTTTGGAATGCGGGTTTTTCGAAGAAAATGAAATAGCTTTGAATATGGGGATAACCTTCATATGAATCCGTTATCCCCCAGAAATCGAATTTCCGGCGACGCATCTCCTTGATCTTTGCGCCAAGATCCCCGATCGGGCCATACACGCTGTCATTGGCGATCAGGACGGTTTCGTAGTTGCCGAGATCTCCGCAATAGCCAAACCCGGTTTTCCAAGATCCGAAGTCATACCCCAGATTTTCCCGGATGATAATGGCCCGGCAATACTGTCTGGCCTTCTCCAATGAAGCTGTGTCCAGGTCTTTCGCGGTGGATACGAACACGATTTCCTGGCCAATTTCATGCAAATTCCTCAAGTAATTGATGACATGATCATCTATCCGACCATCAGGGTCGAAATGGGCAAAAACGCATAGATGGGGAGAACTGTTCGGGGCAACGGCCCCCTCTACCTTCCGAACGGTTGTGTTCTTTCCGGCGGTTCCGACCGAGAGCATTGAGTCGATGAAGGATGATGTACGCAACGCAATATGGAGTTTGGCGCGCATTACTTGTTGAAAACCCATCAATTTGAAAGCAGCGTAATTTCTATTCGACACGAGAATTTTCCAACGTTTCTGATTGCTCCGCGCACTTGGCCCTTCGCCACCCCTCCTCCCTCAACAATCTTACACACGCGTTCCCCTGGCAACACAGCAGATGACGCGAAGTGCTGCGGGCCGGTCAAAGCCTTCGTTGCCCCCCGGACCGTTCGCGACGCTGCATTGTTGCGATCAGAACGGGGGAGCGCTACCGTTTGGGCATGCTCCGGCGGGGGCGTCGGTCGTATCTTTTGCAGGCGGGTAACCTCAACCGATGCCGATATTCAGACATGAAGACAGGCTCATCTACTTCGCCCACGTGCCGAAATGTGCGGGCACCAGTATCGAGCATTACCTGTCGCAGCGCTTCGGCCCCCTGGCGTTTCTCGATGAGCATTACCTGGCGCTCGATCCGGACAAGCGCTGGAACGTGTCGTCGCCGCAGCATGTTCCGGCACACGCGCTGGCCCGGCTGTTCCCCGATGGCTTTTTCGACGCCAGTTTCGCGGTCGTCCGCCACCCTGCGGAGCGGTTCCACAGCGCCTTTCATTTTCAGAAGCAGATGGAAACGATCCACAGGCGGATGCCGCTTTCGGTCTGGTTGCGCTATTTCGAAAGCCGGCTTTTCCCCGGCCACGCGCGCTATGACAACCATTTCCTGCCACAGGCCGCCTTTGTCCCCGAGGGGGCCAGGGTGTTCCGCCTGGAGGACGGTCTGCAAGCGCTGGTCGACCATATCGACGACCTGGTCGGAAACTCGGACGGCCCGCGCGAGATCGGGCGCGTCAACACGGGCGTGGGGCAGGGCGCGCTGACGCCCGGCCAGATCGAACGGATACGCCGGATTTACAGCGAGGATTTCGAACGGTTCGGTTACGAGTAATCTCCAACCACCTTCCAGGCGTGGGCAGCGGACATGAAACTCTCCATCTCATTCGTCGTGGACGACGCCCCCAAATTTCAAATGCAGGCATGGAACCTGCTGAATTCTTTGAAATCATCGGGGAACATGGATCGGCCGGAGACCGAGGTCTTCGTGCACCATACAGCTGGGGTCAGTTCGTCGGTCCTGTCATTCTATGAAAGCCTCGGTGCACGCCTCGTTGAAATCGAGCCATTCGGGGCCGGCGCGGCGAAATATTGCAACAAGATCCGCCAAGTGACCTCCGGCGCGCTGGACGATGCGGACGTGGCTGTTCTGCTCGACGCGGATACGCTCGTTTTGGGGGATCTCGGATGCCTGCTAGAAACGGATCAGATACGCGCCAAGGTCGTGGATCTCCCGAACCCAGATCTCTCAACTTTGAACAAACTGGCACTGGCCGCCGGGCTGGACCCGCGCGTCTTGCCGCGGCCGGTCAAGCCGACATTTTCATGGTTTCGGCGTACTTGGCCGGCCAACTTCAACGGCGGGTTCTATGTAGTCCCCCGAAAGCACATGGATGCCTTGGCTGATGCATGGCCCCGATGGGCCCGGTTCTGCTTCGCGCATAAAGACATTCTCGGCGCGCGTCTCTTGCATTCAGATCAATTGGCATTCGCCCTTGCGCAGCTGGAGAATGAGTTGCCCTTTGCCCGCCTTGCGGTGGAATGGAATTTTCCGACACATCTCCCGCGTTACCGATATTTGGCGACGCGCCGACGGGATATCAAACTGTTTCACTATCATGACCGTTTCGACAATCACGGGCGCCTCTCAGCGGCCGGCATCCCCTGGATCGATCAGCAAATCGCGGTGGCGAACGAAATGCTGGATGCGGAGCGGAGGACCCGGTTTTCGAACGAGATATTTTGGAATTGGCGCTATGAAAAGGATCCGGAACTGGGCAGCGGCGTGGGATCACGCGGGGCCGTTCTGGGATACAAGCGCACTCTGCTGCGGCCATTCTTCCAGGAATTCGCCGACAGACCGGTTCTGGATGTCGGTTGCGGCGACCTTGAGGCGACACGCGGCTTCAAGTTTACGGATTATCTGGGTCTGGACAGTTCTTATCGAGCCTTGGAGATGGCCCGGCAAAAAGAACCTGACCGGAGCTTCACCGGCGAACCGCTGGACAGGATAGAAAATGCCTCCAGAGCCTTGGTGATATGCCTCGATGTGTTGATACATCTCCGATCGGCAGAGGAATACCAGAGGTTCGTTCGGCATCTGGTCCGCACTTGCTCTTCAAAGCTCATCATCACGGGCTACGAGACTGAGCCTCCAAACAGCAGCGCCGGGATCGTTTTCTTCCACGAAAGCATTCTGGACACGCTGAGCCGGCTTGAACGGGTGAAGTCCATGGAAGTTATCGGCGAATATAACAATACCTCTGTCGTCGCTGTGGAAATCGAAGAGGCGGCTGCGGGCCAGTGAGTGCCTGAGGCGATCTTCTTGCGCCGGGAGCAGGGGGCGCTACGATGGTAAGGCCAGTGCCGCCCGGCGAGGCGCAACCAGGAACAGGGCATGATCGATTTTGGAACCTGGAAAAAGGCCTGGGCGCTTCTGGATGGGCGGGAGCGCCGATACGCCGTCCTTGTCCTTTTCGTCCTGATCGTGGCGGCCTTCTTTTCGGCCGCCATGGTGGGGTCCATCCTTCCCTTTCTCACGGTTCTCGGGGACCCGGCCGTCATCGGATCGGCGCCTCTTCTCGCCCTCGCCTACGATGCCTTCGGCTTCACTTCGACCTATGATTTCATCCTCGTCCTCGGGGCCATGTCGCTTGGGGTCATCGCGCTGGCGAGCCTGGCCCAGATCCTGCGCGCCTATGCGATCGCCGTATTCACCTCGATGCGGGTGGAAAGCCTCAGCAACCGCCTGCTGGCGGCCTATCTGGGCCAGCCTTACGAGTTTTTCCTCGATCAGCATTCGGGTGATCTGGGAACGAAGATCCTGGCCGAATGCCAGATCGCCGTCGACCAGTTCTTCCGCCCCGCGGCCGAGATCGTCGCCGCGACCTTCTCGGCGCTGGCCGTGTTCGCCTTGGTCCTGTGGATGGCACCGTTGCTGGCGATCGGCTGCCTTGTGGTTCTGGGAGGCATCTACGGGATGACCTATTACCTGACCAGGCGCCGCATCGCCCGTCTGGCCGAGAGCCGCTTTGCGGCCAACAAGGCGCGTTTCAGGATCTGTTCCGAGGCGCTTGGCGGCATCAAGCACATTAAGATCCTGGGCCGCGAGCAATCCTTCCTGGACCGCTTCAAGCGTCCGTCGCGGGATCTGGCCCGGGCGCAGGCGACCACCAGCGTGACCGCCGAAGTGCCGAATTTCGTGCTTCAGGGCCTCGCGTTCGGCGGCGTGATCGCGCTTGGGCTCTACCTGCTGGAACCCGATGCAGTCGACGCCCAGAACGCCTTTGGCGGCATCCTGCCCCTCGCGGGGCTTTTCGCCTTTGCCGGCCAGCGGCTCATTCCCGAATTGCAGCGGATCTATGCCGGTTTCACGCAGATGCAGCAGGGGCATCTGGCCGTGGCGGCGATCCACCGGGATCTCATCCAGAACCGGGTCGAGAGCGCCCCGACCGGCGTCGGCCAGCCCGCGCTCGGGCTCAGGCGCCAGGTCGAGCTTCAGGATGTCAGCTATCGCTACCCGAATGCCGATCAAGCCGGGCTCAGCAACATATCCCTGACCATTTCAGCCGGTGAAAAGATCGGCGTGGTCGGCGCGACGGGCGCCGGCAAATCGACGCTCGCAGACCTGCTGCTGGGGCTCATCTCTCCTGTGAGCGGGCGGGTCGTGGTGGACGGGGTCGCGATCACGCCGGACAATATCCGGGGCTGGCGCGCGTCGCTTGGCTATGTTCCCCAAGACATCTTCCTGGTCGATGCCTCGATCCGCGAGAATATCGCGCTTGGCCTGCCCGCCGCCGAGATCGACCAGAAGCGTGTCATCGAGGCCTGCCAGATCGCGCAGCTGCGTGACTGGGTCGAGCAGGAACTGCCGCAGGGCTACGATACCCCCATCGGCGAGCGAGGGGTGCGCCTTTCCGGCGGACAGCGGCAACGGATCGGAATCGCCCGTGCTGTTTACCGCAATGCGAGCCTTTTGATCTTCGACGAAGCCACCAGCGCGCTGGACAATCTCACCGAACAGGAAGTGATTTCGGCCGTCAATGCGCTGCCCGGCGACAAGACCATCGTTACGATTGCCCATCGGCTGACGACGGTCAAAGGCTGCGATAGGATATTGCTCTTGGACAAGGGCGAGCTGGTGGCCCAAGGCCCTTGGGAGCGCCTGATGAGTGACAACGCGTTCTTCCGCCAATTCGTGAATGGTCGAACCGATGAGAGCCGCCAAGGCTAAAGCCCCTTTCAGGGCCTTCTGCGACATGTACCGCAACCTGCCGCAGCTTCGCGACATTTCCCTCGGGTTTGTGAGGCTTGATCGCCATGGACGCCATTGGTGAGGAATGCGTGGGCGGAGCTAGTCACGAAACGACATGCGTGAGGGGGTGACAGGTCGCCCCGGGGGTGCGCTCGGGGGGGGCGTTGCGTCTCTTGATCGCCTCACGGGGGCGATGCCGTTCTTTCAGCCGTTGCGGCGGCGGTGGCGGCGCAGGTCGCGAACGGCCATGACCAGAAGAATGAGCATGAGAAGGGCCGCGGCGGGCAGGGTGACGAGCATCAGCCAGCCGCCGACGAAGGCAGTGTACAGCGTTCCGCCCCAATCCGTGCCGTCGACGATGCAGGGGGTTTCAAACCCTTCGTGCAGGGTGCAGCCGTGGCGGCCGGCAAACCAGCTGGCCCAGATCATTCCGCCCGCCGGGGCCAGGCAGATCGCCAGCCCCACCAGCAAAACCGCGTAGACGAGCCGCCGGTTCATCCCCGCAGGATGTCGAGCGCCTCGGCCAGGTCGATGGCGCCGTCATAGAGCGCGCGGCCTGAGATCACGCCGTTGAGCGGCGCGCCGCAGGCCTTCAGCGCCCGCAGATCGTCGAGCGAGCTGACCCCTCCGCTGGCGATGACAGGGATGGAAACGGCATTGGCCAGCGCCGCCGTGGCCTCGACATTGGGGCCCTGCATGGCGCCGTCGCGGTTGATATCCGTATAAATGATCGCGGCCACGCCGGCGTCTTCGAAGGATCTTGCGAGATCGGTCACCAAAACGTCGGTTTCTTCGGCCCAGCCCTTGGTGGCCACGCGGCCGTCGCGGGCGTCGATGCCCACCGCCACCTTGCCGGGGAAGGCGCGGGCGGCCTCGCGCACCAGGTCGGGGTTTTCCACCGCCACGGTGCCCAGGATCACGCGCGCCAGACCCTTGTCCAGCCAGCGCTCGATGGTGGCCATGTCGCGGATGCCGCCGCCCAGCTGCGCGGGCACCTTGACCGCGGCCAGGATCGCCTCGACCGCCGCGGCATTCACCGGCTCGCCGGCGAAGGCGCCGTTCAGGTCGACGAGGTGCAGCCATTCGCAGCCGGCCGCCTCGAACGCCCTGGCCTGGGCGGCGGGGTCGTCGTTGAACACCGTGGCCTGCTCCATCTCGCCTTTGTAGAGGCGGACGCAATTGCCGTCCTTGAGGTCGATGGCGGGATAGAGGATCATGGCTGGGCTCCGTGTCTGGCAGGTCTTGGGCGTTCCTTTGCACCGTTCGCGCCGGAATGCAACGCGGGGCGGGACCCTACGTCAGACTTGCGCGGGCGCAGGGGCCTGTCTCAGACTGGCCGAAGAGATGAGGGAGGACCACATGAAGACACTCACGCTGGGCCTGGCGCTGGCCCTGGGGATGGCCGCGCCGGCGCTGGCCGACCCGGTGATCGGCACCTGGCAGACCGAACCCGACGACGGCAGCTTTGCCTATATCCAGATGCAGCAATGCGGCGAGGTGGCGATCTGCGGCACCATTTCGCGCACCTTCAACAGCGAGGGCGAGTACAAGTCCGGCAATATCGGCAAGAAGCTGGTCTGGGACATGGAGCCCCGGGGGAATGGCAAGTACCGCGACGGGATGATCTGGCAGCCCTCCTCCGACAAGGTCTTCAGCTCGAAGATGGTGCTGTCGGGCGATACGCTGAAAGTGTCGGGCTGTTTCGGGCCAATTTGTAAACGCCAGACCTGGCAGCGGGTGAGGTGACGCCTAGAGCGGCGCGAGGTCGGCATAGACGAAACCGTCACGGGTGACGACCTCGCCCACCTCAACCTCGATCGGGGCCGAGAAGATGGGGCCGGCCGTGACGGCCGTGTGGAACTCGCCCCGCTCGCCGCAGGGGTCGACGCCCTCGGGCAGGGCGTCGAGGAAGGCCGGGTCGAAGCGCCGTCCGGCCAGATCGGCGGGAACTTTCGACGGATCCAGCGTGGCAATCCGCGCCTCGAACCCGGCCTCGATCATCTCGCGCGCCAGCGCGGCCGTGTCGCGGCCCCAGAGCGGGAAGACCGGCGTGATGCCGGTGTCCGCAAGCTGCGCCTCGCGATAGGCGCGCACGTCTTCCAGGAACAGGTCGCCGAACACCATGTGGGTGATGCCGCGCGCCTTCAGCGCGGCCAGCGCCGTTTCCATGCGCGCCTCGTATTCGGCGTTGGAGCAGGGCCAGGGCAGGGGAATATCGATCAGCTCCAACCCCATCGCCGCCGCCTGCCGGCGCAGCAGGGCGTTGCGCGTGCCGTGCATGGCTACGCGGTCAAAGGCCTCGTTGGTGGTGGTCAGTGCCGCGACCACCTCGACCTCGCCGCCTTTCCGGACCTCGTGAAGGGCAAAGGCGCAATCCTTGCCCGAGGACCAGCTCAGCGCGGCGCGCGGCCGGCTCACGGCTGCCATTGCAGGAAGTTCGCGATCAGGCGCAGGCCGGTGGCCTGGCTCTTCTCGGGGTGGAACTGGGTGCCCACGATATTGTCGCGGCCCACGATGGCGGTGATCTCGCCGCCATAGTCGCACCAGGCCAGCCGCCGCGCCGGATCGTCGACGCGGAAGTGGTAGGAATGGACGAAATAGGCGTGATCGCCGGTCTCAATGCCGTCGAGCACCGGGTGCGGGTGGTCGATCACCAGGTCGTTCCAGCCCATATGCGGCACCTTCAGCGACGGGTCGGAGGGGGTGATGCGCACGACATCGCCGCCGATCCAGTCAAAGCCCGGCGTCTCTTCGTATTCCAGCCCGCGGGTGGCCAGCATCTGCATGCCGATGCAGATGCCGAGGAACGGGCGGCCGTTGCCGATCACCGCCTCCTCGACCGCCTCGAACAGCCCGCGGTGGTCGAACAGTTCCTTCCGGCAGGCCGGAAAGGCGCCGTCGCCGGGCAGCACCACGCGCTCGGCGCGGCGCACCGCGTCGGGGTCGGAGGTGACGATCACCTCGCCCGCGCCGACCTCGCGCGCCATGCGCTGAAAGGCCTTTTCCGCCGAGTGCAGGTTGCCCGATTCGTAATCGATGATGGCCGTGACCATGGGCTTACAGCGCTCCCTTGGTGGAGGGGATGGCATCGGCCTTGCGCGGATCGGTTTCGACCGCCTCGCGCAGGGCGCGGGCCACGGCCTTGAACGCCGCCTCGGCGATGTGGTGGCTGTTGATCCCGTGCAGCGCGTCGACGTGCAGCGTGATGCCGCCATGGGTGCTGAACGCCTGGAAGAACTCGCGCACCAGCTCGGTGTCGAAGGTACCGATCTTGGCGGTGGGCAGCTCGACGTTCCACACCAGGTAGGGCCGGGCCGACAGGTCCAGCGCGGCGCGCACCAGCGCGTCGTCCATCGGCAGCAGGCAGGCGCCGTAGCGGCGGATGCCCTTCTTGTCGCCCAGCGCCTGCGCCAGCGCCTGGCCCAGCGCGATGCCGGTATCCTCGACCGTGTGGTGGTCGTCGATGTGGTAATCGCCCTTGGCCCGGATCGTCATGTCGATCAGCGAATGCCGTGCCAGCTGGTCCAGCATATGGTCGAAGAACCCCACGCCGGTCTGGTTGTCATAGGCGCCGGTGCCGTCGAGATTGATCTCGACGGAGATGTCGGTCTCGGCGGTGGTCCGGGTGATCTGGGCCTGTCGCATGTCGGTCGTCCTCTTGTCTCGGGCGCAGCTATAGGTGCTGGCCGGGCTTTCGCCAAGTCCCGCGGCGCCACAATCGAAGGGCGTTGTGCTGTTTCGGCAAGCCGCGGGCGGCGGCTGCCCCCCGTTCGCAGAGCCCGCCCGTCACGCGGCGCCGGCCAGTTTGGCGCGCCAGGTGGCGGCCTTGTAGAGCTCGGGCAGGATCAGCAGCGGCAGCGTCAGCAGCGCGATCACCTGCCACTGCGCCCAGCCCAGCGCCTCGGTGTGCAGCAGCAGCTGCATCGGCGGCCAGTAGACCGCGGCCACCTGCGCCCCCACCGAGGCGGTCAGCGCCACCAGCAGCAGCGGGTTGGAGAACCAGCCGATCTTGCTGCAGGGCAGGGTCAGCGCGCGGAAGGCGAAGACGCTGGCCTTTTCGAACAGCAGCATGGCGGTGAAGGCGGCGGTGCGCGCCAGCCCCTCGCCCTGCGGCAGGTAGTGGTAGAAGATCCACAGCGTCGCCGCCGAGGTATAGGTGCCGAACAGTACCAGCGTGACGAACCCGCCGCGCCCCATGATGGGGGCGGATTTCGGTCGGGGCGGGCGCTGCATCTGGTCGGCGGTGGGTTTTTCCAGGCCCAGCGCCACGGCGGTGGCGCCGTCTGTGATCAGGTTCATCCACAGGATCTGCGTGGCGAGGAACACCAGCGGCCCGCCGATCACCAGGTTGGCGGCGATGGCCAGCACCTCGCCGGTGTTGGAGGCCAGCAGGTAGCGGACGAATTTCTTGACGTTCTCGAACTGGCGCCGGCCCTCGCGGATGGCGCGCAGGATGGTGGCGAAATTGTCGTCCAGCAGCACCAGGTCGGCGGCGTCCTTGGCCACCTCGGTGCCGCGCACGCCCATGGCCACGCCGATATCGGCCTGTTTCAGCGCCGGCGCGTCGTTCACCCCGTCGCCGGTCATGGCCGCGATCTCGCCCCGCGCCTGCAGCGCCGAGACGATGCGCAGTTTGTGCGCGGGCGTGGTGCGCGCGAACAGGGGCCTTTGCCCCAGCGCCTCGACCAGGTCGTCGTCCGACAGGCTCTCCACCTCGTCGCCGGTCAGCACGCGTTCCACCGGCAGGTCGAGCTGCTCGGCGATGGCACGCGCCGTCAGCGGGCCGTCGCCGGTGATCATGATCACCCCGATCCCCGCCGCGCGGCAGCCGCGGATGGCCTCTTTCACCTCGGGGCGCGGCGGGTCGATCAGGCCGACGAAGCCCAGGAATTCCAGGTCGTGCTCGGTCTCGGGCAGGGCGGGGCCGTCCTGCCGCGCGCGGGCCAGCGCGATCACCCGCATGCCTTGGCTGGCGAGGTTTTCATAGGCCGTGTGCAGCCGGTCGCGGCGCACGTCGTCCAGCGCCACGCTCTGCCCGTCCTCGCGCAGGGTCGCGCTGCGCTCGAGGATTGCCTCGGGCGCGCCCTTGACATGCAGGACGTGACCCTCGCCCGCCTCGGCCAGCACGCTCATCCGCTTGCGTTCGGACGAAAACGGCAGTTCGGCCACCACCGCGCCGTCGCGCGGCAGCGGGGCCCAGCCCTTGTAGGCCAGCGTCACCAGCGCGCCCTCGGTCGGCTCGCCCACCATTTTCCAATGCCCGCCCTCGCGGTGCAGGCGGGCGTTGTTGCACAGCAGGGCGGTTTCCAGCAGGTCCGCGAGGTCAGTGTCGTCCTTGGCACGGATGCTCTCGCCGTCGAACTCGATATGACCCGCGGGGTCGTAGCCGGTGCCGGTGACGGTGAAGGGCCGCCCCGGCATCCAGATCCGCGCCGCGGTCATCGCGTCCTCGGTCAGGGTGCCGGTCTTGTCGGTGCAGATGACGCTGGCCGCGCCCAGCGTCTCGACCGCCTGCAGGCGCCGCGCCAGTGCCTTCTGCCGCACCATGGCCGAGGCGCCCAGCGCCAGCGTGATGGTCACCACCGCCGGCAGCCCCTCGGGCACCACGGCGACGGCCAGCGACAGCGCGGTCATGAACATCTCGGCCGGGGCCTTGCCGGCATAGACGCCGGCCGCGCCCACCAGCCCCGCCGCGATCAGCGCGACCACGCCCATCTGGCGGGCGAGCTGGCCGAGCTTGACCTGCAGATGGGGGGG
>Ga0207799_100416_pt1 | contig 17184 bp, 14 predicted proteins | sample TtanPargueraPR_4_FD_187742 | JGI IMG/M metagenome (GOLD analysis project Ga0207799, IMG submission 187742) | Aerobic enrichment media microbial communities from Bioluminiscent Bay, La Parguera, Puerto Rico - Tt and M2 (SPAdes) | ecosystem: Environmental > Aquatic > Marine > Unclassified ...
TGGGCCACCGACGTCAACGAGGAAACGCTCGCCACCCTCGCCGCCGAAAGCCCGAACATCAAGACCCGCCGATTGGACGTCACCGATCCAGAGGCGATCAAGGCCATCGCCGCGGAATTGGGCGCCGTGGACGTCATCTTCAACGCGGCGGGTTACGTGCACAACGGTACCATCCTCGACTGCGAGGAAAAGGACTGGGATCTGTCCTTCGACGTCAACGTCAAATCCATGTACCGGATCGCCCGCGCCTTCCTGCCGGCCATGCTGGCGGCCGGGCACGGCAACATCGTCAACATCTCCTCGGTCGCCAGCGCGGTCACCGGCGTCGCCAACCGGTTCGCCTACGGCGCCAGCAAAGCCGCCGTCACCGGCCTGACCAAGATGATCGCCAAGGATTTCGTCGAGCGGGGCATCCGCTGCAACGCGGTCTGTCCCGGCACCATCGATTCACCGTCGCTCAACGAACGGATGGCGGCGGGCGGCAATTACGAAAAGGTGCGGGCCGAGTTCGAGGCGCGCCAGCCGATGAAGCGCCTGGGCAAGCCCGAGGAAGTGGCCATGCTGTGCGTCTATCTGGCGTCCGACGAATCCGCCTTCGCCACCGGCCAAATCTGGGTGCTCGACGGCGGCTGGACCATGTAGCCGCGCGGATCACCTCCGAAAAAAGCCCGGCCTCTTGGACCGGGCTTTTTCATGTTCAGCCTTTCATTTCCGGGACCGGGGTCAGGACCGGCTTGCCCGAGAAGAAAGCCTCAAGATTGTCGAAGCAGAGCTGTCCCATGCGGCGGCGCGTTTCAACCGTGGCGCTGCCCCGGTGCGGCATCATGACGACGTTGTCGAGGCTCCAGAACGCCTCCGGGACGTGCGGCTCGTTCTCGAACACGTCGAGCCCGGCGCCGGCGATCCGCTTTTCCCGCAGCGCCTCGATCAGCGCCGGTTCGTCAACCACCGAGCCGCGCGCCCCGTTGACCAGGAAACCGTCCGGCCCGAGCGCATCGAGCACCTCGGCGTTGACCAGATGGCGGGTCTTCTCGCCGCCCATGCAGGCAAGCGCCAGCACCCGGCTCGCCTTGGCCAGCGACACCACGTCCGGGTAATAGGTGTAGGGGACATCCTGCTCGAAGGGATCGGTATAGGCGACCTCGGCGCCGCAGGCCTCCATCCGCTTGGCCAGCGCCTTGCCGATCCGGCCCAGCCCGACGATGCCGACCGTCTCGCCGACGATGCTGGTGGCCAGCGTGCCGGCCGGGTTTTCCGGCCATTTTCCGGACCGCACGACCATGTCCTGGACGCGCAGCTGCCGGGTGATCGCCAGGGTCAGCAACAGCGAGGTGTTGGCCGTCTCGTCGGTCAGCACGTCCGGCGTGTGGGTCATCATCACGCCGCGCGTCTTGGCGGCCACCGCATCGACCTTGTCGTAGCCGACGCCGAAATTCGAGATCATCTCGAGGTTCGGAAGGTCGGCCATCATCTCGTCGGTGAAGATGCTTTCACCGCGGGTGACGACACCGCGGATTTCCGGCGCGGGCAATCCCGGCACCTGGGACGGCCGGTCATAGCCTTCCAGGTCGAACAGCTCGTACTTTCCCTGCAGAAGGGCTCGCATTTCCGGCTGTATGTCCGGCGCAAGCAGCAGCTTTATCATTGTCGTTTCTCCAGTTTTCGCAAATTCTTCGGCCGGTCAATCCTGGCGGACCGCTACCGGCTTGCCGCTCTCGGACGCCTCGAGGATGGCGTCGATGAAGCGGTGCGTACGCAGCGCGATTTCGCCGGTGACCAGCGGCTCGCGCCCCTCGTCCAGGGCATCCAGGAAGTCGCGCAGGACCTCGCGATGATGATCGTGCGGGAAATCCATCGGATCGGCCCCGGTGCCGCCGACCGACGTGTCGGCTTCGAGGACTTCCGTGGTGCCGTCGCGGTAGGCGACGTGCAGTTCGGTGCCGGAAATCAGCGCGCTGCCGTTTTCGGCATAGATCTGGATACGTTCGGGGTATCCGGGATAGGCGACAGTCCCGGCATCGACCACGCCGATGGCGCCATCGTCGAACCGCACGGCGGCGGCGACCAGATCCTCGGTTTCCATCTGATGGATCGGCGTGGTGACCGCGTAGCCCGTGACCTCGACCGGACGGCCGGTCAGCGACAGGAAGACATCCAGCGTATGGATCCCCTGGGTCAGCAGAACCCCGCCGCCGTCGCGCATCTTGTCGCCCCGGCCCGGTTGGTCGTAATAGCCTTCCTGCGGCCGCCAGACCGGCATGAACACCGAGGCGCTGACGATCCTGCCGAGCTTGCCCGCCTGCAGGATTTCGCGCAGACGCTTGCCGGCCGGGCGGTGCCGGTGCTGCAAAACGATGCCCAGCTTCACCCCGGCATCGCGGCAGGCGCCGATCATCTCGACGGCACGCTCGCTGGTGATCTCCAGCGGCTTTTCCAACAGGATGTTCTTACCGGCCTCGGCAAAACGGCGAACCATATCGAGATGCATGTCCGGGGTGGTCAGGATCAGCGCGCAATCGACCGTTTTGTCGGCCAGCACCGCGTCCAGATCGCCGGTCAGCGGAAAACCGGGGAACTTCTCGCCGAACGTGCCCCGCCGGGCTTCCGACCGGTTGTAGGCATAGGCGACCTCGACCCGGTCGGACAGATCCATCAGGCTCTTGGCATGCGGCGTAACGGCCATGCCGAGACCGATGACGGCGATTCGATGTTTGGTCACAATGAATTCCTCCCCCTTCGTTTTCCGTTCGGGGCCTCCCGGACCGGCGGCCCGTTAGGAACGTAGGCTGCCCCTCCGGACCCGTCAATGCCCGCGCAATTCGCGCGGCAACGGGAAAAAAGCCCGGTTTTCGCGCCGCCTCTTCCGATTGGCCCCGCCGCGTGCTAATACAATGTCTGACAAATAGGCGGACAGGTCCAGCAGAAGACCGCATCGCCGCGACGGGTCCGCTTCCGCAATAATAAAAACCTCCCACGGGAGAAGGGGGAAAATCAGAATGTCCGATAAAATCCGCACCGCCGCCGAAGCCGTCGCCCTCATCCCCGACGGCGCGACCATCGCCGTCAACTCGTCGAGCGGGCTCTGCACACCGGATTCCGTCCTGCGCGCCATCGGCCAGTCCTTCGCGGACACCGGCCATCCGCGCGACCTCGACATGTTCCTGCCCATCGCGGCGGGCGACATGTACGGGATCGACGGCATCGACCATGTCGCCAAACCCGGCCTGCTGCGCCGGGTCATCGCCGGATCCTACCCGAGCGGGCCGTCGAACCGCGAATCGCCGAAGATCTGGCAGATGATCGGCGCCGACCAGGTGGCCGCCTACAACCTGCCGAGCGGCATCATGTTCGATATGATCCGCGACGCCGCCGGCAAGCGCGCCGGGGTGCTGACCAAGGTCGGCCTGGACACCTTCATCGACCCGCGCCGCCTGGGCGCCAAGATGAACAAGGCGGCCGAGGGCGACATCGTCAAGCTGGTCGAACTCGACGGCGACGAGTGGCTGCACTTCCCGAACATTCCGCCGCAGGTGGCGATCATCCGCGGCACCACCGCCGACGAAAAGGGCAACATCTCGATGGAGCACGAGGGCGGCTACCTCGGCGCTCTCGACGTCGCCCTGGCCGCCCGCAACAACGGCGGCTTCGTCATTGCCCAGGTCAAGCGCGTCACCACCGCCGGGGCGATCCCGCCGCAGCGGGTGTTCGTGCCCTCGACCATGGTCGATTTCATCGTCGTCGATCCCGACCAATGGCAGACCACCGAGACGCCTTACGATCCGGCGATTTCCGGCGAGGTGCGCCGCCCGTTCAGCTCTTTCCCGCCGGTTGATTTCGGCACCGACAAGCTGATCGCCCGGCGCGCCACCCTGGAGCTGATGAAGGGCGACGCCGTGAACCTCGGTTTCGGCATCTCGGCGCTGGTCCCGCGCATCCTCATCGAGGAGGGACAGGCGGAGGCCGTGACCTGGGTGATCGAGCAGGGCGCGGTCGGCGGCGTGCCGCTGGACGGCTTCGCCTTCGGCTGCGCGGCCAACGCCCAGGCGATCATCCCGTCGCCGACGCAATTCACCTACTTCCAAAGCGGCGGCGAGGACTGCGGCCTGCTGTCCTTCATGGAGGTCGATGTCGACGGCAACGTCAACGTGTCGCGCCTGGCGGCGAAACCGCATGTCACGGCGGGTGTCGGCGGGTTTATCGACATCACCTCGCACGGCCGCAAACTGGTGTTCAGCGGCTACTTCACCGCCGGCGGCCTGAAACTGGAAATCGCCGACGGCAAGCTGAACATCCTGCAGGAAGGCAAGTTCCCGAAGTTCGTCGAGCAGGTGGAGCATGTGACCTTCAGCGGGCGGCGCAGCCGCACCCTGGGCCAGGACATCACCTACGTCACCGAGCGTTGCGTCATCAAGCTGACGCCGGAAGGGCTGGTCGTCACCGAGGTCGCGCCGGGTATAGACGTCGAACGCGACGTGCTCGGCCAGGCCAAGGCCAAGCTGACCGTCAGCCCCGACCTCAAGGAAATGGACCCGCGCCTGTTCCGGTCCGCGCCGATGAACCTGGCGCTTCCCGAACGGGCCACCCCGCGCTTCCGGACCGCGAAGGACTGAGACAATGAGCGAGAACGACAAGATCCTGTTCGCCGTCGAGAACGGAATCGCCACCATCACCCTGAACCGGCCCGACAAGCTGAACGCCCTCGATACCGACATGCTCGACCGGCTGGAAATCCTGATGGGCAAGATCGACGCCGACCGGGACATCCGGGTCGTCATCCTGGAGGCGGCCGGCGAGAAAGCCTTCTGCGCCGGGGCCGACATCAACGCCTGGGCCGAACTGAAGCCGCTCGGCATGTGGCATACCTGGATCCGGCGCGGCCATCAGATCTTCAACCGGTTGGCCGAATTGCGCCAGCCGTCGATCGCCGCCGTGCAGGCCATCGCCTTCGGCGGCGGCCTGGAACTGGCCCTGTCCTGCGATCTGCTGATCGCCGCCGACAGCGCCGGGTTCGCCCTGCCGGAAACGACCATCGCCACCATTCCCGGCTGGTCCGGCACCCAGCGGCTGCCGAAGATCATCGGCGAACCGCGGGCCAAGCAGATGATCTTCACCGGCGAACGCATCGATGCGCGGAAGGCCGCCGACTGGGGATTGATCAACGAGGCCGTCCCGGCCGCCGACCTGGCCACCCGCGTGCGGGAACTGGCCGAGCGGATCGCCCGCAACGCCCCGGTTTCCGTCCAAGGCGCCAAGCAGTTGGTCAACGCGGCGCTCGGCCGCGATACCGCCGCCACGCTGGAAGCCATGGCCGGGGCGATGGCCGGTTTCACCGACGACGCCGAGGAAGGCCGCGCCGCCTGGAAAGAGCGGCGGGCTCCCGACTTCAAAGGCAAGTGAGTTCAAGACTTCGCCCCGCCGGGGCAGACTGATATCAAGGAGAGAACATGTTCGAGGATCTTAAAGGTAAATCCGTTCTGATCACCGGCTCCAGCACGGGCATCGGTTCGGCGGTCGCGAAGGGATTCGCCGAGGCGGGCGCCCGCGTCGCGGTGCACGGCAACGCCAGCCGGGACAAGGGCGAGGCCCTGGTCGCCGAGATCAAGGCGGCGGGCGGCGAGGCCGTCCTGGTGATGGGTGACGTCACCAAGACCAAGGAAGTCGAGCGGATCATCCAGGAGACCGTCGACGCTTTCGGCGGCCTCGACGTCCTCATCAACAACGCCGGCAGCCTGTACAAGCGGGCCCCGGTCTGGGAGCAGGACGACGAGCTGTACGAGACGGTCACCGACATCAACGTCCGCTCGGTCGTCTCGGCCTGCCGTGTGGCGCTGCCGCATCTGCGCAAGAGCAAGGGCTGCATCATCAACACCGGGTCGATCGCCGGTCATAACGGCGGCGCGCTCGGCGCCGGCCTCTATGCCGGGTGCAAGGCCTTTGTGCACTCCTGGACGCGCAGCATGGCCATCGAGCTTGGCGCCGACGGCATCCGGGTCAACTGCGTCTCGCCGGGGACCATCCTGACGCCGTTCCACGAGCGGTTCAGCAACCCGGAAAAACTGGAGAACGTCCGCAAGGGCATTCCGCTGCAGCGCCTCGGCACCTCCGAGGATTGCGTCGGTCTCTACATGTTCCTGGCTTCCGAACAGGCATCCGGCTACATCCATGGCCAGGTGATCGAGATCAACGGCGGCCAATACTTCAAGTAAGCCGCCGGCATCGGCACAACGACCAAAGGCGGGCGCCGGGGAACACCGGCGCCCGTTTTTTTTACGGAATCATGACAGGTCACGGCGGGAATCCTTGACGCGGCCCGTGGACTTGCGTTTTATCGCCGCCAACTCGATATCGCTAACCGTGACCTACGGCACCCGGCGATGGAGATCGTCGCCGGAGCGGTTCTTCTGGGCATTCCCGTCGCAACGCGCCCGACCATAAAATGGCATGAGGGGAAAATACGAAATGGCAGAACAAGCGGATATCGGCCTCATCGGACTGGCCGTCATGGGGCAGAACCTGGCCCTCAACATCGCCGACCACGGGCACAAGATCGCGGTCTTCAACCGCACCGTGGAGACCATGCGCAAGTTCGTCGACTCGGACGAGGCGAAAGGCAAAGCGGTGGTCGGCTGCGAGACCCTGGAAGAGCTTGTCGCCAGCCTGAAACGTCCCCGCGCGATCGTCCTGATGGTCAAGGCCGGCGCGCCGGTCGACCAGCAGATCGAGGCGCTGAAGCCCCTGTTGGACGAGGGCGACATCATCGTCGACGGCGGGAACTCGCATTTCCGCGACACCCAGCGGCGCGACAAGGCGCTGACCGACGCGGGCCTGCATTTCATGGGCACCGGCATTTCCGGCGGCGAGGAAGGGGCGCGCAACGGCCCGTCCATCATGCCGGGCGGCACGGCGGAAGCCTATGCCAAGGTCGGCCCGATCTTCGAGGCGATCTCGGCCAAGGTCGACGGCGACGACTGCTGCATCCACATCGGCACCGACGGCGCCGGTCATTTCGTCAAGACCACCCACAACGGCATCGAATACGCCGACATGCAGATGATCGCCGAGGTCTACACGATCATGCGCAACCTGCTGGGCATGTCGGCCGCCGAGATGGCCCAGGCCTTCACCGACTGGAACGAGGGCGATCTCGATTCCTACCTGATCGAGATCACCGCCGACATCCTCGGCCAGACCGACGAGGAGACCGGCAATCCGATGGTCGAGATGATCCTCGATCGCGCCGGGCAGAAAGGCACCGGCCAGTGGACCAGCGCCGCGGCGCTCGAACTCGGCGTCCCCGCCCCGACCATCGCCGAGGCGGTGTTCGCCCGCGCCATCTCCGCCATCAAGGACGAGCGGGTCGAGGCCGAGAAGATCATCGGCAAGGCCTCGCCGACCTTCGCCGGCGACAAGGCCGCCTTCGTCAACGACCTGCGCGATGCCCTGCTCGCCTCGAAGATCTGCGCCTACGCCCAGGGGTTCGCCCTGATGCAGGCGGCCAAGGAGGAGTTCGGCTGGGACACCGATTTCGGCAAGGTCGCGATGATCTGGCGCGGCGGCTGCATCATCCGGGCCCGCTTCCTGAACCGCATCAAGGAAGCCTACGACCGCGACCCGGCCCTGAAGAACCTGCTGCTCGACCCGTATTTCCGCGCCTTCGTGGAAAAGGGCGACGCGGCCTGGCGGCGCGTCGTCGCGACCGCCATCGCCAACGGGCTGCCCGTCCCGGCCCTGACCTCGGCGCTGTCCTATTTCGACGCCTATCGCAGCGGACGGCTGTGGGCCGACATGATCCAGGCCCAGCGCGACTACTTCGGGGCCCATACCTTCGAACGGACCGACCGCGAGGGCTGGTTCCACCGCGAATGGTCGAAGGCCTGACTTAAAAGAACATACTGAGGAAACGCGTATAGATGATCATCATCCTGATGGGGGTTTCCGGCTGCGGAAAGACCTCGGTCGGCAACGGTCTGTCGAAAATCCTGAACGCGCCTTTCGCCGAGGGGGACAAGTTCCATTCCAAGGAGAACGTCGAAAAGATGCGCGGCGGCACGCCGCTGACCGACGAGGACCGCTGGCCCTGGCTGCATGCCATCGCCGACTACATCGACGAGCGGCGGGCCGAGGGCAAGGACGCCATCGTCGCCTGTTCGGCGCTCCGGAAGGTCTATCGCGACATCCTGATGGGCGACCGCGAGGACGTGGTCGCCGTCCATCTCAAGGGCAGCTTCGAGTTGATCCTCGGGCGCATGCAGAAGCGCCAGCACGAGTACATGCCGGTCAGCCTCCTGCAGAGCCAGTTCGACACGCTCGAGGAGCCCGACGAAACGGAAAACGTGATCACGGTGGATATCGACAAGAAACCCGAGGCGATCGTCGATGAAATCGTCGACCGCCTCCGGGCCAAGGGGATGATGTCCTGAGGACTATTTCTTCAGGAATTCTCCGTTCACGCAGTTCTGCAGGTTGCCGTCGCGCAAGTACTGCACGGCGGTGCGGACCGATTTCTGGCGCAGGGTGACGATGCTCTCCGGGCTGTGGAAGGCCGAATGCGGGGTCAGCGTCACGCGGCCGTGGATCCACGGTTCCTTGTCGCGCCAGGCCTTGATCAGCGGGGTGTCGAGAGACGGCGGCTCCTGCTCGATCACGTCGAGCCCGGCGCCGTCGAGCTGGCCGCTCTTCAGGGCCTCGTAGACCGCATCCAGCTCAATCGTTTCGCCGCGGCCGGTGTTGATCAGGATCGCGCCCTTCTTCAGGTGCTTCAGGGTGTCCTTGTTCAGCATGCCGCGGGTCTCCGGGGTCAGCGGCGTATGCATGCTGACGACATCGGACACCGACAGCAGTTCCTCCAGCGAGAAGGCCCGCTTGAAGCCGAGGCCGAGTTCCATGCCGGGGCGCAGATAGGGATCGTAGAACCAGGGCTCCATGCCCAGGCCCTTGGCGCGCATGGCGGCGGCGGTGCCGATACGGCCCGCGCCGATGACGCCGAAGGTCCGGCCCAGCAGGCGGCGCTTCAGCGGCGGGGTGTGGAACATCCATTCGCCGATCGGATCCTCGCGCAGGCGGGCGTCATGATCGACGGTGCCGCGGGTCAGCCCCAGCATCAGCGCCATGGCATGCTCGGCGACGTCCATGGTCCCATAGTCCGGCACGTTGCAGACCGGGATTCCCATGGCACCGAAGCCCTTGAGGTCGACGTTGTCGAAGCCGACGCCGGCACGGACGACCTGCTTGACGTTGTCCAGCTTGGCCATGATTTCCGGCGTCACCGGGATCTTTTCATAAAGCACGAGGGCGTGGCAGGAGCGCCAGGATTCCTCGGTGATCTTGGACTGGATCCCGGGTGCCCAGCGATAGAAATCGATGGTGAAATCCGGTCCCGCGACCTCGCGTTCGAGATCGGCGTCATCGTAACCGAGATCGGGAATGAGAATGCGCATGGTTCCTCTCTTAGGTTTTCTTCTTTGACGTTTTCTTTCCGGCACCCCCACCCTGCGGGGGGTCGTCGGCAAGCCCGGACAAGGGACACTGCCGGGACGGAGTCTCCGGACAGCCAAACGGACGGACTTGGGACGATCAGGACGGAAAAAGCGGTTCGCTTCCCGCCGTCTCCCATCTCCCAATGGCGCCCGGCCCCGCCGCTTTTCTTATTGTCCGGCAACCGGCCGCCGTCACGTCGGCGCTCCCCGCCGAGCCCGCTCGGCGTCTGCCGGAAAAGTTACGTACTTTTCATGCAAAGTTCCAGACAAAACGGTGCGCCGGGCCAAGGAAAAATAATCCGCCCCCGCTTCCCCTTGCGCATTGACCGGCCTCCCCCTTCCTGGCACAACCCCTGGCGGTGCGCACCGAGGGGGAAATTCAAAAAAAATTCCTTTTCGCCGCCATCCCGCTAAAATGGTATGGATCAACAGAATAGTTGAAACGGAACGAGCCGATGAGCGAAAGGGCGATCGCGGCCCAAGACATTCCCGCCGGAAAACGGGATCCTGAAGCACGCCAGCGCCGCCTTCTGCAGGCGGCGACCGAGGAATTCGCGGCACGCGGCCTGGAAGGCGCACGGGTCGACGAAATCGCCCGCCAGGCCGGGGTCAACAAACAGCTCGTCTACCATTACTTCGGCAACAAGGACGGCCTTTACCTGGAAGTGCTGGAACAGGCCTATCAGCGGATGATCCTGGCCAAGATGTCCCTGAACCTGAAGGGACTGGCCCCGTATCAGGAACTCGAAAAGCTTGTCGCCTTCACTTACGACTATTACCGGGGACACCGGGAGTTCGTCTCCCTGCTGAACGACGAGAACGTCCACAGGGCCCGGCACATCCGCCAATCACGGACGCTCCTCCCGAAATACGTCGAGATGATGGAAATGCTGGGTTCCGTCCTCCGGCGGGGCGGCGAGGACGGCTCGCTGCGGCCGGGGATCGATCCGGTGCAGTTCTACATCACGCTGTCCGGCATGTGCTATTTCTACTTCGGCAACATGCACACGCTGTCGGTCATCTTCGACCGGGACCTTTCGACCGAGGAGGCGCTGGCGATCCGCCGCCAGCACGTCATCGACACGGTAATGAATTCGGTCCGCCCCTGATTTTCGCCCAACCGTCATCGGGGACTTGAAAAACGTCCCCGGCGGGATGATCTTTCCCGCCGCAAAAGACCTTCAACTGGGCGCCCCCGCGCGGGGGAGAACCGATGACATCAGAACATAGGCCGGGCGCCGCCAAATTCGGCACGGTGCTGGGGCACGGACCGGGAGACGTCCCGGTCTATTCGTCCGACTACGAGTCCGCCGACAAGCGGGATTTGCCGACGCGGCAATCCTATCAGAGCTACGTCGACGGCATTTTCATGGGCTACAAGTGGCAGTGCGTCGAACTGGCCCGGCGCTGGATGTACCTGAACAGGGGCTACATCTTCGACGACGTGGCCATGGCCTACGACATCTTCCGCCTGCGCTCGGTCCGCTGCGTCGAGGACGGCACGCGGCTGCCGCTGCGATCCTTCCGCAACGGCGCCAAGCGGGCGCCCGAGCCCGGCTGTCTGCTGATCTGGAACGAGGGCGGCGAGTTCGAGGTGACCGGCCATGTCGCCATCGTCACCGAGGTCTTCCCCGACCGGGTCCGCTGCGTCGAGCAGAACGTGGAAAACCGCGTCTGGCCGGACGGCCAAGCCTATTCGCGCGAGTTGCCGGTCACCCAGCAGGCCGACGGCGGATACCGGATCGACTGTTCCTATGGCGACGCGGACATCCTCGGCTGGGTGATCCAGACCGACGACGACACCCACGCCGAAGCCACCGAGGATCCCGATCCCGGCCTGTTCAACCTGCAACTCCGCGAACTGCCGCATAACGGCCAGGCGGCCAAACCCTGGCTCGACGCGCGCGATCCCGGCGAGGCCGCCTATATCGCCCTGATGGACGGTTGCAAGCTGAGCACTCGGGACGGGGACCAGTACAAATACCTGTGCATCAGCGAGGCGGCGTTGCGCGACGTAAAGCGCGCGACCAACGAGTTGCACGCCATGTTCATGCGGGCGACGAATTTCGTCCTCGACGACGAGGCCCTGCAGGCCAAGTTCAACCTGCCCGCCGTCCTCTGGCCGCGCATCCGGCAATCCTGGTCGAACCGCCGCAACCAGATGATCACCGGCCGGTTCGACTTCTCGGTCTCCGACCGCGGCCTGAAGATCTACGAGTACAATTCGGATTCCGCCTCCTGCCACATGGAATGCGGCAGTATCCAAGGTAAATGGGCGCGCCATTTCGGCTGCGCCGACGGCCGCGATCCCGGCGACCACCTGTCGGAAGACCTGACCCATGCCTGGGCCCACGCCGGGGTCGACGGCGTGCTGCACATCATGCACGACCGCGACCTGGAGGAGACCTACCACGCCCTCTACATGAAGGCCGCCGCCGAACGGGCCGGGCTCACCTGCAAGATCATCAAGGGCCTGTCCAGCCTGGGTTGGGACGACGAGGGCTGCGTCGTCGACGAGGACGGCCTGCGCATCGACTGGGTGTGGAAGACCTGGGCCTGGGAAACGGCCATCGACCAACTGCGCGCCGAATGCGACGCAGACGCCGAGGATCTGCGGCTGCATCGCCATATCGACCGGCGGGCCCGTCCGCCCCGGCTGATCGACGTCTTCCTGCGCGAGGAGGTGATGGTGTTCGAGCCCCTGTGGACTCTGGTCCCCAGCAACAAGGCGATCCTGCCGATCCTCTGGGAGCTGTACCCGGACCACCCCTACCTGCTGGATACCCGGTTCGAATTGACCGGCGACCTGGCGCGGAACGGCTATGTCGCCAAACCCATCGTCGGGCGCTGCGGCCACAACATCAGCATCGTCGACCACAACAACGACGTGGTCCACGAGACCGCCGGACAGTTCGACGACCGCGACCAGATCTACCAGGAACTGTTCCCGCTGCCGAACATCGGCGGCCTCAATGTCCAGGTCAGCACCTTCTCCGTCGCCGGGCACTACGCCGGGGCGGGCGTGCGAGCCGATCCGTCGCCGATCATCAAGACCGACAGCGACATCCTGGCCCTGCGGGCCGTTCCGGACGAGGACCTGCTGAAGGACTGAGGGCTACGGCATCGCTTTCAGGAAGGCGACCACCACATCGGCGGCGTTCCGGGCGGCCAGGGAGAAAAAGATGCCCATCTCGTTCGCACCCTCGCCGCCGCCCGCCAGGTCGGACAGGCTGCGGAAGGCGAGGAACGGCACGCCGTTGGAAAAGGCGACATGGGCCACGGCGGCGCTTTCCATGTCCAGCACCCGGGCCTCGAAGGTCTTGAAGACATAGGCCCGGAACTTCGCGTTATCGACGAAACTCTGGCCCGACACGCCGTTGCCGCCGACCACGACCTTCGGCTTGCGGGTCAGGCAGTTTCCCTTCTGGTCGCAATGCTCCAGCGTGACATCACCGGCCACCTGTCGGGCAACCTCGAGCAGCCCGGCGTCGACCGGGAACCAGAACCGGTGCTCGGGCTTGTCCAGCCCCTCGCGCGTCACCTCCACCTTGCTCGGAAAGATCATGCCGAAGTTGGGGAGGAAGTCGTCCGGAGGATAGAACGACGGGACGGAATACTTGCCGTCCGACTCGCGGGCGAAAACGGATTCCAGATACTCGGCCCATTGGCCGGCCACCACCACATCGCCGATCTCCAGGGACGAATCCACGCCGCCCGCAATGCCCGAAAAGACGATCGCCGAGACGTTGAACCTGTCGATCGCCTGCTGCGCGGTCATCGCGGCGTTGACCATGCTGACGCCGCTCAGGACCAGCAACACGTCCTTGCCGGCGAGCTGCCCGGTAACGAAGCTTTTGCCGTTGATCGTGTATTCAGTCTGTCCGCCGGTCGCCTTCAGCAGGGTCTGCCATTCCGGCGCGAAGGCCGACATCACGACGGTACGCGGCGTGTTGTCCAGAACAAGCCCCGCCGCCCGCACCGGCAGCCCGGCCAACAACAACAGCGCCAGGACGGACCAAAGCACTCTCAACCGAAGCATCGTTTTCTCCCCCAAGGTTGATCCGGTTTCATCTCCTCCCCTCTTTATGGGGAGGAAGCCGGGGTCAATTCAATGAGGAAAGTCCGTCATGCCCCGGCGAATTCGTCCTTCAGCATCCGATACAGCCGCCGGTAGCGGCCCAGCTTTCCGGCATAGGCGTCGGACAGCACCGGATCGGGATCGATGACATGGGCCACCGGCGGCGGCGTGCAGACGGCCAGCGGGTCCTCGCCGGTCGCCGCCAGACGCCCCAGCCGGGCGGCGCCGAAGGCCGGGCCGACCTCGCCGCCCGCGTGGTAGGTCAACTGCCGTCCGAGCACCGAGGCCAGGATATGCCCCCAGAGCGGGCTGCGCGATCCACCGCCGATGACCGAGATGACGTCGATCTCCGCGCCGCCGCCGATCAGGGCGTCCTGCCCATCGGCGAAGGCGAAGGCGACCCCCTCGAGCACCGCGCGCCCCAGGGCGGCGCGGTCGGTCTCCGGCGTCAGGCCGAAGAACACGCCCTTGGCGTTGGGGTCGTTGTGCGGTGTCCGCTCGCCGGTCAGATAGGGCAGGAAGGTCACCTCGCCGGGCGTGTCGCCCGCCGCCTCGACCTCGGCCAGCAGGGACGCCTCGTCCTCGGCCTGGGTCAGGGCCGTCACCCACGAGAGGCAGGAGGCGGCGCTGAGGAATACGCTCATCTGATGCCAGGTCTCGGGGAAGCAGTGGCAGAAGGCGTGCACCGCCTGTTCGGGATTGGGCGAATAGGCGGCGTTGGCCAGGAAGTAGACGCCCGAGGTGCCGAGCGACAGGAAGGCCCGACCCGGCGCGACGGTGCCGACCCCGGCCGCCCCGGCCGCGTTGTCCCCGGCCCCGCCGGCGACGACCACGCCCGATCCCATGCCCCATTCGGAGGCCAGTTCGGCGCGCAAGGTGCCGCCCGGCCGGCTGCCCTCGACCAGGGCGGGCATGTGATCCCGCGACAGGTTGGTCGCCTCCAGCATGGTATCGGACCAAGCCCGCGCCGCGACGTCCAGCCACAAGGTTCCCGCCGAATCCGACATCTCGGAAACATACTCGCCGGTCAGCCGCAGGCGTACATAGTCCTTGGGCAGCAGCACCTTGGCGATCTTCCCGAATACCTCGGGCTCGTGCTTGCGCACCCAGATCAGCTTCGGCGCGGTGAACCCCGGCATGGCGAGGTTGCCGGTGATCCTGCGCGACTCCGGGACCGCCGCTTCCAGTTCGGCGCATTCCGCCCCGCAGCGCCCGTCGTTCCACAGGATGGCCGGGCGCAGCACCTGGTCGGCGGCGTCGAGCAGCGTCGCCCCGTGCATCTGGCCGGACAGCCCGATGCCGCGCACGGCGGCCAGTTCCTTCGGCGCGTCGGCCAGGATCGCCGCGACCGACGCCAGAACCGCCCGCCACCAGGCCTCCGGATCCTGCTCGGACCACAACGGCTTCGGACGGCTGAGTTCCAGCCCGGCCGCCCCCTGCGCGACGATGTTCTGATCCTCGTCGGTCAGGACGGCCTTGACGCCCGACGTCCCGAGGTCGATTCCCAGGTACATGTCTTAACCTCCCCCTTGCGGTCCCCGCCTACCAGCGGTGATGCACATGCTCGCGGATGCTGGCGTCGTAGATGTTCTTGATTTTCGCCATGGTTTCCGGCGTCAGGTCCGGCAACTTGGCGGCCTCGGAATTGGACCTTGCCTGCGCCGCGTTGCGCGCCCCCGGAATGACCGTGCCGACCGCGTCGAACATCAGGATCCATTTGAGGGCGAATTGCGCCATCGACACGCCCTCCGGCAGCAAGGCGCGGATTTCCTCGACCGCGTCGAGGCCGGTCTCGTAGGGCACGCCGGCGAAGGTCTCGCCGACGTCGAACGCCTCGCCGTGCCGGTTGAAGTTGCGGTGGTCATCGATGGCGAACACCGTGTCGCGCCGCATCTTGCCGCTGAGCAGGCCGCTGGCCAGCGGCACCCGGACGATGATCCCGACATCGCGTTCCCTGGCCAGGTCGAAGAACAGATCGGCCGGACGCCGGCGGAACATGTTGAAGATGATCTGCACCGAGACCACGCCCGGATACTCGATGGCCTTGATCGCCTCCTCGACCTTCTCGACGCTGACCCCGTAACTGCGGATCTTCCCCGCCGCCTTCAGGTCGTCGAGCACGCCGAACACCTCGGGCCGATAGTAGACCTCGACCGGCGGGCAGTGGAGCTGCACCAGGTCGAGGGTTTCGACGTCGAGGTTCTTCAGGCTGCGCTCGACATAGGCGGTCAGATTCTCGCGGTTGTAGGCGTCGGCGACATGCGGGTCGGACCGCCGCCCCGCCTTGGTGGCGACGAAAACGTCGTCGCGGCGGCGTTTCAGAACCTGGGCGATCAGCCGTTCGCTGCGCCCGTCGCCGTAGACGTCGGCGGTGTCGAGAAAGGTCACCCCGGAATCGAGCGCGGCCTCCAGGGCGGCAAGCGCGTCGGAATCGCTGACCTCGCCCCAGGAACCGCCGATCGCCCAGGCGCCGAACCCGATTTCCGAAACCTTGCGGCCCATCCGGCCGAATTCACGTTGCTTCATGGTCCGTCCTCCCTCTCACGAATTTATCGCGTTCAGGTTCCGGCCCTACGCCACGGTCTCCGGAACCAGAAATCCCAGATCGTTCAAATCCCGCCGCAGATCCGCCGCCGAGCGATGATGGATGGCGTGAAACCCGACGGCGGAGGCGGCGGCGGTGTTGACCGCCACGTCGTCGATGAAGACGCAGTCCCCGGCCACCAGGCCGTACCGGTCGAGGAAATGCAGGAAGATCGCCGGATCGGGCTTCACCAGCTTGACCTCGCCGGAAACGACGATGCCGTCGAACAGGCCGAAGAAATCGAACCTCGCCCGGGTGACGGCGAACTTCTCCGCCGAGTAGTTGGTGATCCCGTAGAGCGGCACCCCGGCCGCCTTGAGGTCCCGCAGCACCGCCACCGTCTCTTCATGGGCGCCGGAAAGCGTTTCCTCCCACCGTTGGTGATAGGCGACGATCAACTCGGCGTATTGGGGAAAACGCTCCGTCAACTCGGCGACGCCCTCGTCGAAGGTCCGCCCGGCGTCCTGCATCAGATTCCAGGTGTGCGAGCAGACATGGGTCAGGAAGTGCTCCATCCCCGCTTCGTCCTCGCCGAAAATCTTCCGGTACAGGTAGCGCGGGTTCCAGTCGAGCAGGACCCCGCCGAAATCGAACACGACGACTCGGGGAAGGTTTTGATCCGGCACGGCGTCCATCAGACTTGTTCCCAGCCGCCGCTTTCACCGGAGCGGAACAAGGCGTCGATCACCCGCATGTTCTTGACCGCGTCCTCGACCGGGAACTCCGGCGGCGTGCCGTTGCGGATGCCTTCCGAAAACGCCTCGCCCTGCAGGGTGTACTGGTTGACGACCGAGAAGTCCTGCGGCTCGGCCGACGCATCGCCCAGGGCGCCCTGTGTATCGACCAGGATGCGGCACGGCGCGTCGGGCGGCGCGTTGTACGGGATGCGCACCTCGATCCGCCCCTTGGTGCCGAGGATCTCCACCCGCTGGAACGGGAGAAGCTGCGTCGAACAGGTGAACGTCGCGTGGCCCTTGGGGAAATCCAGGATGGCGCTGGCCAGGCGGTCGGTCTTCAGGTCCGGGTCGCGCTCGATGAGCGCGACG
>Ga0207799_100417_pt1 | contig 17127 bp, 17 predicted proteins | sample TtanPargueraPR_4_FD_187742 | JGI IMG/M metagenome (GOLD analysis project Ga0207799, IMG submission 187742) | Aerobic enrichment media microbial communities from Bioluminiscent Bay, La Parguera, Puerto Rico - Tt and M2 (SPAdes) | ecosystem: Environmental > Aquatic > Marine > Unclassified ...
GTACCCGCCCCGCCAGCTTGCGGTCCACGTCGAAGCCGTTGTGCGATAGCAGGACGACGACTTCCGCGCCCTCGTCCCGCGCCGCGGCGACGTTCTTCGCCACGTCCTCCTCGCGGATGCCGAAACTCCAATTGGGGAACATCCAGCGCGGATTGGCGATCGGCGTATAGGGAAACGCCTGGCCGATCACCGCGACCTTGGTTCCGCCGCGCTCGAAGATGCGGTAGGCGTCGAAGGCCGGTTCGTTCCATTCGGCGTCGTAGATGTTCCCGGCGAGGAAGGGGAATTCCAGGCTGTCGATGACCTCCTGGACACGCTCGGCGCCATAGGTGAATTCCCAATGCCCGGTCATCGCATCGGGCCCCAGGGCATTCATCGCCTCGATCATGTCGGCGCCCTGGGTGACATTAGAGGTGTAGCTGCCCTGCCAGGTATCGCCGCCGTCGAGCAGCAGCATGTTGCCGCCGCGTTCGGCCCGGATGCGCTTGACCACGGTGGCGATCCGATCCAGCCCGCCCATCCGGCCGTAGGTTCCGGCCAGCGCGGTGAAATCGGCGGCGGTCAGGGCATAGGCCTCCGGGCTGTTCGACTCGAAACCGTAGAGCTTGAGGAAGGCCTCGCCGGTCACGTGCGGTGGCTGGCCGGCCGCCTCGCCGACGCCGAGATTGATCGACGGTTCGCGGAAATAGACCGGCTTCAACTGCCCGTGGATATCGGTGATATGGACGATGGTCACGTTGCCGAAATCATCGAAGTCCAACAGATCGTTCTCTGTAAGCGCCTGCTGCGCGGCAAGCCGGCTCCAACTGCCGGTGACGCCCGTTCCGGCGATCGCCCCCAACGCCATCGAGGCGGTCAGGAAATCCCGACGAGAAAACATCCTTCCTCCAACCGTGTCATCGCGCCCTTCGCAAGGGCATAGAAAAACCCCGGCGGTCGCATTGCCCCGCCGGGGTGTGTGCTTATTGGCGAACGGCCGGCGTCTCTACCGACAGGCCGGTGCCGCGCCAAGTGACGTAGACCTCCAGCGCCATCAGCTGATCCGAGAACGCCTTCGGATAGTCGGCGCGCGTATCGCGGATGCAGCCCCGGAACCGGTTGTGCAGCGACACCATGCTCGATTGCTTCAGCCGGTAGGTCGGGAAGCCGTTGACGTTACCCTGGCTCAGGTGATCGGCGCGGATGTAGTTGCCGTTGTTCAACTCGTGGCAGGAGGCGCAGGACAGATTCAACTGACCGGTGCGGGTGTAGTAGGTCTCCTTGCCCTGCTCCCACCAGGCGCGCATGTCGCCCTGGCTCAGATCGACGGCGACCGGCGTTCCGAGCGACTGGTGCTTGATGTAGGTGGTCAGCGCCTTCTGGTCCGCCGCGTCGAACTTGTAGGGCTCCGCCCCCATGTTTTCGACCCGGCATTTGTCGATGCGCAGTTCGATGTTGATTGGGCGTTTCGCATCGGCATCCCATTTGGGATAGGACGCGCCGACCCCCTTCATGCTCTCCGAGGCGTCTTCATGGCAGGAGGCGCAGGACTTGCCGGCTGTCCCCTCGACAGCGTTCCAGATCTCCTCGCCGCGCTCGACGTAGAGCATGCCCGGGTTCTGGAACGAGTCGGCTTCGAGCGCCCGGGTCTCGTCGGTCCGGTAGCGCCATCCGGAAAAGATCTCGCTCAGCGGATGGCCTTCCGGCGCCTTGACGTGCGTCGCCATCTTGACGCCGTCGATGACCAGTTCCTCGTCGACCGGATCGGCGTTCGCCGGCGACAGCGTAACGGCGGTTAGCGTTGCGGCGGCGGCCGCCGCGATCATCAGTCTGATCTCCAACACTCTCCCCTCCTGTTAGACGGCGCCCCCGCCGTTGACGGCGGGTGGGCCTTAGCTGACCTCGATGGCCTGTTCGTGCGAATAGATCGAGCCGTCGTCATCGACCCAGGCGAACTTGAAGGTCCCGCTCTCCGGGACTTTCGCGCTGAACTCGAAGTAGGGATTCGCCGAAATGGCCGGGTCGATATCGCAGGAAAAAACCGGCGCGCCGTTGAACTCGCAACTGAACTTGTTGATGATCTGGCGGGGGATGGTTTTACCGTCCTTGTCCTTGCGCTGCCCCGATTCCATCTTGTGGCTGATCAGGGTCTTGATGGTGATGACCTCGCCGGCCGAGGCCGTCTTCGGTACCTTCACGCGGGGTTTCGGTTTCGCCATTGTGAATGTCCTCTCTGCCGATCAGCCGCCGCAGCCGCCGATCGTCACCTTTACCTGTTTCTTGTCCATGAAGACGGAGCCGTCGCTCATCTTGGCCACCGCGACCACGTTCTGCGTCTTGGCCAGCCGCATCCGCGTGGTCGCCTCGGCCCGGCCGCTCAGCGGCGTGAAATGGAACGTCGCCACCCCGGGATTGGGATTGTCCTCGGCCAGCAGCATCACCGACTGGACATAGGCATCCTCCGTCATGTCGCTCTTCACCGAGACCGACACCGGGACGGTGTTCCCGTTCTCGGCGATCTCCGGCGCGGTCAGGGTGATCTTGCCGGAATCCGGCGTCTTGCCGCCGGAGAACTCCATGACGCGCTTGTCGGTGGCGGCGGCATCGGCAAAGGCCGCGCCGCTCCTCAGGCCGGTCACCGCCAGCGCGGCCGCCCCGGCGGATAGAGCGAGGGCCTGACGTCTTGTCAGATTCATCTTCGGTCTCCTTTGAATGGGTCGCTATTTGAGCGTCGACAGGTAGGCGACGATGTCCTCGACCTGCGCCGCCGTCAGGATCGTCTTGCCGACGAACTTTTCGGCGACGTGCTTGCCGACCTGCAGCGAATAGAAGCCGGGCATCACCGTGTCCGGCCCGAACACGGCCTTCGAATTGACCACGATGGCCCGGATCTGCCCCTGATTGTAGCGGGACGCGACGCCGTCGAGCTCCGGCCCGACATTGCCGTGGAAAAGCTGCTCGCTCATCTCCGAATCGGCGTGGCAGGCCAGGCAGTTGCCGAGCTTGCGATCGGCGAAGGCCTTGCGTCCGGCCGCCGGGTCGCCCGGCGCGCCGGTCAGCGAAGAGGCCAAGACGCCATCGGCGATCTTCACCGCGTCCGGCGCCAGTTCGCCGGCCATCGCCGGGGCGGTCGCGGCGCATACCAGGACGGCCGCGCAAAATGCTCTGATAGAAAACATCAGTCCCCCTGTCTCCCGTTATGCCGCCTCCCACGGGCTTCTTGCCCGTTCATTTTCCGGAAAGGTGGGAACCCCTTGCCGATCATTCAATGCATAAATTGCATTATTTGAATATATCAACAAAAACAAAGGGGTTATTAGTCGGTATTGGGCACGCCCACGGCCTGGCGTTCGCGGATGCGGCGGGCGTGGTAACGCTGGAAATCCTCTTCGCCCTCGTAGCGCTTCTCGCGGACCCAGGTGAACATGTCGAGGAAGGTTCCCTTCTTGAACGCCCCCGGCATGGCGGCCACCGCGGCCTGTCCGGCGGTCAGGCCGTCGGGCGCCTGCTCCGGCATGAACAGGATGGTCGGGGTGAAGACGACGCCCCATTTGCGCCCGGCGGTCTTCTCGGTGAGGGTGTCCCCGTTGAGGTCGACGACCTCCTCGTCGCCGTACAGGTTGTACTGGACCACCTTGAAGTTGGCCTTGATGTAGTCGCGCACCTGCGGATCGCTCAGCACCTGCTCGTGGACCTGTTTGCAGTAGATGCATCCCCGCTGCTCGAAGATCAGGACCAGCCGCTTGCCCTCCGCCGCCGCCTCGGCGATGTCCTCGCCCACGTCGCGGAAGGTGATCGAGAACCAGTCCTCCTTGTGCAGACCGTCCTCGCCCAGGGTCGCCGCCCCCGCCGGAAGAGCGAGGGACAGTAAAACCAGGGCGCCGATCAGATATTTGCGCATTGCCGTCTCCTTATCCGAATTATCCGAAGTCCGAGAAAGCCGGGAACGTCTCCAGCAGCCATAAGGCGATGGCCGACATCTGCCCGGTCATGAACAGCCCGCCGGTGACCACCAGGACCGCGCCCATGGCGACCTCCACCTTGCGCATATGCGCCCGGAACCGCGCCGACCAGCCGATGAACCGCCCGGCGAACAGGGCCGCGACGAGGAACGGGATTCCGATGCCCAGCGCGTAGGTCGCCAGCAGCGCCGCGCCCCGCCCGGCCGTCCCCTGGCCGCCCGCGACGAACAGGATCGCCGCCAGCACCGGCCCGACGCAGGGCGTCCAGCCGAAGGCGAAGGCCAGCCCCATGACATAGGCGCCGAGGATGCCGGCCGGCCGCCCGGCCAGTTGGAACCGCGCCTCGCGATACAGCAGACCGATCCGGAACACGCCGAGGAAATGCAGTCCCATCAGACAGATCAGCACGCCCGCGATCACCGCCAGCGTGTCGAAATACCGGGCGACCGACTGGCCGATCAGGCTGGCCGTCGCGCCGAGGGCGACGAACACCGTGGAAAAGCCGAGAACGAACAGCACGGCGGAAAGCAAAATCCGCTGCGACACCAGCGCCGTCCGGCGGTCGGCCTTGATCTCGTCGAAGCTGACCCCGGCCAGATAGGCCAGATAGGGCGGCACGATCGGCAGCACGCAGGGCGACACGAAGGACAAGAGCCCCGCGAGGAACGCGCCGCTGAAGCTGGCATCCGGCATCCGGTGAACCTTCCCTGTAAGACGCCGGCCCCCGTTTTTTATTTGCCTCGATATCCGGCGCCTTGGATATATGCGTTAATTCATATATATTTCAAGGAGCATGGATATGGATTGGCCGGGACTGGGTTGGAGACTGGGGAGAGGCGCCTTGCCGGGCCTTTTCCTGCTGTCCCTGCTTGTCCCGGGAGCTGCCGCCGTTTCGGCGGCCGAACTGCTGATGCTGGAAAAGCCCGGCTGTTCCTGGTGTGCCCGCTGGGACCGCGAGATCGGGCCGGTCTACCACAAGACGGACGAAGGGAAACGCGCCGCGCTGCGGCGGATCGACATCACGCAGCCCTGGCCCAAGGATCTGGAAGGCATTCGCGTGGATCGTTTCACGCCGACCTTCATCCTCATCGAGGACGGCACCGAGATCGGCCGGGTCCGGGGATATCCGGGCGAAATGTATTTCTGGCCGGAACTCGATAAGCTGTTGCAGAAACTGCCCTGAACGCCCTTATGCCCTTCGAGGCGAACGACGAACGAACAGACGGAAGTCATGGACAAGTTGGTGGACGACGGGACGACGGAAGACTTCGAGACGCTTCTCGCCCAGGCACGCAAGACCAGCGAACTGATGAAGGCGCTTTCCCACGAAAGCCGCCTGCTGATCCTGTGCCTGCTGAAGGACGGCGAGAAATCCGTCTCCGAACTGGAAGAGATCATGTCGATGCCGCAAGCCGCCGTGTCGCAGCAGTTGGCCCGGCTGCGGTTCGACCGGCTGGTCCACACCCGGCGCGACGGGCGGACGATCTACTACTCCATCGCCAGTGGCGAGGTGTCCTCGCTGATCGAGATGCTACACGCGTTTTTCTGCAAACCGGCCGGTGATGAAAAATAGGCCGGGAAAATAGGCCGGGAACGAAGGCGACTTGAAGATCGCCGGGCGGCCCCTCATCTGGACGCCCAATAAGATCGGCCAACAAGACCTGGGAGGACAAAAAGGGAAACGGAGGGAGGCGCATGTTGGATGCGGCTTGGTTCCTGCCGGTCGCCGGCATCCTGGCCGGCGCGGTTCTCGGCGCGGTCGCCCGGGGAATACATTTCTGCACGCTGTCCGCCATCGAGCGGCACGTCTACGCCAACGACAACGGCGGAATCCGGACCTGGGTCCTGGCCGCCGCGGTCGCCATCGCGGCGACCCAGGCCCTGAGCCTTTCGGGCCTGATCGATCTGCGTTCGTCGTTCTACCTGTCGAGCGATTTCGGCTGGACCGGCGCAATCGCAGGCGGCCTGATGTTCGGGTTCGGAATGGCGCTGGTCGGCACCTGCGGGTTCGGCGCCTTGGTCCGTCTCGGCGGCGGCAATTTGCGCTCGCTGGTGGCGCTGATCATCCTCGGCCTGGCCGCCCTGGCCACGCAGCGGGGCCTGCTCGCCCTGGGCCGCATCCGCGTGGTCGACAACTGGGCGCTCGACCTTAGCTTCGCCGGAGACCAATCCCTCGGCAGCCTTGTCTCCGCCGCACTCGGAACTGATGCCCAAACCGTCACCGCTTTCGCCGCAATCCTGCTGCTGCTCGCCTGGGTGTTCCGCGACCCGCACTACCGGCGTAATTATCGGGGCATCTCCGCCGCGACGGCGATCGGCGGCGTCATCGCCTTCGGCTGGCTCGCCACCTCCTGGGCGGCGGCCCGTTCGCTTTATCCCATCCAGTTGGAGGCGGGGTCGTTCGTCGTCCCGGTCGGCGACCTGCTGTTCCAGATCTCGGCCTTTACCGGAACGCTGCCGGACTACGGCGTCGGCCTGGTCGTCGGCGTGCCGCTCGGCGCGGCGATCGTCGCCCATACCCGCGACGACGTCCGCTGGGAAGCCTGCGATGATGCCCGCGAACTGGGCCGCCATATCGGCGGGGCGGCGCTGATGGGCATCGGCGGCGTGCTCGCCATGGGCTGCACCATCGGCCAGGGGATGAGCGCCGCCTCGGTGCTCTCGGTCTCGGCGCCGCTGGTGATGATCTCGATGCTGGCCGGCGCCCGGCTGGGCCTCGCCTATCTGCTGGAGGGGTCGCTGAAGGCCGCCTTCCGCTTCTCGCCTCACGCGCCGGCCAAATAATCAAGACGAAGCGACGTTGTTCACACAGGGAAGAGGGAGACCGACATGAGGATCGCGAAACTGGGCCTGGCCGTCTTTGGCCTGTCCGCCGTGCTGGCGACCGCCGCCCCGGCCGAGGAAGGGGCCCTGGTCAGCTTCTCGTTGATGAAGCCGGAAACCGCCGTCAAGCTGGCCCAGGCGGCGCTGGAAGGCTGCCGGGCCGAGGGCGCCCAGGTCGCCGTCGCCGTGGTCGATCGGTTCGGCGTGACCCAGGCGATGATCCGCGACCGCTTCGCCGGTCCGCATACGCCGGAGACGGCGCGCCGCAAGGCCTATACCGCCGCCAGTTTCCGCAGCGATACCCTGTCGCTCGGCGAGTCCACCAAGCCGGGGACCGAGGCCTACGGGGCCAATATGATCACCGATGCGCTGATGCTCGGCGGTGGCGTCCCGGTGGAGGCCGGTGGCTCGGTTCTCGGCGCGGTCGGCGTCTCGGGCGCTCCTTCCGGCGCCCTGGACGACAAATGCGCCCGCGCCGGAATCGAGGCCGTGGTCATGGACCTGGAATTCTAGCACCGGATGCGCCCGGCCGCCGGCTTTCCGACCCCTTAAACCCACTGGCGGGAAACCGGTTGCGTTGACGCCGCGGGGCCCTTGTCATAGCTTGACAGCATCTGCCCTGGAGACCGGGAAGCGATCCGAAAGCATGCGTTCACCGAAACGAAGCCCCGAACGCCGACGTTCCGTTGCGACCGCGGAACTCAAGGGTGTAGTCTCGCGCCTGCAAGGGGTACGGGACGGTTTGCCGCCGACAGGGCAACGGATCGCCGATTTCATTCTGGCGAACGCCGCCGACGTCATTCACATGTCGGTCACCGAGGTCGCCGAACGCACCCAGGCCAGCGAGGGCAGCGTGGTCGGCCTCTGCCAGCAGATCGGCGCCAAGGGCTTCCAGCAGGTCAAGATCGCGCTGGCCCAGGAACTCGTCCAGCCGGTCCAATTCATCCACGAGGACCTGGAACGCGACGACGACGTCCGGACCGTCATCGGTAAGATCTTCAACAGCGACATCCAGGCCCTTCGCGACACGCTGTCCGTCCTCGATCCGGAAGCCGTTGCCCGCGCCGTGCAGATCATCCGCGATGCGGAACGGGTGGAATTGTACGGGATCGGCAGCGCCGCTCCGATCGCCGAGGACGCCCATTACCGGATGTTGCGGATCGGCCTCAACTGCAAGGTGGCGATCGATTCGCACGTCCAGGCGATCAGTGCCTCGATGACCGGCCCCGGCGTCGCCGTCATCACCGTTTCCCATTCCGGCAGCACGCACGAGACGGTCTGGGCGACGAAACTGGCCAAGGAAGCGGGAGCCTCCACCATCTGCATCACCAACATCGGCAAATCGCCGATCCAGGCTTATGCCGACGTGGTGCTGAACACCATGGCTCGCGAAACCAGCTTCCGGACCGAGGCGATGACCAGCAGAATCGTGCAGTTGGCCATCGTCGATGCCCTCATCGCCTGCCTTGCGCTGGCCGACTACGACAGTTCGGTGGAGACCATCCGCCGGACCTTCGACGTGCTTTCCATCAAGCGGTTTTGAGAATCCGGACGAACCCGTCCTCCCCGTCGGCAAGCGCCGTAAACGACGGACCGGAATAGGCGAGCAGGTCCCTCGGCGTCGCCGAACTGACCGGTTCGTCGCCGCCGATCAGCAGATAGCGCATGCCCAGCGCCACGGCGCCGGCGATGTCGGTTGCCGGGTTGTCGCCGATGACCACGGTCTTGTCCGCCGGCGATCCGAGCCGGCGCAGCGACTCGCTGAAAAGCGGCGGATTCGGCTTTCCAACGATGCAATACGGTTTCTTCCCGGCACAGGCGATCACCGCCTGCATCAGGCATCCCGTTTCCGGAACCACATCCCGCCCCCTGCCGGGATGCCACATGTCGGGATTGGTCACGATCAAGGGAACCCCGGCCCGCACCGCGTTCGCCGCGACGGAGAGCTTTTCATAGTCGAACGAGGGATCACGGGCCAGGACGACGATCTCGGGATCCCGATCGACCGGCACGAGCCCCTTCTCCCGCGCCAAATCACGCAGCGTCGGGGAAATCAACGGCAGAACGCGGCTTCCAGGCCAATCCTTCGCCACGAGGTCGATGGTCAACTCCCCGGCCAGGATCAGCCGCTCCTCCGGGATGGCGAGACCAAGCCGTTTCAAATCGGCCGCAAGGCTTCCGGCGGTGTGGGTCGAATTGTTCGAAGCGATGACATATTCCGGCCCGGTACAGCCGACCAGGTCTGCCGCGCCCTCGGTCAGCCGGCCGCCTTGGAGCAGCGTGCCGTCGAGATCGATGACGAATCCCCGCGCGTCCCGTTGCCATTCCCGTCCGCCGGCTGCCCCAGGCGTCGATTGCGGCACCGGGTGCGGAAAAATTCGGCTTTTTATCGTCATGGGGAATCCGTTTCAGACACCATTCGGCGAAAATTGAATTTTTCTCATTTTGTCACGAAATAAAAAATGAGGCAATTTCATTCTGCTGTCATATTCCATCGATATACTCCTTCCCGTCGCGGCTCGTTGAGGGGGCGCGGCGACCGGTCAACCGGCCCGAACCACGATCTTCTCCGACTGGGACGTCATGACGGGATTCTTCATTTCGCGCCTGCTGCGCTGCGCCCTGACACTGCTGATCGTCGTGACCGTCGTCTTCTTCGCGACGCGCATGTCGGGCAACGCCATCGATTTCATCGCCCCCGAGGGTCTCGACCCCGCGAGCCGCGAAGCCATGATCCGCTATTTCGGTCTCAACGAGGATCTGGTCACGCAGTACGTGCGTTTCCTCGGGGGCCTGCTGAACGGCGAGGCCGGGATCAGCCTGTATCAGCGGCGTCCGGTGACCGAGATCTACGGCGAGAAGATCGGCCCGACCCTGATCCTGTTCTGGAGCGCCTTCCTGCTATCTGTGGTGATCGGCATTCCCGCCGGAATCCTGGCCGCGCTCAAACGGCGCTCCCCGGCCGGCACGGCGATCATGGCCGGCGCCTTCGTCGGCTACGCGACGCCGAATTTCGTGCTGGCCATCTTCCTGATCCTGGTTTTCAGCTTCCAGCTTCACCTCTTCCCGAGTTCGGGCAACGCGACCTGGCTGCATTTCGTCATGCCGACCATCGCCTTGGCCGCTTCGCTGTTGGCGCAGCAGGTCCGATTCACCCGCAACTCCATGCTGGAGACCCTGTCCCAGGACTACATGCGCACCGCTCGGGCAAAGGGGGTCAGCGAGTGGCTGGTAATCGGCAAGCACGGTTTTCGCAACGCCATGATCCCGATCACCACCGTCCTTGGGCTGCAAGTCGCCGGCATGGTCGCGCAAGTGGTGATTATCGAGGCGGTATTCTCGACCAAAGGCGTCGGCGACGCGCTGGTCGCCGCCACCATCGCCCGCGACTATCCCGTGCTCCAGTTCGGCGTAATCATGATCGCCGCACTGGTGGTCGGGGTCAGTTTCATCGTCGATCTGCTCTACGCGGCGATCGATCCACGCATACGGGTAACCGCCTTATGACGACCACCGGATACGCCTCCGCGCCGGGCAGCACCGGCACTTCCTGGCTCCCCCGCGCCAACGGCCGCAGGATTCTGGCCCTGCGGCGCCTTTACCGGCGCAGCGACTGGATCATCCGCATCTGCTTTCTGCTGGCACTGCTGATCCTGGCCGCCGCCTTGATCACGCCGTGGATCGCCCCCTTCGATCCGGACGGGCAGAGTCTGCTGTCCCGGCTCCGGCCGCCCATCGGCTTCGAGAAAGCCCAAATCGCCCATTTGCTGGGCACCGATCAACTGGGCCGGGACATGCTGTCCCGCTGCCTGTGGGGCTTGCGGCTGACCTTGGGAATCTCCGGGATCGGCGTGATCATCGGGCTCTTGACGGGGACCAGCGTGGGTCTTGTCAGCGGGTTCTTCGGCGGACGGACGGACGACCTGATCATGGGAATCGTGGACGTGCAGATCGCCGTGCCGTTCACCCTCATCGCCCTGCTCGCCGTCGCTGTCTTCGGCACCGGCATAGATGTGCTTGTGGTGGTTCTGGGCCTCTACGGATGGGAGAAATACGCCCGGCTGATACGCGGCCAGGTCCTGGCGGTACGCGATCTCCCCTATGTGGAAGCGGCACGCGCCGCGGGCGCCTCGACGATGCGAACCATCATGGTTCACATCCTGCCCAACATCGCTTCTCCGATCATCGTGATGATGACGCTGACGTTCAGCGAAATCGTCCTGCTCGAATCCTCGCTTTCCTTCCTCGGCCTCGGCGTTCAGCCGCCAACGGCGACGCTCGGCTCGATGGTTGGACAAGGGCGGGATTACATGGCCTCCGCGCCATGGATCGTGGCTTCGCCGGCTTTGCTGATCATGTTCGTCGCCCTGATCGTCCTGCTGTTGGGCGACTGGCTGCGCGATGCGTTGGACGTGAAGCTGCGCAACAGCTGACGGCGGGGAACCCCGCTGCAGAGATGTCCGGGCGCCCCCTCCGGCGCCACCGATCGGGTCCGCCCGGACAAACATCGAAACCGTGATGCAAATGGAGCCTAACATGTTGAAAACCGTCGCGCAAATCGCCCTCGCCGCGGGGACGGCGATGCTGCTCGCGGCCCCGGCATCGGCCAAGTCGGAGCTGATCGTCGGCACCGCGAACCTGCAAAGCTTCTTCGATCCCGGGAAGGATCACTCCAACCAGGGATCGCAGCAGTACTACAACGCCTTCGACACGCTGATCGAGAAGGACCACACCAAGGTCGAATCCGTTTACCTGCCCGGCCTCGCCACCTCGTGGAAGATCATCACGCCGCGCCTGATCGAACTCAAGGTCCGCGAGGGCGTCAAGTTCCACAACGGCGACCCGATGACCGTCGACGATATCGTCTTCTCCCTGCAGCGCATGTTCGACCCCTCCTATGTGCCCTACATCACCCGGCACAACGAGTATTTCGACAACATGTACCGGGTCGAGGCGGTGGACGACGAAACCATCCGCGTCTTCACCAAGAAGCCGGAGCCGATCCTGGAGACGCTGCTGAACGCGCAGCAGAGCATGATCGTACCGAAGAAGTACCTGATGGGGCTGAGCGGCCATCCGGATGTCGACGAGGCCTCCGACTATGACGCCTTCGGCCTGAAGCCGGTGGGCACCGGCCCCTACAAGGTGGCCGAGTTCATTCCGGGCGAGAAGCTGGTCTATGAGCGGTTCGACGACTTCTGGGGCCCGAAGGCGCCGTTCGAGCGTGTCGAATTCCGCCGCATCCCCGAACTCGCCGCCCGCATCACCGCCCTGAAGAACGGCGAGGTCGATCTGATCACCAACGTCCCGCCGGACCAGCTCGCGGTCATCGATTCCGATCCGAACCTCAAGACGGAAGGCATGCAGACACCGCTGTTCCACGTCGTCTTCTTCAACAGCAACCATCCGAAGATGACGAAGAAGATCCGCCAGGCCCTGGTCATGGCGATCGACCGCAACCTGCTGAACGAGGCCCTGTGGGACAGCAAGGCCAACGTGCCGGGCTGCCATACCTATCCGCAGTACGGCCCCCTGTTCATGAAGGGCTGCGACTACATCAAGCACGATCCCGAAAAGGCCCAAACCCTGCTCAAGGAAGCGGGCTATGACGGGTTCCCGATCCGTTACGACACGGCGGCCACCTACTACACCAACGGCCTGCTTGCCGCCCAGGCGATCAAGGAGATGTGGAAGGCCGTCGGGGTCAACATGGAGATCAACGTCGGCGACCGCTGGACCGGCGGCGACGCGGACATGATGTCGCGCAACTGGTCCAACCCGATGTACTTCCCCGATCCGGCCGGCTCCTACGGCACCATGTGGAGCCCGAACGGCGCCCGCGTGACCGCCGGCTCCTGGACCCCGCCGGAGGAATACACCAACATGTGGGAAGACTTCCGCTACGAGACCGACGTCGAGAAGCGCAAGGCGGCCTTCGAGAAGATCATGGCCTTCGTGCGCGAGGAAGCCCCCTACACGATCCTGTACCAGCCCTACGAATCCTACGGCATGACCAAGGACCTGAGCTGGAAACCCTTCCCCGGGCACATCCCCTACGTGCTCGACTTCCGTGCCGGCAGCGTCGCCTACGGAAGCTGACCCTTCGGGCGGCGGAGCCCGGCTCCGCCGCCTTTACTTTCCCAACGGCCAAAACCCGAGGATCTCCCGAAATGTCACGCTCTCCGCTGCTTTCCATCCGGGACCTGAAAGTGGAATTCACCACGGACGACGGGCCGGTCGTCGCCGTCGACGGCGTCTCCTTCGACCTGTTCCCCGGGGAAACGGTCGCCGTGGTCGGAGAATCCGGCTCCGGCAAATCGGTGACCGCGTTGGCCGTGATGCGGCTGCTCGAACACGGCGGCGGGCGGATCGTCCGCGGATCGCTCCTGCTATCGGCCAGGGACGGCGCCTCCGGGCGGGATCTCAAGGCCCTCTCGCAAAAGCAAATGCGGCGCCTGCGGGGCAACGATCTTTCGATGATCTTCCAGGAGCCGATGACCAGCCTCAATCCGGTCTATCCGGTCGGCGAGCAGATCGCCGAAGTGCTCCGCCTGCATCGGAACCTCGACGGCACCGAGGCACGGCGGGAGGCCCGCAGGCTGCTGGAACGCGTCCACCTGCCCGATCCGCAAGCCGCGCTGAAGCGCTTCCCGCACGAATTATCCGGCGGCATGCGCCAGCGGGTGATGATCGCCATGGCCCTGGCCTGCCGGCCGCGCCTGCTGATCGCCGACGAACCGACGACCGCGCTCGACGTCACCATCCAGGCCCAAATCCTCGAACTCATGCGCGAGCTGCAGCGTGAATTCGGCATGACCGTCATGTTCATCACCCACGACATGGGGGTCGTCGCGGAAATCGCCGACCGGGTCATCGTCTTGAACGGCGGGCGGAAGCTGGAGGAAGGCGAGGTCGACGCCATCTTCGCCCGTCCCCAACACCCCTATACGAGGGCGCTCCTGGCGGCCGTACCGCGACTCGGCAGCATGCGCGGCCGCGCCAAACCGGAGCGGTTCGACCTGCTCGGCTGGGAAGGGAAGGAACTCCCGTCCCCGCGAACCGTCCCTGCGCCCCACGCCACGGCCGTTCTCAAACCCGAGACGCCGAATGTTCTGCTCACGGTCAAGAACCTGACGACGCGCTTCCCGGTCCGCCGCGGCTTCCTGAAACGGACCGTCGGGCATGTGCACGCGGTGACCGACGTCTCCTTCGAAATCCGGGCCGGGGAAACGCTGGCCCTGGTCGGCGAAAGCGGATGCGGCAAATCGACGACCGGGCGATCCATTCTCCGTCTCGTCGAGCCCTCGGCGGGCGAGGTCACGCTCGATGACCGGAACGTCCTGTCCCTGTCGCGCGGCCAGTTGCGCCGGGTCCGGCGGGACATGCAGATCGTTTTCCAGGATCCGTTCGCCTCGCTCAACCCGCGCCTCAACATCTTCGATCTGGTGGCCGAACCGATGACCATCCACGGGATCGCCAAGGGCTCGGACCTGCGGGACCGGGTGGAGCGGCTGATCCTGCGGGTCGGACTGACGGCCGATCATCTGAAACGTCATCCGCACGAATTCTCCGGCGGCCAACGGCAACGAATCAGCATCGCCCGGGCGCTGTCGCTCAACCCGCGCCTGATCATCGCCGACGAACCGGTCTCGGCGCTCGACGTCTCGATCCAGGCACAGATCGTCAACCTGATGATGGAACTGCAGGAGGAGCTGGGCCTGTCCTACCTGTTCATCTCGCACGACATGGCGGTGGTCGAGCGCATGAGTCATCGGGTCGCCGTCATGCGCATGGGCCGGATCGTCGAGATCGGGCCGCGCGACGCGGTGTTCTGCGACCCGCAGCACGCCTATACCCGGATGCTGTTGGCCTCCGTGCCGATCGCCGATCCGGCCGAGCGCCACGGGCGCGAACGGACCGCGCCGCCGGAGGTCGTCAGCTGTTTCCGGCCAATCGGCGACGAACCGCCGAAGCTCGAGATGATCACCGCGGCGCCGGACCACCTGGTCGCCGTGTCCGAGGCCGCCTGAACTCCTTCCCACAAACATCGGAGACATGTTCCAGATGTCCGTCAACCCCTTCGCTCTGCCGGGCCGTTTCTACCGGGGCAATCTGCATTGCCACTCGACCAACTCCGACGGCGCCTTGCCGCCGGAAGCCGTCGCCGCCAGCTACCGCGAGGCCGGCTACGACTTCATGGCCCTGACCGACCACTTCCTGGAAAAGTTCGACTGGCCCATCACCGACACCCGCGCCTTCCGGACACCCGGCTTCACGACGCTGATCGGCGCCGAACTGCACGCGCCAAAAACGCTATACAGCGACATATGGCACGTCCTCGCCGTCGGCCTGCCGATGGATTTCGAACCGTCGCGGAACGGCGAGACCGCCCAGCAGCTAGCCGTCCGGGCACGAGAGGCCGGAGCCTTCGTCGCCATCGCCCACCCCGAATGGTATGGCCTGACGCCGGAGGAAGCCCGGAGCCTTGAGGCCGCCCATGCCGTCGAGGTCTACAACAACACCTGCTGGCTACAGAGCAACCGGGCCGAAGGCTGGTACATCGGGGACGGGCTGCTGGCCGAGGGCCGGCGGATCAACGCCATCGCCGTGGACGATGCCCATTTCAAGATCGGCGACTTCGGCGGCGCCTGGGTCCAGGTGAAGGCCGAAGCGCTCGAACCGGAGGCCCTGTTGGCGGCCCTGAAAAGCGGCGCCTACTATTCGAGCCAGGGGCCGGAAATCACCGCGTTGGAAATCACCGACGAGGAAATCCGGGTTCGCTGCAGCCCGGCGCAAATCGTCACCGCTTCGGGGCGGGGTTACGTCTATGAACAGGCGAACGGACCGGCACGCACCTATGCGTCATTCCCCCTGACGCGTTTCCGCGACGGTGGCTACGTGCGGCTGACCATCGTCGACGACGCCCGCCGCCGCGCCTGGACCAACCCGTTTTGGCTTGATTAACCAGCCGAAGACAACGGAACCCGGCTTCTTTAGGAAAACGACGGCTTCGTTAGAGCTGGCGGCGCGAATCCGTGCTTCCGTTCTGGTTCGACCGGATTATACCGGAAGCGGCCTTAGAGGGGCGGCCCCACGTTTAGCGCGCGAATGCCCCGGATTCTCGGTTCAGGCTGTTGTCCCGGCCGCCAGTTTCCGCATCTCAACCGGTTGATCCTCATGTCCGGTTGCAGTCAGGCGTAGCGTATCCAACGCAATCATCCGCTCCTCGTCGGTCGGAACGACCATAGCCGCGGCCGAGGCGCCGGCGGTGCCGATGACCGCAGCTTCGCCGCCGACCGCGTCATTGGCCGTCTCGTCGAGATCGACGCCGAGGAACTGAAGGCCGCAGCAGATCCGTGAGCGGATATAGGGGCTGTTCTCGCCGATCCCCGCCGTGAAGACGAGTGCATCGAGCCCGCCCATCGCCGCCGCGTAGGCGCCGACATACTTCTTGACCATGTAGACGAACATGTCGATGGCCAGGGCGCAACGCTCGTTGCCGGCCAGGGCGTGTTCCTCGACCACCCGCATGTCGTTGCTGACGCCGGAAACACCGAGAAGGCCGCTTTCCTTGTAGCAGAGAGTCTCGATGTCGCCGAGGCTGAGGCCGAGTTCCTTGTTCAGATGGAAAATCAGGCCGGGGTCGAAGTCGCCCGGGCGGGTCCCCATCATGATCCCTGAGAACGTGGCGAAGCCAATGCTTGTATCGACCGAACGCCCGCCTGCGACGGCGTCAATGGTCACGCCGTTGCCCAGATGGCAGATCACCATGCGCAGGTCGCAAAGCCGCCGTGCCAATATCTCCGCCGCACGGGCGCTGACGAAACGGCACGAGGTCCCGTGGAAACCATAGCGCCGAATCTTGTGATCGGTATAAAGGCCGTAGGGCAACGCATAGACATGGGCCCGCTGCGGCATCCCCTGATGAAAGGACGTATCGAAAACGGCCACATGCGGCACGTCCGGCAGGAGCCGCCGCGCTTCGCGGATGCCCAATAGGTTCGGCGGATTATGCAGTGGCGCCAGAACGGAACATTCCTCCAGCTTGCGGATCACGTCGTCGGTCACGACAACCGATTTCACGAACGTGTCGCCGCCATGGACCGCCCTGTGGCCGATGGCCTCGATCGCCCCGATATCGCCGATCGCCGGATTGCTGGGGTCGAGCAGGCACTCCATCATGGCCGCGAAAGCGACCCGGTGATCGGGCACTTCGATATCCCGCCGAACTTTAACCCCGCTGACGGCGTGGCTGACGTAGGAGCCGTCCTCGCCGATCCGGCAGACGATTCCCTTGGAGATGATCTCGGTCAGATCCGAGGAATACAGTTGGTATTTGAGGCTCGAACTGCCGCAATTGATG
>Ga0207799_100418_pt1 | contig 17094 bp, 20 predicted proteins | sample TtanPargueraPR_4_FD_187742 | JGI IMG/M metagenome (GOLD analysis project Ga0207799, IMG submission 187742) | Aerobic enrichment media microbial communities from Bioluminiscent Bay, La Parguera, Puerto Rico - Tt and M2 (SPAdes) | ecosystem: Environmental > Aquatic > Marine > Unclassified ...
GCGAGGTCATCGCGTCGGGCTTCAGCGCGTTCATGATGTTGACCATGTCCTGGCCATCGGTCTTGAAGCAGGTGTACGAGCCGTGCCAGGTGTCGCCGCCGTCCAGCAGCAGCGCTTCGGGGCGATCGGCGCGGATCGAGTTCAGCACCGTGGCCACGCGGTCGAGGCCGCCCATCTTGCCATAGCCTTTGGCCAGCGAGACGAAGTCCTGGTAGGTCAGCGCATAAGCCTCGGGCGTGCCGGGCTGCATGTTGAACATTTTCAGGAAATCGGCGCCGGTGACATGCGGCGGCAGACCGTTCACGTCGCCCACGCCGAGATTGATCTCGGGTTCGCGGAACCAAATGGGCTTGGCTTGCGCGTGAATATCGGTAACATGCACCAGGGTGACGTTGCCGTAAGTGTCAAACTTAAGCAATTCGTCCTGGGTCATTGCCTGCTGGGCAGCCAGTTTGGCCCAGTTGCCCACGCCGCTTGCACCGTAAATGGCCGAAGCGGCCACGGTGGCTTGCAGGAAGTCTCTCCGCGAAATCATGTCCGTCGTCTCTCCGTTCAAGATGCCCCTGTCCGCCCGGCCCACGCATCGCGTGCCAGTCGTCAGGGGCCAGGTAAAGGAACTAACGAATACCCCGCGCGAGATAAGCCCCGCGCGGGGAGGAATGGTTTAGTTGCGGACCGACGGCCCCTCGACCGACAGGCCGTTGCCGCGCGAGGCGACATAGAGTTCGAGAGCGATGAACTCGTCCGAGCCCGGCTTGAAGGTCTCGGCGCGGGTGTCGCGCACGCACCCCTTGAAGCGGGCGTGAACCGAGTTCAGCTTCGCGTTCTTCAGGCGATAGGACGGGAAGCCGTTGATCTGGCCCTGGCTGAGGTGGTCAGCGCGGATCAGGTTGTCATGGTTCTGCTCGTGGCAGTTGGCGCAGGACAGTTCCAGCTGGCCGAACCGGGTATAGTAAATCTCTTTACCCTTTTCCCAGGTCTCCTGAACCGGACCGTCGATGGCCACGTTCACGGGCATCCCGCGCGACTGAACAGCGATCAGAGCCGTCATGTTCACCATCGGACCGGAAGTGTAGCCCCACTTCTCGGCACCCATGCGGTTCTCACGACAATCGTTGATCTGCATCTCGAGGGTACGAACCTCGCCCGCGGCCTCGTTCCACTTGGGATAGACGGCGCGCACACCGGCCATGCCCTCTTCGGGCGTGCCGTGGCACGAAGCACAGGACTTCCCTTCGCTCCCGTCAACCTGGTCCCAGGTTTCCATCGCCTGATCGACGAAGATCATCCCCGGGTTGTCGAAATCGTCCTGCTGCAGAGCCTGGGTCTCGTCCGAGCGATAGGTCCAGCCGGACCGGATCTCGTCGAGATACTCCATGTGCTCCGGAGCTTTGGTCCAGGTCACAATTTCGGTTTCGCCGTTGACGACCAGCTTCGAGTCTTCGGCCGCAGAGGCAGCGCCCGCGCCAAGCGCGAGCACTGCAATTGCGGATGTCAGCGATTTAAGTTTCATGCGTTTCCTCCCTGTATGAAACTATCGCTTAGCCGATCGCGATCGACTTCGCGTCCTCGTAGACCGAGCCGTCATCGTCGTACCAGGTGAACTTGAACTCACCGGCGGCGTCGACTTTGGCTTCGAACTCGAAATACGGGTTGGTCGAAATCGCGGGCTCGAGCGTCACGTCGATGACGTTCGCACCGTTGAAATCGCAGGTGAAGCGGTTGATGATCGAGCGCGGGATCAGGTTGCCGTCGCTGTCCTTGCGCTGGCCCGATTCCATCTTGTGGCTGATCAGCGTCTTGATGGTCACCGCATCGCCGGCAGCGGCGGATTTCGGGACCTTGACGCGGGGTTTAACACCAGATGCCATTGTTCTGTTCTCCTAAGATTAGCCGCCGCAGCCGCCGATGGTGACTTTGACGGTGTTCTGGGTGCGGACGAAGCTGCCATCGGCCATCTTGGCGATAGCGACCACGTCCTGCGTGCCGGCCAGGCGGATACGGGTCGAGGCGTACTGCGATGCCGCGGCCGGGCCAAAGTTGAAGGTGCAGACGGCCGGGGTCGGGTTGCCCGAGGCCAGCACCAGCACCGAAACCGCACCGGGTGCGTCGACGCTGATCGGAACGGTGTTGCCGTTTTCAGCGATCTCCGGCGAGGTCAGCGTGATGCCGCCTTCGCCGACTTCGGCGCCGCCGGTGAATTCAGCGATGCTGTCTTCCACGGCCGCCAGGGCGCGGATGGGCAGAGCCAGGGTGGCCGCGGCGGCGGCGCCCAGAGCGATTGCTCCACGTCTTGTCAGTTCCATTGTTTTCTCCTTGTTCAGCGGAGGATCCCTTCGGATCACTCCTCCTTAAGCGTCATCAGGTAAGCGACGACATCCTCGATCTGCTGCGCCGACAGAAGCGACGGCATCGGATCGGATTTCGCGGCCTTGCCCGTGTAGGCGTCGCCAGGACGGATGTAGCCGGTCGTCTTGTAGTAAGACGGCATCACCGTGCCATCGAAGGTCTTCTTGGCATTGCTGACGATGCCCCGAAGCTCGGCCTCGTTCCAGCGATCGGCAACGCCGTCCAGCACCGGACCGACCTCGCCGTGGAAGGGCACATCCTCGGCCATTTCGCTGATCGCGTGGCACGAGACGCAGTTGCCCAGGCTTTTGGTGCCCATGATCTTGCGCCCGTTGGCCGCGTCGCCAGCGACGCCGGTCAGCGATTGCTCAACCGCACCGTAGTCATCGAACTTCACGTCCATCGGGGCCACTTCAGCGGCGGATACGAGGCTCGCACCCGCGATCAGGCATGCGGCACTCAGGATTGCGCGTTTCATTAAGACTCCTCCCAGTCTTTTTTCCCGTCACAGAAACCTAAAGGAGGTACACGACGGCATGCAACAACAAATCTAATTTTTTGCATGCTTGGGGAATGACTCTTTGACGCACCTCGGCGCGAGGCGCGAAACACCCGAAAGATACGCCATTTCGGCCCGATTCGCCTTAAAAACTTGGATAAAATGCGCCGCCGCCCCTGTCTCATCTCGGCTTTGAAGGGGCCGGGATCGGGGGGAAGTGCGCGTCAACCCAACCGGCCATGCCGGATGGGACAATGCGCCGCCCGGTGCCGCACGATGGTGGATTCGCCCCGCCCTGCCCCGCCGGACGGGGCGCAGTGGCGGCGCGGGCGCGTGACGCCCGCGCCGGTGAATCACTCGCCGCGGCGCTCGTTGATCTTGCGCGCGTGGTATTTCTGGAAGTGCTCGTCGCCCTCGTAGCCCTTCTCGAGGACCCAGGTCAGCAGATCCAGGGTCGTGCCCTTGCCGAAGGCGCCCGGCATGGTCGCCACGGCCGCCTGCGCGGCGGTGCCGCTCTCGGGGGCCTCTTCGGGCATGAACATCATGGTGGGGGTGAACACGACGCCCCAACGCACGGCCATGTCTTTCTCGGGCATCGCGGTGCCGTCGAAATCGGTGACCTCGACATCGCCGAACAGGTTCATCTGCACGACGAAGTACTTCTCTTTGATCAGCGCCTCGATCTCGGGATCGGGGAACACCTCTTCGTGCATCTTCTTGCAATAGATGCAGCCGCGCTGCTCAAAGATGACCAGCAGGCGCTTGCCCTCGGCATTGGCCTCGGACAGGTCCTCGGACATGTCCTTGAAGGTGTCGCGCAGCCAGGTCGGCTTGTGCAGCCCGTCATCGCCCATCGGCGCGCCGAAGGCCGGCAGGCCCAGGCCTATCACGGCGGCCGCCAGGATAGACGTCAGTCTCATGGTTTTCTCTCCCTTTTGAAAATATCGCTACGAATGAGCCCGGCCGCCACGGCCGCCGGGCCGAAGCCTCACCCGATCGACGCGGAGTCGGGGAAGACCCTGATCATGAAATCGGCGATATAGGACACCGAATTGGTGGCGATGAGGATCGCGAACACGATCAGCATCACGCCCATCGCCTTCTCCACATGCCCCAGGTATTTGCGGTTGCGCTGCATCCAGTGCAGGAACGGCTTGGCGAACAGCGCCGCCACCACGAAGGGGAACGTCATCGACGCCCCGTAGACCAGCAGCAGCGCCGCGCCGTGCCAGATGTTGCCCATGCCGCTGGCCACCATCAGGATCGCCGCCAGTGCCGGCCCCACGCAGGGCGTCCAGCCAAAGCCGAAGGCCAGCCCCATCAGGTAGGCGCCGATGATCGTCGTCGGCTCGGCCTTGGCCTCGATCCGCGCCTCGCGGTAGAGGAAGGGGATGCGCATGATCCCGAGGAAATGCAGCCCGAAGACCAGCAGCATCGCCGCGGCGACATAGGACAGCGGCTCTTTCCAGGCGCGGAAGCCCTGCCCCAGCGCCGTCGCCCCCATGCCCAGAAGGACGAAGATCGAGGTCACGCCCAGCGCGAAGAACACCGCGGACAGAACCAGCCTTTTCTGTGCCCCCGGCGCGATGGTGTTGTCGCCGCGCAGTTCGGACATTGAAATTCCGGCCATATAACAAAGATAGAACGGAACGATTGGCAGAATGCAGGGCGACAGGAACGACAAAATCCCCGCAACCGCTGCTCCGCCAAAGGAAATATCGAGCACCCTTAACCTCCCTTGCCGTAGATGCAGAAACACATTACGATTTTATGATGTATAAGGACAATCGTCGGATGACAGCAATATTCCGCGCCGCCGCTCTGGCCCTCACGGCGGCTTTTCTTTGGGCCCCGGCCGCCCGCGCCGAGCTCAAGCTGATGATGTTCGAGCAGCAGGGCTGCGCCTATTGCATCATGTGGCACAATGAAATCGGGCCGATTTACCCGAAAACGCAGGAGGGCCGCACCGCCCCCCTGATCACGCAGAATTTACGCGAGCCCCTGCCCGAGGACGTTTCGGTGACGTCGCGTCCGCTTTTCACGCCGACCTTCGTTCTGCTGCGCGACGGCCAGGAAATCTGGCGGCTGGAGGGCTATCCCGGCGAGGATTTCTTCTGGGGCCTGGTGAACAAGCGCCTGCAGCAAGAGCGGGAATGGGCCGCCGCCGCGCCCGGGGGCGGAAGCTGATGATCGGGCCGCGCCGAACAACACCGCGAACCTGGAGGGGCCTGTCCTGACGCAGGGCGACGGGCGCCTCTCTCTGTCTTTTTTTTGACGAACAGGTTAATAAATGTCACAGACACCTGAAAACGGGTCTGAAAAATCGAAGGAGGGGGCCGGTTGCGGCCCCCGGAAGGATGACATGGCAGACGCAGTTCACCCCTACGGCCTGCACGCGGATCTGATTTCCGACGATGCCGCGCCGGTCGACGCAAACAGCATGCTTACCAAGGCCGAGTCCGCCTCGAGCTTCCTCAAGGCTCTGTCGCACGAAGGCCGGCTGATGATCCTGTGTCACCTCTCGACCGGAGAGAAGACCGTGACCGAGCTGGAGAACCTCCTGTCCTCGCGCCAGGCCGCGGTCAGCCAGCAGCTCGCCCGGCTTCGGCTGGAAGGGCTCGTCTCGCACCGGCGCGAGGGCAAGGCGATCTACTATTCGCTGAACGACGACCGCGCCCGCCGGATGATCGAGCTGGTCTACGACATGTTCTGCGGAACCCCGGCCTGACAGCGAACAGCCCGCGCAGGGAGGCATCATGGACATCATCCCGGTTGGCGCCATTGCAGCGCTGATTGGCCTGGCGACCGGCATCGTGCTGGGGCTTGCCGCACGGCTGGGCAATTTCTGCACGCTGGGCGCCATCGAAAGCGCCATCTACGGCGATGACCAGCGCCGCCTGCGCATGTGGGGCATCGTGCTGGGCACCGCGATCTTTACCACCCACCTGCTGGCCGCCGACGGCAAGGCCGACCTCGGCGCGACGGTCTACCATTCGGTTGCCTGGAACCCGCTGGCCAGCATCCTGGGCGGCGCGCTGTTCGGCTACGGCATGGCGCTGGCGGGCAATTGCGGCTTTGGCGCGCTGGCCCGCTTTGGCGGCGGCGACCTGCGCTCGCTGGTGGTGGTCGTGGTCATGGCCATCTTCGGCTTCGTCGCCCTGAACGGGCCGCTGGCCAAGCTGCGGGTGATGCTGTTTCCGCAGGTCGCGGCGGAAAACCCGCAAAGCTATGGCGATTTCGTCTCGAACCAGCTCGGCCTGCCGCCGCTGCTGTTCGCCACGCTGGTGGCCGCCGCGCTGGTGGTCTGGGCCCTGTCCCACCAGCCCCTGCGCGAGGCCCCGCGCCAGATCGCCTGGGGCGTGGCGGCCGGCCTTGCGATCAGCTTTGCCCTCTGGGGCACCTCGGCGCTTCATGACGCCACCTTCGGCGAGATCCCGGTCGAGGGGCACACCTTCACGGCCGCGCTGGGGCGCAGCCTGATCTGGCTGATGACCTCGTCCTCGGGCGGGCTCAGCTTTTCTGTGGGTTCGGTGGCCGGCGTGCTGGCCGGGGCCTTCATGGGCTCGTCGATCCGGGGGCTGTTCCGCTGGGAGGCCTGCGAGGACCCGCGCGAGCTGGGCCGCCAGGTGGGCGGCGCGGCGCTGATGGGGATCGGCGGGGTGATCGCGATGGGCTGCTCGGTCGGCCAGGGCGTCACCGCCTTCGCGACGCTGGCCTATTCCGCGCCGGTCACGCTGGCCGCGATCTACCTCGGCGCGGTGTTCGGCCTGCGCCGCCTGATCGAGGGCCTGCAGCCCGATTGAGGCCGCCGGAGGGCCCTGCCCGGCGCACCCCGACTGTTACGTTTGAGTCGCAGTTCTAAAAAATTGTTTACTGAGGGATGAAATTCCGCATCAATCTTGCCAGAGTGGTTCGAAATGAACGGCCAAACTAGGCCCAAAAAATTTTGGTAGGGACATGCGAGCACGAGCACTTCTTTTTGTAGCCATCGCCGCCGTTAGCACTTCGTGCACGAGTGAGTTCACGTCCTTCAGTGAAGGTCCGCAGGCCGCGATGGACACGGCCAACCGCGAATATTACCCCAATGACGAATTGATCGTTCAGGCCAAGGCGCAGTTCAACGAGCGCAACTTCGGCAACTCCTATCGCCTGTTCAAGAAGGCCATCGATGTCCAGCCGGACGATCCGCAGGCCTGGCTGGGCTTTGCCGCCTCGGCCGACATGCTGCGCCGCTTCGACAAGTCGGACTATGCCTATCGCAAGCTGCAGCCGACGATCGGCAACCGCGTCGAGTTCCTGAACAACTACGGCTATTCGCACCTCCTGCGGGGCAACCTGCGCACCGCGCGCAGCTATTTCCTGAAGGCCTATGAAATCGACCCGGAAAACGAGACAACCGCGAATAATCTCGAGCTGCTCCGGAATTCGGTCAATTACCCGAAACGCGCACGCGGCGACCTGAAGGGCATCTGAGCCCGCGCCGCGCCCGCCGTCCCCAGAGGGAAACGGCATGGCTGCCTTTGCGATCTCGGTCCTCGTGATTCTGCTCTATGGGCGCATCGCCTGGACCGATTTCGTCCAGTTCCGGATCCGCAACCAGATGGTGCTGCTGCTGATCGGCCTTTACGGGCTGTTCGCTGTGGCGCAGGGCGGGGCGCATCTGCGCGGCGACCTGGTGGCCGGGTCCATCCTGTTCGCCATGGGGTTCGGGTTTTGGCTGGCCGGATTGATGGGCGCGGGCGACGCCAAGCTCGGCCTGCCGGTGGGGTTGTTCTGCGGGCTGCACGGCCTGTTTGCCTATGCGGTGCTGCTGCTGGTCTTTTCCTTCGCCATGCTTCTGCTGTTCCGGCTCGGCCGCCGGCCGGGGCCGCGCCGCAGTTACGCCGGGCGGCGGCTGCAGGAAATGGCGGAACTCGGCCAGGTGCCCTACGCCATCCCCATGCTCTGCGCGGGGGGGATCGTCCTTGCCCTTCGCGCACTGGCCAATCTTTCCTAGCGAGAGCTTGAAAAGCGACACAGACCCTGCTCTCATAGCCTTACACGCGGCATCGTCCGGGTCCGGGGCGCGCGCCCTGCCGTTTCCCCCTGCCCCTGCTGATCACGCGCATGTCAGCGGCCCCGCGCCGCAAGGAGGACGCATGAAACGCTTCGCGCAATCCGAGGACGGCTTCGTCTATGTCATGGTGCTGTTGTTCATTCCCGTGCTTCTCGGGGTGGCGCTGTTGGTGATCGACATCAGCCGGGGCAACAACGCCCATTCCGACCTCTACGCCGCGGCGGACGCCATGGCCCTGGCCGGGGCGCGCGAACTGGACGGCGGAACCGACGCCATCGACCGCGCCAAGGACGCGATGAGCGAGCTCACCAACACCGTCAGCATGCTGGCCCCGTCGGGCGCGGACATGCATATCGACCTGCTCTACGAGGGCAGCAACAATGAGCATTACCTGGTGGATTTCCTGACAGAGATCCCGGACGACGATGACGAACCCATAGACGCGGCCTGGCGCGCGGGCCATCAGCCCGCCACGCAGGGCGAGGCGAAATATGTCTGGGTCTACGCCCAGTCCGGCGCCAACCATCCGCTGCAGCCGCTCTTTGCCGTGTTCCCGAAAATCGTCAAGCCGACGCCCGTCGGGGCCACCGCCGTGGCCATGGCCCGCAGCGCGGCCTGCGATATCCCTCCGCTGTTCATCTGCAACCCGTTCGAAGCCGAGGGCATCAACCTGCAGACCGCTTTCAGCAACGGCCAGATGCATGGCCGGTTGATCAAACTGCACCCGCGCGGCTCCGAAACAGCCGGCCCCGGCAATTTCGGCTTCCTCCAGATCGACGGGTCGTCCAGCGCGGACGCCATCCGCGATATGTTCGCGGGCGGGCTGAACCCGACCTGCTATGATTCGGAGTCGGTGGAGACCAAGCCGGGCGCGGCGACCTCGATCCGGACGGGGATCAACATCCGCTTCGACATGTACGAGGCCCCCTACAAGAACACCGCGGGCGACTTTCCGCCGGACGTGAACGTCAGAAAGGGCTATATGCCCTCTTCACAGGGCTCCCCGGGGCCCTGCAACACCGAGCTTTACGAACCGGAGAGCCCGCCCGTCGTCCCGACCCCGGCCATGGGCTTTCCCCCGAACGACGACATGTCGCCGCCGGGCAGCGGTGTCGCGGGGGCCTTCATCGGCTCGGGGGACTGGGACCTGTTTGGCTACTGGGACGTGAATCACCCCTACAACGATCTGCCGACCGACCTGGATTCGATCAACTCGTTCCCAAGTGCGGTGTGGCCCGGCAGCGAATTGCCGTCGCGCTACGACATTTACCGCTATGAAATTGATGAGACGTTGGACGCCACGGCCGACCTGATCGGAGATGCCTCGCCCGGCGGGGAAACCGGGCGGCCCATGTGCAGCGCCTCCAAGCCTAACCCTGCCCCGCCCGAAGAGGGACGCCGCATCATCGTCGGGGCCATCATCGACTGCCTGGCAAATCCGCCTTCGGGGCAGTCGTCCCTGCCGGTGAACAGTTTCGCGAGCATGTTCATGGTCAACCCGATGGAGAAGAACGGCACCGAAGATGCGACCATCGATGTCGAGATTGTCGACATCACCGGCTTTGGCGGCAACGGCACGCTGGACACCTTCGTCCGCGACGAGGCCGTGCTGGTGCGCTGAGCCCGTTGCTCCGCGCGCTCAATGTGGCCGAATCGCCTTGTTTTCCTGTCGCCGCCCTCACGTCGGTCACATTTTCGCCATAAATCTCAACGAAAATTAACCTAATGGAAACAGTAGGGTCCAAAGAGCCACATGCAGCACGCCAAGAGGACAATCGGAACTGATTTGTTGACTTTAGAAAAACTGTGACGGAACATTGATTTAGGTCATAACAGTATTTGTATGATTGAGGCAAAAGTTCGACAAGGAGGGCGAGGTCTCGCCGATGAGAACCGCCCCCTGCCGATTTCGGAAGACCCGCTTCTGAGGATTAGGAGGGACAAAAATGCTCAGACTTATTACCATGATCCAATGCTTCAAGCGCGACGAAAAAGGCCTCGCGCTGACGGAATATCTTATCCTGCTCGGCCTGCTGACTGCCGCCGTCATCGGCGCCGTTCTGCTGTTCGGTGAACAGCTTGGCCTGCGCTGGGAGAGCTGGGCCACCTGGATGAGCAACACCGATCTGAACGCTCCGACCTGATCGCTGTGGGCGGCTTTCCGTCCTGACACAGCTGGCGTGACGGCGGCGCGATGCCGCCGTCGCCCCGCGCCGAATGTCGCCCGCCCCGTCCATGCGGAGTTGGCGGAAAATTAACGTACGGAACGAATAATAGCCGGGCAAATTACCCACCCTTCGCCCCAAAAAAACTCTGGTTTTAACAGAGTTCCCCGCGCAAGATCATCGGAAAACAACCGAACCGGGGGATCTGAGGAGAGCTTTCATGCGGTCAACCACCTTGCTCAGCCTTCTGCTGGCAGCCCTCATCGCCGGCGTGGCGGTCTTCGGCGCGCGCACCTGGCTCAATGAGGAGCGCCAACGCCTGTTTTCCGAGGCCACCCGGACGACCGAAACCGAACCCGAAGAGCGCCGGACCATCGTGATCGCCGACCAGGCATTGCTGTTCGGCGAACGGGTCACCCCCGAGAAACTGCGCGAGATCGAGTGGGCCAGTGACGTCACCCCCCGCGGCTCCTTTGCGTCGATCGACAAGGTCGTGGTCGGCGACACCGAGGAAGAGGCCCGCTTCGTGGTCTCCTCGATGGAACCGGGCGAGCCGGTCCTCGCCTCCAAGATCACCGCGCCGGGCCAGCGCGCCAAGCTTTCCACCTCTGTCGCCCCCGGCATGAAGGCCGTGTCGATCCGCGTGAACGACGTGCAGGGCGTGGCCGGCTTCGTCCTGCCGGGCGACCGGGTCGACGTCATGCTGACCCGCGCCTCGCGCCGCGCCGGCGAGGCGGGCTATGTCGATGTGCTGCTGCAGGGCGTCAAGGTCCTGGCCATCGACCAGATCGCCGACGACCGCAAGGATCAGCCCAGCGTCGTCCGCACCGTCACCTTCGAGGTCAACACCGAAGAGGCGCAGAAACTGGCGCTGGGGGCCAGCATCGGCACGCTGTCGCTGGCGCTGCGCAACATCGCCTCGAGCGAGGTCGAGGATATCAAGCGCGTCACGCTGCAAGACCTCGGCGAACTCGACGTGGCCGAAGACCTGAACCCCGAGCCGGAACAGCCCCAGACCGATGCGGAACTGGAGCGGCTGGGTGCGCTTGAAGAGTTGCTAAAAGGATTCACTGCCGGAATTTCTGAGCGCATGGACAGCGTCGAGGCAAGCATTCAGAACCAGGAACCTGTAGTAATTGAAAAAGAGGTCGTCAAAGAGGTCGAGGTCCCGGCCAAGGTGACGCCGCCGACTCCCCCCTCAAGGGCGACGGTCGGTGTCATCCGCAACGGACGCCGAGACGAATACCGGGTCTTGTCCGAACCTGACACCCAATAAAAATGCCCTGCCGGCGCGCGGGACGAGGATTTTCCGTCAGCCGAAAAGGGCTCTGTGGCAGCATACCAGCGATCGGAGCCGAGAGAATGAGCTTCTACCAGAACAGACCAGCGCGGGCCCTCTGCACCCTCTTCTCCGCGGCGATTGTGGCCGGGGGGCTTGCCCTCGGCACCGCCCATGCGCAGACGCGCCAGATCGACATTGGCGACGGTCAGGTATCGAACCTGACGATCGCGCCCGGGCACACCCTGACCATCGAAACCGACGAGCCCTTCGCCAACATCGTGATCGGCAACCCCGATATCGTCGACGTCTTCCCGCTGACCGAAAGCTCGCTTTACGTGCAGGCCAGGGCCAGCGGCTTCACCAATGTCACGCTCTACAACGACGCGCAGAAGCTGCTGGAAGTGATCGATGTGCGGGTCAAGTTCGACTACAGCGAACTGCAGAACGCCATCAACCGCGCTGTGCCCAGCGCCCAGGTCGACGTCTCCAACGTCAACAACCGCATCCGCCTGTCCGGCCGGGTGAAGGACACCGTCGACCTGTCCCGCGTGCTGGAAATCGCAAGCCAGTATTCACAAGAGCCGGTGATCAACGCCATCCGCGTGTCCGCCGCGCAGCAGGTGCAGCTGGACGTCCGCATCCTGGAGGTCAACCGCAACTCCGGCCGCGAACTGGGCGTGGAACTGACCGGCACCAAGACGGCGACCGGCCTGCAGCGCTTCACCACCGGGGCCAATGCGGCGACCGGCGTGGCGCCCTTCGGCACCGCGGTGGGACACCTGCTGTCGATCTCGGGCACCAGCGTCGATTACGTGATCAACGCGCTTGAGGACAAGGGCCTGGCCCGGCGCCTGGCCAACCCCACCCTGGTCACCACCAGCGGGATCGAGGCCAACTTCGTGGTCGGCGGCGAGATCCCGATCGACAAGTCGGTCATCGAGGACGGCGAGGTCGCGACCGAAACCGGCTATCGCGAATACGGTGTGCGCCTGAACTTCCTGCCCACGGTGCTGGACGACAACCTCATCAGCCTGCGCATCAGCCCCGAGGTCAGCGACGTCGACACCTCGCTGACGGTGAACGGCCAGCCCGCCTTCATCTCGCGCAAGGCCGAGACGACGGTTTCGCTGCGCGACGGGCAGAGCTTTGCCATCGCGGGCCTTTTGCAGGCGAACAACGAGCGCAGCGTCGAACAGGTTCCGTGGCTGGGCCAGGTTCCCGTCCTCGGCGCGCTGTTCCGTTCCACCGCCTTCCAAAAACGCGAAACCGACCTGGTCATCCTGGTGACCCCGCACCTGGTGCGCCCCGCCGCGCCGGACGAGCCGCTGCGCTCGCCGCTGGACGATGCCCGTTCCAGCGACGATATCGAGCTGTTCCTGCTGGGCATGCTTGAGGTCGACCGCCAGCTGCTGCGCCGCTTCGCCGAGGGCGACGGCGTGATCGGCCCCTACGGGCACATGATTGACTTGGAGTTCGAAGATGGTCTCATCGAGAAAAAGTAAGCTGCTGGTCGCCCTTGTCGCACTCGGCGTTCTGGGGGCCTGCACGGATTACACGAACCATTGGGATACCGTGACCTTCCGGGCCGGCAACGCGATGAGCCACAACACGGGCGTGCAGGAGATCTCTCCTTGGCCGCGCCATGTCGAGGACACTACGATCGAACACGGCGGGTAAGCCTTTCGGAGGAACCGGCGGGCCGGGCGCGCGGCGCCCGGCTGAATGTGTGATGCGCACGAACTCCGGGAGAGACGATCCGGCCCTGAATATCTGAGAAGGATGCGGTGTAGGGCACATGGTCAGCACTACGAGACGGACATTTTGCAGGGATGAGGGCGGCTCTGTCCTGGCCGAAGCCCTGCTTCTTTTGCCCGTCCTGACCATATTCTCGATCGGTGTGCTGGAGTTCGGTAACGTCCTTTGGCAGCGCCACCAGGTCCAGACCGGCGTGCGCGACGCGGCGCGCTACTGGTCGCGGTGCCAATCGGCCGGTTCGACATTCAACAGTTGGTGTTCGGTCTCCATCGCGCAGAATATCGCCTTCTACGGCACGCCCGACGGCAGCGGATCGCCGCGCGTGCCGGGCTGGACCGACCCGGCGGACTTGACGATTGAGCCCAACCCCCAGCCGTCCAACCCAACCCCGAGCGATCTGGTCACGGTGACCGGGAGGCTCGACTATCGCGGCTCGCCGTTGTTCGGCGCCCTGAACATCCCGATCGTGACGATCAGATACACACATTCGGAGCGGTACCTGGGATGGTGAGACGCCGCCATATCCGGGTCTTCCGACGCAGCGAAGACGGCACCACCCTCGTGGAGGGGCTGCTGGTCTTTCCGATTCTCCTGATGGTCTTCGCGGCGTTGATCGAGTTCGGCTTTGCCGTGTTCCAGTGGAACCAGGCCGTCAAGGCGGTCCAGCTTGGCGCCCGCCTGGCCGCCGTGTCCGATCCGCTTCCGGAGGACATGTCGGCGCTGACCGCCGATTACACCGGCGTCCCCCAAGGCCAACCGACGCCGACCAGTCCGGTCACGGTGAGTTGCGGCGCCGGCGAGGCGGCCTGCAACCCTGCCCGCCTGAACCGGCTGATCTACGGCAGCGACGGGGCCTGCGACGCGGACTACGGCACCTCGCTGCCCGGCATGTGCGACTTTAACCCGAGCATCGGCCCCTCCAACGTCCGGATTTCCTACCACCGCAGCGGGCTCGGCTATGTCGGGCGTCCCTGGGGCCCGGTGGTCACCGTCACGCTCGAACTGGACGGGCTGACGTTCAACCTGCCATTCATGGGCGCCCTTCTCGGAATCAACAACATGACCATCCCCGCCCATCCCGTTACAGTCACCAGCGAAGACCTGTGCAGCCAGGTCTCCTGCTGATGTGAGAGCGAAGAGTGCCGAATGACCTCATTCAACCTTTATAACGTCCTGGTTGTCAGCACCGATGGAGACGGAAGCTGGTCCATCGAGCAGTTGATCTCAAAGTCGCCGCACTACCGGGTCACGACCGTGCCCGCGGATACCATCGGCTCCAAACGCCCGGACGTCGACCCCGACATCATCATCGTGGATGTCGAACGGATCGGCGAGACAGAGGTCGACGCGCTCAACGAACTGCACGAAACCTTCACCGATGTCCCGCTGGTCGTGGTGTCGGAGCCGCTGCCGCAGGAGGACGTGCATCGCCTGATCAAGCTGCGCATCCACGACTGGATGCTGAAGCCGATCGATGAGAACAAGCTTGTCACCGTCCTGCAATCGGCCGTGCGCAGCGCCAAGGCGGCGCGCAACAAGGTCCATGCCGTGATCTCCACCGTGGGCGGCGCCGGGGCGACCACGATCGCGGTGTCCATGGCCGACATGCTGGCCAACAAGCTGTTCAAGAAAAAGCCCAATGTCGCGCTGTTCGACCTGGATTTCTCGATCGGCAACTGCGGCTACGTGCTGAACATGGTGAATTCCTACAACCTGGAATCCGTCGCCTCCAACCCCAGCCGGATCGATGCCGAGTTCATCAACCTGATCCAGCAGCAGCACGATCGCGGCTTTTTCGTCTATTCGTTCAAGCGCCCCGACATCAACACCGAGCTCGACGGGTTCGAACTGGTGCTGCGGATGCTGGACGCGGTGTCGCTGCAGCATGAACACACGGTGCTCGACATTCCGTATTACGAGACCGACTGGAAGAACGAGGTGCTGGCCGGGGTCAACACCTGCACCCTTGTCACCGAGATGAACCTGCCCGCGCTGAAGCACTGCCTCGACCTGCTGCGCCGGATCCGTGAGATCCGCGGCGAGGATTTCAAGATCAACGTGGTCTTGAACAAGGAATCACGCAAACTGTTCGACAACCGGATCAGCCGCGCCAAACTGCGAGAGCTGTTCGGAGAAACACCGCTTTTCTACTTCCCCGAAGAGCGGGACGTCATCGAGGAAAGCGTGGACCGGGGCGTGCTGCCCAGCGACGTCAGTGGGCGCTCGCGCTTCATCCGGGCGTTGGGCGGATACATGAAAGACATAGGCATCGGAGGGGACCGTTGACGCGCCGGGGCATTCTCAAAAGGTTGCGAACCGTGGTGGCGGGGGCGCTGTGCCTCGCGGCCGGCAGCCTTGCCGCCTCGGCTGGGCCGCTGCCCGTGCCGCATTCCGCTGCCGGCCTGCATCTGCCGGCGCGCGGCGGCGACAGCGTCGTGTTGGCGTCCGAGGCGGCGCGGGTCCCGCGCAGCCATGGCCCCGAATCCATGCAGATCGTCCCCTACCCCAGCAACGAGGCGCCGGGCACGATCATCATCTCCAACGCCGACCGGACGCTGCACCGCGTGCTGGGCAACGGCAAGGCCGAGCGCTACGAGATCAGCGTCGGGCGCGACGGCTTTACCTGGACGGGGGTGACCACCGTGGGGAACAAGGCCGAGTGGCCGGCCTGGCGGCCGCCTTCGGACATGCGCACCCGCGACCCCTCGCTGCCGGGTTACGTGCCGCCGGGGCCCTACAACCCGCTGGGGGCGCGGGCGCTCTATCTCTATGCAAACGGGCGCGACACCCTTTACCGCATTCACGGCACCAACAACGCCGCCTCCATCGGGGGCTATGAGACATCCGGCTGTTTTCGCCTGTCCAACGCCGACGTCATCAATCTTTTCAAGAAAGTCAGGACCGGCACGAAAGTCATTGTGAAGTAAGAGATTGACGGAGGGCGCAAAACCATGACGGGACGTTTCTTTCACGGCTCGAACGAACCGGCGCCGAAGGCGTCGGACAAGGACGATCCGCTGATCCTGCGCAATGAGCCCACCGAGGCCGCGCCGGCCCCCGCGAAGCCCGAGGGAAAACCCGGCAGCAAGCCCGATTTCGTGTCCGAGCGGGTCAGCCTGCACCGCTACCTGCTGGACAAGATCAATCTCGGTGTCCTCGACACGATCGAGGAGCGAGAACTGCACGACGAGCTGCGCCCGCTCGTCCGCGACTACGTCAAGATGAACAACTTCCCGCTCAACGCGAAAGAGCTGGATTCGCTGATCTCGGACATCGCGGACGAAATCCTGGGCCTCGGCCCGATCGAGCCGCTGCTCGATGACGAGACGATCTCGGACATCCTGGTGGTGGGCTACAACAAGGTCTATGTCGAACGCTTCGGCCGGCTGCAGGAAACCGAGGTGCGCTTCAAGGACGAAGACCACCTGATGCGGATCATCAACAAGATCGTGGCCTCGGTCGGCCGCCGCGTCGATGAATCCTCGCCGCTGGTCGACGCCCGCCTCGCCGACGGCTCGCGCGTCAACGTGGCCGTGCGCCCGGTGGCGGTGGACGGGCCGCAGGTTTCGATCCGGAAATTTGCCAAGCGCCCGTTCGACCTCGACCGGCTGGTCAAGGGCAACACGCTGGCCCGCGCGATGGCCGACCTGCTGGCCATCGCGGTTGAGGGCAAGGTTTCGATGGTCGTCTCGGGCGGTACCGGCTCGGGTAAGACGACGCTGCTGAACGCGCTTTCGGCCTATATCCCGCACGAGGAACGGCTGGTCACCATCGAGGACGCGGCGGAACTGCAGCTCCAGCAGCCGCATGTGGTGCGGCTGGAGACGCGGCCGCCCACGGTGGACGGCCGCAACGAGATCCTGCAGCGCGACCTGGTGAAGAACGCCCTGCGGATGCGCCCCGACCGCATCATCGTCGGCGAGGTGCGCGGCGCCGAGGCCTTCGACATGCTGCAGGCCATGAACACCGGCCACGAGGGCTCGATGAC
>Ga0207799_100419_pt1 | contig 17094 bp, 16 predicted proteins | sample TtanPargueraPR_4_FD_187742 | JGI IMG/M metagenome (GOLD analysis project Ga0207799, IMG submission 187742) | Aerobic enrichment media microbial communities from Bioluminiscent Bay, La Parguera, Puerto Rico - Tt and M2 (SPAdes) | ecosystem: Environmental > Aquatic > Marine > Unclassified ...
AGCGAGCTTACCGCGCGGACGTACCGGACGCGAACCGCCGGGACGACACGCGCCGACCTGGTACGGGCACACACCCGCCACGCACCGGCCGGGGCCGCCGCTCCCGCCGTTACCGGCCTGGGCCGTCCGATGCTCGACGCCGCGACTCTGCTGATGGCGCAGGATGAGCGCTGGCAGGCCGGTCCCTCCACCCAGCCCCAGCTGTCGGGCCCGGCCAATCGAGGCTTCGAGGCCTATGGCCTTGACCGGAAGGCCATGCAGAACAACCAAACCCCGGTGATCGACTACCACCTGGGCGAAGACGGGCAGTTCTACGACACCGGCGAGGATTTCCACGACGGCGAAGCCGCGGCACGCGCCGAAGCGGTGTTCGATACGACTGCCGACAGCACGGCCAGTTCCAACCAGAGCGAGCCGGCATCGACCCAGCAGGTGCGGGCCTATCGGGCCGCCGCCAGCATGGCGGCCGAAGCCTGGGGATTGGACACGCCCCTGCCGCGCGTCGAAATCACCATTTGATCCACCACATGACCTGACCGGCCCCCCCGGCGCTTTTGGACTTGTCCACCGGGACCGGCTGCGGACAAACTCGGGGTTCCGTTGTTAAGGCTTCCGGAACCGGAGGCAAGCCGATGTGGAAACGGATCTCGGATTTCGTGCTCGGAGAGCGGCCACAGGCCCGCCTTCCAGAAAGGGTCCGTCTGGCCATTCTCGACCTTCAGGCCAACAGCGAGGTTCTGATCGGCTGGGTTCAGCTCTGCCTGGTCCTGTTCTTCATCCTGCTCTACAGCATCGCGCCGAAGACCTCCGCGGGAACGGATTTCCTGCCGGTTCCCTGGGCCCTGGGCGCCTATCTGGCATTCACCACGGTACGGCTCGTCTCCGCTTACCGGGGCTCGTTGCCGCGCTGGTTCCTGCTGGTTTCCGTGGTCATCGACATGGCCCTGCTGATGGGGCTGATCTGGAGCTTCCACCTGCAGTACGAGCAGCCGCCGGCATTCTATCTGAAGGCGCCCACCCTGCTGTACGTCTTCATTTTCATCGCGCTGCGGGCCCTGCGTTTCGACCCCAGCTACGTGATCGCCGCCGGGCTGACCGGCGCCGCGGGCTGGCTGTTCCTTTTGTGGTACGCCGCGTTCGGCACCAACAGCATCCTCGACCTGACGACCCGCGACTACGTGCTGTACATGACATCCAACCGGGTGCTGATCGGCGCCGAGATCGACAAAATCCTGACCATCCTGCTGGTCACCGGCGTGCTGGCCGTCGCCCTGGCGCGCGCCCAGCGCATGCTGGTCCGCGAGGTCACCGACAGCACCGTGGCGCAGGACCTGTCACGCTTCGTCCCGCCGGAGATCGCCGACCGCATCACCACCGCCGACCAAGCGCTGCAGCCGGGCGACGGCGAGGTCAAGGAAGCGAGCATCCTGTTTTCCGATATCGAGGGCTTCTCGACCATCTCCGAGGCGCTATCGCCGGGTGATCTGATGCAACTGCTGAACGAGTATTTCGCCGCGGTGTCCGGGGAGATCGACCGGCACGGCGGCGTCATCACCCAGTTCGAGGGCGACGCCATGCTGGTGACGTTCAACACCGCCCGCTCGGACCCCGACCACGCGGCCAACGCCGTCCGCACGGCGATCGGAATCCAGCGGATCGTCGGCGCCCGCACTTTCGGCCCCGGCTATGCCCTGCGCACCCGCTGCGGGCTGAATACGGGCAATCTCGTCTCGGGAGCCGTCGGCACGCCGGAGCGCCTGCTGTTCACCGTGCATGGCGACGAGGTCAACGTCGCCGCCCGGCTGGAACAGCTGAACAAGGATTACGGAACCTACGTCCTGGCCACGGAACAGACGAAAAACGCCGCCGGCGAGGGATTCGTCTTCCTGCCGGTCGGGGAAGTCACCCTGCGCGGACGCGCCGCGCCGGCACGGGTCTTCACCATCAATATCTGAAACAGACTTGGCGGAATGTCGGGGGAGCGGCGGCGCGGCACCTCGCCGGCCGCCGGAGAAATCAGACGACGATGTCCAGATAGTAGCCGCGCGGTACATCCTGGGAAAGCGGTTCGCCCGAGTTGAGAACCTGGTTCAGCCGGGCCAGCGCCCGCTCGTTGGCGGTCGAATCGCCTTGCGCCGACACCTTGGCCCGGGCATTGACATCACGCCCGCCCTGATAGACGGACGGCTGCTGCCCGGAGGAGCCAACGGAAACGTTGGAGGATGTAATCGGATCGGCCATGACGGCAAACTAACGGAAAAAAGTTAACGGAACGTCAATCGCCCTGGAACTCGCGTGGCCAGGAATCGACCGGCGCTTCGACGAAAAACGGCCCGCTTCCCTCGCGATAATGCTCCAAGGCCCAACGCACACTGGGGAAAGCCAAATCGCCCCACGGGATGTCCGCCCAGGAAAACATCCGCACGGCCTCGCTTTCCACGCCCGGCGCGATGTCCGGCGACGTCATGTGCGCCCGGTAGAAGGCATGGATCTGGCTGATCCTCGGGATTTCGTAAATACCGATCAGATCGTCGATCCGGATGCTGGCGCAGGCCTCCTCGGCCACCTCGCGGGCCGCGCCGGCCGACATGCTCTCCCCCAGTTCGAGGAATCCCGCCGGAATGGTCCAATACCCGAGGCGCGGCTCGATCGCCCGTTTGCAGAACAGAATCCGCTCTTCGTAGGAACAGACCGCGCCGACCACCACTTTTGGATTTTCATAGGCGATGTAACCACAATCCGGGCAGACCAGACGCGGACGATTGTCCCCCTCGGGAATGGTCTCGACGGAGGGCCCGGCTTTTTGGGACTCGACCATGGGCCTCAGTGTGGCGCTGGCTTCGGTCTCAGGCAAGAACGAAACGCGCCGTGAAATTCCGCCGATCTCCGAATTTCTCAGGCCTTCCCGAATATGCTATGGATGACCGATATGTACTCGGGCCCTGTGCGGTCCCTCGAGGGAACGGCGCAATTCAAAAGTCAATAACGTCAGGAAAGCCGCCAGCCGAAGCCATGCTAGCCAGGATCCCGCTCATCGACCGGTTGCGCGTGGGAACGCGTCTGTTTTCCCTCGTCGCCCTCGCGCTGATCGCCATCGGCGCGGCGACCCTGCTGTTCTCGGTCGCCGACCGGCGGCTGGAAGACGCCTTCTCCGAACACGCCGCCGCCCTGAAGATCCAGGACCTCACCCACGAGATCGCCGCCGGCATCGGCAGCCTGCGCAGCCACCAGACGGCGTTCCTGGCCGGCGGCGACGTCCGGGCCGTCGAGGCCTATTCGCGGGAGGCCGCGCGCTTGCGGGCGCTCCTCGAAACACTGGCGAAGATCAAACAGGCCGGCAGCGTGCGAACAGATATAGATACCCTGCACGACGGTCTCGCCGAACACGCGGCGGAGTTCCGCAAGCTTGCCGATCTCGGCGTCGGAGAAAACGGCGTCGCCGGCCGGGCCAAGCGGCTGGCCTTGCGCACCCAGGAGGCCGCGGCGGAACTGGAAGACGCCGTCAAAGGGCCGGATCAGGAACTGCTGGCCGCCGCCGTCCTGACCATGCGCGGGTTCGAGCGGCGGTACCTGGCGGGGAACGACAGCGCCTTCGTCCAGCTGGTCAGCTACCGCCAGGAGGTGTTCGATCCCCGCCTCGCCGCCGCCGAACTGACTCCCGAGGAACGCGCCGGGATCACCTCGCTGGTCGAGACCTATATGTCGGCCTTGTCGACCCAGGCGAAATGGCTGGTCGAACAGCAGCGGATCTTCGCCCGGCTCGACGAGATTCTCGGCTATCTGACTCCGGCGGTCGAAGCGTTGGGGGGGCTGCGACGGGAAGCCGCCGCCACCGCCGCCGCGACCCTGGCCGACCGGGAAAGGATCCGTACCCTGATGCTGGCCGGAGCCGGAGCGGTGCTGCTGTTCTTCGCCGGTCTCGGCGGACTGATCGCCCGGAGTGTCAGCCGCCCCTTGCGCGACCTCGCCGACGCCGCCCGGCACATCGCCGCCGGAGACCGCGACGCCTTCGTACCGGTGCGCACCACGGAAGACGAGATCGGCGATCTGGCCCGCGGCCTGCGCGCGGCGCGCGATTCCCTGGCCGAGGCGGACCTGCGCGGCCGAGCCCAGGAACATGACGCCCGCAGCCAGACCCTACGGCTGCAAGTAACGCAGCGGACCCTGGTCGAGGAGATCGAGACCGAGGTCGCCGGCGCCGTGGCCCTCCTGACACAGGCGGCCGCCGACCTGGCCCGGCTGTCCGAGGAGATCGGCCGGGCTTCGGCGGAAATCGCGCAGCAGAGCGGCGACGTTTCCAAGGCCTCGCAATCGACGGCGACGAGCCTTCGCGGCCTGACCGGCGCGGCCTCGCGCCTGCACAACGCCATCGGCGTCGCCGAGGAAAGCCTCGTCGCGATGGATCCGGCCCTTCCCTCGACCGAGGAAACGACCGGCAGCCCGGCTTTGATGGATGTCGCCTGGGACTTGCGCGCTTTCCTGGAACGAGTCGCCAATATCGCCCTGCGCACCCGGCTGATGGCGCTGCGCGGCGCCATCGCGGGCGGCGGCCCGGAAGCCCAGGGAGTGGCGGACGAAATCCGCGAACTGACCGATCGCATCGCGGCCGACGGCATCGATTTCAGCGACCGCATCAAGGCGGCGGTGGCGCCGCTCGCCGACGTCGCGGCGGCCATCGACCTGCAGGGCGCGGCGGCCCGCGAAATCCTGATCAACGCGGAGGGCGCGGTTTCCGGCACCCTTCGGATATCCAACGCGGTGTCCCGCATCGGCAAGGCGGCGGCGGATTCGGGCACCGCCGCCGGCGAGATCAAACGGGTGGCCGACGCCGCGACGCAGCAGTCCGAACAGCTGCGCCGCGACATCGATGCCATTCTGAGCCGCGTCCGGCGGCTGGCCGATCTTTAATCAGCCGGCCCGCAGGACGGCGACGCCCGGCAGCTCCTTGCCCTCGATCCATTCGAGGAAGGCGCCGCCTGCGGTCGAGACGTAGGAGAACTTGTCGCCCACGCCGGCACGCTGCAGCGCCGCGACCGTATCGCCGCCGCCGGCGACCGACAGCAACTTGCCTTCCCCGGTGAGGCGCGCCGCTTCCTGGGCCACCGCGTTGGTACCGGCGTCGAACGGCGAAATCTCGAAGGCGCCGAGCGGGCCGTTCCACAGCAGGGTCTTGCAGCCGGCCAGCAGCTTCTTCAACTCGTCGACGGACTTCGGTCCGGCGTCGAGGATCATGGTGTCGTCCGGCACGTCATCGATGGCGACGGTCTGCGACGCGGCCCCCTCGGCGAACTCCTTGGCGACCACGCCGTCGACCGGCAGCACGATCTCGCAGCCGCCCTCGGCCGCCTCGGCCATGATCTTGCGGGCGGCTTCCGCCATGTCGTGCTCGCACAGCGATTTGGCGACGTTCACCCCCTTGGCGTTGAGGAAGGTGTTGGCCATGCCGCCGCCGATGATCAGCAGATCGACCTTCTTCGACAGATGGCCGAGCACGTCGAGCTTGGTCGAGATCTTGGCGCCGCCGACCACCGCCGCGACCGGATGCTCGGGCGCTTCCAGGGCGCCGGTCAGGGCGTCCAGCTCGGCCTGCATCAGCCGTCCGGCGGCCGCTGGCAGCAGCCGCGCCACCGCCTCGGTCGAGGCATGGGCCCGGTGCGAGCACGAGAAGGCGTCGGTCACGTAGGCGTCGGCCAGGGAAGCGAGCTTCTTGGCGAACTCGGGATCGTTCTTCTCCTCCTCCGGATGGAAGCGGAGATTCTCGAGCATCACGATGTCGCCGTCCTTCATCGCGCCGACGACGCGCTTGGCGTCCTCGCCGACACAGTCCTTGGCGAAGGCGACCGGACGCTTGCAGGCCGCGGCCAGCGCCTCGGCGACCGGGGCGAGCGAGAATTCGGGCTTCACCTCGCCTTTCGGGCGGCCGAGATGGGTGACCACGATCACCCGGGCGCCCTGATCGGCGAGCTCCAGAAGGGTCGGCACGGTACGGTCGATGCGGGTGGTGTTGGTGACCTTGCCGTCCTTCATCGGGACGTTGAGATCGGCGCGGACCAAAACCCGTTTTCCGGACGCGTCGAAACCGTCAAGCGTGTTGAATTTAGCCATTTTGAATCTTCCGTTCTGCTTGAGGATCGGGGCATAGAGAAAAGGGCGAAGCCGCCCCATCCCCCGCCACAGTTATGAAAACAGCCCCCACAAAACGCAAGGGGATTCGGTTCCGCGACGGCAAGTCGCGGGGAAGCAGCCGCGCCAAAAGACGGGAAAGAACATAAAAGGAACATATTTGTTGTGATCACCAATTTATAGGTATATATACATATTATATGACCATGAATTTTCATATCGGATCATGAAGGGATATAATTCCATGCCCGAGACGCTCCGCCTGAAAAAGACCATTGGCCCCAGCCATCCGACCACGCCGGAAGATGCCGTCGCCGCCAAGGCCGCTCTGGCCCGGCTGGGGCATTACGAGATCCCCGATTTCGGGATCACACCCTATCCGGATTCCGCGCTCTTCGACGGCCTGCGGAACTTCCAGCAGGAACAGGAGCTGAAGGTGGACGGCCTGATGAAGCCGGACGGCCGACGGCCAAGCGCCTCGGCCAGCTCCTTACGGAAGCCTCCGAAGAAAACGGCGTCTTGCCCTCTTTGCGTCATAATACAGACACAAATACAACCTCAAATGCTCCGGCCGTGAAACCGAAACCCGAGGAACCGAAGGCCCCGATCCTGAACATGGAAAAGGACAGGCTGCAGAGCATCATCGATGACACGCCCGCACGAAAACCGGGCATGGGGCCTGGAAGCCGTCGAAGAGCACGATCCGGTCATTCGCGAAATGGCCGACAAGTATGGTGTAGATCCAGATTTGATCCGGGCCGTGATGTTCGCCGAAAATGCCAGGGGGCATAAGGGTTTTCTGAACAAGATGGCGGATGTCGTGGGATGGTCGGACTCGGCGCTCCCCATGAACATAAACAAGGAAACCGGAGCCAAATTGCTCGGCAAGAAGCCTGATGACCTTTACGACGCCCGCGACAACATCGAGGCGGCGACGATCTTCCTGAAACGCATCCGCGACCGCATAGATTCTCCCAACCCGACGCCCGCACAAATTGGCTCAATCTGGCTTTTCACCGGGCGCGAAAACACGCATGACTGGGGGGAATTCATCCAGCGAATCCACAACGAAAAACCTTGGGCGGAGAAGCAAGATGAAGCGTCCAGCCACGAGTGATCCCACAAAAACGGGAGATACGGGCACGGAACGCCATTCGCCATACGTCCCGGTAAAGATTGCGGCAGGAGCGTTTGCCGGAGTGTCGCTCTGTTACGCCGTGCTGGGCCCACTCACAGGTTCTTACGTCATTCCGGGGATTTCATTTTGTCCTCCCGTCGAACCGGGGGAGTTCTACAACTTCATTCTGGACGGCAGGCCCTGCCGAATAACTTTCGGTTCGGCACTTAATTTTATCGGCGCATTCGGCATTACCAGCATGGTGCTGCAGATTCCAACCCTGATTCTGTGGGCGGTTCTCGCCATCCGGGAATGGCGGCACAAACCTTATTCACGCCACTCCCCCGTAAGGGTTATGGCGATCACGGTATTCGCTTTTTCATTTTGCCTGATCGCTTGGGACTTCTACGGACCTTTCTTAAAAAATACCCAGGGGGAGTACTGCGATTACGTCACCCCCGGAGAGCCCTATCATCTCGTCATGGAAGGCGACCCGTGCCGGGTCACCTCGCAGTTCTTCCTCGAGTTCGGCCTTTTCCTGGTTGTCACGAATATCCCGCTTCAGATCCCGACATTGATCCTCTGGGCCGCCATTGCATCCCGGCCCCGGCGGCGGGAAGGGGCGGCGAATGGCTGACCGGCGCCATCTATCTGATGTTTGAGCACAACGCGCAGGGCGAGTACTGCGATTACGTGGAACCGGGAAGTTCCTACCACCTGATCCTGGAAAACGGCCCCTGCCGGACGATTGGAATTCCCGGCGGGACTCCGAAGAATTCCTCCGGCGCAACGACGAGGATGCTCCCTCCGCGTAAGCCATCGCGTTTCGCCATTGGATTTGCCCGGTGACGGGGATTAGAATGCCCGCGCTAGGTCATCTCACATGGCAAAGACGAAACACCGGAAGCTCAAACATCCGAACGCTCCGGCCGCTTTCGCGGCCGGGGACCGCGGGCAGGCGGAAGCCTTGGCCTGGGCGCATCTGCGTGCCCGCAATCCGCGCCTTTCGGAAAAGCCCGCCGACCCGGCCCAACGCTCTGCCGGGCTGTACGCCCTGGCCGGTCTGCTGGCCGAAGCCTTGGACTACGACGCCGCCGAATCGGTCCTGGAAGACGCCCTGACGCTGAACCCGGCCAACATCGAGGCCCGCGCCCTGACCGTCCATCTGCGGATCCAGGCGAACGACCTGGACAGCGCCGAGACGGCCGCCCGCGCGGCCCTGGAAAGCCGGCCCGATGCCCCGCTTTCGCACAAGCTGCTGATCGACGTCCTGTTCGAAAAGGGCCGCAATGCAGAGATCCTGGATCGCCTGGACGTTCTCGAAGCGGCCCTGCCCGCCCATCCCCAGGCCCGGTTCATCCGCGCCGAGACCCTGGCGCGGCTCGGACGGGACGAAGAGGCCGCCCGCGCCTACGCGGCGATCGAGGGAGTTCCGCCGCAGTTGGAAGTTCAGGTGCAGACCCGCCTCGGCGACATGCACCACAACGCCGAGGACTACACCGCCGCGGAAAGCGCCTACCGGCGGGCCCGGCTACTGGCTCCGGGCGACGCCAAGGCCACCCGCGGCCTGATCAACACCTACTATGCGCAGGGCCGCATCACCGACGGCGACCAATTGGCGGCGCAGGCCTACAAGGCCATACCCGGTTTCGGCAAAAACCATTTCGATTGCTGGTTCCCGGTGGAAACCGGTCTGGCGCCCGCCGCGCCGGAGGCCGGGCTTGACCGCTCGCGCGCCGTTCTGGTCAATTGCCTGGGCGAACTGCCCGGCCTGCCGTTCGGCATCAGCCTGATCAAGGGATACGTCGAGCAGCACAGCGATTTCACCGTGACCAACCTGGACCTGTCGGCCGATTTCTACCGCGACCTCGTCTCGGCGATGAAGGCCGGCAAGGCCTCGGTGGCGTTTTCCGATCAGGACAAGCTGTTCGAAGCCATCGAGGTTTTCGAACCGGACAATCCCGGCTTCTACGAAGCCAAAACCTTCCGCGAAAAGACCACGCCCTTCTTCAAGTATGGCAGCCTGTTCGCCGACCGGCCGCGCATGCTGTGCCAGCAGGCGATGAACGGCCAGGGCCCGATGCCGTGGTTCGTCCGCGCCTATGCCGAGCGGATCGTGGCGGCCAAGCCCTTCGTCGTCGGGCTGTCGGTGATCTTCAACCAGCAGCACCATTTCGCCATCCTGCTGGCCAAGGAGATCAAGCGGCTGAACCCGGACATCGTCACGGTGTTCGGCGGCCGGTTTTTCAATTCGGAGAACCTGGAAAGTTTCCTCGCCGCCGATTGGGTCGACTGCCTGATCCTGCACGACGGCGAGGTGGCCTTCCTCGGGCTGCTGGAAGCCCTGAAGACCGGCGGCGACCTGCGCTTAGTGCCGAATATCGCGTTCTTCGACGTTGACGCGGAGGAAGTCTTCCTCGGCACCGAACGGCCCGGGGTCAAGCTCAACGACCTTGCCTACGCCGACTATTCGGATTTCGACCTGGGCGGCTACTTCATGCCGGCGCCGGTCATGGCCATCCTGTCCTCACGGGGATGCTACTGGCGGCGCTGCACCTTCTGCGACCACTTCGCCCCCTACGCCGGATCCTACAAGGTGCAGTCGATCCCGCGCGTGGTCGACGAATTGCAGCACTACGTCGAATCCTACGGGGTCCACCACTTCTCGTTCGTCGACGAGATGATCTCGGCCAAGCGTTTCCTGCGGCTGAGCGAGGAGATCCTGAAACGCGGCCTGGACATCAGCTACTACGCTTTCGCCAAGCCGACGGCGAACGACTTCACCCCCGAGGTCCTGGAGACCATGTCCCGGGCCGGCTGCCGCGCCATCTATTGGGGCGTCGAATCGGGCTCGGACAGGGTTCTGAAGCTGATGGACAAGGGCAACGACGTGAAGGGCACGTCGCAAACCCTGATCGCCGCCAACCACGCGGGAATCCGCAACCATGTGTTCATGATTGTCGGTTATCCGTCGGAAACCGTGGACGAACTGAAGGAGACCGTCCGGTTCCTCTACGACCACCGGAACGTCATCGACAAGATCATCCCCAGCCAGTTCTGCATGCGGAAGGGCACGCCGGTCTGCGACCGCTACGGCGATTTCGGCGTCGCCAAGGTCCGCCGCGTCCGCAGCCTGTGCAATCACCGGGATATCGGCTACGTCAGCGCCCAGGGCATGACCGAAGCCGAAGCCGGCCTCTATCACCAAAACCTGCTGTACGGCTTTTTCCAGCACTTCTCCGACCGGGGGATCTACTTCGGCACAATCCGCGATCACATCGTCCTCTGTTATGGCCACGAGGAGAATCGGCCCGGTCCGGCGTCAGCGAATCCAACGGTTCCGGATCCCGAAAAGCTATTCAGGGCGACGGCCGCCCGTGTTCCGGACGACGGCGAGGATAAAGCCCATCCGACCTGGCCGCGCACGATCCTGCTGTCGCAGGTCTGATCCGCCGGGATCCCCCAGTCATAATCGAAACACGAAAGGGCCTTGGACTTGCCTTAAATCTCGGGCAATCTTTTAATAACAAGAGTTTCGTAACCGGCGAGAGGTGGGGTGTTTGCCGGAAGAACAGGTTTTTCCGCCATTGGCCGTGGCCGATGCCGAAGGCATCGTCGACGATTTGGAACGGGGCCTCGAAGCCCACTACGCTTGGAGCCGCCGGTTTAGCGCGATGTTGGTCTGCCGAACCCGGCCGAGACAGACCGACCTGGCCGTCGATGGGCATGCACGCGACGAATTCGGCCGCTGGTACCGGGACGAGCGTCATGACCATCTGAAGGACCATCCGGACTTTCCGCCCCTCGGCCCCCTGCACCAGCAGCTTCACGCCGAGGCCCGGCAGCTTGCCCAGATGGTCGCCAAGGGCGAGAAGATCGCGCCGGCCAAGTACCGCGGCTATCAGCAGACCGTCAACCGATTCCGCAAGCGGCTGACCGCCATCCTGGACGAGGCGCGGGAACTGCTGCGCTTCTCCGATCCGCTGACCGGCATCGCCACCCGTTTCGCCATGCTGCCGCAACTGGATCAGGAGCGGGAGCGCGTCGCCCGCACCGGCGAGCCCAGTTCCATCGGCCTGCTCGACCTCGACCGGTTCAAGGAGGTCAACGACACCCACGGCCACAACGCCGGGGACACGGTGTTGCACGAGGTCGCCCAGTATCTTCTGAAGAATGTCCGGCGCTACGATCAGGTCTGCCGGTACGGCGGCGAGGAGTTCGTCATCCTTCTACCCGGCACCGATCCGCGAAAGGCGAAGCAGGTTCTGGACCGCCTGCGCCGCGGCCTGAAACGCAAGAAGATCGACGTCGGCGACGGCGAGATCATCTCGGTCACCGCCTCGTTCGGCATCGCCTCGCTCGACCCGTCCGACCCGCTGATGGCGTCCATCGACCATGCCGACCAGGCCATGTACGAAGCCAAGCAGGCCGGCCGCAACCGCGTCCGCATCTGGTCGGGCGACGAATAGTCTTCCTGTTTTACTGGGCCGCGCCCGTTTCCGCCGCCTCGGCGCGGGCCAGGGCTTCCTGGGCCTTTTCCGCCTCGCCGAGCACCTGATAGGCGCGGGCCAGGCGCCGCCATCCGGCCGCGTCGTCCGGGTTTTCCTCCAGCCGCGCGGCCAGTCCCTCGACCATCGAGCGGATCATCGCCTGACGGTCCTCCGGCGTCATTTCCGCGGCGGCCTCCATGTCCTCGGCCGAGGGGCCGGACATCCCCGCCGATCCGGCGGGAGGTGCCGCGGGCACGGTGTCCCCCGGAGCGGGCATGGCCACCTGCGGCGCCGGCGGCGGTTTCGGCAGGCCGTCCGACGGGGAAATCGACGCCACGTCGATTCCGGCCTGGGAAGCGAGCGTCTGCATCTGCCGGCGGACCTCGTTCAGCCAGGGGGCTCCGGCCGAAGAGACCGCGACAAGATCGACCCATTCCTGCAGGGCGGCGCGCGCATCGCCCTGCTGTGCCTTGGCAAGCCCGATATAAAAACGGGCACGCGGTTCGGTCGGATCGACGTCGCGGACCTCAAGGAAAACGTCCAATGCCGGTTCCGATACCTGCCCCTCATGGGCGATGATCAGCAGTTCGCCGTATTCGGCGAGAATCGACGGATCGCGACCGGTCAATTGCAGGGCGCGCTGGAAGGCTTCTCCCGCCTTGGCGTAATTCTCCAGCGTCCGGTAGGAACGGGCGAGCAGCAGCCAGCCCTCGGGCCGGTCGGGCTCCTTCTCCAACTGGGCGGCCAGCCGTTCGGTCAGGTCGGCCATTTCGTGCTGGCCGCCGTCGGCGACGGCCGGTGCCGCCCGCTCGCGCTGGGCCAGGGGCAGATCGGGCACGCCGGGCGAGCCGAGATACAGATAGAGGCCGAGCGACCCCAGCGGGACGATCAGGACCATCGCCGTCAGCGCCGCGCCGCGCAGGCCCGGCGGGACCGGACGGGCGGCGGACGCGGCGGCGGCATCGGCCTCGGCGGCGGCCAGCATCCGGCGCTTGATCTCCAGCCGCGCCGCCTCCGCCTGATCCTCGGCCAGCACGCCGCGCTCCAGATCGCGTTCCACCTCGGACAGCTGATCGCGGTAGACGGCCAATTCGCCTCCCTCCGGCACGGCGTCCGGGCGCTTGCGCAACAAACCCCACAGCAACGCCGCCAGCACGGCGGCCAGAAGAACCGCAACGCCGATCCACAACCCGATCACGTGTCGCCCCCTTCCAGCAGGGAGTCGATCCGGTGCTGCTCCTCCTCGGTCAGCGGCGGCGGACCGGCGGACCCGGCGGCCGCCGTACGCCTGCGGAAATAGACGAACAGCGCCAGCAGGCCGATCCCGGCGATTACCGCCGGACCGACCCACAGGACGTAGGTGGTCGCCTTGAACGGCGGCTTGAGCAGGACGAAGTCGCCGTAACGCGAGACGATATAGTCGATGACTTCCTTGTCGCTGCTGCCGGTTTCCAGACGGTCACGCACCAGCAGGCGCAGATCGCGGGCCAGCTGGGCATCGGATTCGTCGATCGATTCGTTCTGGCAGACGAGGCAGCGCAATTCCTTGCTGATGTCGCGGGCGCGGGCCTCCAGCGCCGGATCGGCCAGCATCTCGTCGGGTTCGACCGACAGCGCGGGCAGCGGGATCAGCGCCATCAGCAGGATAAGCAGGAACGCCCTCATGGCTTGCGCAGCTCCTCGACCAGGGGGCCGACGGTCTCCTCCCAGGCTTTGGGAGTGAGGGGCCCGATATGCTTGTAACGGATGACGCCCTGCCGATCGACGATGAAGGTCTCCGGCGCGCCGGTGACGCCGAAGGCGATCGCCGCCTTGCTTTGCGGGTCGTCGCCGGTTCGCGTGTAGGGATCGCCGTGCCGCCGCAGCCAGGCGGGACCGGCCTGCCGGTCCTCCTCGCGCCAGTCGATGCCGTAGACCGGCACCAGCCCCTGTTCCTTGAGCCGCATCAGGAAGGGATGCTCGACCCGGCAGGCGACGCACCAGGACCCGAAGACGTTGACCAGCGTGACCTGGCCGAGCAGGTCGTCGTTGGAGAACCCCCTCTCGTGGCCCTCGAGCGCCGCAAGGTCGAACGGCGGCACCTCCTGGTTGATCAGCACCGAGGGCAGGACGTGGGGATCCTTGGTCAGGCCGATGGCCAGATAGGCGGCGATCCCGAGGAAGGCGAGCAGCGGAATGACGAACAGAAGGCGCTTCGAAGACATGAATCGGTGCCTACCCCGTTCAGGCTTTGGCCGCGGCGGCGGCCGTGACGGCGGCCCGGCGGCGGCTGGGCGCGCCGACCCGGTGGCGGCGGTCCGACAGGCTGGCCAGCCCGCCGACGATCATGAACAGGATGCCGGCCCAGATCCACGGCACCAGCGGGTTGAAGTAGATGCGGGTGACGAAATGCCCCGGCGCGCCCTCGGCATCACCGATCACGGCATAGAGATCGCCCAGGAAGGTGGACCGGATCGCCGCTTCCGTGGTCGGCCGCTGCTGCACCGGATAGATCCGCTTCTCCGGCCGCAGGATGACGTAGGGTTTGCCGTCCCGCAGCACGGTGAAGACGCCGCGCGTTGCGATATAGTTCGGCCCCTGGACCTCGCGCGCGCCGTCGAAACGGAAGTCGTACCCGGCGACCGAGACCACGTCGCGGGCCTGCATCACCTGGATCTTCTCGACCTTCCAGGCGGACGAGCCGACGACCCCGGCAACCAGCACCGCCAGCCCGAAATGCGCCGCCGTCATGCCCCATGCGGAACGCGGCACCCGGCCCAAGCGGCGCAGGCTTTCCATCGGCGGGGCGCGGAACAGGCGGATGCGCGCGGCCATCTCGACGATCGCGCCGACGCCGAGCCAGACGGCCAGCCCGATACCGATCACCGCGAAGACCGGTCCGTCGGCCATCACGTACCAGGTGCCAAGCGCGGCAAGCAGCGACAGCACGAAGACGAACTTAAGCCTGGATAAGGCTCCCGCCAGGTCGGCCCGCTTCCACGGCAGGAACGGCCCGACGGCCAGCACCACGATCAGCGGCACCATGATCGGCACGAACACCGCGTTGAAGAACGGCGGCCCGACCGACACCTTGCCGGCGTCCATCGCGTCGAGGAACAGCGGGTAGAGCGTGCCGAGCAGCACCACCGCCGCCGCCGTGGTCAGCAGCAGGTTGTTGAGCAGCAGGGCGCCTTCGCGCGACACCGGCTGGAACAGCCCGCCGGGGGTCAGAGACGGCCCACGCCAGGCGAACAGCGCGAACGAGCCGCCGACGGCGAGCAACAGCAGCACCAGGATGAACACGCCGCGCGACGGGTCGACGGCAAAGGCATGGACCGAGGTGAGCACGCCGGACCGCACCAGGAAGGTGCCGAGCAGGCTCATCGAGAAGGCGACGATGGCAAGGAACACGGTCCAGCCCTTCAGGGTGTCGCGCTTCTCGACCACGATGGCCGAATGCAGCAGCGCGGTTCCGGCCAGCCAGGGCATGAACGAGGCGTTCTCCACCGGATCCCAATACCACCAGCCGCCCCAGCCGAGCTCGTAATAGGCCCACCACGACCCCAAACCGATCCCGGCGGTCAGGAAGGTCCAGGCGGCCAGCGTCCAGGGCCGCACCCAGCGCGCCCAGGCGGCATCGACCCGGCCCTCGATCAGCCCGGCGATGGCGAAGGAATAGACAATGGAGAAGCCGACATAGCCGAGATAAAGGGCCGGCGGATGGAAAGCCAGGCCGGGGTCCTGCAGCAACGGGTTGAGGCCGCGTCCGTCGATCGGCGCCGGAACCATCCGGGTGAACGGATTGGACGTCAGGATGATGAACAGCAGGAAGCCGACCGAAATCAGCGCCTGGATGCCCAGCGTCCGGGCCCGCAGGCCGTCCGGCAGGTTGCGGCCGAACAGCGCCACGGCCGAGCCGAACAACGCCAGGATCAGCACCCACAGGACCATCGAGCCCTCGTGGTTCCCCCAAACGCCGGAAATCTTGTAGAGCATCGGCTTCGCCGAATGCGAATTGCTGGCCACGGTGAGCAGCGAGAAGTCCGAGGTCACGTAGGCGTGGGTCAGGCAGCCGAAGGACAGGCCGATCAGCAGAAGCTGCATCACCGCCGCCGGGCGGGCCACGGCCATCCAGGCGGCGTCGCGCCGCGCCGCGCCGATCAGCGGCACGATTCCCTGCACGATGGCGACGAACAGCGCCAGGATCAGGGCGAAATGGCCGAGTTCGGCGATCATTGGCCGGCGTCCGCCGGAATCTGCCCGGACTTCTTCATCGCGTCCTCCATATGCTGCCACTGGCCCGACTTCTTCAGCGCGTCGGCGACCTCGGGCGGCATATAGTTCTCGTCGTGCTTGGCCAGCACCTCGTCGGCCTGGAACGTTCCGCCGACACGCAGATACCCCTCGGCGACCACGCCCTGCCCCTCGCGGAACAGGTCGGGCAACAAGCCGGAATAGACCACCGGGATCGATTCGGCCATGTCGGTAACCTTGAAATGGACGGTCTTGCCTCCGTCGGTGCGCTCGACGCTGCCTTCCTCGACCAGGCCGCCCAGGCGGACGCGTTGGCCCGGTTCCAGCTGTTTGGCATGGACCTCGGTCGGACTGTAGAAGAAGACGATGTTCTCCTGGAATGCCGTCAGCATCAGCCCCGCCGCGATCGCCAGCAGGCCCATGCCGATGAGCACAAAGGTGAGGCGTTTGCCCTTAGGCCGCATCGCCGGCCCCGGCGGGCCCTTTCCGGCCCCGTCCCTGCGCAGCCTGCAAGACCTCCAGCTCCGTCTCGGTCCGCCGCAGCGTCCGGCGGCTGACGTACCAGAGGACGATCATCAGGCCGAAGGTCAGCCCGAAACACGGCCAGACGTAGGCCGCGTATCCGCCCATCTCCAGAAAAGCCGTCAGCGATTCCGTGTTCACTTCAAATTCCTCACCCGTTGACCTGGGCCGGCGCCGAGGCCGGTCCCGGCGCGGTTTCCCCCGCGCGCACTTGCCGGAGCCGCAAGGCCCGGATCTTCGCGGCGTTGAGTTCCGCCCGCAGGCGGAGCATCAGCAGCCACAGGAAATAGGTGGTGAAGCCAAGCCCCATCAGCAACAGCGGAACCAGCATGCTGGCGTCGATCGACGGCCCGCCCATCTTGAACACGCTGGCCGGCTGATGAAGGGTGTTCCACCAATCGACAGAAAACTTGATGATCGGCACGTTGACGAAGCCGACCAGGACCAGGATCCCCGCCGCCCGCAGGCCGCGCGCCGGATCGTCGAAGGCGTTGACCAGCGCCATGTAGCCCAGATACAGGAAAAACAGGATCAGCACCGAGGTCAGCCGCGCATCCCAGACCCACCAGGTGCCCCACATCGGCTTGCCCCAGAGCGAGCCGGTGATCA
>Ga0207799_100420_pt1 | contig 17065 bp, 15 predicted proteins | sample TtanPargueraPR_4_FD_187742 | JGI IMG/M metagenome (GOLD analysis project Ga0207799, IMG submission 187742) | Aerobic enrichment media microbial communities from Bioluminiscent Bay, La Parguera, Puerto Rico - Tt and M2 (SPAdes) | ecosystem: Environmental > Aquatic > Marine > Unclassified ...
GGTGGGGCTCTGGGCTCTCCATGTCGGGGCGCAGGCGCTGATGCTTTTCGCCTTTCTGCCGCGGCCCGCTCTTTCCTAACCGGGCAAGAGGCATTATCTGACGAAAGGAACGGAGGCCGCATGTCGTTTTTCTCGAAACTCAAAAACCGGTTGCTGAAATCCTCGTCCAGGCTCGAAGAGGGGCTTGAGGCGATCGTCGAGGAGGGCGGCGAGGTCGAAACCCCGGCCGAACCCGAGCCCCGGCCCGAGTATCAGCCCGAACCCGAACCGCAGCCCGAGCCCGAGCCGGTGAACGTGCCCGTGCCCGAGCCCGAACCGGAATCGCCGGTCACCCCGACCGAGGTGCCCGTCACGCCCGAGCCCATCGCGCCCGAAGGCCCGCTGGAGGTGCCCTCGGTCACCGACACGGCGGTGCAGAAGCCGGGGTTCCTGGGCCGGATCATGGGCCGCGAGACGCCCAAGCCGGTGATGCGCCGGGTGCTCGACGACGACATGCTGGAAAGCCTCGAAGAGTTGCTGATCTCGGCCGACATGGGCGTGGACACCGCGCTGCGGGTGACCGCCAACATGGCCGAGGGCCGTTTCGGCAAGAAGCTGTCAGTGGACGAGATCAAGGAATTGCTGGCCCGCGAGGTCGCCCGGATCATGGAGCCGGTGGCCAAGCCGCTGCCGCTTTACCCCTCGCGCCCGCAGGTGGTGCTGGTGGTGGGCGTGAACGGCTCGGGCAAGACCACGACCATCGGCAAGCTCGCCAGCCAGTTCAAGGCGGCCGGCAAATCGGTGGTGATCGCCGCGGGCGACACCTTCCGCGCCGCCGCCGTGGAGCAGCTCCAGGTCTGGGGCGAGCGCGCCGGCGTGCCGGTGATGACCGCGCCCGAGGGGTCTGACCCCGCCAGCCTTGCCTATGACGCCATGACCCGGGCCGAGGAAGAGGGCGCCGATCTGCTGCTGATCGACACCGCCGGGCGGCTGCAGAACCGCGCCGACCTGATGGAGGAACTGGCCAAGATCGTCCGGGTGATCCGCAAGAAGAACCCCGAGGCGCCGCATAACACCCTGCTGGTGCTGGATGCGACCACCGGGCAGAACGCGGTGAACCAGGTCAAGATCTTCCAGCAGATGGCCGACGTGTCGGGGCTGGTGATGACCAAGCTCGACGGCACCGCCAAGGGCGGCGTCCTGGTGGCGCTGGCCGACCAGTTCGGCCTGCCGATCCACGCCATCGGCGTGGGTGAGCAGATCGACGATCTTGCCCCCTTTGACCCCGAGGAATTCGCCCGCGCGCTTGCGGGTGCCGAGGCGTGAGCCAATGGCTGCTTTCGCTTGAGGGGACCGAGGCGGGCCACCAGTTGGCCCTTGCGCTTGCCCTGCTGGCGGCCCTGCTGCACGCGGTCTTCGGCGCGTTGCAGAAGGGGCGGCACGACCCCTGGCTCAGCCGCGGGGCGATCGATTTCAGCTACGGGGTGATGGCCGCGCCCTTCGCGCTGTTCGTGGTGCCCTGGCCCGAGCCGCATATGTGGCCGATCTTTGCCGGGGCCTTTGTCATCCACGTGGGCTACAAGCTGGCGCAGGCCTTTGCCTATTCCAAGGGCGCCTACACCGTGGTCTACCCGGTGGTGCGCGGCACCGGGCCGCTGTTCGCCGTGATCGGGGCCTATCTGGTGTTCGGCGAGGCGTTCACGCCGGCGCAATGGGCGGGCGTGGGCGTGCTGCTGGCCGGTATCTTCGGGCTGGCCGCCTATAACCTGATCCATTGGGAGATCGACCGCGACACGCTGAAGCCCGCGCTGGCGCTGGCGCTGCTGACGGGCGGGTTTGTCGCGCTCTATACCACCTACGACGCCTATGGCATTCGCGCCACCGCGGACCCATTTACATTCCTGGCGTGGTTCTTTTTCATCGACGGGCTGTTCTTCATGCCGCCGCTGACCTTCCTGCGCTGGAGCCGGATGGAGAACCGCCCCGCGCCGGGCCCGCTGATGGCGCGCGGCGTGCTGGGGGCGGTGGTCGCCTTTTTCAGCTTCGGCGCGGTGATGATGGCCACGCGGCTGGACAAGGTTGGCGAGGCGGCGGTGCTGCGCGAGACCTCGACCGTCTTTGCGGCGGCGATCGGCTGGGTGGTGCTGGGCGAAAAGGTGGGGCCGCGCCGGCTGGCGCTGATGGCGCTGATCGCGGGCGGTGCGGTAATTGTTGAGATGGGCGGATAGAAATGGCCGAGAAGAAACTGAATCCCTTCGTGAAACTGGCGCTGGAGCTGGGGCCGATCGTGGCCTTTTTCGTGGGCTACGTGGCGCTGCGCGAGCGGACCTTCACCATCGGGGAAACCGAATACCAGGGCTTCATCCTGGTCACCGCGGGGTTCATTCCCGTGCTGCTGGCCAGCACCGGGCTGATCTGGTGGCTGTCGGGGAAACTGTCGAAGATGCAGATCGCGACGGCGGTTCTGGTGGTGCTCTTCGGCGGGCTGACGGTCTGGCTGAATGACGACCGTTTCTTCAAGATGAAGCCCACGATGATCTACCTGCTCTTCGCCGGGGTGCTGGGCTTTGGCCTGCTGCGCGGGCAAAGCTACCTGCAATACGTGATGGAAGAGATGATGCCGCTCAAGCGCGAGGGGTGGATGATCCTGACCCGCAGGCTGGCGGGGTTCTTTGCCGGGCTGGCGGTGCTGAACGAGGTGATCTGGCGCACCATGAGCACCGACGCCTGGGTGAATTTCAAGACTTTCGGCCTGACCATCGCTGTCTTCGCCTTCTTCATGACCCAGGGCAAGCTGTTCCAGACCTACGGGTTCGAGGGCGACGAAAACAGCGACGATTGAGGCGCCGCGCGCCGCGGTTGCGGCCCGGGTCGGGGGCCGGCCCTGCGGGCCGGAGGCCTCCGGCGGGGATATTTTTGAACAGAAGAAGCGGCGCGCGCGTCGCCCTTATTCCTTCGCAAATGCGTTGGGGGCAGGGGCGCGGTGCGACCGGCGGTTTATGCCTGCAAAGCTTGTAAAATAAGGGGTCCGGGGACCTGGGGCGGATTGACGCAAATCGGTCACAATTCGCCACGATCATAATAATGCCACTTTTTCATCACACTAACGCTTCTGTCTGAAGGCAGCGAGGGGTGAGATCGTTCGCACCAGGTAAACCCATGTTTTTGATCGATTCCATCGGGGACAGTTCCGCTCAGCGCATCGCTGAGCTGCAGTCCGTCGTCTCGTCAGCGCGGCAGCCGGATTCTCCGCAGATCGACCGGCTGCTGGCGGCATCGCTCGAGCGGGTGCGCGAAGCGGCGGTTACGATTTCCGTGGTCGGGCAGGTGAAATCCGGGAAAAGCTCGCTCATCAATGCGCTGACGGGGCTTGGCGATTTTCTTCCGACCGAGGTCAACCCCTGGACCGCGGTCATCACCAACCTGCATTTCGGCCATCCCGACAAGCCGGAAGCCGGCGGCGTGTTCGAGCTGTTCAGCGAGGCCGAGTGGCGCCGCATGATCGAAGGCAACCCCGAGACGCGGCAACTGGCCGAGGAGCTGCTGCCGGGGTTCCGGTCGGATGTGCTGCAGCGCCAGGTCATCGAAATGCAGGAGAACGCGAAGAAGCGGCTGGGCAATCTCTACACGCTGCTCCTGGGCAAGAAACATCGCTTCAACGACATCACACCCGAGGTGCTGGAGCGCTATGTCAGCGCCGGCTATGGCGACGGGGTGAACCCGGAGTCCTCGGCCGGGCGCTATTCGGGGATCACCAAGAGCGCCAATGTCTTCATGCCCGCGGGCCCGTTCCGCGTGCCGGTCACGCTGTCGGACACGCCCGGCATCAACGACCCGTTCCTGGTCCGCGACGAGATCACGACCTCGAGCTTCAAGGACGCCGACGCCTTCATCGTGGCGCTGTCGGCGCACCAGGCGCTTGGCCCGGCCGATATCGCGCTGCTGAAGATGCTCTCGGTCCATTCGGCGAAGAAGACCATCGTCTATGTCAACCGCATCGACGAGCTCGACGAGCCGGTCGAGGCGGTTCCGGAGCTGCTCGGGGCGCTGGACGCGCGCCTGCGCGAGGAGATGGAGCATCCGAATTACGAGCTGCTGGCGGGGAGCGCGCAATGGGGGCGCATCGCGGCCACGGGCAGCGACGCAGAGGTCGCCGCGGCCTTGGATAGCCGGGCCTTCCGCTCGGTCGAAAAGGGCCTGGCCGACGGGGCGGGCGACCCCAGGAAGCGGCTTTATGCCGGGTCCGGGATGAAGGACCTGGCCGCATGCATCTCGACGGTGATGTCCGGGGGGTGCATCAACGAAGTGCTTGCCCAGGCGGTGACCGAATGCGGCTCGGCCGTGGACCTTCAGCGGCAGGCCCTGCGCGAACGCCGCGAGCATGAACGGCTTGGCCTGGTCAACACCCACGACATTGCTGGCGTCGCCGCACAGGAGCGTGACCGCGTCGAGCAGCGCATCGACCAGCTGTCCACGCTGACCGCGGAACTGGAAACCCTCGCCTCGCAGGGTCAGGGCAAGATCCTGAACAATGGCGACGTCGTCTGCGTCTCGATCAACAATGTCATCGAGACGGCCGTCACCTCCTTCGTGCAGGCGCAGGCGCGGCATTTGCGGGACGCGATGGAGGAAGAAGACGGCGAAATGGCCGGCTGGAGCGTCGATGTCGCCGGGTTGTGCCGGCGCGTCGAGGCGCAGGTCGCCCACGGCTACCAGAACGGCCGCCAGCAGATCGACCGCATTCTGCAGGAGCACGCCGAAAAGCTGAACGAACAGATCCGGCCCGCGGTGGGCGATGTCTATATCGAACGCATCGTCGAAAACCTGCCCTGCGACGAGATCCTGCCCGCGTTCAAGCCGCATTCGCCGCTCATCGAAATGGAGTTTTCGAAACGGCGGGGCTGGCGCTTCTGGCAGAGCAAGACCATGTCGCCGGACGAGGCGGTCGAACTGCTGTCGAGCCTGATCCGTTTCGACGTCTACGACGCGGCGGAAAGCCTGCTGCAGACGGTGCGCGAAGCGGTGGGAAAGCGCAACGGCGCCGCCATGGAACGGCTGCGCGATGTTCTGACCGCCGCCCGCGACATGATCGACAGCGAGGTCCAGACGCTCAAGGCGGAATCGAGCGCGCTGGCCCGCGGCGGCGACCAGGACCGCATCGCGAAGATCTACCAGGAGCGCAAGCGCCGGGCCGAAGAGCTGGATGAGCGTATCGCCAGCCTCGATGTCGTGCGCGCGGAACTGGACGAACGTTTCGGCGACATCGCCGCCGCGGCTTCCTGGCAGGATCCCGCTGGCGATGCGCCCCCGGTAAGCGTGGAAGGCGCGCGCTGACGTGCCGGCGATGGGACGGAATATCGCGTTCGACCATTCTGACAGAGATCATTTTGCGCCGGACGCTTCGTCCGGCTTCCGTATCGTGGTCGCGGGTGAGTTCAACTCGGGCAAGTCTTCGCTGATCAACCTGCTGCTGCGCCAGCAGGCGGTTCCCCCTGGCGTGAGCTATTCGCACATGCCGCCCCTTCGCATCGACCTGCAGGCGGAAGAAGATGCACAGCCGGTCCCGGACATCACGATGCTGGGCCGTGACGGCACGCTTTCTTCCAGCGAGCATTTGCCGAAAAGCGCGGAGAAGGCGCGGGAGCTGTCGCAGGTCACGATGCGGGCGCATTGTGCCGGGCTGGCGGGCGCGTCGCTGATCGAGGTGTCGGCGGGCGAAGACGGCCACCTGTCCGCCGAAAGCGAGGCCGAGCTTCGCGCCGCGGACCTGATTATCTGGTGCACGATGGGCCAGCGTGCCTGGTGCCTGAGCGAGATGACGATCGTCGACAGCCTGCCGCCCGAGCGTCTGGCGGGGGCCGTTCTGGCGGTGACCCGCGCGGACTATCTCGACGAGGCCTCGCGCGAGCATGTGATGGACCGCGTCACGCGGATGGCGGCGCAGACCTTTTCGCGGATCGTCATGGTCGACGCCGGCCGGGCCGCGCTGGAGGCTGCGGCGACGGACACCGGCTGGGCCGCGTCCGGCGGGCAGGAGATCTTCCAGATTCTGCAGGCGGCGCTGGCTGACCCCGGGCGGGCCGAGGCGCCCGCGAATGGCCCCGTCCTGGTGGAAGAGGAGGAACAGGATGCCGCCGCCGCGCTGGCCAGCGACGCGGCCATCCACCGGGCCTGGTGCGACGAGATGGAGGCCATTCGCGCCCTCCTGCTGGACACCATCCGGCCCGGCGCGCGCGCGCCGCATCAGGTGATCCTGCAGCGCCTGTCCCATTTCGTGGAGCAATTGCCCGAGCCCGGGGCGGACGGCCCGCAGCTGGCCGGGATCTACCGCCGGGCGCATGGCCGGCTGGCCGGCGCGCCGCGCGACGGCAGCGAACATGCGCTGGCGCTGGATCTGGCGATCCAGCTTCAGGACAGGTTCGCCCCGCGCGACCCCTAGGCCGCATAGCCCATTCAGTACCAGTGATGCCGAAAAGTCCCCAGTAACCCGCCACACCACCAGACAGCCAAGAAAAAGGAACAAAAATGTCTCTCGACAAAGCTTTGGCAGAAGCCATGAAGACCATCCCGGAATGCCTCGCCGGGGCATATGTCGATATGTCCTCGGGGCTGCTGCTTTCGGTGAAGACGCTCGATTCGCACCCGCAGGAGGTTCTGGACATGGTGGCGGCCGCCACGTCCGATCTCTTCGACGGCCCGACCGTCCGCGAGATCGAAGCCTCCTTCCACAAGTCGCGCGGCAGCGAAGGCGAGCCGAAGCACTATTTCCAGGAATTCCTGATCTTCAGCGAGAACCTGCTGCACGTGTTCCTGCGGACCAAGCAATATCCCGACCACGCGATTTGTTTCGTCTGCAGCAAGAGCACGAATGTCGGCATGGCGCTGGCGAAGGCGCGGATGTCGATGGATAAGCTCACGGCCGCGCTATAGGTCCCAAGGGATGCGCTGCCGGTCGGGCAGGGCCATGGCCGAGCCCGACCAGCAGCCATCCATGTTTCGGAACGGTTAACATGTCCTCCCTCCCTCTCGCCCGTCGCCGTCTTGGCATAGCCTTCCGGGAAGCGAACCTGGAGCCGCTGAACGCGTCGACGCCGCTGCGCCGGAAGAAACTGTCGCTCGCGCGCACGGTGCGCGGGGCCATTCTGCCGGAAACGATCTGGCTGCGCGGCAACGGCAGCCGGCTGGGGCTGACCGTCGAGAACCGGCGTATCTACCGGGTGGAGTTCAAGATCGGCAACCGGCCGGGCAAGATCGTCAATCTTTTCGGGTTCCAGGATGCGCCCGACCGCGCCCGGACCGCCGAGAAATTGCAGCAGCTGGTGGATGAATTCCTGCGCCAGGATATCGACCTGGTTCGCGAATTCGAACCGCTGGAAGAGGATTTTCCCTCAGATGACGGGCTGCCCGTCTCGGTGCTGATGCAGCCCGAACCGCGCGGCAAACCGCTGCCCGACGATGAGGCCGCGCCGCAGGTGGAGGCCGACGCGGACGAGCCGGCTGCGGAGGAGGAGGACGCCGCGCCCGAAGTCGCGAATGCCGTGGAAGAGCCGGACCAGAAGGTGGCCACGCTGCCCTGGGCCCGGCACGGCAAGCGGCCCGCCGCGCCCGTGTTGGTGGAGGTCGGCACCGCGCCGGAAGACAAGCCCGAAGACATTGCGGGGGAGGCCCCGGCGCCCGACGGGGCGTCGCCGCAGGAGATCCTGGCGCAACGCCTGCAGGCCCGCCTGGGATCGCCGCTTCTTGTCGTGTGGATGCCCGCCGACAGGGACGACGACGCCATGGCGATACGGGCCGACGGCGAGAACCGCGAGATCGAGGAATTCCTGCCGCTGGAACTGGGCAAGCTTCTGCGCCGCTGGAAGCCGGGATAAGCCATGGTCACGATGAACCGCGCGGACACCTTTACGGCTGGGGCGGAAATCGCGTTGCGCGATCTGGCCGTCCGCGCGGGGGAGCTGCCTCTTCTTTCCGGGATCGATCTCGATCTCGAATCCCGCGGGTTCGTGGGGCTTGTCGGCCCGATGGGCAGCGGTAAATCGACCTTGCTGAAATTCCTGTGCGGCTGGACCGCCCGGCAGGGCCTTGCCGCCGAGCATCGCCTCGCCACCTATCGGGGGCAGCCGCTGGGCCCCGGCAACCGGCCCGCCCTGGTCGCCCAACGCCCGCGGGAAGAGGCCGAGAGCCTGCCGGATTCGGCCCGCCTGCTGAACCTGCGCCACGCGCTGATCGACGAGGCGGCGCAGACGCAGACGGACCACATGGCGATCTGCGTCGATGAACCCTCGGCGGGCCTCTTCGACGATCATGGCCACGAGATCATGCAGGCCCTCGCCGGTCTTGCGCGCGACCGGCTGGTCTTCGTCGCCTCGCACAACCTCGACCATCTGCGCGGGCGCTGCGCGCGGGTCGTTCTGCTTGGCCGGGGGACGATCGTCGCCGACGCGCCAGCGGAGCGTTTCTTCGCCGGCGCGGCCGGACCGCTTGCCGAACATTTCCTGCGCACGGGCGGGCTGGTGATGCCGCGGCCCGACACCGACCCGCGTTCGCTGGCGCCCGAACACAGGCCGCCGCCCTCCGGCTTCACGGCAGACCTGCTGCCGGCCGGCGGCGAGGGCTGGGTGATGCCGGGCCGGCTGAAGATTTGCCGGAACCGTGCCGGCGATGCCGGGCGCGAGTTCGACTTGGTCTACCGACTGTCCCGCCGGGCGCTCTGCGTGTCGGAGCGGGGCAAGATCCGGTCCCGGCGCAGCATCGCCGGGGCCGATGACGCGGCGCAGGCCTGCGCGGAACTGGCCGCGGACCTGGATTACGGCCAACGCATCCTGCTGAACACAGGGGCCGATCCGGGAACGGCGGCAGAGTTCCTCGGGGCCTTTCTCGTGTGCATGGGAACGGCGCCGGACAAGGCGCTCGGCGCGCTCAGCCGATGCCTGCCGGGACAGGAGCTGGCCCCGGGCCTCGAAGGCTGGCTGTGGGATCTCGATCTCGCCTACGCCCTGAGCGACCGCTGAAAGATAAGACAAGGGAGAGAGAATTCGTATGTTTCGGAGCTACGGCGCCCGCGAGGTTGTATCGGAATATTATGGGCCGCGAGGGTTCCACTGGCTGGAGCCCGGGCTGCTGGGCGGCTGCGCCCAGCCCGGGGTCGTTGGCGACCCGGGGGCCGACCTGGCCGCGTTGGAGCGCGTGGGAACGCGGGTTCTGGTGACCCTCACCGAGGAATGGGAGCCGGACGCGCACCTGATGCGCAACTACGGCATCGTGAGCCTGTATTTCCCGATCCCCGACCGCGAAGCCGCCGACACTGCCAGCACCGAGGACCTGTGCGAGAAGGTGGACGGCTACCTGCGCGACGGTGAGGCGGTGGTGTTTCATTGCCGGGCCGGCAAAGGGCGCACCGGCACCCTGCTGGCCAGCCAGCTGATCTGGGCGGGCATGAGCGCGCCGGAGGCCGTTGAACTGGTGCGCTCGAAGAACCGCAACTGGATCGAAAGCTCGGCCCAGATGGAGTTCCTGACCCGCTTTGCCGCGGAACGCGGCGCCAAGATGCCGAGGCCCGTCCGGCTCTAGCGGGCGGGCGGGCCGGGGCGCTGTGTGCTCAGCGCCGGAACAGAACCTGCTGGGCGAAACGGTCGGCCTCCAGGTTGCCGCGCTTCTCGGCGGCGAGGGCCCGGCCGCGCTGCACCGCGGGGCGGCTGCCCACCGTTTCCAGCCAGCGGGCCATGTGCGGCTTGTCCTCCAGCGTCTGCTCCTGCCGTTCCCACAGCGAGGCCCAGGGCCAGATCGCCATGTCGGCGATCGAGTAGAAATCGCCCGCCACATATTCGTTTTCCGCCAGCCGCCGGTTCAGCACGCCGTAAAGGCGCCCGGTTTCCTTGCGATAGCGGTCCTTGGCGTAGGGCAGGTCGTTGGGCGGGTCCATGCTGGGGGCGTAGCGCAGGAAGTGATGCGCCTGGCCCGCCATCGGGCCAAGGCCGCCCATCTGCCACATCAGCCACTGCTCCACCGCGACCCGGTCGCGCTCGGTCTTGCCGTAGAAGCGGCCGGTCTTGCGGGCGAGGTATTGCAGGATGGCGCCGGATTCGAAGATCGAGATCGGGTCGCCGTCGGGCCCCTCGGAATCGATGATCGCGGGCATCCGGTTGTTCGGCGAGATCTTGAGGAATTCGGGTTCGAACTGCTCGCCCTTGCCGATATCGACGAGGTGCACCTGGTAGGGCAGTTCCATCTCTTCCAGGGCGATGGAGATTTTCCAGCCGTTCGGCGTGGGCCAGAAGTAAAGATCGATCATATCGCGCGCTCCTTTTCCGGGTCTCAGGATGGCGCTTTTCCCGCGAAGGGCAAGGGCAGGGCGCCACCGGGGCGCGCAAGAAGTCGTGACCAGCGCGGGCTTTGCGCGGCGGGCAGGGCGGTGCGCAGAGTCTCCGGCGCGATCTCGCCGCCCAGGAAACGGCGGCAGAGCGGGAACATGCCGGGGCGCAGATAGGGCGACCAGTGGCTCACCCGGCGCGCGGGCGGCGCGATGCGATGGCCGAAGCGGGCGAGGGCGGCCAGCGTTTCGGCATGGTCGATCTGCAGGTCCAGCCAGTTGCGCCGGTCCCGCCCGGCCGCGAACCCGAGCGCCCGGTCGCCGATCCGGTGCGGCGCGACCAGCCCTTCCAGCAGGGCGTCGAACAGGTCGTTCTCGCGGCTGGTGACGTTGAGGAACCGGGCCGCGCGCCCGGCGGGCGTGTCCAGCCCGGCCTCGGCCCGGCTGCGCATCTCGGCAGGCGCCATGAGGACCGCGCGGCGCAGCGCGCCCGCCGGCAGGTGCGGCAGCGCCGCCAGCGTGACCCGGGCGCCCAGCGAATGGGCCAGCACGTCGATGCGCTGGCCGGGACGATGCGACCGGATCTCGCCGACCAGCCGCGCCAGCGCGAGGCCGGCCCGGGCCGCCTCGTCATAGGCTTACCAGATCGTGCCCGCGGCCTCCCAGCCGAAGGCGATGCACAGCCCCTCGGAGGGGGAGCGCCCGGAAAAGCCCAGGTGGCGCGGCCAGGAGACGGCCTTCCAGCTGTCGCTTTGCGGGGCCGGCGACAGGATGTGGCCGTGCGGGCATCTGCCCGGGCGCGCGGGCGAGAAGCGGAAGCCGTGGATCATCACCACCACCGGCGCCTCGGCCGGAACGGCGCGCAGCGCCTTGCCCAGCGCCGCGCCGACCGGGCCGGCGCCCCGGGCCCGGGCGATCCGGGCGCGACTCGCGTTGATCTGGACGAGGGGCATCGGGGCAGCTCCCACAACATCTTGGGGGCGATGTGTAAGCCATGCATACGACGGGGCCGTGAACCCTCTGTTACAGCCGCATGACGCGGCTTGACGGCCACGGGGTGCGGCGGTATGTCCCGCAGCGTGGCGATTTGTTCACCGGATTGCGGGCCACGTTAAATATGCCGCTAAAGAGGTCAGGAGCTTTTTGCGGCCCCCGGCGCTCTTGCGGTGGGGGTTTTTTGTTGCCGCAAGGAGGCGGGCCGATGACGAAGGATTGGGACCGGCGCACCCGGATGGTGCATGCAGGCACGCGGCGCAGCCAGTATGGCGAGGTGTCCGAGGCGATCTTCCTGACGCAGGGATTCGTCTACGAGACCGCCGAGCAGGCCGAGGCGCGTTTCGTGGAACTGGGCGAGGATGAGTTCATCTATGCCCGCTACGGCAACCCCACCGTGCGCATGTTCGAAGAGCGCATCGCCGCGATCGAAGGGGCCGAGGACGGCTTTGCCACCGCCTCCGGCATGGCCGCGGTCAACGGCGTGCTCACCTCGATCCTGCAGGCGGGCGACCACGTGGTGGCGGCGCGGGCGCTGTTCGGCTCCTGCCTCTACATCCTCGAAGAGGTGCTGGGGCGCTACGGCGTCGCGGTGACGCTGGTCGACGGCACCGACCTCGACCAGTGGCGCGATGCGATCAGGCCGGACACCAAGGCCGTGTTCTTCGAGTCGGTGTCGAACCCCACGCTTGAGGTGATCGATATCGCCGCCGTGGCCGAGCGGGCCCATGCCGTGGGCGCGCTGGTGATCGTCGACAACGTCTTCGCCACCCCGGTCTTTTCCCGCGCGCTGGAGCAGGGCGCGGATGTCATCGTCTATTCCACCACCAAGCATATCGACGGGCAGGGGCGCTGCCTGGGCGGCGTGGTGCTGGGCAGCAAGGATTTCATCCGCGGCACCTTTGAGCCCTACCTGAAGCATACCGGCGGGGCGCTCAGCCCGTTCAACGCCTGGGTGATGCTGAAGGGGCTGGAGACGCTCGACCTGCGCGTTCGTGCACAGGCGGCGAGCGCCGCGGCGCTGGCCGAGGCGCTGCAGGGCCATCCGAAGCTCAGCCGCGTGCTCTATCCGGGGCTGGACAACCACCCGCAGCACGCGCTGGCGCAGGCCCAGATGGGGTCGGGCGGCACCATGCTGGCGATCGAGGTCGCGGGCGGGCAGGAGGCGGCCTTCCGCTTCCTCAACGCCCTGGAACTGTTCACCATTTCCAACAACCTGGGCGATGCGAAAAGCCTGGTCACCCACCCCGCCACCACCACCCATCAGCGCCTGCCCGACGAGCAGAAACAGCATCTGGGCATCACGCCGGGGCTGGTGCGGATCAGCCTGGGGCTGGAGGCGACGGAGGACCTGCTGGCCGACATGCGGGCCGCGCTGGATGTGATCTGAACCGTGTCCATTTGCGTATCTGTCGCGTAGGATTGGACATTCGCCGTCCAAATCCCACATATAGAACCTGCGACAGGACGCGGAGGGGAGACCCCGATGAACATCCATTCCGGCAAGATCGGCGCCCAGCCGAGCCGCGACGAGGCCAAGGAAGCGCTGGAGCTGCTGCGCCAGTGGGCGGCCTCGGCCGATGCCGCCGAACTGGCCGAGCTCGACCCGGCCGTCGCACGGCTGCTGCCCGGCCGTGCGGTGTCCAATTACCCCGATCTCAGCCGCGACTATCCGCATGATTTCGAGGCCGATGCCGGCTACAGGGCCACGCTGCCCGACCTGCAGAACGGCCCGGCCAGCCTGATCCGCGGTGCGCGCCGCCATATCCAGCACGTGGGGATCTCCAATTTCCGCCTGCCGGTGCGCTTTCACACCCGCGACAATGGCGATCTGACGCTGGAGACCTCGGTCACCGGCACGGTCAGCCTGGAGGCCGAGAAGAAGGGCATCAACATGTCGCGCATCATGCGCAGCTTCTATGCCCATGCCGAGCGGACCTTCAGCTTCGACGTGATCTCGGCGGCGCTGGACGACTACAAGTCCGACCTCGAGAGCTTCGACGCGCGCATCCAGATGCGGTTCTCCTTCCCGATGAAGGTCACCTCGCTGCGTTCGGGGCTGGAGGGGTACCAGTATTACGACATCGCGCTGGAGCTGGTCGAACGGGCGGGCGTCCGCCAGAAGATCATGCATCTCGACTATGTCTATTCCTCGACCTGCCCCTGCTCGCTGGAGCTTAGCGAGCACGCGCGCCAGGCGCGCGGGCAGCTTGCCACGCCGCATTCGCAGCGCTCGGTCGCGCGGATCTCGGTCGAACTCGACCCCAGCGCCGGCTGCCTGTGGTTCGAGGACCTGATCGAGATGGCCCGCGCCGCCGTGCCCACCGAGACGCAGGTCATGGTCAAGCGCGAGGACGAACAGGCCTTTGCCGAGCTCAACGCCGCGCACCCGATCTTCGTCGAGGATGCCGCGCGGCTGTTCTGCGAGGCGCTGCAAAAGGACCCGCGGGTGGCCGATTTCCGCATCGTGGCCAGCCACCAGGAAAGCCTGCACAGCCATGACGCCGTGTCGATCCTGACCGAGGGCGAGACCTTTGACGGTGCCAGCCTCGACCCGCACCTCTTTGCCACGCTCATCCACCGGCCGTAACGCGGCGGCTTGACAGGGGCGGACGCTCCGGCCAAGCCTGCGCGAATGATCGATCTGCGCCCCGTCGGATATGTGATCGGCCTGCTCATCGCCGTGCTGGGCGCCACGATGCTGGCGCCCATGGCGCTGGATTTGTGGCTGGGCAACGAGAACTGGCTGGCCTTCGTCGAGGCGGCGGTGCTGACGGCGCTGACCGGGGGCGTGCTGGCGCTGGCCTGCTCCAACGACCTGCCGGGCGGGCTGACGGTGCAGCAGGCCTTCCTGCTGACCGCGGGCGCCTGGGCGGTGCTGCCCTTTTTCGGCGCCTTGCCCTTCATGTTCGGCGCCCCCGACGTCGAGTTGGTCGATGCCTATTTCGAGGCGATGTCGGGCCTGACCACCACCGGCTCCACCGTGTTCGAAGGGCTGGACGAGATGCCCGAGGGGGTGCTGCTGTGGCGCGGCATCCTGCAATGGCTGGGGGGCTTGGGCATCGTCATCGTGGCGATGGTGTTCCTGCCGGTGATGCGCGTCGGCGGCATGCAGTTCTTCAAGTCCGAAGGCTTCGACACGCTGGGCAAGGTGCTGCCGCGCTCCAAGGATATCTCCTCGGCGCTGATCCGGGTCTATGTGGGGCTGACCGTGCTCTGCGCCGTTACCTACTTCGCGCTGGGCATGAGCCCGATCGAGGCGGTCGTGCATGCGCTGACCACGCTTTCGACCGGCGGTTTCTCAACCTCTGACCAGTCCTTTGGCAAGTTCGCGGGCGTGGCCGAATATGCCGGCGCGCTGTTCATGGTGTTGGCCAGCGTGCCTTTCGTGCGCCTGATCCAGATGATGGGCGGTGAGCCGATGCAGCTGTTCCGCGACGTGCAGGTGCGCGCCTACCTGCGCTGGATCGGCTATGCGGTGCTGCTGATCGTGGCGCACCGCGTCCTGATCCAGGGCCACGGGCTGGAGGCCTCGGTGCGCGAGACGCTGTTCAACGTCGTCTCCTTCTTCTCGGGCACCGGATACGGCAGCGAGGACGTGACCCTCTGGGGGCCCTTCGCCTTTGTCGTGCTGATCGCGGTGGGGGCGATCGGGGGCTGCACCTCGTCCACGGGATGCTCGATCAAGGTGTTCCGATACCTGGTGCTGATCGAGGCGATCCGCGGCCAGATCAGCCGGCTTTACAGCCCGCGCCGCGTGGTGCTGCTGCACCTCGAGGGGCGCCCGCTGGAGACCGACGTGGTCGACTCGGTCATCGCGATGTTCGCCTTCTTCATCCTAGGCTTCGGCCTGCTGTCCGTCGCCCTGTCCATGACCGGGCTCAGCACCACCACCGCCATCACCGGCGCCTGGACTGCGATCTTCAACGTCGGCCCCGCCTTCGGGGCCGAGGTCGGAGCGACCGGCGCCATGCACGGCTTTCCGGATACTGCGAAATGGCTGATGTCGGCGGGCATGCTGATCGGCCGTCTCGAGGTGGTGGCCGTTCTCGTGCTTCTCCTGCCGCGCTTCTGGCGGGCGTGATCCGGCCGGGGCGCCGCCCGGCCAGACCGTGCCGTTCCTAGTTCCAGCAACTCACCAGAACGGTCATGTCGGCGGCCTTCACCGCCAGCGTCTCGGGCGAGATCTGCGCGGCGTCCCCGGCCGCCGCGGCGTCCACGCCGTTGGCGGACAGGAAATCGGCGATCGCCGGCACAGAGGCGGCAAAGCTGACATCCTGCGGCAGCTGGCGGGCGCCGCCCGCGCGGGCCAGCAGCACGCCCATCACCGCGCCGGTGGCGTCGAAGACCGGGCCGCCGGCATCGCCGGGCAGGGCCTCGAGGCTGAGCCGCTGCAGGCCGTCCTCGCCGTTCAGCCCGCGCAGGTCGGCCAGGGTGCCGTAGGTCAGCACCGGCTGATCCAGCACGCCCCCATAGGAGAAGCCCGCCACCGCCACATCCGTCTTCAGCCGCGGCGTGGCGGTCTGGAAGGCGGCATGGGCCAGCGGCGCGAGGCCCTGCCTGGGCCGCAGCACGGCCAGCCCCAGCGCATCGTCGCGCGCCGCGACCTCGACCTCGTACTCATCGCCGATGGTCAGGCGCGTGCACTGGTCCAGAACGTCCGTGGTGGTCAGCACCGTGCCCTTTTCGTCCACGTAGAAGCCGGTGCGCGCCACCGCGGGGCTGCGGATCTCCAGCCCGGCCAGCAGGTCGACGCGCTGCTCGGCGCCGGCGTCGCCGGCGAGGTCGGGCAGCACCATCTCGGGCAGCGTCTGAAAGCTGTCGCGCATCATCTGCGCGGCGCGGTTCATCAGCTTGGCGTCCTCGGGCCGCCAGACCAGGGTAAAGCCCTTCACCGCCCCGTCCTTGAGCGCGGCATAGGTGTAGGACTGCAGCGTGTCGTTGCGGCCGGTCAGCACGAATTCGTCGCTCTTGCGCTCGCGCTGGCCCTTCAGCGGCACGATCTCCAGCGTCTGCATGATGTCGTAGAGGCCGAACAGGGTGGTCTGGTCGCCGCTCTGGCTGATCAGCAGGACCCGCACGCCATTGTCGCCCTTGCTGTCGAAATGCACGAAGGGCGCCTCGTAACGCGAGAACTCGACCATCGCGGCGGGGATGTCGATCTGGATGCCCGCGCGCTGCTCGGTGATGGTCTGCATCCCCAGCCGGGCCAGCGCGTCGCGATAGGCGGTGACCAGTTCGTGGCGCTGGCGGGTGGTCAGGATGCCGGTGGGATCATAGCCGCGGGCGGCCTGCCAATCGGCCATCGCGGCGCGGGTGCCGCGGCCGATGGCGCCGTCGATGGCCGAGCTGTAGTAACCCTCCCACTGCAGCGCCTCCTGCAGCGCCTCGCGCTCTTCGCGGGTCAGCTGCGCCTCGCTGCGGCGCGCCTCGGCCGGGGTCTCGTCGGGCAGGGCGATCTCCTCGACACGGGGCGCGGCTTCGGCCTGCTGCGCCGGGGCGGTGTCCTGAGGCGCGGCCTCCTGCTGCGCGGGCGCGGTCTGCGGGGCCGCGGTCAGGGTGTCCGCGCCTACCGGCCAGAATTGCCGGCTGTACTGTTCACCGTCCGAGATATAGCTGTCCGCCGGGATCAGCCGGTCGCGGCGCAGGTCGCCCAGCCGGTTCAGCGCGCCCTCGGGCGTGAACGGCCCCAGCGTGATCGCGTACCAGCCCGAGCGCATCTGGAAGCCGTTGACGTCGGGAAAGGCCCCGGCATAGGCGCGGGCGCGCTCCTGCGCCTCGCGC
>Ga0207799_100421_pt1 | contig 17055 bp, 16 predicted proteins | sample TtanPargueraPR_4_FD_187742 | JGI IMG/M metagenome (GOLD analysis project Ga0207799, IMG submission 187742) | Aerobic enrichment media microbial communities from Bioluminiscent Bay, La Parguera, Puerto Rico - Tt and M2 (SPAdes) | ecosystem: Environmental > Aquatic > Marine > Unclassified ...
CGGTCCTGCCGTTGGCCTTCGGTTTCCTGTTCGGAGCCCTGTTCTCGCTGACGTTCAGCATCTGGGCGGAACGCGGCGCCCCGGATTAGCGCGCATTCCGCCGGAACGCGCCGGGTCCCGTCCCGAACATCGCCTTGAACCGCCGGGTAAACGACGGCAACGACTGATAACCGCACCGGCGGCCGATTTCACCGGTACTCAGGTCCGTCTCGCGCAACAACCGCCGCGCCTTCATCAGCCGCCATTGCGTCAGATAGCCGATGGGCGGCAAGCCGACGGACTTCGCGAAGCGCTCGGCGAACACGGCCCGCGACAGGCCGGAAATCCGGGCCAGTTGGGTCAATGTCCAGGCGCATTCCGGTTCCCGATGGATGGCCGCCAGGGCCTTCGACAACCGGGGGTCGGCCAAGGCCGTAAGATAACCGTGGCCCGCTCCGTCCCCCTGGCTCAGGCGGCGGACCAGCTGGATGAACATGATTTCCAACAGGCGCCCGAGGATACCGTCCCGCCCCTGTCCCGACAGGTCCGCCTCCAGGGCGATCAGCCTCAAGGTTTCGGCCATCCAGGGCTCGGTGCCGAGGTCGCGCGGCGACAGAACGATCAGGGGCGGTAGGCTGGCGACGGCGGGATGCTCCACGGCCTCGTCGAAATCGCAGAAACCGCAAAGCAGGCGGACGATCCCCTCTCCCTCGCCGGCCCGGAGAACCCCGTCCCGGGACAAGGCGCCGGACGCCAACACATCGGCCAACGGCAAAACGGGCCGATCCGGCCGGTCGCCGAGGATTTGCGCCGCGCCGTTGGGAATGACGACCAGATCCCCCTCTTGCAGCTTCCGGGGGGACTCTTTGCCCGGCACGGTCACCCAGCAGCTTCCCTGGCGCACCAGGTGGAAACGGATCCGGCGGCGCTCGGCGGGAACCTCGACGGCCCAGGCTCCGGCCAGTTCGGTCCGGAAATAGAGTCCGCTGTGCAGCCGCAGCGCCGAAAAGACCTCACTCAGGATATCGCCTTGCGCCATATTCCCTTACTTCCGGACGATCGGATAAAAAACGGCGACGGCCAAGCCAATACGAACGGGGCGGAAAAATCAATACTGCCGCGACTGTCATCGAAGACGGCTGGAAAGGAAAACGCGGTGGCTCCCGACACCCTACTGGCTCTCATGGGCTTCGCTTTCGTCACCTCGGTCACCCCCGGGCCGAGCAACCTGATCCTGTTGGCGGCCGGGGCCAATCACGGCTTTCGCCGGAGCCTGCCCTTGATCCTCGGCGTCAACGTAAGCTTTCTTAGCATGCTGCTGACCGTCGGGTTCGGGCTCGGCCAGTTGATCCAAACCAACCAGGCCGTCCATAACGGGCTACGGATGCTCAGCCTGCTGTACATCCTTTGGTTGGCCTGGAAGATCGCGCGCAGTTCGCCGCCCGGCGGCGAGGACGGCGAGGAGGCCTCCGCGCCGGTCCGCCTGACCTTCCTTCAGATGGCCATGCTGCAATGGGTGAACCCGAAGGCCTGGGCCGTCGCCCTGGCGGTCACCGCCGCGTATACGACACCCGAAGGCTATACCGCGAGCCTGCTGGCGCTGACCGCGCTGTTCGGCATCGTCAACCTGCCGAGCATCAGCGTTTGGGCCGCTTCCGGCGGCGCGCTCAAGCGCCTCCTCGGCCAGCCCGGCAAGGTCCGGGCCTTCAACCTCTGCATGGCGGCCCTTCTGGTCGCGTCCATGGTCCCGGTGCTGCTGGAAATCGGCGGACGCTAACGACCCGGACAAAAAAAACCGCCCACCCGATCGGGGGACGGCAATCCATACAGGATTCAAGGAGGCTGCCGCCCCCGGCCCCAGGCCGGAGGCGGCGCCAAATCTCAACCTCAAGCGAGAGAGAGATTCTCGGCGGAAGCCTTGCCATTGCGGCCCGGGGTCAGTTCGAAGGAAACCTTCTGACCTTCACCCAGCGAGCTCAGACCGGCGCGCTCAACGGCCGAGATGTGAACGAAAACGTCCTTGGAGCCGTCTTCCGGCTCAATGAAACCATAACCCTTGGTGGGGTTGAACCACTTAACAGTGCCGATAGCCATCGATGTTTTTCCTCTAACGGAGACTTTAACCCCGCGCCTCGCACCATGCGCAAACGCGGCCTGCGGAACGTTCACATTGTTAGGGGATCACAAAGCTAAACCGGCGGGCCGGCTATCCTGGTAACTCAAAACAAATGTAACACGTCTGGGCGATACATAGACTTTTCCATAGGGAAGTCAATAGGTATCGGAAGTCCTCAGGCGTATGGGAAATCGGGATTTGAGGTGTTTTTTACGGACCCGGAACAAGATTATATATATGAAACAATACACTACGCGAAAAATCCGTTTCCAAGTACGCATCGAAATATCGGCTTAAAAAAAGAAATCCTATCTTCTGTCCCGTGCGGATGGTTGCCAAAAGCCCCCGCAAATATTACCAACTCTTAAGATAAACGATAAATCCCGCAAGAAAATTAGGGCAAATAATCTACGATATCCAGAAACCTTGGCGGCCCATCCTGCTTGACTTTCCACGAGAAAAGGACTAAATTCCTTGCTCTTTTTTTAAACATCATGACCGGGCGGGTGTGGTTAGACTGTCTCCCCTCCCGAAATGTCTACAAATGTTGACGAATGTTGACGTTTTTTGGCAATTTCCATTACGTTTTCTTTTTTATCAATAGGTTAATCCGTTTCCGACCGCATCTCTCCGGCACATGGATGGGGTTATCATTACCCGCAAGGACCGCTAGACTGGCGCCCGTCTTTTTCCGCGCACCGGTTCCCATCGCACTTCGGCAAGGAAAACCCGTGACCAAGATCGCCTCCTGGAACGTGAACTCCCTCAAGGCCCGCCTGCCCCATCTGATCGACTGGCTCGAACAGGCCAAGCCGGATGTCGTCCTGCTGCAGGAAACCAAGATGTCGGACGACGTCTTCCCCTTCATGGAGATCAAGGCCGCGGGATACGAGGTCGAAGCCGCGGGCCAGAAGACCTATAACGGTGTCGCCGTCCTCTCGCGCCGTCCCATCGAGGTGAAAACCAACCGGCTGCCCGGTGGCGACGACGACCCCCAGGCCCGCTACCTGGAAGCCGTTACCGGAGGCATTCGCGTCGCTTCGGTCTATCTGCCCAACGGCAACCCCGTCGACACGGACAAGTTCACCTACAAGCTCTCCTGGATGGCCCGGCTGCATAACCATGCCCGCGACCTGCTGGCGACCGAGGAGCCCTTCGTTCTCGGCGGCGACTACAACATCGCGCCGACCGATACCGATACCCACGACCCCAGGGCCTGGGCCGGTGACGCCCTGTGCCGGCCGGAATCCCGAGCCGCCTACAGGCGGATCGTCAACCTGGGCCTGACCGACGCTTTCCGCGCTGTGAGCCGCGACCCCGCTTATTCCTGGTGGGACTACCGCGCCGGGGCCTGGTCGCGCGACGAGGGGCTGCGGATCGATATCCTGCTGTTGTCGCCCCAGGCCGCCGACCGGTTGCAGGACGCCGGGATCGACCGCACGCCGCGCGGCTGGGAAAAGCCGTCGGACCACACGCCGGTCTGGTGCGACCTCTCCGATTGACCCCGCCGACAACCCGAACCGCCGAGGAGAACAGGCGAAGGTGAGCACGTATAGGATCGCGGTAATCCCCGGTGACGGGATCGGCAAGGAAGTGGTGCCCGCGGGCATTCGGGTTCTGGAAAAGGTGGGATCGCGCTTCGGGCTCTCCTTCGCCTGGGACGAATTCGATTGGAGTTGCGAGACCTACGCCAGGACCGGCCGCATGATGCCCGAGGATGGGCTCGAGCGGATCAAGGGCCATGACGCCATTTTCCTCGGCGCGGTCGGCTTTCCCGGCGTGCCGGACCATGTGTCGCTCTGGGGGCTGCTGATTCCGATCCGGCGCGAATTCCGCCAATACGTGAACCTGCGCCCGGTCCGTTTGTTCGACGGCGTCCCCTCCCCGCTGGCCGGCCGCGAGCCGGGCGACATCGATTACTACGTCGTTCGCGAGAACAACGAGGGCGAATACTCCAACTCGGGCGGGCGGCTCTACGCCGGGACCGACGAGGAGGTCGTGCTGCAGGAAAGCATCTTCACCCGCAAGGGGGTGGACCGCATCCTGCGCTATGCCTTCGAACTGGCGATGAAACGCGACGCCCGGCATGTGACGAGCGCCACCAAGTCCAACGGTATCTCGATCACCATGCCCTACTGGGACGAGCGGTTCGAGGCCATGGCCGCGCACTATCCGGAGATCCGGACGGACAAGTTCCATATCGACATCCTGACCGCGCATTTCGTCCGCAACCCGCATTGGTTCGACGTGGTGGTCGGCAGCAACCTGTTCGGCGATATCCTCTCCGATCTCGGCCCGGCGACGACCGGCACCATCGCCATCGCCCCCTCGGCCAACATCAATCCGGAGCGCGACTACCCCTCCATGTTCGAACCCGTGCACGGCTCGGCCCCGGACATCGCGGGCCGGAACGTCGCCAACCCCATCGGCCAGATCTGGTCGGGCGCCATGATGCTCGACCACTTCGGCCACGCGGACGCGGCGGCGGCCATCATGACCGCCGTCGAGGGCGTGTTGCGCGACGGCGAGGCGATGACCCCGGACATGGGCGGCAAGGCGAAGACCGAAGACCTCGGAAAAGCCATCGCCGCCAGGATTTGATGCACGAAGCCGAGGAAACGATGAGCCAGCCGATGGTCGTCGAGGGCGGATGCCTGTGCGGACAGGTCCGGTATCGCATCGCCGGGCCGGTCGCGCCGGCGGTCTATTGCCATTGCTCGATGTGCCGCAAGGCCACCGGCGCGCCGGCGGCTGTCTGGATCTTCGCCGCCCGGAAGGACTTCCGGTTTACCGGCGCGCCTCCGGCGTCCTACGCCTCCTCGCCGCGCGGCGAGCGTTTGTTCTGCCCGGATTGCGGCGGCCAGATCGGCTTTGCCGCGAAAACCAAAACCGACGAGATCGCTCTGCTGGCGGGAAGCCTCGACGACCCGGACGCTTTCCCGCCGCAGTCGCATGTGATGTTTGTGAACCGTCTTTCCTGGTTTCACACGGACGATGATCTTCCCGCCCATGACGGGATTCGACCTTCGGCCGTCTGATACCAATGTGACTATGAGGGAAAGGCCCGGGCCGGCGACAAGGCCGGAATCACGGGCCGCGAGATGGAAGGGAAGCGAGTATGAGCGAAGTGGAAGTGACCGAAGGCGGCTGCCTGTGCGGCGCCGTGCGCTATCGAATTACCGGGCCGGTCAGCCCGGGAGCCTATTGCCATTGTTCGATGTGCCGGAAGTCAGGGGGCGGCCCGGTCTCGGCCTGGATCTCCGCTCCGCAGGAGAGGTTCGAGTTCATCGGGGAAACGGCGCCCGCCGTCTATGAATCCTCATCCGAGGGCCGGCGCCGGTTCTGTCCCAAGTGCGGCAGCCAGCTGACCTTCGAATCCACCGGTAATCCGGACACCGTCGCCATCACCGTCGGCACGCTCGACAACCCGGACGCCCATCCGCCGCACCTGCATTTCTGGACGTCGAGCGCGATCTCCTGGTTCCATCTGAAGGACGACCTGCCGTCTTTCGAAAAGACGCCGCCCATCGGCGGCGGCAAGGACTGACCCGGCCCCCCGCCGACGGCAACGGCAAAAAGAAAGGTGCGGCCCCGAAGGACCGCACCTTTCTTTGCGTTCGAAGCGGACGGATCAGTCCTTGCGCTGCACCTGGGTCACGTCGCGCACCGCCCCGCGGTCGGCGCTCGTGGTCAGGGCGGCATAGGCCTGCAGCGCCCGGGAAACGACGCGGTCGCGCTTCGGCGTCCAGGCGTCGGCGCCCTTCTTCTCCATGGCCTCGCGGCGCTTGGCCAACTCGGCGTCGCTGACGGCCACGGCCAGCTTGCGGTTCGGGATGTCGATCTCGATCAGATCGCCGTCCTCGACCAGGCCGATGGCCCCGCCCTCGGCGGCTTCCGGAGAGATGTGGCAGATCGACAGGCCCGAGGTGCCGCCCGAGAACCGGCCGTCGGTGATCAACGCGCAGGCCTGGCCCAACCCCATGGATTTGAGGTAGCTGGTCGGGTACAGCATCTCCTGCATGCCAGGCCCGCCCTTCGGCCCCTCGTAGCGGATCAGGACGACATCGCCCTCCTTGATCTTGCCGCCCAGGATGACCGCGATGGCCTCCTCCTGGCTGTCGCAGATACGGGCGGGACCGGAGAACTTCAGGATGTGCTCGGGCACGCCCGCGGTCTTCACCACGGCGCCCTTCTCGGCGATGTTGCCGTACAGCACGGCCAGCCCGCCATCCGGCGAATAGGCATGCTCGACATCGCGGATGCAGCCGCTCTCCCGGTCCTCGTCCAGTTCCTCGTAGACCTTCTCCTGGCTGAACGCCTCCAGCGACGGCACGCCGCCCGGCGCGGCGCTGTAGAACAGCCGGATCTTATCGAAGGTGGTCCGCCGGATATCACAGGTCTCGATCGCCTTCGACAGCGTCTTGGCATGGACGGTCGGGACGTCGCCCTTGATCAGCCCGGCCCGGTCCAGCTCGCCGAGGATCGCCATGATCCCGCCGGCCCGGTGCACATCCTCCATATGGAAGGACGAGTTCGGTGCGACCTTACAGAGGTTCGGCGTCCGCCGCGACAGGCGGTCGATATCGTCGAGCGTGAAGTCGATTTCGCCTTCCTGGGCGATGGCCAGCAGATGCAGGACCGTATTGGTAGAGCCGCCCATGGCGATGTCCAGCGACATGGCGTTCTCGAAGCTCTTGCGGTTGGCGATGCTGCGCGGCAGGACGCTGTCGTCGTCCTCCTCGTAGTAGCGCTTGGCCAGTTCGACGGAGAGATGCCCGGCGCGGACGAACAACTCGCGCCGGAAGGCGTGGGTCGCCACCACGCTGCCGTTGCCCGGCAGCGCCAATCCCAGGGCCTCGGCGAGGCAGTTCATCGAATTCGCGGTGAACATGCCCGAGCACGACCCGCAGGTCGGACAGGCGCTGCGCTCGTAGCTCTCGGCCACTTCGTCGGTCACATTCGGATTGGCGCCCTGCACCATGGCGTCGATCAGATCGATGGCCTTTTCCTGATCGCCATCCTTGACCTTGCCCGCTTCCATCGGGCCGCCCGAGACGAACACCGCCGGGATGTTCAGCCGCATCGCCGCCATCAGCATGCCCGGAGTGATCTTGTCGCAGTTGGAAATGCAGACCAGGGCATCGGCGCAATGGGCGTTGACCATGTACTCGACGGAATCGGCGATGATCTCGCGCGACGGCAGGCTGTAGAGCATGCCACCGTGTCCCATGGCGATGCCGTCGTCGACCGCGATGGTGTTGAATTCCTTGGCCACGCCGCCGGCCTTCTCGATCTCGCGCGCCACCATCTGGCCCAGGTCCTTCAGGTGTACGTGCCCGGGGACGAACTGGGTGAACGAATTGGCGATCGCGATGATCGGTTTACCGAAATCCTCATCCTTCATGCCGGTGGCACGCCAGAGCCCGCGTGCGCCAGCCATATTCCGGCCGTGTGTCGTGGTCCGGGAACGATATTCGGGCATAGTCTTCCCTCATTGGATTTTTTGCCAATTGGCCGGAGAGCATACTGCCGTGTTTGCATGGATGCAAAGATCAGGATTCGCGGGAACGGCCGGAAGTTTATGCAGGGTTATCAGTTTTTGGCGCGCGTCGATCGCACCGGGGTGTTAGGTTGTCCACAAAACAACAAAGGGAGCCATACCCATGAGCGTTCTCAAAGGCGTCAAAGTCGCCGCTTTCACCCATTTCGCCGCCGGCCCATTGGTTGCCCAGTTCCTCGGGGCCCTCGGTGCCGACGTGATCAAGATCGAATCTCCAGGGGGCGACCGGAACCGGACGCTGGTCCGTGACCCCGAGGCGGCCTTCAACGTCAGCCCGTATTTCGCCACCCTGAATCGCAATCAGCGGGACATCGTCCTGGACCTGAAAAGCGAGGGGGGACGGGAAGTCGCTCGCAAACTGATCCGCCAAGCCGACATCCTGATCGAGAACTTCAAGCCCGGCGCCCTGGAGCGGCTCGGTTTCGGCTACGAAGCGGTGCGGGCCGACAATCCTGGGATCATCTACTGCACGATCTCCGGCTATCCGCCGGACGGTCCCAAGGGAATGGAACCGGGACAGGACCTGCTGATCCAGGCACTGTCCGGGCTGATCAGCCTGACCGGCCGCGGCGACACGGCGCCTTCCCCGGCCGGAACCTATGTCCCCGATGCCTACACGGCGCAGATGAACATCATCGCCATTTTGTGCGCGCTGCGTCACCGCGACGCCACAGGCGAGGGACAGCGGGTCTATGCGGACATGATGTCCTCGACCCTGCACCTGCTGGCCCAGGAAGCCAGCTACGTCCTCAACCTCGGACCTCAGGCGCCGCGCAGCCGGTCGGGAATCGCCCACGTCGACCACAAGGCTCCTTACGGAACCTACGAGTCCGCCGACGGCGCCTTTGTGCTCAGCGTCGCGATCCCCGAGCAGGTCAGGAATCTCGCCGGACTGCTGGAAGTCGCCGATGACCTTGGCTCGTTGCTCGATGACGAAGGACTGATGACGCACCGCGACCGCATCGCCGAGACACTGAACCGGGCCTTCAAGAAACGCTCGATGGACGACTGCCTGCGTTTGGTCAAGGAAACCGGAATCTGGGCCGCCCCGGTGCGCTCCCTCCGGGAGGCCCTGGCCGACCCGGCCATCGAGGAGAGCGGCCTCGTGCAAAGCCTGGATTCGGCCTTCAGCGGCGGGGAATACAAATTCCTGAAAGAGCCGGTCCATCTGTCGGCATCGCCGATCGAGTGCTCGCGCCCCGCTCCGGCACACGGCGAACATAGCCAGGAGATCCTACGGGGGCTCGGCTATTCCGAAGACGAAATCGGCGCGCTCCTGGAAGAGCGCGCCGTGGTGGGAATGACCTGAATCCGCGCGGGCGGAAAACTCGTCACGTCGCAGAAGCGTCTCCGCCTCCGGCGCTCTCGGCGGCGGCGAATTTGCCGACTTCCTGATCGATGAAGTAGAGGCCCTTGCCGTCCAGCCCGATGATCTTGATCTTATCGAGGATGTTGCGGGCCAGTGTCTCTTCTTCGTGCTGCTCGGCGACGAACCACTGGATGAAATTGAACGTCGCCATGTCCTTCGCCTCGAAGGCGGCGTGCGCGATTTCATGAATCTTCGCGGTCACGAGCTTCTCGTGCTCGTAGACCGCCTCGAAGATCTCGCGGACATCCTTGAAGGAATTCTGCGGCTCGGGGATCGTCCCCAGCTTCGGCATCTCGCCGGCTTCCTGAACGTAGTTCCAGATCCGGCGCATATGGCCCATTTCCTCGTCCGCGTGCATGGTAAGGAAACTGGTGCAGCCCTCCAGCCCTTCGTTGTCGGCCCACGCGCCCATTTGGAGGTACACGTTCGACGAGAAGAATTCCAAATTGACCTGCGCGTTCAAGAGATCGACCATCTTCGGGCTCAGCATTTCGGTTCCCCTATGCAATTTTTTAGAACGATTCTGATCTATGGCGCGTGAATGCGGGATTCAATGACATAACCATTAAATTTTTAGGGAGAGCCCGGATCGCCGACGCATAAAACAAACGCGGCGGGTGCAAGGGATCACCCCGCACCCGCCGCGTTCGACGAAATATCGATCGGATCAGAGGGCGGCCAGCCTCTGGTGCGCCGCCGTCAGTTTTTCCTTGGCCTGCTGGGCATCGGCCAATTTTTCGCGCTGCTCCTGGACGACCTCTTCCGGCGCCTTGCTGAGGAAACCCTGGTTGGAGAGCTTCTTCTCGAACTTGGCGATTTCCCCGTCCAGCTTGCCGATTTCCTTGGAAAGACGGGCCTTTTCCTGCTCGACATCGACCACGTCGGCGATGGCTAGGGCAAAAGTCGCCTCGTCCAGGACATCCTGAACCGATCCCTTCGGCAATTCGCTCTCCGTCACCTCGGCCGAGGACAGGCGGGCCAGTCCGGTAATCAGGTCCATATGTGAGGCCAAACGCGCCCGGGCCTCGTCGCCCGCGCCTTTGAGGAGAAGGGGGATGCGGGCCTTCGGCGGCACGCCCATTTCCGAGCGGATGGCTCGGATCTGCGACACCAGCCGGACGACCCAGTCCATCTCCTCGGCCGCCGAGGCATCGGCAAAGGATTCGCCGAACTCCGGCCACTGCGAACTCATCAGCATGCCGCCGCGATCGTCGGCCAGCTGGCGCCACAGTTCCTCGGTGATGTAGGGCATGATCGGGTGCAACAGATGCAGGATCTGGTCGAGCACCCAGGCCGTTGCCGCGCGGGTTTCCGCCTTGGCCGCTTCGTCGTCCCCCTGGAGGATCGGCTTGGTGAATTCCAGGTACCAATCGCAGAAGGAGCCCCAGGTGAAGTGATAGAGCACGGAGGCCGCTTCATTGAACCGGAAAGCCTCGATGGCCCCCTCGGCCGCGGCGGCGGCCTCGGCCACCTTGCCGACGATCCAGCGGTTGACCGTCTGCGTGCACGATGCCGGATCGAAACCCTTCACCACCTCGCAGCCGTTCATCTGGCAGAACCGCGCCGCGTTCCACAGCTTGGTCGCGAAATTGCGGTAGCCCTCGACCCGGCTTTCGGACAGCCGCAAGTCGCGGCCCTGTACGGCCAGGGCGGTCAGGGTCAGGCGGACGGCATCGGTTCCGTACTTCTCCATGAGGATCAGCGGGTCGATGACGTTGCCCTTGGATTTCGACATCTTCTGGCCCTTTTCGTCGCGGACCAGGGCATGGATGTAGACGGTCTTGAACGGCACCTCGCCCATGAAGTGCAGACCGGCCATCATCATGCGGGCGACCCAGAAAAAGATGATGTCGAATCCGGTGACCAGCACGTCGGTCGGGTAGTAGCGATCGAGTTCCGGCGTCTGCTCGGGCCAGCCCAAGGTGGAGAACGGCCACAGCGCGGACGAGAACCAGGTGTCCATGACGTCGGTATCGCGGGTCAGTTCAACCGCCTTGCCGTAGTGTTTCTCGGCTGCCGCCAAGGCTTCCGCCTCGGTTTCCTCGACGAAGACCTCGCCGTCCGGGCCGTACCACGCCGGCACCTGATGGCCCCACCAGATCTGACGCGAGATGCACCAGGGCTGGATGTTGCGCATCCACTCGAAGTAGGTGTTTTCCCACTGCTTGGGAACGAACTGGGTCTTCCCCTGCTCCACCGCCTCGATCGCCGGTTTGGCCAGGGTCTTGGCGTCGACGAACCACTGGTCGGTCAGCCAGGGCTCGATGACCGCGCCCGTTCGATCGCCGTAGGGCATCATCATCAAATTGTCCTCGACCTTTTCGAGCAGGCCGAGGGACTCCATTTCGGCGACGATCTTCTCGCGGGCCTCCTGGGTGCTCAGCCCCTGGAAACGGTCCGGCGCGTTCTCGTTCAGATGGGCATCCGCATCGAGGACATTGATCATCTCCAGATCATGCCGACGGCCGACCTCGAAGTCGTTGAAGTCGTGCGCCGGAGTGATCTTCACCGCACCGGTGCCCTTCTCCGGGTTGGCGTATTCGTCGGCGACGATCGGAATGGGGCGATCGACGATCGGCAGGATGCAGTTTTTCCCGACCAGATCCTGATAGCGTTCATCGTCCGGATGGACGGCGACCGCGGTATCGCCGAGCATGGTCTCCGGCCGCGTGGTGCCGACCATGACGAAACGCTCGGGATCCCCTTCAAGCGGGTACTTGAAGTACCACATCTTGCCCTTCACCTCGCGCTGCTCGACCTCGAGGTCGGAAATCGCGGTGTGCAGGATCGGATCCCAGTTAACCAGGCGCTTGTCCTTGTAGATCAGGCCTTGCTTGTAGAGCGTGACGAAGACCCGGCGCACGGCGGCCGACAGGCCGTCGTCCATGGTGAAGCGCTCGCGGGCCCAATCGACCGACGTCCCCAGGCGCCGCATCTGACGGGTGATGTTGCCGCCGGATTCCGCCTTCCACTCCCAAACCCGGTCGATGAACTTCTCGCGCCCCAGGTCATGACGGGTCAGATCCTGCTGCGCGAGCTGACGCTCCACCACCATCTGGGTCGCGATTCCGGCATGATCGGTGCCGGGCTGCCAAAGGGCGTCACGACCCCGCATCCGGTTGAACCGGATCAGGATATCCTGCAGCGTGAAGTTCAGCGCATGCCCCATATGCAGGCTGCCGGTCACATTCGGAGGCGGGATCACGATGGTGAACGGCGACGCGTTCGAATCGGGCCGGCAGGCGAACGCGCCCGACTGCTCCCATAGACCGTGGATTTCCTCTTCGACCTCCGACGGCCGATACGTCTTGTCGAGCATCGTCAACCGACCCTCTGTGCGCTAACAGTCAAAAAAATGGGCTGGCCCGGCACCCGAAGGGGCCGCCGGGATGCGGCATATCCGGGTGCGGGCGGGTTCGGACTAGCGGTCGTCCAACCCCTCGGCCCGGTTTACCATGCGATCGATTTCTTTCTTTACGAGGCGCTCGATCAGATGCGGCAGATTACGGTCCAACCACTCCTTGAGCAGCGGCCGCAACATATTACGCACCATCGCCTCCAGGGTGACCTCGCGGTTGCCGATCGCCAACTCGCGGCGATCGAGAATCGCGCGCGCCAAGTCGGAAAGCACATCCGTGGATGCCTGAGCCGTCGGTTGCGAGATAATACGCCCCGGTTTCCCCACCATCATCGATTCCGTCAATTCCAGAACTTCATCGACGATGTTCGAAGACATCTCCGGTTCCGGCTCGGGTTCCGGCTCGTAAATGGGTTCCGGCTCGGGTTCATATACGGGTTCGGGCTCGGGCTCGGGCTCCGGTTCCGGCTCGAACGTCATCGGCTCGGGCTCCGGTTCTGGTTCCGGAACCATGGCCTCGACGTCATCGCTTTCCTCGGCAGCCTTTCTGGCCTCTTCTTCCTCGTCCTCGGACAGGATCCTGCGGATTGAGGCGAGAATGTCCTCCATAGAAGGCTCTTGGCCCTTTTCCCCCTGTCCGTTTTCTTCGCTCATTTCACCGCCATCAAACTATTATGACTCGGGTCAACCTAAACGACAGCGCGCCGAAACGCCAGCACCAACCTTGCGTCGCGGCGCACCTGCCGAAAAACAGTTTTTCTGCGGTTCCCCCCAAATAGGTTCCGCCCTTTATTCGCCGGAAACAGTGTCTCCCGTACTGGTTCCACCGAACCACTTCCCGCGAACTTCCAGATAGTGCCGATCCGGATCGTAATAATCCACCGGCAAGTTAAGCTTCTCCGCCGTCAGCTGACCGACCGCCGATTTCAGCGAAAAGATGGCGACCGTCAGATCACGCTGGGCGCTGACCAGATTGACCCGCGAATCCAGCAGTTCCTGCTCGGCGTCGAGAACATCGAGCACGGTCCGCGATCCGACATCGGCTTCCCGACGAACACCGTCGAGCGCGACCTGGTTGGCCTGGACCTGGCTTTCAAGCGCCTGGATGGAGGCCCGAGCGGATTGCATGGTTTCCCAGGCACGCGTGGCGTCCTCCGTACTGGTCCGTCGGGCGTCGAGAACCCGCTGGCGGTTTCCAACCACCGTCTGCCGGGCGCCCCGCAAGCGCGAATAAACCGATCCGGACTGATACAGCGGCACGGAAACCGAAACCAAGGCCTGGTAGTCCGTAAACTCCGTATCCTCGCCGGAAGAATCGTAAAGGCGGGACGCAGAGCCATCCAAACTGACGCTCGGCAGAAGTTCGCCGCGAATCTGGTCGATATTGTCCACCGAGGCCCGCTCGTCGAATTCGGCGGCCAGGACACTGGGATTCGCTTCCACGGCCGACGAGATGGCAGCGTCGGAACTCGCCGGAAGATCCTCCGGCTGCTCCGGAGCGACCAAGTTCTGCGGGGCCTCGCCGATCACGCTCTTATAGGCTGCCCGCGACACCTCCAGGTTACCTTCGGCCTGAATACGATCGGACACGGCACCGGCAAGGCGAGCCTGCGCCTGGTGGACGTCCGTACGGGTCACTTCTCCCACCTCGAAACGGTCGTTGGTGGCTTCGAGCTGACGGCGCAGAACCTGCTCGTTGTTGATCCGGAGTTCCAGGACCGCCTGATCCCGGACGACGTTCATAAAAGCGGTCGCCGCATCCAGCAGGACGCCCTGCTCGGAAACGAGCAGCCGGGCCCTCGCGGCGCGAACGTTGTTCAAGGCCTTCTGGGTCGCCGCCGTGGTCTGTCCGCCGGTATAGAGCGGCTGGCTGACGCTCAGGGTCAACGACCTCGGGGTGCGGTGCTGTTTCGCCTTGGTCCCGGTGGTCGCCTTCTCGTTCTTGAAGATTTCCTTGCCGTAGTCGCCGTCCACGGAAACCGTCGGACGCCAGCCGGAAAGGGCCTGCGGAACCTGTTCGTCCGTCGCCCGCAAGTCCGCGCGCCCGCTCTCCAGAGCGGGGTTGTTCATATAGGCCCCGGCAAGGGCATCCTCGAGTGTCTGGGCCGCAAGCTCGGCGGAGGGCCACCCCAGTCCCACGGCTAGGCCCAGAAAGATGGGCAAACGAAATTGCATGGTCTCAAGATCCTGGCTGTTGGCCCGCGCGCGCCTAGTGTAACGGCGTCGCCATATGAAGGCAAAAGAATCGCGCCCCGCGAGCTAAACTAAAAACACCGGCCTAATAAGTCTGCATGTCCGGATCGATTTCCCGCGCCCAGGCATCGATCCCGGAGCGCAGGTTTATGGCATTTGAAAAACCGTTCTGACCGAGCCAATCGGCAACCCGCAAGCTTCTGACGCCGTGATGGCACATCACCACCAGCGGCCGATCCCGCGGCAATTCCTCCAATCGCGACGGAATTTCGTTCATCGGGATATTCAGGCTTCCATCGACCGCGCAAAGGGCCGTTTCCCAGGGTTCCCGGACATCGAGCAGGACATGCGCCTCGCCGTTCTCGCGCATGCGCGCCAAGGTTCCCACGTCGATATCCTGTGAAGGGCTGTTTTCCAAGGCTAGAACTCAAACTCCTTTTTGGGTTCGAAACCGGGCAAATAAGGAATGTTGGCGTCGAAAAGTTCACGCCGGCTCAGGATACCTTTGTTACGGGCGATGATAACCCCCTGCCCGCTCCGCGGTCCCTTGCGGACGACAGCCAACAGCCGCCCGCCCTCGGCGAGTTGGGCGGCGATCTCTTCCGGAACCTCGTCAACCGCGCCATCGAACAGGATGACATCGAACGGTGCCTGTTTCGCGTAGCCCGCGGACAGACTGCCTTCGATGACCGCGACCGTATCGATCCCCTGGTCCGTCAGGTCGGTTGAACTTTTCTGGACCAGCCCCGGCTCGCTCTCGACGGCAACGACGGCACTTACCATGCGGGACAGCACCGCCGGCGTATAGCCGGTGGCGCAACCGATCACCAGACCGATATCGTCCGGCTTTGCCACGGCCGCCTGAAGAAGGCGTGCCAGAACCAAGGGTTCCATCATGAACCGGCCGTTACCGAGGGGCAGGTCCTCGTCTACATACGCGATCCCGTGAAGCGCCTTGGGGAGGAAGGCTTCCCGGGGGGTTGCCAACATCGCTTCCAAAACGACTTCATCATCGACCTGATTCGGACGGATCTGCGATTTGACCATGCTTACGCGCGCGGGTGTCAGGTCCATCGTCCTACCTTTTCGGCTTCGAGGAATGAACAGACGGCTATATAATCCGAGCTTTCCGTCAACTCAATGCTACACCGCTTGACCAACGGCGGCAGTGAGTCTAATTTCCCGGTCCTTCGTGGGGCGAAACACGGATTTCGGTTCGGGTTTTGCCGAAGGAAGTAGCCACGGCGGCGCGGTGGCAGAGTGGCTATGCAGAGGCCTGCAAAGCCTTGTACGTCGGTTCGATTCCGGCCCGCGCCTCCACGCCTGATCCGGCGTAGCTCAATGGTAGAGCATGCGGCTGTTAACCGCAGGGTTGTAGGTTCGAGTCCTACCGCCGGAGCCAATTCAACGGCCCCCGTCCCTACCGGATGGGGGCCGTTTTCGTTGACCCCGTTTCGAATGTGGAGAAAATCGATCCGAGCGGGTGAATTCGGACTGGCGAAATCCGATTCGACGCGTTATAGAGACGCCGCTTTCCTGATCCGGCGTAGCTCAATGGTAGAGCATGCGGCTGTTAACCGCAGGGTTGTAGGTTCGAGTCCTACCGCCGGAGCCAATTGAAAATCCCCGCCGCCCGCCCCGGGCGCGGGGATTTTTTTTATTGCCGAACCTTTCTCGTAACGAGACTGGTTTTCAATCCCCAACCCGCTTTTTCATGCCATTGGGTTTTTCCTGAGCGAATGCCGTCATCTCTCCGGAAACGAAACTGAATCCATTCTTTCCGAGATTCTTGACCTCGTACATGGCCATGTCCGCCGCGCGCAGGAGGTCCTCGGAGTTGTCTCCATCGTCGGGATAGAACGAGATCCCGATGCTGGCGCCGATGTCCACGTCGTCCTGCGGCAGGCGGAACGGAAGATTCAATTCGACGAGGATCTGATTGGCGATTCGGGCCGCTACGTCCATATTCGGCAGGTCCGAGATGATAACGGCGAACTCGTCCCCGCCAATCCGCGCGACCGTGTCGATTTCCCGGACCGTTCCCATAAGGCGCTGCGCGATTTCGATCAGAAGTTTATCTCCGGCATCGTGCCCGAGTGTGTCATTGATCTCCTTGAATCCGTCCAGGTCGACGAACATCAAGGCCGTCCGCAGCCCGCTTCGGTTGCTTCGCGCGATGCTGCGCTTCAATCGCTCGAAAAACAAATTGCGGTTGGGCAGCGTGGTGAGTTCGTCATGATTGGCGAGGTGGCGGATGCGGGCTTCCGCGCGCTCGCGCCTTTCGACCTGAACGGTGAGCCGCTGGCGACCGAAGGCGATGCCACCCAATCCAAGAATCCAAAGAAAACCATTATCGATCAACGACATCGCTGGAAGCCCCGAAGCGGCTTCGCGCAACGGCTCCATATTGAAATTCCGGGAGGTACCGCCTTGAACAGGCCCGGTCGATTGTTGCGGGCCGCAAGAACAGGCGTGAGCGG
>Ga0207799_100422_pt1 | contig 16946 bp, 14 predicted proteins | sample TtanPargueraPR_4_FD_187742 | JGI IMG/M metagenome (GOLD analysis project Ga0207799, IMG submission 187742) | Aerobic enrichment media microbial communities from Bioluminiscent Bay, La Parguera, Puerto Rico - Tt and M2 (SPAdes) | ecosystem: Environmental > Aquatic > Marine > Unclassified ...
CCCGCCAGCGCGCATGGATGTATTCGGGAAAGCGCGTGTGATAGGCGGTGGTGAATTCGTAGCCATTTTTCAGGCAATGACGGCGCGCCGCCAGCCCCAACGGTCCTTCGGTCGAGATGTGGATGGCGCTCGGTTGGAATTCGTCCAGCATATCCGCCACCTTGCGCTTGCACCTCACCGCGAGACGGATCTCGGGATAGCTGGGGCAGGGAATGGTGCGGAAGGATTCCGGGGTGACGAGCCGGACCTCGTGACCGAGGCCGGAAAGTTCCTGCCTCAGTGTGTCAAGCGTACGAACGACACCATTGATCTGAGGAAACCAGGCGTCGGTGACGATGAGTATTCGCATGCGCTCTCGCTCTTCCCGATGAGGGCGTTGCCCCGGACATCCGTCCAATGGAGGATTTCGAACTGGCCGTCGAAGTGCTCGACCAGGGCGGTGCAGCTTTCCACCCAATCGCCATCGTTGCAGTAGAGGATGCCGTCGATGCGGCGCATCTCGGCGGTGTGGATATGGCCGCAAATGACGCCGTCGACATCGCGCTTGCGCGCCTCGGCGACCACCGCGTCCTCGAAGTGGCTGATGTATTCGACCGCGTTCTTTACCTTGTGCTTCAGATAGGCCGACAGCGACCAATAGCGGAAGCCCAGCTTGCGGCGGCACCAGTTGAACCATGTGTTCAGGGACAGCGCCAGCGCGTAGGCATGATCGCCGACGAAGGCCAGCCACTTGGCGTATTTGACGACGCCGTCGAATTCATCGCCATGCAACACGTAGAACCGCCGCCCGTCGGCGCCGACATGGATCGCGTCGCGCATGACGGCGACCCGGCCGAAACGGCAGCGGACGAAATCGCGGAAGGTTTCATCGTGGTTGCCGGGGATGTAGATGATCCGTGTGCCCTTGCGCGCCTTGCGCAGGAGCTTCTGGATGACATCGTTGTGTTCCTGGCGCCAGTACCAGGTCCGTTTCATCCGCCACCCGTCGATGATATCGCCGACGAGGTAGAGATAATCGGATTCGGTATGCTTCAGGAAATCCAGCAGGAATTCGGCGTTGCATCCGCGCGTGCCAAGATGAACGTCGGAAATCCAAATGGAGCGGAACTTCATGCTCTGGTTCTGCCTGGAAATAGCGTTCACGCCCTTTCCCCACCATCCTTCTGGAAAACGAGACAATCAATTTATAGGATTGATATTTATAAAACCGACAATATATTGTACATCGCCTAAGTAAATATTTAACCCAGGTGACACCAAACCGAAACAAAGTTGAAACATAAAACTGAAACAAAACTGTAATATTCGGGATCCTCTCAAATGACTCTTGCGGAGACTGCGTCGGCCGTTCGGCCGGGGCGTCGTGTTCTTGTGATTTTCAATCCGGTGGCCGGAGCCCGCCGCCGTTGGCGTCTGGACGCGGTTCTGCATGACCTGACCGCGCGCGGCTGCACCGTCACGCTCCGCGAGACGACGGCCGAGGGCGAGGCGAAGACCTTTGCCCGGGAAGCGGCGGACGGCGCCTGGGACGTCGTTGCCGCGGCCGGCGGCGACGGAACGATCAACGAGGTGATCAACGGCCTGTTCGGGCTGGACGTGCCACTGGCCATCATCCCCATGGGGACGGCCAACGTGTTGGCCGCCGAGATCGGCATGCCGGTGAAGGCCGCCACCATCGCCCGGGTCATCGCGGAGGGCGAGGCGCGGCCGGTCCATCTCGGGCTGGTCAATGGCCGGCTGTTCGTGATGATGGCCGGGGTGGGCTTCGACGCCAAGGTCGTCGCGACCGTGTCCAGTCGCCTGAAACGGCTCATGGGGAAGGCGGCTTTCGTCTATGCGTCGATGAAGGGAATTTTCACCTTCTCGGAACTGACCTATGGCGTTCAGGTGGACGGGCAGGGCTACACGGCGGCCTCTGTCGTGGTGGCCAACGGGCATTTTTACGGCGGCCGGTTCACCTGTGCGCCGAAAGCCCGGCTGGAGAAACCGGAACTCTACGCCTGCCTGTTTCTCAAGCCGGGACCGTGGCGGGCGTTCCGCTATTGCGCCTGGCTGGTTTTCGGTCGGCTGCACCGGCTGAAGGATGTGATCATTCAGCCGGCACGGCAGATTTCGGTAAACGGCAACGGCGGCGATCCGATCCAGGCGGACGGCGAAATCGTCGGCGTCTCGCCGATGACCGTGTCCCTGGCCGATGGGACGCTATCGGTCCTCATGCCGCGGTAAAAGGGTTATTTCCCGGCGACCGTCATCCCGTCGATCCGCACCGTGGGGGCATCGGTTCCGTAGCGGAACTCCAGATCGTCGGCGGGTGTCAGGTTGGCGAAGATGCCATTGAGGTTCCCGGCCACCGTAACCCCGCTGACCGGATAGGCGGGTTCGCCGTTCTCGATCCAGAAGCCGCTGGCGCCCCGGCTGTAATCGCCGGTGACCATGTTGACGCCGTGCCCGATCAACTCGGTGACGTAAAACCCCGATCCGATATCGGCCATCAGTTCCTTCGGCGTCCGGGAACCCGCCGCGAGGTAGAAGTTGGTGGGCGAGGGCGACGGCGGAGAAGACGGGCCCCGCGCGGCATGGCCGGTGGTCTGCAAACCCAGTTGCCGGGCCGAGCGCAGGTCCAGGATCCAGGTGGTCAGCGTGCCGTCGTCGATGACGTTACGCGGTTCGGTGGCCACGCCCTCGGCATCGAACGGCTTGGAGCGCAGGCCCCTTCGGCGCAACGGATCGTCCTTCACGACAACGCCCTCGGGGAAGATGCGTTTGCCCAGCTTGTCCTTGAGGAAGGTGGTGCCGCGCGCCACCGCCGTTCCGCTGATGCCGTTGGCCAATTGGCCGAGCAAGCTGCGCGAGACCCTGGGGTCGTAGATCACCGGGACTTGGGCCGTCTTGACTTGGCGGGGGTTGAGGCGGCGGACCGCCTTTTCGCCGGCCAGGCGGCCGACGGTTTGCGGATCGGTCAGATCGCCCGCATGGACGGCGCTGGAGAAGTCGTAGTCGCGTTCCATCGCCGTGCCTTCACCGGCGAGGACCGAAGCGGCGACGCTGAACTGCGAACGGCGGTAGGCGTGGGCCATGCCGTTGGTCGCGGCGAGGGCGACGGCGGCCATCGACCAGCCGGCCTGACCGCCCTCGGAATTGGTGACGCCGGGAACGGCCATGGCCGCTTCCTCGGCCCGGGCCGCCCAGTCGATCAGGGTTTCGGCGGCCGGTTCGCCCGCGTCGTACATGTCGAGGTCGGGGGCGGCGCCGATGAGAAGCTGTTCCGGATCGGCCAGGCCGCAAAAGGGATCCTCCGGCACCGCACGAGCCATGGCGATGGCACGGTCCGGTAACTCGGCCAGCCCTTCGGGTGTCAGGTCGGAGGACGAAACGATGGCCTGCTGTTTGCCGATAAAGACCCGCAGGCCGACGTCGGTGCTCTCCGAGCGCTCCAGCTGCTCGGGATTGCCGAGCCGCCGCGAGACCGACAGGGACGCGCTGGAAATCAGGATCGCATCCGCCGCATCGGCACCGGCCGTCTTGGCCTTGGCGATCAGATCGTGGAGCTTTTGAAGGTCGTCTTCCTGATTTGCCATCGTCACTTTCCGGTCTGGGGTGAATGCGGGAACGCGGATCGTTCTCTTCCCTGAATAAGGAAGGAACCCGCCTCGCGCAAGCGGGGCGGGGAAATTCCCATCAGGCCGCGGCGGCGCCGCGCGCCAGATCGGCACAAAGGTCGGCCGGATCTTCCAGGCCGACCGACAGCCGCAGCAGGCCGTCGCCGATCCCCATGCGCGCGCGTTCCTCGGGGCCAATCCGTTCGTGCGTCGTGGTCGACGGATGGGTGATCAGGCTCTTGGCGTCGCCCAGGTTGTTGGAGATGTCGATCAGTTCGAGGGCATCGAGGAAGCGGAACGCCGCCTCCTTGCCACCGGCCAGTTCGAAGGCGACCATGGTGCCGCCCCCCTTCATCTGCTTGGCGACGAGGTCGTATTGCGGATGGTCGGTTCGGCCCGGATAGAGAACGCGCTGGATGCTGGACTGGTTGGCCAGGAAATCGGCGATCTCACGGGCCGAGATACATTGCCGCTGGACGCGCAGGTCCAGGGTTTCCAGGCCCTTGATCAGAAGCCAGGCATTGAACGGGCTGAGCGCCGGGCCGGTGTGGCGCAGGAAGGGGGTCAACTCGTCTTCCATGTAGGCGGTGTCGTTGGACAGGATCGCGCCGCCCAGGCTGCGGCCCTGGCCGTCGATATGCTTGGTCGTCGAATAGGTGACGATGTCGGCGCCGAGGGCCAGCGGCGACTGAAGGAGCGGCGTGGCGAAGACATTATCGACGACCACGCGCGCGCCCGCCTTGTGGGCCAGTTCGGAAACGGCGGCGAGGTCGATGACTTCCAGCGTCGGGTTGGACGGGGTCTCGACGAAGACGCACTTGGTGGGTTTGGAGAGGGCCTTTTCCCACTGGCCCAGATCGGTGCCGTCGACCAGTTCGCTCTCGATGCCGAAGCGCGGCAGGATGTCCGAGACGATATAGTGGCAGGATCCGAACAGGGCCCGCGAGGCGACCACCCGGTCGCCCGCCTTGACTTGGCTGGCCAGGGCGCCGAACACCGCGGCCATGCCGCTTGCGGTGCCCCGGCAATGGGCGGCACCTTCAAGCAGGGCCAGCCGTTCCTCGAAGGTCGACAGGGTCGGGTTGGCGTAGCGCGAGTAGATGTAGCGCTTATGATCGCCCCGGAAGGCCTGCTCGGCCTCCTCGGCCGATTCGTAGACGTAACCCGAGGTCATGAACAGGGCTTCGCTCGTCTCCAGGAAGGGGGTTCGTTCCTGTCCGCCGCGCACGAGTCGGGTCGCCTGGCTCCAGGTGCTGGGATCCGCTTTCTTCTTCATCGTCGTCATCCTCGGGCAATCGCCGCCGTTCGTAAGAGCACAAAAAAAAACCCGACCGAAAAAGGTCAGGGCTAAACAGCTCCGACCATTTTAGCTGCTTGTTTTCCGTGGCCGCAAGCCGGTCGAGCAAATCACCACGCGGCACAGCAGATAGGGTGTACGGGCCGGACAGTCAAGATAACAATGGGCGGGCCGGGGGCATTGAAGGCTTGATCTTCACCGTTTCCCGTCCCTTTTATTAGGGAGACAGCCATCCTTCGGGCGATGGCACAGCCCCCAGGAGGAGACCCCCGTGAGCGACCTTTCCATTACCGATGCATTGTTTTTCGACCGGGCCGAGATGGACCGCGACCGCGTCCAATCGATGGTCGACGGCTCGCTGCACGGTGCCGACGACGGGGAGCTTTTCCTGGAATACCGGCAGTCCGAGAGCCTGGTGCTCGACGACGGACGGCTGCGGAGCGCCGCCTTCGACACCTCGCGCGGCTTCGGGCTGCGGGCGGTGTCGGGCGAGGTGACGGGCTATTCCCATTCCTCGGAACTGAGCGAGGCCTCGATCAAGCGGGCCGGAGGCACGGTGCGGGCGGTCCTTTCCGGCGATGGCGGAACGCAGGACGACGCCCCGGCCGGGACCAACCGGCTCCTCTATTCCGACGACAACCCGCTCGGACAGGTCGAGTTCGCCGAAAAGGTCGGTCTGTTACGGGAGATCGATACGTATGCCCGTGCCAAGGACGAGCGGGTCCGGCAGGTAATGGCCTCTGTTTCCGGGGAATGGCAGGCGGTCCAGATCATCCGGGCGGGCGGCCTGCGGGTGGCCGACGTGCGGCCGCTGGTGCGGATCAACGTTTCGCTGGTCGTCGGCCAGGGCGACCGCATGGAAAGCGGAAGCCACGGAACCGGCGGACGGATTACCTATGACGGATTTTTCGATCCGGCGACCTGGAAGGGCGCGGTGGACGAAGCGCTGCGCCAGGCCCTGGTGAACCTGGAATCGGTTCCGGCTCCGGCGGGCGAACTGCCGGTGGTGCTGGGGCCGGGCTGGCCGGGTATCCTGCTGCACGAAGCCGTCGGCCACGGACTGGAAGGGGACTTCAACCGCAAGAAGACATCCGCCTTCGCCGGGCTGATGGGGCAGCGGGTGGCGTCGCCCGGGGTGACGGTGATCGACGACGGCACCATCGCCGACCGGCGCGGATCGCTGACCGTGGACGACGAGGGCACGCCGTCGCAGCGCAACGTGCTGATCGAGGACGGCATCCTGACCGGCTATATGCAGGATCGGATGAACGCGCGCCTGATGGGCGGGCGGTCGACCGGCAACGGACGGCGCCAGAGCTATGCCCACGCGCCGATGCCCCGGATGACCAACACCTACATGCTGGCCGGATCGCACGATCCGGAGGAGATCATCAAGTCGGTCGACCGGGGGCTGTATGCGGTCAGCTTCGGCGGCGGACAGGTGGACATCACCTCGGGCAAGTTCGTCTTCTCCTGCACCGAGGCCTATATGATCGAGAACGGCAAGATCGCCGCGCCGGTCAAGGGTGCGACCCTGATCGGCAACGGTCCGGACGCGCTGACGCGGGTGTCGATGATCGGCACCGACATGCAGCTCGACCCCGGAATCGGAACTTGCGGCAAGGAAGGCCAGGGGGTGCCGGTCGGTGTCGGCCAGCCGACGCTGAAGCTGGATTCCCTGACGGTCGGCGGAACCGCCGTATAAGCCTTCCTAGTAGGCGTATTCGGCGAAGATCGGATCGACGCTGCCGTTCCAGCGGCGTTCGTAGGCTTCCAGCATCTCCTCGGCCGGGGTCAGGCCGGACTCGGCGATCCTGAACAGCGGGTTGAGGAACCCGCTTTCATTCATTCCGGCGGCGTCGAGCCTGTTGCGGCGCTTCAGCCCCTCGCGGGCGATGTCCAGCGCATCGAGGGCGATGTCGCCGACCGTGCCCTTGCGGAACGGCGTCTTGAGGGCGGTCTTGGTGACCGCGCCGCGCAGGAAATCGCGTTCCTCCTGCGTCCAGTCCTTGACCAGGTCCCAGGCGGCATCGCGGGCGTCGGAATCGTAGAGCAGCCCGACCCAGAAGGCGGGCAGTGCGCAAAGCCGGTTCCACGGCCCGCCGTCGGCGCCGCGCATTTCCAGGAAGCGCTTGAGACGCACCTCGGGGAAGGCGACGGTGAGCTGGTCCTTCCAGTCGGCGAGGGTCGGGTATTCGCCCGGCAGCGCGGGTAGCTTGCCGGCCAGGAAGTCGCGGAACGACTGACCGGCGGCGTCGATGTACTTGCCGTCGCGATAGACGAAATACATGGGGACGTCGAGCAGGTAGTCGACATAGCGCTCGAAACCGAATCCGTCCTCGAAGACGAAGGGCAGGGTGCCGCACCGGGCGTCGTCGGTATCGGTCCAGATATGGCTGCGGTAACTGAGGAAACCGTTCGGCTTGCCCAGCTTGAACGGCGAGTTGGCCCAAAGCGCGGTGGCGATCGGCTGCAGGGCCAGGGAGATGCGGAACATGCGGATCATGGTGGCTTCGGAATCGAAGTCCAGGTTGACCTGTACCGTACAGGTCGCCTGCATCATTTCCAGGCCCATGGTCCCGACCCTCGGCATATGACGCCGCATGATGCCGTAGCGGCCCTTGGGCATCCACGGCATATCGTCGAGGGACCATTTGGGATTGTAGCCGAGCCCCATCAGGCCGATGTCGAGTTCCTCGGTGACTTCCTTGACCTGCTTGAGATGCTGGTTCACCTCGCGGCAGGTTTCATGGATGGTTTCCAGGGGGGCGCCGGACAACTCGATCTGCCCGGCCGGTTCCAGGGTGATGGAACAGCCGTCCTTGGAACTGAGTGCGATGATATTGTCGCCCTCGTAGACCGGTGTCCAGCCGCAGCCTCGAATGCCTTCCAGAATGGTGCGGATTCCGCGCTCGCCCTCGTATTCGAGGGGGCGCAGGTCATCGCGGCGGTAGGCGAATTTCTCGTGCTCGGTGCCGATCCGCCACGCCGATTGGGGTTTGCAGCCGGCTTCAAGCTCCTCGATCATCTGGCGCTTGTCGGTTATCGGCTGGGCGGACTCGGTGCTGGTATCGGCCATGAGAAATCCTTGGAGACGCGGGAGAGAAGGGAACTGAGCGTCTTAAAATGGGTTATTTCCAATCGCCGGCAAGGGCTTGCCAGCACGAGAGCGCGGCGACGGCGGCCGTCTCCGCGCGCAAGATGCGGGGACCCGCCGCGACGGTCGTAACAAAGGGGAGTTTGCGCAGGGCGTCAAGTTCGGAAGCGGCAAAACCGCCCTCCGGGCCGATCAAGATCGCGTCAGCGACGGCGGGCGGAGTCTCTTCCAGTGCCGCGGCGATGGACTTTCCCATGCGCGTTTCGTCCATGACCAGAAGCCGCCGTCCCGCCGGCCAGCCGGCCAGCAGCGCCGGCAGCGCGACCGGTTCGGCGATTTCGGGCAGGCTCAGGCGTTCGCACTGTTCGGCGGCCTCGATCGTCTGGGCGGTCAGCCGTTCAATATTGACCCGTGTAACGGCGGTCCGTTCGGTGATGACGGGAACCAGGCGGGAGACGCCCAACTCCGTCGCCTTCTCGACGACAAAATCGATTCGGGTTTTCTTGAGCGGAGCGAAGACGAGCCAGATATCGGGCTCGGGTTCCTGAGGGCGCCGCTGGAGTTCGCAGGTGAGTTCGATCTCGTTGCGCCCGGCAGCGGAGATCGCCGTACCCCATTCCCCGTCACGCCCGTTGAAGACCGTGACGGCATCCCCGATGCCCAGCCGCATCACCCGACCGACATAATGGCTTTGCGCACGCGGGAGCGAGACCTTCCGGCCTTCCGCCAGTTCGCAGTCAACGAACAGCCGGGCCTTGGCTTTCGGGGTGGGCATGGACGGCTTCCTCTGCCTGTAATTTCGCCCCATCATACGTATGCGGTAAACCCGCGCAAGCGGGCGGGCCAAAGGTGCCCGGGGTCCGAGTGTTTGCACCTGGGCCTTCGTGTCCGTATATGATGGAAAGCATGAGCGATACCGCAACGAGCGCCAGCGATATTCCCGCCGGAAACTGGGTGGACCGCTATGTCCCAGCCGGGGCCCGGCCCTATTTCCGGCTTGCCCGCCTGGACCGGCCGATCGGCACCTGGCTGTTGCTGCTCCCTTGCTGGTGGGGTACGGCGATGGCCAGTTCCGGGTGGCCGGACCTTTGGTTCATCGTCCTGTTCGGGATCGGCGCGGTGGTGATGCGGGCGGCGGGCTGCGTCATCAACGACATGACGGACCGGGAGTTCGACCGCAAGGTCGCCCGAACCGCGGACCGGCCGCTGGCCAGCGGCGCCGTCGGCATGTTCCAGGCGTCGCTGTTCCTGGGCGGACTTCTGGCGGCCGGTTTGGCGGTCCTGCTGCAGTTCAATGAATTTGCCGTCTGGGTCGGTCTTGCGTCCGTCCCGTTGTTCGTCGTCTATCCGTTCATGAAGCGCGTCACCTACTGGCCGCAGGCTTGGCTGGGGCTGACCTTCAATTGGGGGGCTTGGGTCGGCTGGGCGGCGGCGCACGGCGAATTGGCGCTGCCGGCGCTGGCCCTCTACACGGCGGGGTTCTTCTGGACGCTCGGCTACGACACCATCTACGCCCATCAGGACAAGGAGGACGATCTGCTGGTCGGGGTGAAGTCTCTGGCTTTGCGGCTCGGCAAGGCGACCCGGCCCTGGCTCTACGGGTTCTTCGGCATGGCGATCGGTTTGCTCGCGCTGGCCGGGATACTGGCTGGACTGGGCTGGCCCTATTACGTCGGGCTGGCCGTGGCGGCGGGGCATCTGGCGTGGCAGGCCCATACGGTCGAGATGGACACGCCGAAGGACTGCCTGCGCAAGTTCAAGTCGAACCGCGACTTCGGGCTGATCGTCCTGGCCGGCATCATTGCCGCCCGTGTTTTGGGGTAGCGCCGGAGTTCGCTATCCGGCTGTCTTCAGATAATCCTCGATATCGACGTCATCGATCTGGTCGGGCGCCAGGAAGTGCTTGGCGTATTCCCAGTAGACGCCGGACCTCAGGAACAATTCGAACAACTCGCCGTCGATATGCTGGTCGTTGCGCATGAAGGACATGATGCGCAGGCTTTCGCTGAGCGTCTTGGCCTTCTTATAGGGCCGGTCGGAGGCGGTCAGGGCCTCGAAGATGTCGGCGATGGCCATGCAGCGGGCCGGGATGGACATGTCCTCCTTGGTCAGCTTCCGGGGGTAGCCGGTGCCGACCATCGTCTCGTGATGGCCGCAGGCGTATTCCGGCACGCGCCGCAGATGCTTGGGGAAGGGCAACTGGTCGAGCATGACGACCGTCTGCACCATGTGGTCGTTGATCTTGTAGCGCTCTTCCGGGGTCAGCGTGCCGCGCGGGATGGAAAGGTTATAGACCTCGCCCCGATTGTACTTGTGTTGCGGCGTTTCGAGCTTGAAGCCATAGGGGTTGTCGTGCGGGATGATGTCGGCGGGATCCCGCTCGATGATGTGCTCCGGCTTGTCGGCTAACAGCGTTTCCTCGACCGGCAGCGACGGTTTCGGGGTTTTTTCCGCCCGGCCCTCTTCGATATGCGACAGGCCGATGCGGTCGTCGAGGGTTCGGGTCCATTTGGTCCCGGCGATCCGTTCGAGGCGTTCGATCTTTTCCGGGGCCATGTACTCGCTGCCGATGTTGCATTCCCCGATGAAGGCGAAATCGTCGTCCAACTGGGCGAGGCGGTTGTCCCGCTCCTTGCGCAGGGTGGCTTCGTCGCCGCCCGCCATGACCGCCTTGAGGTAGTCGATCTCCGCGTCGCGTTTGAGGACCTCGAACCGGGTGCGGATCTCGTGGATGCGGTTGTAGATGGTTTCCAGCTTGGTCGCCTTGTCGACGACGTATTCCGGCGTGGTGACCTTGCCGCAATCGTGCAACCAGGCCGCGATGTGCAGCTCGTACCATTCCTCCTTGGTCAGGTCGAAGTCACGGAACGGGGCCTCGCTCGATGTGCATGCCGCACCGACAAGCATCTTGGCGAGTTCCGGCACGCGCTGGCAATGGCCGCCGGTGTAGGGCGATTTGGCGTCGATCGCGCTGGCGATCATCTCGATGAAGGAATCAAGCAGATGGCGTTGTGACGCGATGAGTTGCTGATTGTCCAACGCCACGGCCGCCTGCGAGGCAAGCGCTTCGATTACCGGCTGGATGTCGTCATCGAAGGGAACGATCTCTCCGGTACGGGGATCGAGGGCATTGAGAAGTTGCAGAACGCCGATCACGTCGCCGTCATGATTCTTGAGCGGGACCGTCAGGAAGGACATGGAGCGGTAGCCGGTACCTTCGTCGAACTTCTTGGTGCCGGAAAAATCGAACCGGTCCGCCGCGTAAGCATCGGGGATGGAAATGGACTGGCCGCTCAATGCCGCGTGGGTGGCGATGTTCTTGTGGTTGGGCTCGTGCGTTTCGGGGTCGTACATGTGCAGCGGTGCGAAGGGGATTTCCTTGCCCGTCGTGCCGCCCATGGCAATGTCCAGGGAATCCGTGCGCATGATCTCGAAGCGCAGCAGGTCATCCTCGGTTTTCAGGTAAAGGGTTCCGCCATCGGCGTTGCCGAGGCTTTTGGCCTCCAGCAGGATGTTTTCCATCAGGCGGTGGTGGTCGCGCTCGGCCGAGAGAGAGATGCCGATCTGGGTCAGTCGTTCGAATCGCCGGGCCGCTTCTTGTCGTTCCGTCACGATGGTCATCGCCGCTACCCCCTTTCCCTTCCGACAGGTGGATGCTGGCTGCTACTTAAAGATTATACCCGCGTATAGGGTAAAATCCCCGATATTGGTTTCGCGAAGGTTAATTTAAGTGTCATAAACTGAGGAACCAATTGAGAAAAAAGGGAAAAGAGGACCTTAAGGAGATAAAATTCTCGTCCAGCCGTAAAAAGCCGGTGTCCGGCGCCATGCTGAGGCAATTCTCATTGTTGTGTAAAAATACTGAAAAACAGAATAAATTCCTTGATTTTTGGCGAGAGATGCGGTAGGGTCTGTTTCGTGACGGGCCGAAGTGCGCCCGGCGGGTAAAACCCTTGACGCGGACGGGGCGGTCCGGGGCAAATTGGCGGTCCTTGCGCCAAGGGGGAAGGAATGGCCTACGCGAGTCTGCGGGAATTCATCGAACGTCTCGAATGGGAAAAGCGGCTGATCCGGGTTGCCGAACCGGTGTCGCCAGTACTCGAGATGACGGAAATCCAAACCCGCCTGCTGACCGAAGGTGGCCCGGCCGTTTTGTTCGAACACGTCGTTCGGCCGGATGGCGGCTCCTACGATATGCCCGTCCTGGTCAACCTGTTCGGCACTGTCGAGAGGGTCGCCTGGGGGATGAACCGGACCCCCGGACAGCTGCGGGAAATCGGAGAGATGCTGGCGTTCCTGCGTCAGCCCGAACCGCCCGGCGGCTGGCGCGACGCGGTCGAGATGCTGCCGATGCTGCGGACCGTCATGACGATGCGGCCGAAATCCACCTCGCGCGCGCCCTGCCAGGAAGTCGTGCTGACCGGCGACGACGTGGACCTGGGCGCACTCCCGATTCAGACCTGCTGGCCCGGCGAGCCGGCCCCGCTGATCACCTGGCCACTGGTGGTCACGCAGGGCCCGGAAAGCGGCAAGACCGGAGGCGACAAGCGGGACGGCTATAATCTCGGGATCTACCGGATGCAGGTGACGGGGCGCAACACCACCTTGATGCGCTGGCTCCGGCACCGTGGCGGGGCGCAGCATTTCGAACGCTGGAAACAAGTGAACGGCGATAAGCCGATGCCGGTCGCGGTGGTCATCGGCGCCGATCCCGGCTGCATCTTGGCGGCGGTGACGCCGGTGCCCGATACCCTGTCGGAATACCAGTTCGCCGGACTGCTGCGCGGCCAGAAGGTCGATCTGGCCGATTGCAAGACCGTGCCGCTCAAGGTGCCGGCCACCGCCGAAATTGTCCTGGAGGGCCATGTCTCGGCCGCCGACGAAGGGGATGAGGGGCCCTACGGCGACCATACGGGGTATTACAATGCGGTCGAACGCTTCCCGGTCTTTACTGTCAGCGCGATCACCCGGCGGCGCAAGCCGATCTATCTTTCGACCTTCACCGGGCGCCCGCCGGACGAACCTTCGGTTCTGGGCGAGGCGCTGAACGAGGTTTTCGTTCCGCTGTTCCGGCAGCAGTTCCCGGAGATCGTCGATTTCTGGCTGCCGCCGGAGGGCTGTTCCTATCGCGTGGCGGTGGTTTCCATGCGCAAGGGCTATCCTGGTCACGCCAAGCGGGTGATGCTGGGTGTCTGGTCCTATTTGCGGCAATTCATGTACACGAAGTTCGTCATCGTGGTGGACGACGACATCGACGTCCGCGACTGGAAGGACGTGGTCTGGGCGGTTTCCACCAACGTCGATCCGGCCCGCGACATCACGGTGATCGAGAACACGCCGATCGACTATCTGGACTTCGCCTCGCCGGACTCGGGCCTGGGCAGCAAGCTCGGCATCGATGCGACGACCAAGATGCCCCCGGAAACCAAGCGCGACTGGGGCCGGAAGATCCGGATGAGCGACGACGTGATCGACGAGGTGACCCGCAAATGGGCCAGTTACGGCCTGCCGGGCAGCGGGAAACCCATCTGGAAATAACGCGACCAGTTGACGGGCGCGAAACGGCCTTTTACGTTCCGCCGCCGGCTCGTGTGTGCCGAGACACCCAATTGAACCGAGAGAATTGACCATGTCCGACTTCCGCGCCTTCGCCGAGAAGAGCAATGCCTGGCCCTTTGCCGAGGCGCGCGAGTTGCTCAAACGGGTGAAGGGCGAGGCACCGGAGAAGGGCTACGTATTGTTCGAGACGGGTTACGGCCCCTCGGGGCTGCCGCATATCGGTACCTTCGGCGAGGTCGCGCGCACGTCCATGGTGCGCCACGCCTTCGCCACGCTGTCGGACATCCCGACGCGGCTGTTCGCCTTCTCCGACGATATGGATGGGCTGCGTAAGGTGCCGGACAACGTGCCCAACAAAGAGATGTTGGCCGAGCATCTCGGCAAGCCGCTGACACAGGTACCCGATCCGTTCGGCACCCATGAGAGTTTCGGTCATCACAACAACGCCCGGCTGCGGACGTTCCTGGATACCTTCGGCTTCGAGTACGAGTTCGTCAGTTCGACCGAATGCTACAAGAGCGGGCGGTTCGACGCCGCGCTCCTCGGCGTTCTGGAGCGCTACGACGCGGTGATCAACGTGATCCTGCCGACATTGGGGGCCGAGCGCCGCGCCACCTACAGCCCGTTCCTGCCGGTCTGCCCGAAGACCGGGCAGGTGCTGCAGGTGCCGGTGATCGAACGCGACACCAAGGCGGGGACCATCGTCTACGAGAACGAAGACGGCAAGAAGGTCGAGGTGCCGGTTACCGGCGGCCAGTGCAAATTGCAGTGGAAGGCCGACTGGGCCATGCGCTGGGCGGCGCTGGGCGTCGACTATGAAATGTCCGGCAAGGATCTGATCGACTCGGTCCGTCTGTCGGGCAAGATCTGCCGCATCCTGGGCGGCACGCCGCCGGCCGGCTTCACCTACGAGCTGTTCCTCGACGAAAACGGCGAAAAGATTTCCAAGTCCAAGGGCAACGGGCTGGCGGTCGAGGACTGGTTGCGCTATGCGCCGCCGGAAAGCCTGTCGCTGTTCATGTACCAGAAGCCGAAGGCGGCGAAGCGGCTTTACTTCGACGTCATCCCGCGCAACGTGGACGACTACCTGAGCCACCTCGGGAGCTTTCCCGGGCAGGAGGACGCCAAGAAGATCGACAACCCGGTCTGGCATATCCATGCCGGGAATCCGCCGCAGGAGGACGCGCATCTCAGCTTCAACGTGCTGTTGAACCTGGCCAGCGTCTGCAACACGGAATCGAAGAGCGTCATCTGGCACTTCATCACGCGCTACCGGCCGGACGCGACGCCGGAGGGTGCGCCGATTCTGGACCGGCTGGTCGAGTACGCCATCAACTACTACCGCGATTTCGTCAAGCCGGCGAAAGCCTACCGCCTGCCGGACGCCGCCGAGCGGGCGGCGCTGGAGGAACTGGCGCAGGCGCTGGAGGGCATGACCGAGGAAGAGGCGACGGCGGAGGCGATCCAGACCGAGATCTACGAGATCGGCAAACGCCACGACTTCGCGGACCTGAAGTCCTGGTTCAAGGCGCTGTACGAAATTCTGCTGGGGCAGACACAGGGGCCGCGCATGGGGTCTTTCGCCGCGCTTTACGGCGTCGCGGAAACGGTTGCCCTGATCCGGCGGGCCTTGGCCGGGGAAGACCTGAGCGCCTGAGCCTTTTCATAACAAACGGCCCGCAATCGCGGGCCGAGGATTTGTTGAGCGAGTTTTACTGGTTGGTTACTGGCTGACCCAGACGACCCGCGCGATCCAGTCGATTTCCTCGACCGCGAGGACCGGATCCTCGTGCGCCGGGTTGAACGATTGCAGTTCGATTTTGCGCGCCGTACGGCGGCGTAACTGTTTCGCCATGACCTCGCCGGCCAAGGTTTTCACCACCACGCGGTCCCCGCGGCGCACGCTGGCGGCCGGCGAGACGATGACGATGTCGCCGTCGCGATAGACGGGCTCCATGCTCTCGCCGGAAATCTCCAGCGCATAGGCATGCGGATCGCCGACGTCGGGGAAAGGGATTTCATCCCATCCACCGCCGGCCGGATAACCGGCATCATCGAAATAGCCATCCGATCCCGCCTGGGCAAAACCGATCAGCGGGATGTTCCGGAAGACCCCGCCTTCCGGGCCTTCTTCCATGAATGAGACGAATTCACCAAGGCTGGCGCCGGTGGCGGCCAGAATTTTGGCCACGCTTTCCGTGCTCGGCCAGCGCAGTTTTCCTTCACGGGTGGTCCGCTTGCTCTTGTTGAACGTGGTCGGGTCGAGCCCGGCGCGCCGGGCCAACCCGGACGCCGAATACCCGTATTCCTGAGCCAATCGATCGATGGCCCGCCAAACCTGAGCATGCTTCAACATGGGAACATGGTCATATGGGGGTGATTTTTTTGCAATAGGAAAAAAAACACTTAACGTTTTATGATTAGTATAATTTCCTATATAATTCTTATATGCCTATAAGCAGAGAGAGTCTTTTCTCCAAGGAGGAAGCCGAATGTCCCGTGAACGGTTCATCCCAAAGCCCATCTACGACACACCCATCGTACCTTTCGAAAACGCCGAGGACGCGTGGTTCTGGTTCATCCGCTGCCAGCGGTTGCGTCGGGCCGGCGCCCGCCTGTCGGACGGCCCGGGCGAGACGTCGCGTCCTTGCGACCCCGACGACATCTACAGGGCCGTCCGGGAACTCGCCGCTCGACAGCGCTTGCGGCCAGAGCATCTGGATGTGCTGGCCCGTTTCGGCGTTCGAGAGAGCCCGCCGGATACGCGTTGCCGTGAGGAATTCAGAGCGGCCCGGCTTTGGGCAGAGTCCCTGGATACACTGACGAGTGTGCTGAAACGCAAGGCGATCGTGGCCTGAACGGCGGGGAGAGAACGGTGCTTCAGACCGGCCGGATTGCCCTGGTGGTGTTCTCCGGGAAGGCGGATCTCATCTGGTTGCGTTTACTGAAACGGGGATTTCGTCATTGTTTTGCAGTCATAGATTGCGATGGCGTCTGGGTCACCGTGAACCCGCTGTCGCAACGCACGGACTTGACCCCGATCCGGGGCGTGAGCGCTGTCAACCTGAAGCGCCATTACCGGGCCTACGGTTTGCGGGTAATCGAAACCCGGACCCAGGACCCGGGACCATATCCTCTGCCATGGCGGCCTTTCACCTGCGTCGAGGCCGTATTGCGGGTGTTGGGAGTGCGTGCCCCTTGGGTCTTCACGCCCTGGCAATTGTATCGTTACCTTCGGAATGAGAAAGTAAATATTCCTTGACAAAATGAAAAATTAGGTTTATATACACACCAACGATTGGGACCATTGTATCCGGACCGCCGCCCCCACAGGGGCGGCTTTTTTGTTTTGGAGGATGAACATGGGTGGACTTTTCGGCTCGCCGTCGGCTCC
>Ga0207799_100423_pt1 | contig 16870 bp, 17 predicted proteins | sample TtanPargueraPR_4_FD_187742 | JGI IMG/M metagenome (GOLD analysis project Ga0207799, IMG submission 187742) | Aerobic enrichment media microbial communities from Bioluminiscent Bay, La Parguera, Puerto Rico - Tt and M2 (SPAdes) | ecosystem: Environmental > Aquatic > Marine > Unclassified ...
TGTTTGCTTGGCTTCAAAATTTCAGGCGCTTGATTGTTCGCTACGAATACCATGTAGAAAATTTCCTGGCGATGGTTCACCTTGGTTGTATTAAAATTCTACTTCGGTTTTTTTGAGATGGCTTCTAACCACAACAACATCAAAAAACCTTCGTAATCCTGATAATGCGAGCATGAAGGTTAAATTTTAAAAAAGAGGGTTTTCGGAGACAATCGGATAGGGTTTCTGGTGTGTAAGTGAATCTCATACGCAAAACTGCTCTACTGGAAACTCACATTAAAAAGGCAAGTTGCTATGGCAACTGCCTTTTTATTTTTCCGTTCAGGAGGGATTAAAATGATTAAAAAGGTAATTGCTATTTTTTTATCAATAGCTTTACTTACCATTTATATTGGATGTCGAACAATCGGACCATCAACATTGAATGCAGATGGTGTTAACGCTGCTCAAAAATCACCTAAAGGACCGGTTGGCAAATTAAAATTTGACGTAGCAAAAGGTGTAGATTTAACCGATATTATTAATGGCTCTGTTGCTAAAGCTGGGAAGGAGACCATCTATGGAAATTTGACATTCCCAGATAGATTTGAAGGTAAAATACCAGCAGTTATAATTATGCATGCGTCTGGTGGAGTATTTAGTTGGCGGGAAAAGAGTATGGCAAAAATATTGAATGACAACGGTATAGCCGCCTTCATACCTTATAGTTTTGCGGCAAGAGGATTACATAAAACGAAAAGTACCCAAGAAACAGGCACCACGTTTGGTATGCGTGTTGCCGATGCATTTGCAGCACTCGAGTTTCTAAGCAATCACCCAGACATCGATAAAAAAAGGATTGGAGTGATGGGGTATTCATCTGGAGGATTTGCTTCTCTGCTAAGTATTGATAAAAAAGTTTATAATAATTTAATCGATAAGGATATGCAATTTGCTTCGCATGTTAACGTATATGTGGGTTCAATTTTGGTGTTTAAGGAACCTCAACCCACCAATGCCCCCATGCTATTTCTAATGGGGGAGAAAGATGATACATGTCCAAAAGATAAGGTACTTGAACTTGCTAATTCTATCAGCAATGCAGGGGGTGACATTACGACCAAAATCTATCCAGATGCATATCATGTTTTTGATTCAAATATTTCTGTTAAGAAGTCTAAAATGGACAATGATGGTAGTTGCCAGTTTCAGATTTTAAAAAATGGAATGTTGGTTGATGCAGCGACAGGAGAACAATTTCCTGAAAGAGATATTTATGCTAACAACAATGCTCATATCAAACCTTGCATGACTAATTCTGTAACATTTGGTAAAAATGTTTTTGCCGCAAAACAGTATAAACTAGATGCGTTAGAGTTTTTCGTAAAAACTTTGAAACCATAAAAATCTGAAACTTTCGATTACTCCAAACTTATCCTTATTTCAGGCAGGTCTGTGATTAAATAATGTAATCGGGTCTCCACAGATGTTCATTGTATTAAGCATAAGTGGTTTCTCAATCATCGTCTTGACCATACGCATCGGCTAAAATCTCAAGCGGGTGGTAAACCGGGAACGGCAGCAGGTGTTGAAACTGAAGGCGGCAGCTCAGGCAATCGGTGACCACCATATCGGGTGCGCGGTCGCGGATTTTGGCGGCAATCGATGCGCCGAGGGATAGGGCGGTTTCGTGGAATTCCTTTTTGTAGCCCAGGCTTCCCCCCATCCCGCAGCAATCCATAGCCCCGCCGACCGATTCCATTTCAAGGCCGGGGATCAGGGTCAGCAGGCGCACATAGGGGCTGCCGATTTTTTGTTCCCGCTGGTGGCAGGGCGCAAAGTAAACCATCCGTTGGGCGACCGTGCCGAACCGATCGTCAAACTTGTTCTCATCGATCAGCCGGCCAAGGTATTCTCCGATATCGCGAAAACCGTCCGACACCCCGATCCGGTCCAGCGGGTTCAACGCACTGAGCAACCCGTCATCTTTCAGGATTTTGCCGTAGGTTGATTTCTTCAAAGCGGTAAATTGCCCGGCTCCCCGGCTATCCGGGATCCTGATTTCATCCTCACCTGCGCCAATCGATTGCTGGTAAGCTTCCGAATGATAGGCCCCCTCCTTGAGCAGCACCTTCATCAGGAATCCGCACGTGGGGCAGGAACTGACCGGTTCGAACCCCTTTTCCTGCGCCGCTGTCATCGCATCCAGGTTCGACCGGGCGCGTTTCAGGGTCGTGCCAAGATCACCCTCGACCAGGGTCGGCATGCCGCAGCATTGCTGCGGTGGGACGTGTACCTTGACGTGGTTTTTCTCCAGAACGGCCACCGCGGCCCGGGCCACCTCGGGATAAAGGTAGCCCGCCGTGCAGCCGGCGAAATAGGCCACCCCCTTCCCGTTGGCCGGCGTGTCGCCCAAGCCACGCGCTTTGGCCCAGGAGAAGAAATCCTCGGCGGGCAGCTTCGGCAGTTCCCTGGCCGGGTGGATGCCGGCAACCCGTTTAGCAATCGCTTTCAGGGTGCCATTGGACAAGGCGGTGTTTATCAGATGCGGCGCCATGCCGCAGGTGCGCCCGAATCGCTGAACATCCGCCAGCAGGCGATGGCCCATGGGCAGGCCGTTTTGGCGGACACGCGCCGCTTTCGCACGGACCACATCATTGCGGATATCCGGGCAGGGGCACAACCCGCAGAGGGTGCACAATGCTACCAGCTTTTGCAACTGACGGTCGCCGGCGGGCTTTCCATCTTCCTTCTCCTGGTCCACCAGCCGGTACAACTCCGGGAAAAAGAGGCAATCCTCGTTCATGAGGAACCGGCAGGTGTCGCAGTCCGCGCAGGCTTCCATCACGCTGCGGATGATTGTTTCGAAATCAGCTTCCATAACCCTCGTAACTAACCCGAACATTTCATGAAATTTTTCCTACACAATTAATTTTATGAAACGTTCGGGCTAAACCAGGACTGCGTACTGAGGCAGATCTTCACCAGCATGAGCATGACCGGCACTTCGATAAGAACGCCCACCACCGTGGCCAACGCGGCGCCGGAACTCAGGCCGAAGAGCATGGTCGATGTGGCGATGGCCACCTCGAAATGGTTCGACGCGCCGATCATGGCGGCGGGGGCCGCGTCCGCGTAGCGCAGTTTTAAAAACCTGGCCAGGGCGTAGCCCAGGCCGAAGATTAGCACGGTCTGGATGAACAGGGGCACGGCGATCCACAGGATGGTCAGGGGGTTGCCCAAAATGACCTCGCCCTTGAAGGAGAAGAGCAGCACCAGGGTGATCAGCAGGGCCACGATGGTGATGGGCGTCAGCACGTGCAGGAATCGCTCCCGGAACCACGCCTCCCCTTTGGCGGCGATAATCCAGCGGCGCGACACATACCCGGCGAACAACGGCAGGGCCACGTATACGCCGATGGACAGCAGCAGCGCCTGCCAGGGCACGGGGAGCCTTCCGACCCCCAGCAGAAAACCGCCCAGGACGCCGTACAGCAGCAGCATGGTCAGCGAATTGATGGCCACCATCACCAGGGTGAGGCCGTCATTGCCCCGAGAGAGGTAGCCCCACACCAGCACCATGGCCGTGCAGGGGGCGATCCCCAGGAGGATACAGCCGGCCAGGTAGCTGCGCCACAAGGGCACCTCCAGCATCTTGAGGCCGTCCACCAGCACCACGGTGCCGGAGCCATGGATCGCGCCCACGGGAAGATCAAGGCCAAAGGGCATTTTCACCTGATCCACTGCCTCCGGGCCGATGAAGCCGTAAAACAGCGTTCCCAGAAAAAACAACGCAATGCCGTACATGGTAAAGGGCTTGATGGCCCAGTTGATGAACAGGGTCAGGAACACCGGCTTGCCGCTTCTCCCCGCCTTGATGACTTCGCCGAAATCGATCTTCACCATGATGGGATACATCATGAAGAACAGACAAACCGCAATGGGAATCGACACCACGGGTGCGCCGTTCACGGTGATGGCCATACCGTCCAGGGCCTGGGCCACACCCGGGGCGATCTTGCCCAGCAGGATGCCGCCGCCGATGCACAACAGCACCCAGACGGAAAGGTAGCGCTCGAAGATACTGGTCATTTTACGTTCGTTGGTATTGCCAGCGTCTGTACTCATGGTTCGGTTCCATTGGGTTTGGGGTTGTCGGGCAGCGACCCGGGCAGGGATTCGACAAAATCGCGGATCTCGTCCCGCACCCGGCGGTAGTGGGCCATGGCGCCCTCTTCGGTGGCTTCGTCCCTGGCCAGGGCCGGAGGATCGTCGAACCCCACATGAATGACCTTGGCTTTGCCCGGAAACATGGGGCAGGTTTCATGGGCGTTGCCGCACACCGTGACGACAAAATCCCACGCGTCATCAAGGTATTCGTCGACAAGCTGGGACGTGTGGTGGGCGATGTCCACCCCTGCCTCGGCCATGGCCCTGACCGCCAGCGGATTGAGCCCGTGGGTCTCGATGCCGGCCGACCGGCAGTTGATCACATCGCCTTTCAGGTGATGCGTCCACCCTTCGGCCATCTGGCTGCGGCATGAATTGCCGGTGCATAAAAAAAGGATGTTCAGCTTTCGTTTCATGATGACTTGATTTTTTTTTTAGGTTTGAGCAAAACCGCCGACTGCGTCAGGCTTGGCAACGCTTTGAGCTTGGTGCTTAGGGGTTGTCTTGAAGCAGTTACCCTTTCAGCTTGACGCTTTGAGCTTGGCGCTTTCTTAGAAAAGCTTGGCGCTTTTTTCATACAAGCTTTCCCATCAACCGTCGGTTTCACAGGCACCGGACCGGTGCTGCCGGCTGCAAAGAATTTCCGGATCGATTTCAAGGATCGCTTCCATCCGTTCATTGTCCCAAACAAACTGGTCGGTTGCCGCAACCGACCGGACCGTCCAATCCAGCGCCCCGATAATATGACGGGATGCGCCCGCCGGGTCGGCCAGGCGGTAATACATCCAGCGTCCCTGCTTGCGGCTGTCGATCAACCGCGCACTTCTCAGGATCGACAGATGTTTGGAAACCGTGGACGGCGCAAGGCCAAGCAACTCGATCAGCTGGCAGACGCACAATTCGCGCCCCCTCAAGACGCCGATGATCCGGAGCCTGTTTTCATCGGCAAGGGCTTTGGTTGTTCTGAGAATGTGGCGCATTGGGTTAATTCCTATATTTCGTGAATTAACGAATTGGACTAATTCTCTAAGTTAGGCCACGTTGGCATGTCAAGAAATTTAATACGAAGACGGGTTAGAATTCGGTCAGCCGCGGCAAATGCGAATCTCAATGCCCCGGCGCACCTATCATATCCGCAAGCATTTTCCTGAAGTTCACTATCGAAAAGGGCCTATCCTTAACCGGTTGGACGACAACCGTATCGGAGCAGATCAGCAAGGGCAATCGGTAGTCTTCCGGATGATCGCTGCCATGGATTTTATCATGCCCGGCATGGTCACTGGTAACGATCAATAAATAATTCTGTTTCCCTATCACCGTTTCCACCAGCGGTGTGAGATAGTCATCGATAAAGGACAGCTCCTCCAGATACTCCGGCGATAGCCACCCATATTCCGGACCCACTTGGTCCAAGCCGCTTATGTGCAGAAAAACAAAATGGCGTCCTTCGGTTTGGATAAACGTTTCGGCCAAATCGACAGCGCCGTCCGGCGACCACGCATGCACATCGATGGCCTTGTTGACCAAATACCCAAGCTTCTCTTTGGAAAAGAAATAGCCGGTTTTGAAATTTTTGCCTTTGGCATCGTCGAAGATGGTCTCATGTTTTACGGTCGCCTCGCCAGGCATCCAGTCGTTATCCAGTTTGCCGTTTTCTACCGGAGACAATCCGGTAAACATTGCCGTGTGTGCAATCAGTGTTTTGGGAGGCTCGGTGCTGCGTCCATCCAGGGTGTAGGCCCCGGCTTGCATGAGTTTGTTAAGGGTGGGAATTTGGGCTGACTTAAGCGCCTCAGGATGAAGGGCATCGATGGAAATGACCACGACATTGTTGAACTGCCTGGCAGCGGCAGTGGTGGCCGTTGATCCGATCAATATAAAAATTAGCGCTGCAAGTAAGGACGTTCGGTTTACCATATGCTCTCAATTGGGTTCGAAAAGAATCTTCTCCCCCTTAATTTAATTTCCATCAGGTATTGCCGGCATCGATGAAGGGACGGATCGCGAAATACAGGCCCATCAAACCGACGACTACACCGGCGCCTTTGCGGAACCAGTTGCCGGCGCCCTGCCAGGCGTGATTCTCGGTCAGTTTTCTCACGAAGGCGGTGGAGCTGCCGGCGATCACGATGGGCAGGCAATGCCCCAGGGCAAACAGGATCATCATCAGCGATCCGGTGGCCACCGCTTTCTGGACGGTGACCACGGCCAGTATGGGCGCAATAAATCCGAACGTGCACGAACCGGATAAAATGCCATAGGCCAGCCCCAAACCAAAAGCACCGTGAACGCCGCGCAGGTTCAATCGATACAGCATCGACCCGGACATGGTGCAGGCCTGAACCCCCAGCATCCCCAATGCCACCCATATCAAAATCAGGCCCACCGGCAGTTGCCACCACAGCCCCACATCGCCGAGCATGCGCCCCAGCCAGGCGCAGACAATGCCGACCAGGGCAATGGTGACGAACAGCCCGGCGGTAAACGCACCGGCGTAAAGGCTTGCCCGCTTGGGATTTACGGCGGTCTCCTGGCCGGCCACATAAGCGACGATCAGGGGGATGGAGGCCAGATGGCAGGGGCTGAACATCACGCTCACCATGCCCCAGAGAAAACAGCCGATAAAGGCAAAGGCCGAAGCGCTGGTCATCCACATGTTGATGGTGACGAAAAAAGAATCCAGCATTCGAGGCTCCCGGCGCTACGGCTCGACGCCCAACTGTCGAAGCGTTTCGATGATATTCTCTTCGGGCATAAAGCCCACATGGCGTGTCACTTCCTTGCCGTCGGCATCGTAAAATATCTGTGTGGGGATACCCCTGATACCAAAACGCCTGGCCTGGTCCCTGTGCTCCCACACGTCGATGAACACGATAGCGGCTTTGCCATCATACTTTTTTTCCATTTTTTTCATGATGGGCGCCATCATTTTGCAGGGAACGCACTTTTGGGCCCCCAGATCGATCATGGTCACCATGCCCTTGACCGGAAGCGCGTTAAAATCCACATCGGTTTCCGCGTGACTGACAGCCGGCGCAAAAAGAGCCAGGCCGGCCATTAGCAAAAAGCAATGGATAAACCATCCGGATCGATTCTGCATATCACCCCTCCCCTTGCTATTTTTCGATCCAGGCGATCACATCTTCCTTTTTGGGAATTTTGCCCACCGATTTGACGTCGCCATCCACAACGACCGCCGGGGTTCCGAACACCCCATATTCGGCAATGGCCAGCGTGTCGGTGACTTTCTCCACCGATGCGTCGACACCGCTTTCGGCCACGGCGTCTTTAACGATTTTTTCGGCCTGCCGACATTTCGGGCACCCGGGCCCCAATACTTTGATGTCCATGGTTTTCTCCTTTTCATTAACGATTCGGTTGAACGGTAAAAATTGCCGTTTGGTTGTCTGCGATCCTAAAAAAAGTGGCCAAAAATCAGACCGCTGATGGTGGCCATTACCACCACGAGCAAGACAAAAGCGGCGGTCTTTTTAGTCCCCAGGACACTGCGAATGACAAGCATGTTGGGCAAACTCAGGGCGGGCCCGGCCAAAAGCAGGGCCAGTGCCGGCCCCTTGCCCATGCCGGCACCAATAAGGCCTTGCAGGATGGGCACTTCCGTAAGGGTTGCAAAGTACATAAAAGCCCCCACCACAGAGGCAAACAGGTTGGCCCAGAAAGAATTGCCGCCCACAAGGCCGCTGATCCAGGCGGAAGGAATCAAGCCCTCGGAGCCGGGCTGGCCCAAAAGCAGGCCCGCCACCAGAACGCCCGCCAGCAAGAGCGGCAGGATCTGCTTGGCAAAATCCCATGAGGCCATGAACCAGGTTTCGGTTTCGCCCCGGGTTGTAGTCAAGAGACTGACAAATGCGACCAGACCCACGGAAAATGCAATCAGGGGTTGTTGGGGAAGGAGCACGGCAGGCACCAGGACCGCCGCAATGGCAACGATCAGTTTGTATAGCCGGACACGCATCCAGCGCACCATCAGGATGCCCAAAAGCGCTGCAAACCCGCCGGCCAAAAGCCATTTTACGGCAAACACAGCGGACCAGAAACCGCCCGCCTGTTCCGGTTTCCCCCATGTCGCCGATACCAGAAGGCCCACCATAACGGCAAAAAGCAGCGTGGTCTGCCAAAGAGGGCGCTCGACTTCCGGCTCCGGCATGTGCATGGCAGCCGCCGCCTTGGCTTCCTCTTCCTTTCGGAACATCAGGTGCATGAACAGACCGATGACAATACTGAAAATAATCGCACCAACGGCGCGGGCCGCACCGATCTCAGGCCCCAGGATACGGGCGGTCAGAATGATGGCCAGCACGTTGATGGCCGGGCCGGAATAGAGAAAAGCGATGGCCGGTCCCAATCCGGCCCCCCGTTTCCATATTCCGGCGAACAGCGGCAGGATGGTGCATGAGCAAACCGCCAATACGGAACCGGATACGCTTGCCACACCATAAGAGAGCACCTTGTTCGCACCGGCGCCCAGGTACTTCATCACCGCTCCCTGGGAAACGAAGACAGCCACCGCACCGGCAATGAAAAATGCCGGCACCAGGCACAACAGCACGTGCTCCTGGGCATACCATTTGGCCAACGCCAGCGATTCGATCACCGCATTGGTGAATCGCCCGCTTTCCATGGGCAGGAAAAAGATTAAAAGAAACCCGCCGACGATGAGACTCAGCGGTTTGATAATGCTTTTCCATTCAATCTGGCTCGGCTCCTCTTCCATCTCCATTTTTTCATCGCGTGTAGCTTTCAAAGAGCTGTCGTTATTGGCCAGTGAAAGGGTTTCGCTCATGATCCCGGACTCCTGAATTTCCGCCAGCAAATATGGCGTCTTTGGTAATGAGTGCCCATCCGGAAACGGTATCTTTCGGCCCCTGGCGGCGTTCTCGCGCGTTTTCAATCCTCGAAATAGCGGACTATTCCTCCGGTTACAAACGAGCTCGGGCCTTGCCAGGAACCAAAATCTACCATTTATGGACGGACACTAATGAGATTTGGCTCATATTTCTATACATCGCGATATTATGATATAGTAAGGTTAAAAAAAATCAGGTCTTGTTCAAAATTTGGAAACGGTCGATTTGATCGATGCTCTCCAGGATTGCGGATATGTCCTTTTCGTCATTCAACCAGTGCCGCAGATTGCCCAGAAGGGAGGCGGCATAAGGGCTCTGCCTGCCGTCGGCAAGGGTATAATTGACCCACAGTCCATCCTTGTGGGACTCCACAAGCCCCGCATCTTCCAACATTTTCAGATGTTTGCTGGTTGTCGACTGGGCGGCGCCAATGGCGGTCTGAATCTCGCAGACGCACATCAGACGTTTTTCCAGAATTTTCAGTATCTTGACCCTTGTCGGATCGGAAAGGGCCTTCATGACCCGGATAAATTCTTTCACAGCACCCTCCATATCGTTTTTCGGGAATATATAGTTCCACTTCGCCCATGTCAACCGCTCTTTGTAAAAAAGCGCTTGACTCAAGAAGCTGATATTGACATACAAACATATATCACTTTGATATATTGCCAATGTGATTTCAGTGATACGCTAAAAAAGCGCCAAGCTCAAAGCGTCAAGCTGAAAGGGGGAACGGCTTCAGGGCAACCTCTGAGCGCCAAGCTCAAAGCGTCGAGCTGAAAGGGGGAACGGCTTCAGGGCAACCTCTGAGCGCCAAGCTCAAAGCGTCGAGCTGAAAGGGGGACGGCTTCAGGGCAACCTCTGAGCGCCAAGCTCAAAGCGTCGAGCTGAAAGGGGGACGGCTTCAAGGCAACCTCTAAGCGCCAAGCTCAAATCGTCAAGCTGAAAGGGCGACAGCTTCAAGGCAACCTCTGAGCGCCAAACTCAAAGCATCAAGCTGAAAGGGGGGCTGCTTCAAGGCCACCTCGCCAAGCAGGCCTCGGTGCTACGGGCGTTAATTTCATAAAGGGTCGATTCGGCCCCGGCCGGCGGCTTTGCTGGCCACCGTTTTTTAGGGTCTTCTCCCGAATAGTTGGTGCAAATGAGCAACTGGGTCACAGGGTATTACCGCTTGGGCATCTCGGGATCATAAGGGTTCCAGGAGTCAAGGGGCCAAGGATCCAAGTGAAATACTAAAAAATTACAAAGAATGGCAAGGGTGGCAAAAAGCATATGCGCTTTCTTTGCATCGATATAATGTATCGAAACGTTTTCCAAAATTAGCAGTGAAAATTGGGCCAATCGAGCGAATGCTGAAAGCTCTGATTAAATCTCCAGAGAACAAACCCGTGGCCACTTGAATCCTAGACCCCTTGAACCCTTTCTCCCAACTAATTGGGAGAAGAACCTTATTTTAAACCTGAAAAGACAAAAGGAGAGAGCATGGCAGCCCCGATTTATCATGATCTTCGCAAGCAGATGGACCAGTATTCCACCGGCTTTCCGTCCACCAAGTCCGGGGTGGAGCTGAAAATCCTCGAAAAGCTCTACACCGAAGAAGATGCCGAACTCTACCTGGATCTCTCCATGCTCCTGGAGTCCCCCGCCGACTTGGCGCAAAGGACCAACCGCTCACCGGAGGAAACCGCCGCCAAGCTGGAAAGCATGGCCCAGCGCGGGCTGGTCTTTCGTCACGTCAAGAACGGCACCAAACGCTATTCGGCCATTCCCTTTGTCATCGGCGCCTATGAATTCCAGATCGGGCGCATGGACAAGGAACTGGCCGAACTGACCGACGCTTACATGGAAGAGGCCTATCTCGACAGCATGGGCGACAACATACCGCCGCTGCGCACCATCCCGGTGGGGAAATCCGTGGATGTGGTTCATCGGGTGGCGGCTTTTGAAGATGCCAAGGCTATCGTCAAGGCCAAGGAAAAGATCGCCGTGACCAACTGCATCTGCCGGACCCAGCAGAACCTTCTCGACCAGGGCTGCGACAAGCCCAAGGAAGTCTGCCTGCTCTTCGGATCCCACGCCGCCTACTACGTGGAAAACAAAATGGCCCGCTATATCACCAGTGACGAGGCCTGCAAGATCCTGGACCAATGCGAGGAAGCCGGCCTGGTCAACCAGCCGGCCAACATGGTCAACCCCGGCGGCATGTGCAACTGCTGCGGCGACTGCTGCGGCGTGCTCAGGGCCCTCAACCGCCTTCCCAACCCCGGGCAGCTGGTCCACAACCGATTCTGGGCGGTCGTCGAAGAGGAAGACTGCACCGCATGCGAAGCCTGCCTGGAACGCTGCCAGATGAACGCCATTACGGTGGACGATACTGCCAAGATCGACACGGCACGGTGCATCGGGTGCGGTCTCTGCGTCACCACCTGCCCCGTGGAGGCGATCCGGCTGGAAGAGAAACCCCGGGAACTCCAGGTGCCTCCCCCGTCAACCGGTCAGGAACTCATGGCCATGACTGCGGAGAAAAGGGGAACCTCCCTGATGCCGCTCAAGATGCAGCAAAAAGAAGGTTGATATGATTGAAATGATGCTGTTGGGCTTCCTCATGGATGGCGAAAAGACCGGGTACCAGATCAAAAAATATATGGACAACAGCACCAGCTATTTTTTCAACACCGGTTTCAGCAGCATTTATCCCAAGTTCAGAAAATTGGAAACCCAGGGCTTCGTCAGCGTCAGCCAGACCGTAAAAAACGGGAAGCTCAACAAAGTCTACGCCCTGACGGACGAGGGGCAGAAAGCTTTTCTGGACTGGCTGGCCATCAAGCCTGAAATCGGCCGCATCCGGGATGAGGCCATGCTCAAGATCTTCTTTTTCGATTATCTTGAAGATGAGCAGCGGTTGGCCCAGATGGAAGCCTATATCGACGACCTCAGAGAGCATATCCAGACCCTGGGGGCCATTCGGGACCGATTTTCATCCAGCGATATCGAACCCTGGAAAATGGCCACCCTGGAGTTCGGCATCCGGTATTACGGCTTCCTGGAAGAACGGTTCCATGAGATGCTTTTAGAAAAAAAGAGATAGAATTCTGAGGGTCCGAGGGTTCAAGGGGCCGAGAGAGCTGAGAACGGCAGGATTCCAGGGTTCAAGCGTCCGAGGGGGCCAGTGGAAATCAAAAGCGGTAAATCTTAAGACCCCCTGCTAAGATTTCATCTCTTTGAACCCTGGTGATTTATTTCCTTGGAATCCTTAGGTCCTTTTCTTATCCTTCACTTGAACCCCTGAATCCTCGGGTCCTGGGACCCTATGTATCTTTCCTCACTTGAACCCTTGAACCCTCGAATCCTCGGCCCCTCCGATTTCATCCCCCCGGAACCATAGAGGCCCTTTCTCCCAAAACAGTTAGTTAGTGCCCATTCAGAAACGGCATCTTTTGGCCCCGAGCGGCGTTTTCGCTCTTTTGAAATCCTCGAAATAGTCGACTATTCCTGCGGTTTCCAAATCACTCAGGCCTTGCTCGAAACCAAAATCTACCATTTCTGGACGGACACTAGTTAAAACGTCCATTCTAGGCCCCGATTCCATGCATCACCAACGACCCGGCGATGGTCCACATGGTGGCGCACACCAGGGTGTCGAGAATGCGCCAGGATATTTGCTTCCGGAACAGGGGCGCCAGCATCTGTCCGCCCAGGCTCAGACTGATAAACCACAAGGTGGACGCTGAAACCGCCCCGGTCCAGAAATACAGCCGGTGGTCCCCCTGGAACTGGCTGCTCACGCTGCCCAGGAGAACCACCGTATCCAGATAGAAATGCGGATTCAGCAGGGTGACGGCCAGGGTCGCGATGATGGCGGCCCGCAATGACCGCACGGCTTGGTCGTTCGTGTCCAGACGCCCGCCTTTCAAAGCGGACCGCAGCGATCCCAACCCATAAACAAAAAGGAACCCGGCCCCACCCCATGCCACCCAGTGCGACAGGGTGGTGCTGGCGGCTATGACAGATCCAAACCCTGCGACGCCGGCCGTGATGAAAATCGCATCGCAGATAATGCAAATGGCCGCGATGACCAGGTGGTGGTTCCGCCGCACCCCCTGGGACAGTACAAACGCGTTCTGGGCCCCGATGGCCACGATCAATCCGCCCCCGATGCCGAAGCCCTGTAAAAAGGATGCCGTCACAATTTCCCCTTTCTTGCATAATGGTCTTCGTGACCCGCAAGATAGGGCAAAACAATCAAAAAGAATAATTAATTGTTTTAATGATATATTAGCTATGCTAATTTATTATCCATGCTCGATTACAAACTCATCGAAGCGCTGGCCATGGTGGCCCGGGAAGGCGGTTTCGACAAGGCCGCCAGGGTCTTGCACATCACCCAGTCGGCGGTTTCCCAGCGGGTCAAATTGCTGGAGGACGTCACCGGGCAGGTGTTGATCGCGCGCACCACCCCGCCCCGGGCGACAGTTGCCGGCCAGAAACTTCTGAAGCACTACCTCCAGGTCAAACGGCTGGAAGACGATTTGGCCGTCGCGTTCGACAAGGCGGCAGACAAGGGATTTACCTCCATGGCCGTCGGCATCAACGCCGACAGTCTTGCGTTTTGGCTTCTGGAGGCGCTCCACTCCTTTTTGTCAGAGGAAAAGGTGCTGCTGGACATCCGGGTCAACGATCAGGAGCAGACCCATCGGCTGCTGAAGGATGGCGAAGTCGTGGGGTGCATCAGCACCCAGGCGCAGCCCATGCAGGGATGCCGGATGGACTATATCGGCCGCATGCAGTACCGCATGATGGCGGCACGGGAATTTGCCGCCCAATGGTTTCCTGACGGCATCACGGCCGGAGCCGTGCGTCTTGCCCCGGCCATTATCTTTGATCGGCATGATGAGCTGCACCACAAACTCCTCCGCCAGGCCCTCGCGGCAGTACCGAATGCCATCCCGACCCACTACGTGCCATCCGTCGAGAAATTCGCTGATTTCATTGCACGGGGACTGGCCTATGGCATGCTGCCGGATCAGCAAAGCGCGCCCCTGGTCGCCAACGGCCAAATGGTGGACCTGGCGCCCGGTTTTCATGTTCCGGTTGACCTCTACTGGCATTGCTGGAATTTGAAATCCGATTTACTGGAAAAACTTTCGCAGTGCCTTATTCGTGAAGCAAAAGGATTGGTAGAAGGAAGGATCTTCTCTTAAAAAAGAAAGTCATAGATCGCCCCTTGAAGGGATTTAAAATTGGTTTTGGGTTTCCCATTGTCCCGCGCCGAGCATCGGCGGGGTGGACGGATTAAAGCGCGCGGACTGTCTGAGTCTCGCTGAAAGCGAGGCGAGTTTCCGCGCGCTCCGGCCGCACCGACGACGTGCAGGGTCAAGCGGGACACGGGCGTTTGAAGCCTGTCACGCCGATTTACGGATAGGCGTGATTGCTTCGTTTTCTTTCCACGTGAAAGAAAATGAAGAAACAATTTCAAAAATATCCTGAATTGACAAGACCTCTGCGTGCTATCCACCTATGTGGAGGGCCTAATTAACCTGTTGTGTGGAATCTTGGAGGGCAAATGACACCCGCACCTGTTAAACCCGACGTTACATTTGACGATCTGAAGAAACTGGACATCCGGGTCGGCACCATCGATGCGGTCCGGGACGTGGAAGGGTCCAAAAAACTGGTCAAGCTCATCGTGGACTTTGGCGATCACACCCGAACGATCCTGGCGGGCATCAAGCAGGAGCGGGAAGACCCGCAGGCAATCGCGGGCAAGCAGGCGTTGTTCGTGGTCAACATACCCCCGCGGCGAATGGCCGGCGAAGAGTCCCAGGGCATGCTGTTCGATCTAGGTTACGAAGACGGCGTTACCCCCGTGCTCGCGATGCCGGAAGCCCCGGTGCCCAACGGGACCCGGGCGGGTTAACCCGAACTTTCATGTCATAACCGGGGCTAATCGGCAAAAGCAGCGTAGTACAGGAACAGCCTGGGGTTGTATTTTTTCTCTGCGAAATAGACGACCGTTTTTTCGGAGGGCTTCAGGCAGGCTTCAATGGTGTTTTGGTCCTTGTCCGGGACGAACCGTCCGCCCTTTTCGGTCATAATGTAGAAATACGCTTGAATCGATTTGTCCGGGTGACGATTCCGTGCGCTCACGCGGATGTAATCCGGATGCCGGTGCGCTTTGTAGCGCAGGTCCACATAGCTGTCCGGACTGGCGTCTGTTATTGTATTATCAGTAATGCTTCCTATTGCTAAATCACTTTCCTCTGATGCCATGTCATCCGCCGCTTTTTTCGTCATCGCTCATCCCTAAAGTAATCGAAGAGGGCTCATCCCGACGACTTTTAGCAGTTATTATGCCAATTTTACGGCGTTGTTCATTACAAGATTCTAATTATCCGGAATCAAATGGATATTTAGCCCTTCACAATTCCACTACAATATCAAAGAGACAGGAAGCGTGTAAAACAAGTAGGCAATTGTTTTTACAGGGATGGGAAATTGTTTGGCAGTATCAGTGATTCCTTTTCCGAAAAGAAAAAAACTGTCGGTGCGCCACGGGACCGCTACCATTTCCGGGTGCTTCCGGGCCCGGATAGCTTATGAAATATCCGGGTTAGTCTGATTATTTGCATATGCGGCGATTCGAAAAGGCCACATTTGGGTAAGTGCAACGGCTTGAACCACGAAGATCACGAAGGACACGAAGGGGTTCAACTGCTCTGGCCGGTTTTTCTTCGTGCTCTTCGTGGTAAATTCTTGTTGACGGGAGCTTTGTAGAAAACCGTTTTTGCATAAATGTATTATGCAAAATATACCTATGTAATCATATGGTTATATGGGAAGCCGGATACCGAAGCGCTTCATCCGGTTCCATACCGTCACGCGGGTCACGCCCAGGATCTTGGCGGCGGCGGTCCGGTTGCCGCCGGTCTGCTGCAGGGCGGTGATCAACTGCCGTCGCTGGGTTTCTTCCCGGCTTTCGTGGGGCGCGCTGTAGGGAGTTGTGACCACCCTCTGCCCCACGATGTTCGGGGGGAAATGGTAGGGCTCCAGGCGGTTTTCATGGCCGGTCACGCAGGCGTATTCAAAAGCGCTTTTCAGTTCGCGCACGTTTCCTGGCCAGGGGTAGTTCATCAGCAGGGCCATGGCCTCCGGGCTGACCGCCGGTATGGTTTGACCGGTTTTCAGACTGATCCGTTTCAGGAAGGCCTCGGCCAGCAGGGGGATGTCCTCGGTGCGTTCCCTCAGCGGCGGGACCCAGATGGGGATCACGTTGATGCGGTAGAACAGGTCTTTGCGAAAGACACCTTCCGCCACCAGGGCATCCAGATTCCGGTTGGTGGCGGAAATAATCCGCACGTTGATGGGAATCGGTGTATTGGCCCCCACCCGCTCCACCACTTTTTCCTCCAGTACGCGCAGCAGCTTGACCTGGATGTGAGGGGGCAGGTCCCCGATTTCATCCAGGAAAATCTCCCCCTGGTGGGCCGCTTCGAACCGCCCTTCCCGATCCCGGAAAGCACCGGTGAAGGCGCCCTTGACATGGCCGAAGAGTTCGCTTTCCAGAAGCGCTTCGTTCAGGGCGGCGCAGTTGACCTTGACGAAAGGCTTCTCCCCGCGGATGCCCACGTCGTGGATGGCCCGGGCCACCAGTTCCTTGCCCGTGCCGCTCTCCCCCAGAATGATGACCGGGGCGTCCGACCGGGCCGCGTTGCGCACCAGCTCGAACACCCGGCCAATGGCGGCCGAGGCCCCCAGGATGCCGCTGAACCCGTCTTCCTGCTGCCGCTCCTGGCGGAAGGCCTCGATCTGGTCTTCCTTGTGCACCAGTTCGGTCACGTCGGTCAGGGTTTCCA
>Ga0207799_100424_pt1 | contig 16862 bp, 17 predicted proteins | sample TtanPargueraPR_4_FD_187742 | JGI IMG/M metagenome (GOLD analysis project Ga0207799, IMG submission 187742) | Aerobic enrichment media microbial communities from Bioluminiscent Bay, La Parguera, Puerto Rico - Tt and M2 (SPAdes) | ecosystem: Environmental > Aquatic > Marine > Unclassified ...
CCGCCGAGACCGCCGGCAACAAGATCAAGAAGGGCGCCTCGAAGGGTGCGCCGCCCGCCCTGGCCCTGACCGAGAACCCGGACATCCTGGCCACCCTGAGCGGCGCCGGAAAGGACCGGCCGAAGCTGGTCGTCGGATTCGCCGCCGAGACCGAGAACCTGCTCGCCAACGCCAAGGCCAAGCTGGCGTCCAAGGGCTGCGACTGGATCGTCGCCAACGACGTCTCGGCCGCCGCCGGGACCTTCGGCTCGGACGCCAACCGCGTCCACCTGATCGCCGGAAGCGACTCGGTGGAAGACTGGCCCGAGATGACCAAGGCCGAAGTCGCGGCGCAACTCGCCGCCAAAATCGCCGCCGCCCTGGGAGAAAAATAGCAAATGACCGAAACCGTCAACGTCGCCGTCGTCCGCCTGCCGCACGGAACCAATCTGCCGCTGCCCGACTACGCCACGCCGGACAGCGCCGCCGTCGACCTGATGGCCGCCATCGAGTCGGCCGTCGTCATCGAACCGGGCAAGCGCGCGCTGGTGCCGTCGGGCATCGCCATCGCCCTGCCGCCGGGCTTCGAGGCGCAGGTGCGGCCGCGTTCCGGTCTGGCGCTCAAGCACGGGATCACCATTCTCAACACGCCGGGCACCATCGACGCGGACTACCGCGGCGAGATCGGCGTCATCCTGGCCAACCTCGGCGACGCCGTCTTCACGGTCGAACCGGGCATGCGCATCGCGCAGATGGTCGTCGCGCCGGTCAGCCGGATCGCCTGGGCCGAATCGGGGGCTCTTCCGGAAAGCTCGCGGGGCGCCGGCGGGTTCGGATCCACCGGCACCGATGGAAAGAAGTAGGGAAAACCGCCGATGTTCCGTATCTCCAAGAAAATGCTGTTCGCCATCGAGGCGGTGCTCGACATCGCCTTCCACGCCGGCAGCGAACCGGTGCAGAGCCGCGAGATCACCCGGCGCCAGGGCATTCCCCGGCGCTATCTGGAGCAGGCGCTGCAGCACCTGGTGCGCGAGGGCGTGCTGATCGGCGTGCGCGGCCCGCGCGGCGGCTACCGGCTGGCCCGCGAGCGGCGGCGCATCTCGGTGGGCGACATCGTCCGGGTGGTCCGCCAGATGGACGGCGCCGACGACACGCTGGAGGATCTGGCCGGATCGGAACTCGGCCGCATGGTCGTCCGGCCGATGTGGCAGGAGCAGATCGAGACCATGCTCTCCGCCCTCGATTCGGTCTCCATCGATTCCCTGTGCTCCCGGGCCGACGAGGCCGGGATCGAAAGCGAAGGCCGCAGGAACCTCGATTTCACCATCTGACCCAACCCGCAGAAACAGCCAACCCGCAGAAACAGGAGGCCGCCGACATGACGCAAAAGACAGCCGATACGTCCGGAATCGCCGGGATCGAATTCCGCGGGCATATCTACGAGAACCTGACCGACACCATCGGCGCGACTCCGGTCGTCCGCCTCGCCCGGCTGGCCGGGGAGTCCGGCTGCCAGGCCGACATCCTGGGCAAATGCGAATTCTTCAACCCGCTCGCCTCGGTCAAGGACCGCATCGGCCTGGCGATGATCGAGGCCGCCGAGTCGGCCGGCAAGATCACCCCGGGCAAGTCGCTGCTGGTCGAGCCGACCTCGGGCAACACCGGCATCGCGCTGGCCTTCGTCTGCGCGGCCAAGGGCTACCGGCTGATCCTGACCATGCCGGAGAGCATGTCGGTCGAGCGGCGCAAGATGCTCGCCCTGCTCGGTGCCGAGCTGGAGCTGACTCCGGCCGCCAAGGGCATGACCGGCGCCATCGAGCGGGCCAACGAGATCGTCGAGACCACGCCGGACGCCATCATGCTGCAGCAGTTCGAGAACCCGGCCAATCCGGCCGTCCACCGGCTGACCACCGCCGAGGAGATCTGGAACGACACCGGCGGCAAGGTCGACGCGGTGATCTCCGGCGTCGGCACCGGCGGCACCATCACCGGCATCGGCGAGGTCCTCAAGGCGCGCAAGCCGGACATCAAGGTCATCGCCGTCGAGCCGGAGGACAGCCCGGTGCTGTCCGGCGGCGTTCCCGGCCCGCACAAGATACAAGGCATCGGCGCCGGATTCGTGCCCTCCATCCTGAACACCGGGATCATCGACGAGATCCTGAAGATCGGCAACGAGACCGCCTTCGCCACCGCCCGCAAGGCGGCGAAGCTGGAGGGGCTGCCGGTCGGCATCTCGTCCGGCGCGGCCCTGGCCGCGGCGCTGGAACTGGGCGAACGGCCCGAGATGGCCGGCAAGATGATCGTCGCCATCCTGCCGTCGTTCGCCGAGCGCTACCTGTCGACCCCCCTGTTCGACGGCCTCGGCCTGGAGTAAGACGGCCCGCATGGACCTCACCGACGAACAGATCGACCGCTACGCCCGCCACATCCTGCTGCCCGAGATGGGCGGCGTGGGGCAAAGCAAACTTCTCGAGTCGCGCGTGCTGGTGGTCGGCGCCGGCGGGCTCGGCTCGCCGCTGCTGCTCTACCTGGCGGCGGCGGGCGTCGGCACCCTCGGGGTGATCGACGACGACGTGGTCGACCTGACCAACCTGCAGCGCCAGATCGTCCATTCGACGGCCGGCGTCGGCCGGCCCAAGGTGGAAAGCGCCGCCGAGACCCTGGCCGCCATCAACCCCGGCATCAAGGTGATCCCCTACAAGGCCCGGCTGACCGCCGCCAATGCCGCCGAGCTGATTTCCCAGTACGACGTCATCGCCGACGGCAGCGACAACTTCGACACCAAGTTCCTGCTCAACGACGCCTGTTATTTCGCGAAAAAGACCCTGGTCGCCGGGGCGATCCTGCGCTTCTCCGGCCAGCTCTACACCTTCAAGCCGCACGCCGGGGACGACCTGCCCTGCTACCGCTGCATCTTCCGCGAACCCCCGCCGCCGGGCGAGGTACCGACCTGCGCCGAAGCGGGCGTTCTCGGCGCCGTCTGCGGGATGATCGGTTCGGCCCAGGCAACCGAGATCGTCAAGGAACTGCTCGGCATCGGCGACAGCCTCGCCGGATCGCTGCTGGTCGTCGACGCGCTCAGCACGACCTTCCGCAAGATCCGCGCGAAACGCGATCCGGCCTGCCCGCTGTGCGGCGACCATCCGACCATCACGGGGCTTTCGTGAGCGAAGCGAACAGCCCCGACAAGCTGTCCATCGTCGTCTTCTCCGGTGATTTCGACAAGGTCCACTACGCCCTGGTCCTGGCCAGCGGCGCCGCCGCCATCGGCAAGGCGGTGACCCTGTTCTTCACCATGGAAGCCTGCCGCGCCCTGCAGAAGCCGGACGCCGGAGGCGTCCCCGCCTGGCGCGCGCTTCCCGTGTCCGACGGCTCGGGCCGCGACGGCGGCGCGATGGACGACGACCTCAAGGCGCGCAACCTCGCGACCTTCGAGGAACTCCTCCTCGCCTGCCCGGAAATGGGCGTCCGCTTCCTGGTCTGCGAAATGGGCCTCAAGGCCATCGGCCTGGACCGCTCCTCCCTGCGCGACGACCTCCCCATCGAGGACGGCGGCGTCGTCACCTTCCTCACCGACGCCTCCACCGACGGGGCCATGCTGTTCGTGTAGGAACGGCCCTCTTCACTCTCTCACCTTCGTCATTGCCCGGCTTCGTCCGGGCAATCCAGTTCGCGGCCGTCTGGATGCCCCGGACTTCGCCGGGGCATGACGGACCTTTTGTCCGCACAAAAAACGAAATGCGCGGGCTGAAAACTCAGCCCGCGCATTCCCGAACCCGAAAATCTGGGTAAAGGGCGTTACGCCCGCAAAGTCCCGCCCGTGGTCTTCTCGACCCGGGCGACGATGTCCTTCGCCACCTTGTCGATCTCGGCGTCGGTCAGGGTGTGGTCGCTCGGCTGCAGGGTCACGTTGATCGCCAGCGACTTCTTGCCGGCCTCCAGCGAGCCCCCTTCGAACACGTCGAACACCCGGACGTCGGCCACCAGGTCGCCGCCGGCGCTCTTCGCGGCGCGCAGCACGTCGGCCGCCGCCACGCCGGCGTCGAGGACGAAGGCGAAGTCGCGGGCCACCGCCTGGAACGGCGACAGCACCAGGAACGGCTTGGCCGCGCTCTTGCGCCGCTTCGGCGCCGGAACCCGGTCGACGAACACCTCGAAGGCGGCCATCGGCCCCTTGGCGCCCATCGTCTTGAGCACGCGCGGATGCACCTCGCCGAAATGGGCGAGGATCACCTTCGGCCCCAGTTGCAGGGTGCCGGAGCGGCCCGGATGGTACCAGGACGGGGTCTCGGTGCCGATTTGCAGCTTGTCGACCGGCGCGCCCGCCGCCGCCAGGGCGGCCAGGGCGTCGGCCTTGGCGTCGAAGGCGTCGACCGCGCGCGGCGGCTGCGCCCAATCGCGCGGCCCGGTGCGTCCGGCGCGCAGCCCGGCGGCCACCGTGGTCTGGTCCTCGGCGCGGTTCCCGGCATACTGCGGGCCGACCTCGAACAGCGCCGAATCGCCGCTGCCCCGGTCGGCGTTGCGCCGCGCCGCATCGATCAGGTTGGGCAGGATCGACGGACGCATCACGTCCAGGTCGGCGCTGATCGGGTTGACCAGCCGCGCCGACTCGGCCACGCCGCCGAACGGCTCGGCCTGCTCGGCCTTCATGAACGACAGCGTCACCGCCTCGACCATGCCGCGCCCGGCCAGGGTGCGCCGCGCGGCGGCCCGGCGGGTCTGCTCGACGGTCAGCGCCGCCTGCGGCAGGGCCGAGGTGCGGGTCATCGAAACCACCGGGATGTGCTCGTAACCGAACACCCGGACGACCTCCTCGACCACGCAGGCCTCGCCGACGATGTCGCTGCGCCAGGACGGGACCGAGACGGCGAAACCGTCGCCCTCGGGCCGGGCCTCGAAGCCGAGCACCTCGAGGATGCGCTCGATCTCGTCCTTCGGCACGTCGACGCCGCACAGGGTCTTCGGCCGGTCGGCGCGCAGATGGATCTCGCGCTTCCAGTCCGGTTCCGCCCCGGCGATGACGATGTCGGAAGGCTCGCCGCCGCACCAATCGAGGATCAGCTTGGTCGCCACCTCGACGCCGGTGACCAGGAAGGCCGGATCGGCGCCGCGCTCGAAGCGGAATCGGGCGTCCGACTGCAGGTTCAGCCGGCGGCCGGTCGCCGCCGTGCGGACCGCATCGAAATAGGCCGATTCGAGGAAGACATTAACCGTCCCCTCGGAACAGCCGGTGCGCTCGGCGCCCATGATGCCGCCGAGCGCCTCGGGCGCCTCGTCGTCGGCGATCACGGTCATTTCCGCGTCGAGCTCGTATTCCTTGCCATTCAGGGCCAGCATCTTCTCGCCCGGACGGGCCATGCGCGGCCGGATATGGCCGTTCACCTTGTCGGCGTCGAACACGTGCAGCGGGCGGTTCAGCCCGATGGTCAGCAGGTTGGTCACGTCGACCAGCGCCGAGATCGGGCGCAGCCCGACGGCGACCAGCAGGTCCTTGACCCATTGCGGGCTCTCGCCGTTCTTGACGCCCCGGATGTAGCGTCCGGCGAAATAGGGACAGGCATCCTGCTTGTCCTCGGGGAAGTCGCGCAGCACCTTGATCGGGCTCTCGAACGCGCCCTTGACCGGCGCGTCGTCCAGCGGCTTCAGCGCGCCGAGGCCGGAGGCGGCGAGGTCGCGGGCGATGCCGCGCACGCCCAGGCAGTCGCCCCGGTTCGGCGTGATCGAGACGTCGAACACCGGATCGGCCAGCCCCATGATATCGATGGCGCGGGCGCCGACCTCGGCCCCGGCCGGCAGGTCGACGATGCCGGTATGTTCGTCGCTGATCCCCATCTCGCGCTCGGAGAGCAGCATGCCGTTGCTCTCGACGCCCCGGATCTTCGCCTTCTTCAGGGTCACGTCGATGCCGGGGATGTACATCCCGGACTGGGCGAAGACGGCCTTCATCCCGGCCCGCGCGTTCGGCGCGCCGCAGACGACCTGCAGCGGTTCGGCGGCCCCGTAGTTGACCGTGCACAGGCGCAGCCGGTCGGCGTCCGGATGCTGGACCGCCGTCACCACCTCGGCGACGACGAAGTCCTCCAATCCCTTGGAGCGGTCGATGATCTCCTCGACCTCGATGCCCAGGCGGGTCAGCCGCTCGCCGATCTCGGCGACCGAGGCGTCGGTGTCCAGATGCTGCTTGAGCCAGCTCAGCGTGAATTTCATTGGTTCAGCCCCCCCACCATGCTCGGTACGTCAAGGGCCTGGAAACCGTAGTGGCGCAGCCAGCGCAGGTCCGATTCGAAAAAGGTCCGCAAATCCGGGATGCCGTATTTCAACATGGCGATCCGTTCCAGCCCCATGCCGAAGGCGAAGCCCTGGTACTTGGTGGAATCGATGCCGCAGTTCTCCAGCACCGCCGGGTTGACCATGCCGGAGCCGAGAATCTCCAGCCAGTCGCCGCCGCCGATGCGGAACTCGCCGTTCTCGCGCGAACAGCCGATGTCGACCTCGGCCGACGGCTCGGTGAACGGGAAGTAGCTCGGGCGGAACCGGACCGGCAGGTCGTCGACCCCGAAATAGGCCCGGCAGAAATCGATCAGGCAGCCCTTCAGGTGGCCCATATGGGTCGCCTCGTCGATCACCAGCCCCTCGACCTGATGGAACATCGGCGAGTGGGTGGCGTCCGAGTCGCAGCGGTAGGTGCGGCCGGGGCAGATCACCCGGATCGGCGGCTTGACCGTCTGCATGGTGCGGATCTGCACCGGCGAGGTATGGGTGCGCAGGACCGTGCGGTCCTCGCCGTTACCCTCGCGGCCGGGCAGGTAGAAGGTGTCGTGCTCCTGGCGCGCCGGATGCTCCGGCGGGATGTTCAGCGCCGTGAAGTTGTGCCAGTCGTCCTCGATGTCCGGCCCCTCGGCGACCGTGAAGCCCATCTCGCCGAAGATCGCCACCACCTCGTCGATGGTCTGGCTGATCGGGTGGATGCGGCCCGAGGTCTCGGGACGGACGGGAAGGGTCACATCGACCCGCTCCGCCATCAGCTTTGCGTCGATGGCGGCGTCGGCCAGGGCCGACTTGCGGGACTCGATGATGCCGGAGATCTCGTCCTTGAGGCGGTTCAGGGCCGCGCCGGCGGCCTTTCGTTCCTCGGGGTCCATGCCGCCCAGCCCCTTCATGAGCTGGGTGACGCGCCCCTTCTTGCCGAGGGCGGCAATGCGGATTTCCTCAAGCGCGTTCAGGTCGGCGGCCTGCTGGGCCGCCGCGGTCAGCTCCGAACGCAGGGAATCGATATCTTCCATGGTCGTTGCGCACTTTCTTCAAGCAATACATAGCCGGCCGGGTAGCCCCGACCACGGCTCCCGGTAAAAAATCCCCGACGATGCTGCAGGAGGATTAAGCGGATTCGGGAAGCGCCGCGCGGGCCTGTTCCACCAACGCCTTAAACGACTCCGGCTCGCGCACGGCGATGTCGGCCAGGACCTTGCGGTCGAGGTCGATGCCGGCCCGCGACAGGCCGTTCATGAACTGGGAATAGGTCAGGCCGCTTTCCCGGGCCCCGGCGTTGATCCGCTGGATCCACAGGGCGCGGAACTGCCGCTTACGGACGCGCCGGTCGCGGTAGGCGTACTGCAGCGCCTTTTCGACCTTCTCCAGCGAAATCCGGTAGTTGTTCTTGTTCCGGCCGCGGAAGCCGCGGGCCAGGGACAGGACTTTCTTATGACGCGCGTGCGTCGTCGTGCCGCGTTTGACTCGTGCCATGGTTCACGTCTCCTCAGGCGTAGGGAAGATAGGACTTGACGATACGGGCGTCCGGAGCCGCCAGAACCATCGTGCCGCGGGCTTTCCGCTTCATCTTCTGCGGGCGCCGGCGCAGGAAGTGGCTCTTGCACGCCACATTGCCGCGGACCTTGCCCGTCGCCGTCAAACGGAACCGTTTCTTCGCGCTGGATTTGGTCTTCAACTTGGGCATTTCGCTATCCTTTATTCGTGTGATGCGTTCATGAGCGGCTGGGCATGCCCCGCCGGACCGCTCGCAGAGGGCAGGCTATATAGCCCCCTCCGCCCCGGAATGCAAGCCGTCCGATGGCCGGAACCTCCGGCGGCCCGCGAGAAATCCGCGCCGCGCGCAAACGCCAACGGCCCGCCCTCCGATGCGAAGAGCGGGCGGCGGCGATGCGAAAGCGGGGCGGGCTATCTCGGCGAAACCACCATGGTCATCATGCGTCCCTCGGAGCGGGGGAACTGTTCGACCTTGGCGATTTCATCGATGTCCACCTGAATGCGTTGCAGAACCTTGGCGCCGAGATCCTGATGGGCCATCTCGCGGCCGCGGAAGCGGATGGTGATCTTCACCTTGTCGCCTCCTTCCAGGAACCGGCGCATGCTGCGCATCTTGACCTGGTAATCGTGCTCGTCGATCCCAGGGCGCATCTTCAGTTCCTTGACCTCGATGACCTTCTGTTTCTTGCGCGCCTCGTTCTGCTTCTTCTGCTCGATGTACTTGAACTTCCCGTAATCGAGAATCTTGCACACCGGCGGATCGGCATTCGGGGACACCTCGACGAGGTCCAAACCGACCTCGGCGGCCATTTCCAGGCCTTCATCCACGGAAACAACGCCGACCATCTCGCCGTCGGAATCGACCAGGCGGATGGATTTGGCGTTGATGGCTTCGTTGACCCGCGGACCCTTGCGGTCCGGTGGCGGGTTCATTGGCGGTCGAGCTATGTACCGTCTCCTTCGCTGTTTCACTCACCCCGCGGCGGCCTTGTCCTTCTTATCCGCCACGGAAACACCGCGCGCCCTTCGGGCACGCACCCCCAAAAGCCGGCCCGCTTGTTTTTATGCAAGCGGGCTGGTTGATTCGGCTTTAAGTCTAGCAACTGCCTCTTCGAGCGCAAGAATTTCTTGGGCTTTGCCCCCCAGACGGCGTATCGCCACCGTCTTGTTTTCAGCCTCGCGCCCGCCGACCACGGCGATGACCGGAACCTTGGTCACGCTGTGTTCGCGTACCTTGTAATTAATCTTCTCGTTGCGCAGGTCAAGCTCGCAGCTGATTCCGGCCGCGTTGAAGGCGGCCGCCACCTCGCGGGCATAGTCGTCCACGTCGTTGGTGATCGAGGCGACCACGGCCTTCAGCGGCGCCAGCCACATCGGGAACTTGCCGGCGTAATGCTCGATCAAAATGCCGGTGAACCGCTCCAGCGAGCCGAACAGCGCCCGGTGCAGCATGATCGGGTACTGCTTGTCGCCGTTGGCGTCGACATAGGTCGCGTCGAGTCGGCGCGGCATGTTCATGTCGACCTGCAGCGTGCCGCACTGCCAGTCGCGGCCGATGGCGTCGCGCAGCACGAACTCCAGCTTCGGCCCGTAGAAGGCGCCCTCGCCGGGGTTGTGGGTGTAGGAATACCCCATGTGCTCGAGCGCGCCCTTGAGCGCCGATTCGAGCTGGTCCCAATCGGCGTCCGAGCCGATGCGCTTCTCCGGCCGGTCGGCGAACTTGATGCGCACGTCCTCGAAGCCGAAGTCCTTGTAGATATCCATGATCAGCTCGACGACCGAGCGGCACTCGTCCTCGATCTGCTCCGGCGTGCAGAAGATATGCGCGTCGTCCTGGGTGAACTCGCGCACCCGCATCAGCCCGTGTAGGGCCCCGGAATGCTCGTAGCGGTTCACCTTGCCGAATTCGGCCACCCGCTTGGGCAGGTCCTTGTAGCTGGTGATGCCCTGCCGGAACACCTGCAGCCCGCCCGGACAGTTCATCGGCTTCAGCGCGAAGACCCGCTCGTCCTCGGTCACCGTCGTGTACATGTGTTCGCGGAAGGTGTCCCAATGGCCGGACTTTTCCCACAGCGAGCGGTCCATCACCGACGGCGTGCTGATTTCCGTGTACCCGGCGCGTTCCTGGCGGGTCCGCATGTAGTCGATCAGGCTGCGGAACAGGGTCCAGCCGTGCGGGTGCCAGAACACCGCGCCCGGTGCCTCTTCCTGGAAGTGGAACAGGTCCATCTCGCGGCCCAGGCGGCGATGGTCGCGCTTCTCCGCCTCCTCGAGCATCGCCAGGTGGGCCTTGAGCTGCTTCTCGTCGGGCCAGGCCGTGCCGTAGATGCGCTGCAGCATCTCGTTGCGGGAATCGCCGCGCCAGTAGGCCCCGGCCAGTTTCATCAATTTGAACGCCTTGCCGACCCGGCCGGTGCTCGGCATGTGCGGGCCGCGGCACAGGTCGAACCAGTCGCCCTGGCGGTAGATGGTGATCGTCTCGCTCTCCGGCAGGTCGCGGATCAGCTCGGCCTTATACTTCTCGCCCTTCTCCTCGAACAGTTTGATCGCCTCGTTGCGGTCCCAGACCTCGCGTTCGAACGGCAGGTCGCGGTCGACCACCTCGCGCATCCGCGCCTCGATCTTTTCCAGATCCTCCGGCGTGAACGGCGTCTCGCGGGCGAAATCGTAGTAGAAACCGTTCTCGATGGCCGGGCCGATGGTCACCTGGGTTCCGGGGAACAGCTCCTGCACCGCCTGCGCCATCACATGGGCGGCGTCGTGGCGGATCAGTTCCAGCCCGTCGTCGTCCTTGCCGGTGATCAGGGCGATCTCGGCGTCCTCGCCGATCTCGCGGGACAGGTCCCACAGCTTGCCGTTGACCCGCACGGCCAGCGCCGCCTTGGCCAGGCCGGGGCCGATATCGGCGGCGATCTTCGCGCCGGTCACCGGCCCATCGTATTGCGAAACCTTGCCGTCCGGCAGCGTGATCCTGACCGGGTTGTCCTCTTTGACCGCGTGTTCCATCGTTCCTCTCCGGTCCCGCCCGCCGCCCGTCGAGGCGGCCATTTCAACTCAGGACGGGGACCATCCCTTTCCATCAGAATACCAAACGAAAAAACCCTCCAAGCCCCGGGGCCGGAGGGTTCGGGCGTCCGCGCTGGCGCAGAGACGGACCGTCACGACCCCCCGAGGGCCGTGGTAGTCGAAGTGATCTCCGTGGTGGTCAGCCATGCGAACATGAAAATGATCCGTTTTTACGGCGGCGGCATCCGAAAATCCGGTCGCCATCGGTAACCGCCCTTATGTCTGCAATTCCGGCCCGAATGTCAAGAATTTTGGCCATTCCAGGGTTCAGGAAGTGCCTCCCTCCTGGACCACGGCGCCGACCGCCTTCTCCACCTCCGCCGTTTCCAGTTCGGCCAGCGACGGGCGGCGCAGGACGGCGACGCGGGGACCGCGCGGCGCGCAGAGCGCCGGGTCCGAGGCGTGCGAGAACAGCACCACCGTCGGCGCCCCGGCCACGGCGATCAGATGCATCGGGCCGGTGTCGTTGCCCACCGCCGACGCCGCGCCGCGGGCCAGCGCCGCGATGTCCAGGAAGTCGGTCCGTCCGGCCAACGACACCGCCTCGGGGCAGATCTCCATCACCGTGGCCAGCACCCCGGCCTCGGCCTCGGTGCCGAGCAGCACCGGCGTCATGCCGTTGCGCGCCAGCCAGTTGGCCAGCTCGCCGTAACGCTCGGCCGGCCAGCGCTTCTCGGGCCGGTGCGCCGCGCCGCCGGGGGCGAGCAGGGCGTAGCGCCCGGACAGGCCGAACCGCGCCGTGTCGGCCGAGACCCAGTCGAGGCTCGGCGCCGCCACCTCTCCGATCCCGGCCATCCGCAGCTGCTCGGCCTGGCGGTCGACCGTATGCATCCGGTCGCGCTCGGGGTTGGCGTGCGGGTGCGAACAGCCCCGCGCGATGCCCGACCATTCGGGATAGGGCCCCGGCCAGAACAGCCGGAAGTAGGACGAACTGCGGTCCGAGGTCTGCAAATCGTAGACCCGGCCGAATCGCCCCTTCCTCAGCCTGCGGCGCAGCGCCAGCCAACCGCCAAGGTCGTTCCAGCGCGGCCGGGTGTCGGTCCACACCTCGTCGAAATAACCGCTGGCTCCGGCGAAGGCGGCATAGGCGCGGGTGGTCAGCAGGACGATCCGGGCGTCCGGGTGGTGGCGGCGGATCGCCGCGAACGGCCCCAGCGCCTGCACCATGTCGCCGAGCGCGCCCAGCTTGATGACGAGGATCGAAGGGCTCTTTGCCGCGGACATCGGCGGACCGGCCCTAGGACGAGGCCTTGAGGTTCAGCACCTCGTTGTAGACCTCCAGGGTCTTGGCGCACATGGAATCCTTGGAGAAGTTCTCCCGCACATTGGCGATGGCCCGGTCGGCCAGGGCCTGGCGGGCCTCCGGCTTGAGGCGCAGCACCCGGTCGATCGCCCCGGCCAGCGCCTCGGCGTCGCCCGGCGGGGTCAGCCAGCCGGTCTTGCCCTCGATCACCGTCTCCCGCGCGCCCCCGTGGTCGCTGGCGATCACCGGGCGGCCCATGGCCTGGGCCTCCGGCACCACCCGGCCGAAGGCCTCGGGATCGGTCGAGGCCGAGACGACCACGTCGGTCAGCATGTAGGCGGCCGGCATGTCGGCGCAGTGGTCGACGATGCGCACCACGCTGGACAGGCCGTACTTCTCGATCAGGTCCTCGAGCTCGTGGCGGTAGTCGGTCCGCCCCTGGTCCGAACCGACCAGCACGCAGCGCATATCCTTGTGGCCGAGCAGGGACAAGGCCTCCAGGAACACCGTCTGTCCCTTCCAGCGGGTCAGGCGGCCCGGCAGCATCACCACCGGCAGCCCGTCGCCGAGTCGCCATTGCTGGGCCAGGGTCGCCACCCGGGTGGCCGGCACCTTGGCCGGATCGAACCATTCCAGGTCGACGCCCCGGTGGATCACCCGGATCTTCTGCGACGGCACGCCGTACTTCTGGCGGATATGCCCGGCGATGAAGGCCGAAATGGCAATCACCCGGTCGCCCTTGGTCATCACCGAGTTGTACTTGCGCTTGAACGGGTTGCCCGCGCCGTAGGTGCCGTGGAAGGTGGTGACGAAGGGCGTGCCGGTCTTGCGCGCGGCGGCGCAGGCGCTCCAGGCCGGGGCGCGCGAGCGGGCATGCACGATGTCGACGCCTTCCTCGCGGATCAGCCGCATCAGCCGTCCGACATTGGCCCGCATGACGAGCGGGTTCTTGCTGTCCACCGGCAGGGTGAAATGCTCGCCCTTGGCCCGCGCCACCTCGTGCACGGCGGCCCCGCCGGCCGAGACGACCAGCGCCCGGCCGCCCGCTTCCGAGATGGCCCGCGCGATCTCGATGGTGCCGCGCTCGACGCCGCCGCCCTTGCCGAGCGCCGGCAGGATCTGCAGGACCGTCGCCCGGTCGCGCACCGGAGAAGCCGAAACCAACTCCGGTTCCCCGGCCGCTGCGCCGGTGTTATGCTGCGAATCTTCGTCCATGTAACTCACTGAAACGCATAGATGGTTAGGCCATGAACGACGCGGCAAGCGCGCCCCCCGCTCCTCAAATCTTAACACGCCTTGATGGCGCGGCTATCGCTTATCATAAGACGGCGGGAAAGTCGCCAGGAGTCGTCTTCCTGTCCGGCTTTATGTCGGACATGACCGGCGGCAAGGCCCTGTTCGTCGAGGACTGGTGCAAGGCGCGCGGCCAGGCCTTCCTGCGGTTCGACTATTTCGGCCACGGACAATCCTCCGGCGAATTCACCGATGGTTGCATCGGCCGCTGGGCCGACGACGCCATCTATGCCCTCGACCATCTGACCGAGGGCCCGCAGGTGCTGATCGGCTCCTCCATGGGCGGCTGGCTCATGCTGCTCGCCGCCCTGGCCCGGCCGGAGCGCGTCGCCGGGCTGATCGGCATCGCCCCGGCGCCGGACTTCACCGAGGACCTGGTGGTCCCGCGGTTGGAGGACGAACAGAAGGCGGCCCTGGAAAGGGACGGCGTCTTCTACGTCTACAGCGACTACGGCCCCGACCCGACGCCCTATACGAAGAAGCTGATCGACGACGGCCGCGATCACCTGGTGCTGCGCGAAAAAATGCCGCTGACCTGCCCGGTGCGCATCCTCCAGGGCATGCGGGACCCGGACGTCCCCTGGCAAACCGCCCTGCGCATCACCGAGCAACTGGAAGGCGACGACGTCGAGACCCAGCTGGTCAAGACCGGCGACCACCGCCTGTCCGAACCCGCCGACCTCGACCGCCTCGCCCGCACCCTGGGGGCACTGCTCGACAAGCTGGAGTGACGGCCCGAACCGTCCCGCCGCCTATTTCACGAACAGCGCCAGCAGGACCGAGACGACGAGCAGCAGCGAGAAGCCGATGTTGATCGCCCGGTTGGCGCGCGGCCGGCGGAAACAGCGGGTCAGCGCCGCCCCGGCGAGCAGCCAGGCGAAATCGGCCAGGAAGGTGATCACCGCCAGGACACCCGCCTTCAGCGCGGCGTCGAAACCGGCCAGACCGGTCAGGGTGAACCCCGAGAACAGCGCCGCCATCACCGCATAGGCCTTGGGATTGGCCAGCGACAGGAAGACCCCGCCGAGGAACGACGGCGCGCGCCCCTGCCCGGCGTTTTCGGCCAGCGGCGGCGCGCTGGCGATGCGCACCGCCAGATAGGCGATGTAGCAGATGGCCAGGCCGGTGACGAAGGACGCCACGCCCGGCAGGGCGGCCAGCGCCCCGGTCAGCCCGCTGGCGACGATGCCCATCACCACGCAGAGCCCGAGGGCGGCCCCGGCCATGTAGTTGAACCCCCGGTGCGGCCCGAACGCCGCGCTGGTCGCCGCGATGCTCAGCGTCGCCGGTCCGGGACTGGCGACCATGGCGATCCCGGCCAGGATGAAACCGAACAAACTTTCCATGCGGACGACTTTCGGACGAACGAAGGGAGCGCCTTCTTAACCGAAGTCGGGCGGCCTGTCTCGGGGGATTCTGCCTCTCGCAGAAAGCCGCCTTCCCGTACGAAGAGCTGAGAAACTTATTCCGTAAAGCTCTCGACGGCACCCGCACCTTGATCCGTCGCGGCCAGGATCGCCCCTGTTTCTTCCTCCGCCCCGGAATTCGCGGTTGACCCTTCCCTGATTTTCGGTGCGCTCGGCTGCCACGCTTTCAGGTATTGTCCGGCCTGTTCATAAAAGGTCGGAACCGCCGCCTCCAATCCTTGGATGAATGTCCCCCGGCCGGAGAACTTCCCCGCCATATCTCGGACAAGAAGAACGTCGAATGATCGCGGCGCAACGCCCCTCTTTGGATGTTCGATGATTTCCGGATGATCCCTCAACGCATCAAGTGGTGCCTGTTTGAGACCTGCCTGGCCGGGCCAATTCGCTCGAATATGTATATCCGGATTATCGGTTTTTGTGAGTTGCCGCAGACACCAGTTCAGCTTTGCCTTGGTCGATTGCCGATCGCCAGGAGCCTTGAGGTTCATCGACACGCTGATACAGCGCGTCTGAAGATCGGCTTTTATGCTTAAAGGCGACGCGGCATCGGGAACCGACAGAATACACTCCAACGTCTTCGATTGAGAAAGATGCTCACAATCGTCCTTTAGCCTTTTTAAGGGGTCTGAAACATGCGCCCAACGCAGTTTCACGTGAACCTCCCGCCCGATACGACGGCTAAGAATCAGGCAGAGGTCCCGGACCTCCTGATGCCAACTCGCAACCGTACTTTCGATCATTGGGTCTGATTTTGGAATCTTGGCGCCCGCCTTTACGGCAATCACCAAATCCCGCCACTCGGGATTCATTTGCTCGAAGCTCGAAATCCCCGAACTTGGATGCCTCAGGAATCTAAGAAATTCCCGAAGAAGATTTTGCTGATCGGTATCCTTCACGTCACCGTCCGAAAGCAACAGCGTCGCCTCGGTCATGACCGACATCCAGGACCAATGAAATAGCCCGACATTCTTGGCCAACGGCTTCGGCAATTTGACCGGATGATGTTCCGGACGAGCGGCGAACTCGTTGGAAATGGTAATGACAGCATCGATGCCGTGTGATCGGGCCAGCCTCGCATATTCCTCTATTTGGACGGGATCGAGCTTCTTGTTACCGACCTTCGCTTCGACAATGGCCGACCACTTTTTACTCCCGATCGTTACCAGAATCAGCCCATCCGGACGGACCTTGCATTCCTCCCCCTTGGACTTACAAACGATCTCCGTAAAGGCTTCTATCCGGGCGGTTTTTCCTACTTTTTTACCCACTGAAGCCAAAAGACCTCGGCCCAATTCATCCACGGCACAAAAACAAGACAGAAAAATTGAAAGGGTTCGGCCTTCCCGCGAAGTGTCCGCCAACACGGGAAACAACCTCGCACGCTGACCCGCCTCAAGAATATCCGGAAGCTCAGACATTATTCTGCCCCCCTTACTTGTCCCCCAAATTACAGATAAATCGATGTCATTTCTCGCAGTTTCCCCGAAATACACACGGCAAGCAAGAAAAAGGGTTGTTAAATTTTCAACCTTAGGATTTTCTCCGCCCCCCTCTCCCGGCACAAGCTTGAGACTGGGTTAGAGGGTCTCGATTGACTTTTTCTTGTTATAGGTATATATTCATTTTATGTTATTTGAAAAGGTAAATAGGCTTAAGATGCGGCTGCCCCCTCTGGAGATCCCGGACCTTTTCTTCACGTCGCCCCCGGACTTGATCCGGGGGTCCACGGGGTCCGGCCGTAAGGCCTTTGCCAGTTGATGCGTGGATCAAGTCCGCGCATGACGGCATAGGCGGCGCGGCGGCAACTGGAAAATTGAAACACAGAGGGCGCAGAGAACACCGAGGTGCACAGAGAGGGGTGTCCGGTCCGAACCTTGCCGTCATTCCCGCGCAAGCGGGAAGGTGGAGTCACGTTTGAAGTGCAACGGATTGAGGACGCCCCAGAATAGCTCAGCGGGTGTTTTGAAGGCGAGGCACTTCCTGGGGGTATTGTTATAGGTTCGGACGTAGGCATTGAGGTCATCGTCGGGACAGAGGGCGAGGTCGGTTTTCCTGGGCAAGGTCCGTCGCAGTCGTCCGATGGCGTTTTC